>OCVQ010000017.1_pt1 | contig 162301 bp, 161 predicted proteins | sample 1539061 | NCBI WGS metagenome assembly OCVQ01 (sample SAMEA3355526, study PRJEB22509) | marine metagenome | biome: marine; feature: river plume; material: water | place: USA | collected 2010-08-08 | depth 0.5 m | reverse complement strand
CTCCTTCCCATCTCGAACAGGACAGTGAAACGCGTCAGCGCCGATGATAGTGCAGGTTCCTGTGTGAAAGTAGGACATCGTCAGGCTTCTATCTGAACAACGCCCCAAGGTTATACCTCGGGGCGTTTTTCTTTGTGCGCTCGTTTTAGAACAACATGATCAACCGACGTTATAGACCACACCGTCGGCGATGCGGGCAGCGTTCGCTTTTGCCAGTAGCGCAACCAGACGCTGGATCACTGGTCCCATCTTACCGCTGGCTTGGCTTTCGTTCTCCTGAATATCAAGCAAGGTGATGGCCTTCATCTTTAAGCGTTGTAAGTAGGGTGTTTGTTCGGCCCATGCGATCAGATCTCCCATCGTTATTTGCTGTGCGCTGAGCAGCTTAAATTTCACCAATACCTTCAATCCGTATAAATAGTGGCTATCTGGCGCGCTTTGCCATTGCTTAATTCTGCGTTCTGCGCGACCAATGGCGTCGGCAACGTCTGTGAAAACGGCTCCATGCCCAGGGATGACGACCAGTGGTTCGAGTGTTTTGATGTGATTGAGCGTCTCGAGCGCTGCGTCAAACGCATCGGCCTCATCCAATTCAGGGAACATCACACCGAGACCATTCCCCCAGAGCGCATCTCCTGAAATGAGTATCCTATGTTCGGCTTGGAAGAGCAGCATGGCATCCGGGTCATGCCCCATGGCCGCATACGCGCGCCATTCGATGTCCCCCATATGTAGCCGATCTCCGGCTTGATAACAGTGGGTGGCGGTGAATGGTGGGCAGGATTGTCCTGTCACCGCGTAGGTCAACGCGTCGCCGTCCCAATCCTGAACAGCGTCAAACGACGGTGAGGGCACCCAAGTTTCTACCCCGGGAAATTTACGTTGCAGGGCGGAGTTTCCGCCGCAATGATCGCTGTGAAGATGTGTATTGACGATCGCTGTAAGCGGCCTGGTTAGGACGGACTCAACCAATTCAACAGTTTGGTTTGCATGATCCACATAACCCGTATCGACGAAGGTGTGGTTTTCTGCCCCAACACACAGCACGTTGTTACTCGAGAGCCAGCCACGCTCGAAAACATGGATGCCTAAATCAGCCAATATATTCACGGTTAACCCTAAAAAGTTATTTTATTTTCACCGCCAACGTACGACGTTGGTGTCGCATTTTGGTCGCTCGCAGAAGGTGGTGAGAAATGCACAACGTTTCACCGGGACACTGCAATATCGTTTTAGAGCACCCAAGTAATGTGCAAGTGCTATGCTACCCACTTCGAAACTACGGTCCAACACTGTGCCTGACCCACTACCTGCTCCTAACGCCGACGCTACCGCGATAACTGAAAAGCGCGGGATACTCCAGCGAATCGCAGAACTCCTCCACCCGAGCCCTGACAGTGTCCCCGATCTGATCGAGCAACTCGCCCAAGCACAAGAAAAAGGTCTGATTGAGGCTGACGCCCGAAATATGCTTGAGGGCGTATTACGGATTGGTGATATGACCGCGGGTGATGTTATGGTTGCCGCACCAAAAATTGACCTACTAAATATCGATGACAGCATAGAGGTATTGCTCGAGCAAGTTATTGAAACTGCCCACTCTCGTTTTCCTGTTTTCGAGGGCGAACGCGAGAACATCATCGGCATTTTGATGGCGAAGGACCTCATCAAACGCATCCGCTCGCCTGAACTGAACCTTAAAACACTGCTTCGTCCCGCAGTTTTTGTCCCGGAAACTAAACGCCTCAATCAGTTACTCCGCGAATTCAAGGCCAATCGAAATCACCTCGCGGTGGTGATTGATGAATTTGGACAACTCGCTGGCTTGGTGACGATTGAGGATGTGCTCGAACAGATCGTGGGTGAAATCGAGGACGAATTTGACGAAGATGATGAGGGTGGCGATATCTACGGCCTCTCCGAGAATACCTGGCGCATCGACGGTGATACCGCCATTGACCGCATCAATGAGGCCTTCGACCTTGACATCCCCAATGATGAATTCGACACCATCGGTGGCTTAGTCTCGCATGACATGGGGCATGTACCCAAACGGGGTGAGTCTTATGTGGGTTATGGTTTGCGTTTTGAAGTCATGCATGCCAAGGGTGGCGCGGTACGCTGGTTCAAGGTCACTCCCTTGCCGAAAGCCGATGCCGAAAAGGCAGGAGCGGATGCATCAGCCGATGCGCGGGCCTGACAGGGCTCGGGCATTAGAAAGTACCAAGCTTTGACAGGCGTAAGGGCTTTGTCGAAGTGGTTGGCACTTGCCGCCATCGCTTGGTTATTGGCGTGGTCAGGTATGTGGCCTTGGGCAGATCACCCTGTCTTTCAAACGGTTGGAATCCATCATCACCAGCCGGCAGCTTGGCTGCAGATGGTTTGCCTAGTAGTCGTGTTTGCCGCGATCATCGCGCCGCAGCCCGCGCGTGCGACATACGTGCGTGTGTGGTGGGTCACTGCCAATTGGCTTGCCGCAACAGTCTGGTGGTTGACCCACTCGATGCACGTTTACGGTGGTCTATCAATGGTCGCCGCCGCACTTGCAGTGATCGCGTTAGCGGGAGCCCTCGCGCTTTACATGACCGCAGCCCTTGGTTATGTGGCGACCAGGGTCACACCACGAGCCGCCGTGCGTTCAGACCGACACGCCATCACGTCCGCACTGGCTATCGCGGCAGCTTGGACCTTGGCGGAATGGTTGCGGGCCAAGTGGTTTACTGGCTTTCCCTGGGGAGAGTTGGGCTACGCGCATCTGACAAATTGGGGGTGGCTAGCCCCCATCACCGGCGTTACAGGGGTCACGGCGATGGTGGTGTTTACCGCTGCGTGGGTTGCATCCGCATGGAGTGGCCTCGCCAAGTTCACCGCACAAGGCTGGACGATGCGTCAAGTCATGCCTTGGATTGCCTTTGCGCTGGTCATCATTGGCTTGCCGCCAGCTATCCAGCCTTCGCCAGAAGGATGGGGCACGCCTAATGGCACCCATAACGTTGCGTTGGTCCAAGGGAATGTCGATCAGAGCGCAAAGTTTGGCAGCAATGCAGCCCGTGACATGGCGTGGTACACCACCCAAGTCGAGGCAAGCGATGCCGCGTTGACCATCCTCCCGGAAACCGCATTTCCAACGCTGCCCGAAACGGTCCCGGCAGACATTTGGAGAGACCTGATACGGTCTCACATCACTCAAGAGAAGGCGACCTTGGTTGGGATCCCCGTTCAAATTGGTGACAATATTTTCCGAAACGAAGCATGGCTAATCAACACCCAAAGTCGCGCAGCGTCCCTCGCTGATATTCCCCAATACCGCTACGCCAAACACCACTTGGTGCCTTTTGGTGAGTTGTCGCCACCAGGCTTTCGATGGTTCACGAGTCAACTGGATATTCCCCTGAGCGAGTTCAAGCCGGGCGGCGCCGATCAGCCCGGGTTTCAATGGCGCGGTGAGACACTGGCGGTCACGATCTGTTACGAGGATGTCTTCGGTGATGAGATGGCGCAACGCATGACGGGGGTTGATCCAACGCCTACTGCTTGGGTGAACATGAGCAATCTCGCCTGGTTTGGCGATACAACAGCCATCCCATCGCACCTACAGATGGCACGATGGCGCGCCCTCGAGCTGGGGCGGCCCATGTTGCGGGCGACGAATACCGGCGCAACCGCGGTCATCGATCACTTGGGGCGCGTTGTCGACAGCCTACCCATGCAGACGCGTGGCGTATTGATAACGACCTTTGAAGGGCGTACAGGACTGACGCCCTATGTGCAATGGGCGGGGCGCTGGGGCCACACACCGCTTTGGGTGTTGAGCGTACTTGTTTTGGTATTTCTGGTGCCACGTAAACGACCCGAGTGAAGCACCGTAAAATTAGGGGTTCAATGCGCTGCGGATGTCCGCCCGGTAAATCCTTACCTGAGCGCTTTACACATCAAAACCATGCGTACCTTTCAGCAAATAATACTCACGCTTCAAGACTATTGGGACAAGCAGGGTTGTGCTCTGCTGCAACCTTTTGACATGGAAGTCGGTGCAGGTACCAGCCACACCGCCACTTTTTTGCGCGCCATTGGCCCTGAGCCCTGGAGGGCAGCCTACGTGCAGCCCAGTCGCCGTCCCAAGGATGGCCGGTACGGCGAGAACCCCAACCGCTTGCAGCACTACTACCAATTTCAAGTGGTCTTGAAGCCGGCACCCGCCGATATTTTGGATCTCTATCTGGGCAGCCTTGAGGCTCTGGGTTTTGACCTCAAGAAGAACGATATTCGATTCGTCGAGGACGACTGGGAAAACCCAACCCTCGGTGCATGGGGGCTTGGCTGGGAGGTTTGGTTGAACGGCATGGAGGTCACGCAGTTCACCTATTTCCAGCAAGTCGGTGGTATCGATTGCAAACCAGCGACCGGTGAAATAACCTACGGTCTCGAGCGTCTGGCCATGTACCTTCAGGGAGTCGATAACGTCTACAACCTGAAGTGGACAGATACCACCACGTATGGCGACGTCTTTCTACAAAACGAGCAAGAGCAGTCCGCCTATAACTTCGAGCACAGCGACGTTGACTTTTTGTTCACAGCATTTTCGGCCCACGAGCGACAAGCGCAACACCTGATGGACGTGCAGTTGACCTTGCCTGCATACGAGCAAATTCTCAAAGCAGCGCACACCTTTAACCTGCTGGATGCCCGTGGGGCCATCAGTGTCACGGAGCGTGCAGCCTATATTGGGCGAATCCGTAATCTGGCGCGCGCCATCGCGAAAAGCTATTACGAAAGTCGCGAGCGCTTAGGTTTCCCCTTGGCGCCCCCTGAGTGGGTTGCCACGTTGCCCAAGAAAGCTGCGTGATCCAATCAGCGCCCACAGAAACATTGACTGTAGATCGTATGTCGAAAAATAATTTATTGGTTGAGCTCTTCGTCGAGGAGCTCCCCCCAAAAGCGTTGCGTAAATTGGGTGATGCATTCGCGTCGCAATTGGTGAGCAGCTTGGTCGCTAACGGGCTGGTCGAGGCCGATACGGCGTTTGAACCTTTCGCCTCGCCGCGTCGACTGGCTGTCCGCGTGTCTGCGGTTGCTGAAAAAGCTGCAGATCGTGCGCAAAACCTCAAACTGATGCCGACGGCAGTGGGACTTGATGCCGATGGTCAACCGACGGCGGCTTTGCTCAAGCGCCTGCAGGGTATGGGTTTAGATGCCAGCGTCGCAGCGCAATTAACCAAACAAATGGACGGCAAAGCCGAAGCCCTTTTTCTGCAGCGCACACTCCCCGGTGTCACCTTGGCCGAAGGCCTACAAACCGCTCTGGATGAGGCGATTGCCAAGCTTCCGATCCCCAAGGTGATGTCCTATCAATTGCACACCAATTGCGCGTTACCCGGTTGGAGCAGCGTCAATTTTGTACGCCCAGCCCATCGCTTGCTGGCTCTTCACGGCGACAAAACGGTCAATGTAAGCGCGTTGGGTTTGACCGCAGGCAACGAAACAGTCGGCCATCGCTTTGAGGCGCAAGCGCCGGTCATAACGATTGATCGAGCAGACGATTATGAGCAGCAGCTCACCAACATTGGCGCGGTCATCCCCTCATTTGCCAAACGTCGTGCTGCGATCGAGGCACAGTTGGCAGACGTTGCCAAGTTGCTCGAGACCCCTGAGACAGGACCCTTGGTCGCGATTCACGATGATGCATTGCTCGATGAGGTGACCGCCTTGGTTGAACGCCCGAATGTGGTGGCCTGTCAGTTTGAGCCCGCTTTTTTGGAGGTGCCACAAGAGTGCTTGATTCTGACCATGAAGGCGAATCAGAAGTATTTCCCCTTGTTGACGCAGCGTGGCAAGCTGAGCAACCATTTTTTAGTGGTTAGCAATATTTCGCCAAGTGATGTGAGTCAAGTGGTTGGCGGTAACGAGCGGGTTGTTCGGCCACGGCTGGCAGACGCGCAGTTTTTCTTCAACCAAGACCGCAAGAAAACCTTGGCATCGCGGTTACCCGAGTTGGACAAGGTCGTTTATCACAACCAATTAGGTTCGCAGGGCGAGCGGACACAGCGTGTTCGTGCCTTAGCTATTCAAATTGCCCAAGCGCTGGTGGCCAACGGCCGTGGCGATGCCCAATTAGTTGCTGCGGCCGAACAGGCAGCGGCTCTGGCAAAGACTGATTTGCTAACGGACATGGTCGGTGAGTTCCCTGAATTACAGGGCATCATGGGCGGCTACTACGCGCGCCACGATGGGCTTGATGATTCTATTGCCGTTGCCATCGAAGATCACTACCGACCCCGGTTCGCTGGCGATGCGCTGCCCCGAAATGACGTGGCGTTGGTGGTCGCATTGGCCGATAAGTTGGAGACGCTTATCGGTATGTTTGGTATTGGTAATCTGCCAACCGGCGACCGTGATCCTTTCGCGTTGCGTCGCCACGCGCTGGGTGTGGTGCGGATGCTGATCGAACAAGATTTGCCACTGTCTCTCCAATCAATGATCGCTGACGGTGCAAAGGCTTTCGGAACCCTGATTACCCATGACCTGGCGCCACTGGAAACCTTTATCCAAGATCGCTTAGCAGGCTTGTTGAAGGATCAAGGGTTTGACGCGCGTGCGATCGACGCTGTGCTGGCTTTGGCACCCCAGCGGCTATCCGATGTGGTCCATCGTCTTGAGGCGGTGCGCAGTTTCACGGCGCTGCCCGAAAGTGATGCGCTGGCGGCTGCCAATAAGCGTATCAGCAACATCTTGAAGAAAGCCAATCCGTCGGATATCGCGGCGACGGTGTCTCCGGCTTTGTTTGCGGAGCCTGCTGAATCTGCCTTGGCAGACGCCATTACCGCAGTCAAGCCTATAGCCGAGACACAGCTCGGCAGTGGGGACTACACCGCAGCTTTGAAGGCCCTTGCGGCACTGCGAGATCCCGTGGATGCGTTTTTCGACGGTGTCATGGTGAACGCCGACGAGCAGCAGATCCGTGCTAACCGGTTGGCGCTGTTGTCGGAGCTGCACGGCATCATGAATCGAGTGGCCGATTTGTCGCGCCTCGCAACCTGATCGATCGCCATGCAAAGTCACCCTCGCCTCGTTGTTCTCGACCGAGACGGTACGCTCAACCTCGATGACAAGGCCATCATTGCTGGCCCTGATGATTGGGTACCTGTGCCCGACGCACTAGAGGCCGTTGCCCGTCTTAACCAAGCGGGTTGGCGCGTGGTCATTGCAACGAATCAATCGGGCTTAGGACGCGGTCTGTTTGATGCAGACACCATGAACCGCGTGCACGCAAAGATGAATAAGTTATTGGCAGCGGTTGGCGCGAGGGTCGATGCGGTTTTTTTCTGTCCTCACACGCGCGACGATGCCTGCGACTGCCGCAAACCGAAGCCTGGTTTGATTTTGAAAATCGCCGAACGTTTCGGGGTTCCGGTTGATGAGATCGCAGTGGCCGGCAACACCGTTCGCCACATCCAAGCTGGGCATGCAGCTGGCGCCCATACACATCTGTTATTGACGGGAAAATGTGCTGCCTACAGCCTCAACGAACCGCCGCCCGGTTTACCGGCTGGAGCCCATATCCACGCCTCGTTGGATGAGTTCGTCACGCACCTGCTAGGCGGTGGTTTGACCACCACGACCTCATGACCCAGCGCACGGTTTATCAGGTGGTCGTTGCTGCCTTGCGATCAGTCCTCCACTTGTTGTTCATGGCCGTAACGGTGGTGCCATGGGCTTTAGTGGTCCTGATCACTTCACCATTTTTGTCCGCTCAACAGATCTACTGGTTGTGCGTTGGTTGGTTGCACGTCGCTGTCCGAAGTGGTAGCTTTATATTGGGCATTGAAAACCGGGTTACGGGACTTGAACACCTGCCACAGGCGGCAAACGGCCAAGCCATCTTGTTGGTCAAACACCAGTCAACGTGGGAGACTTTTTGTATGCCGACGTTGATGCCACACCCGTTGGCCTACGTCTTTAAGCGTGAGCTTTTGTTTGTGCCATTTTTTGGTTGGGCCATGGCCCGCATGGACATGATCCATATTGACCGCCGCAAACGCTCGCAGGCTTTTGCCAAGGTAGTTGAGCAGGGCCGAAGGCTGTTGGCGCAAGGGACCTGGGTCATCATGTTCCCCGAGGGGACGCGTATTCCCCGTGGTGAGGTAGGCGTCTATAAAACAGGAGGTACCAAGCTCGCGGTCCAAACCGGTGCGCCGGTTATTCCCGTTGCGGTGACATCTGCAAAGTGCTGGCCGCGTAAGGCGTTGATTAAATATCCAGGCGTCGTTGACTTCGCGATTGGTCCACCGATCCCCTCAGTTGGCCGTGAGCCTGGGGAATTGATGCAAGAGGTTGAGACTTGGATCGAGCAGAAGATGCGTGAACTCGACCCAGAGGCTTATGGCGACGCGGGTCGCTGACAAGCGCCGAGGACGGCGATTATTGGGCAGCTTGGCCGCCCAATTGGGCTTTGACTTTGGCGAGTCTGAACCAATTAATCCCGCAGTCGCTCCAACGCCGCGACAACCCCGGTCAGAAGACAAGTCAGCCATAAGCGGGTCAGCTGAGCCCATCAGCCAAGTGATCGGTCTACCCAGTTGGCAACACCCCCTGGCCAACCATCAAATCAAACTACCCACCGCCTATATTGGTTACCACCTTAAACGCGGTAAACGACGGACCATCGGTATGAGCGTCGGCATGGAGGGGCTGGTGGTACAGGCACCCCGCTGGGTAGGCATTGCAGAAATTGAATCAGTCTTGCGTGAAAAAGGGGTTTGGCTGCTGGCCAAATTGTCTGAAATGCAGGCGCGGCAAAACGAGCAGATCAAACAACGCATCGAGTGGTGCGATGGTGCGCAGTTTCCAGTCCTTGATCGCACGGTTCAAGTGGTTTTAAACCCCACCCATGCGACGGCCCCAGCCGGCGGCCAGTTGCAAACCAAAGCGGGCGAGCCCGTCATGTGGAGAACCGATGGCGGCTGGGAGCCAGAGACCATGCCACCGCAGGAGCCCCTCGAACTCCATTTGGCGCTGCCGCTCACCGCCGGGGCGACACAAATCAAAGACGCTTCGCAGGCGTGGCTGATGCGGTTTGCCAAACAGGTTTTCCTGTCGCGCCTTGACCGCTACGCACCAGAACTGGGGGTTCAATACCAAGCGTTGCGTTTGTCGAGCGCCAATACCCGCTGGGGTAGCGCCGATGCGAAAGGTCATATCAGGCTGAATTGGCGACTCATTCATGGCCCTCTCTCGTCCTTGGATTACGTCGTGGTTCATGAGCTCTCCCATCTCCGAGAAATGAACCACAGCGCCAAATTTTGGGGGACCGTGGCCAGTGTCCTCCCTGACTATGCGGGTGAGCGCCGCCGTCTGAACGCGTTGCAACTGCCTGTTTGGTGAACTTTTTTGCGTTTGGTCAGGTTCATCCTTTAAGATAGCGATTGCTTTACGTTAACGTTAACGTAAAGTAAAACCACCACGCGCGAGGAGAAAAAGCCCATGGGTGTCCCAACCTATAGCATCAGTGACTTGGCTAAGGAGTTCGATCTCACGACCCGAGCCATCCGGTTTTATGAGGACATGGGGTTGTTGTCTCCCGAGCGGTCCGGTGCAGGCGACCGTGTGCGGGTCTACAGCGCCCGAGACCGCACCCGCCTCAAACTCACTTTGCGTGCAAAACGCCTCGGCCTCAGCCTGAGCGATGCCAAAGGCATCATCGACATGTATGAAAGCCCTCGCGATACGCGGGCACAGCTGCAGCGCTTTCTTGAGGTTTTGGCTGCGAATAAGGCGCAGCTGCTGGATCGGTTGGCGGATCTGCAAGCCAACCTCGAAGAAATCGAAGCGCACGAGAAAGAGGCTCGTGCGTTACTGGCGCAGACCGAGCCGGTCAAAGGGCGAAGCACCAAAGCGCAATCGCAACCCCAAACAGCCCACTGAATATGACCGAAGCAAACACAACCTCGCCACTCGCCCGGGTGGAATCAAGTTTGGCTCGGCAAGGCATGATGCAACAACTCGGCGTCTACCTCGTAGCCGTTGAGGCGGGTCGGTGCGAACTCGGCTTACCCTTCAGCGACAAAGTGACGCAGCAACAGGGTAGTTTTCATGGTGGTGCCATGGGCGCTTTGGCAGACATTGCGGGTGGTTACGCGGGGCTCACCGTGGCCCCAACAGACGCTGAAGTGACGACCGTGGAATACAAAATTAATTTTTTGACCGCCAAAACCGGCGGTGACCTCCATGCCATTGGACGTGTACTGAAGGCGGGCAAGCGGCTCATCATCACCCAAGCCGATGTCTTCCACATTGACTCGGATGGGACCCGCACGTTGTGCGCCGTGATGCAGCAAACCCTCGCACCTGTTCATAAACAATACTGAATCCAAACTAACCAGCAGATAGAGAGCGACATGAGTAACTTGCCCGGCCTGAACTACCAACTCGGAGACGACATCGATGCCCTGCGGGATGCCGTGCGTGACTTTGCCAGCGCAGAAATCGCACCCCGCGCCGCTGAGATTGACCGCAATGATCAATTTCCTATGGATATGTGGCGCAAGATGGGTGACATGGGCTTGCTGGGCATCACCGTCCCAGAGGCCTATGGCGGCGCCAGCATGGGCTATCTCGCGCACATGATTGCGATGGAGGAGATTTCGCGCGCATCAGCCTCGGTTGGCTTGAGCTATGGGGCGCACAGCAACCTGTGCGTGAACCAAATTAACCGTAACGGCACCCAAGCGCAAAAAGAAAAGTACCTGCCCAAGCTGATCTCAGGCGAGCATATCGGTGCGCTGGCCATGAGTGAGCCCAACGCGGGTTCAGACGTGATCAGTATGAAATTGACCGCGCAAGACAAAGGCGGTTACTTCGTTCTGAACGGCTCGAAAATGTGGATCACCAATGGCCCTGATGCAGATACCTTGGTGGTTTATGCCAAAACAGAACCCGAATTGGGGGCCCGAGGCGTCACGGCGTTTTTAATCGAAAAAAATATGCCAGGGTTCTCTGTGGCACAAAAACTCGATAAGTTAGGTATGCGCGGCAGCCACACCGGCGAGCTGGTATTCAAAGACGTTGAGGTTCCCGAAAGTCATATCCTGGGCGGATTGAACAACGGTGCCAAGGTGCTCATGAGTGGCTTGGACTACGAGCGTGCCGTATTGAGTGGCGGACCGTTGGGCATCATGCAAGCCGTGATGGACAACGTCATTCCCTACATCCACGACCGCAAGCAATTCGGTCAAAGCATCGGTGAATTCCAACTCATCCAGGGCAAGGTCGCTGACATGTACACGGTGCTGCAAGCCGCACGCGCGTTTGCCTACACCGTCGCCAAAAACTTGGATCAATTGGGCGAGCAACACGTGCGCCAAGTGCGCAAAGATTGCGCGTCGGTGATTCTGTGGACGGCGGAAAAAGCCACTTGGATGGCGGGCGAAGGGGTACAAATTTTCGGCGGTAATGGCTACATCAACGACTACCCGTTGGGTCGACTGTGGCGAGATGCCAAGCTTTACGAAATCGGTGCTGGCACGAGTGAAATTCGTCGCATGCTGATTGGTCGAGAACTATTTTCCGAAACGCTTTAACTCGTAAATCGCTCTCACGAGCCCACCACGCATGCCAAAAAACTTAAAAGACCTTTTTGATCACAACCGCCAATGGGCTGCCGATATGCAGCGCAGCCAGCCGGGCTTTTTTACACGACTCAAGGAACAGCAAAAACCTAAATACATGTGGATTGGCTGCTCCGATAGCCGCGTGCCCGCCAACCAAATCACGGGTCTAGAGCCTGGTGAAGTATTTGTGCATCGTAATGTGGCGAACGTCGTTGTACCTTCCGACTTGAATGCGCTGTCAACCCTGCAATTTGCGGTTGAACGCCTCAAGGTCTCTCACGTCATGGTGGTGGGGCACTACGGTTGCTCGGGCGTACAGGCCGCTTTGGAGGGCGCGCGGATTGGTCTAGCCGATAACTGGTTACGACATATTCAAGATGTGCGCGATCGCCACGCCAACATTTTGGATCAGATCGATCCGCAAGTCCGCGCGAACGCTTTGTGCGAGCTCAATGTGATTGAGCAGGTGCGCAACGTGTGCCAATCAACCGTTCTGCAGGATGCGTGGATGCGCGAGCAAGAAGTCACGGTGCATGGTTGGGTATATGGGCTACACGATGGCTTGTTGCAAGACCTGCATCTCACGGCTGACAGCAATGCCAGTCTTGATGCCATGTATGCGAAAGCAGTTGCCAAAGTCGGCCACAGCACCCCGCGGCCCTGAAAGTTGATCGGCATGCCCAACGCTACCAAGTCTGCGTTTCCGCAAACCCTCAACGCCCGTCTGCCTTATGACATGGCGCAGGCGCTGCTTGAAGGCTTTGATCGCCACTATCGCTTGTTCCGCGCCGAGTCCGCGCGGGCCAAGCATCGGTTTGAAACGCAGGACTGGGTTGGGCAACAGCGCGCGCAGCGAGAGCGGATCGAGTTCTACGATCTGCGGGTGCGGGAGGCCGTTACACGACTGGAGCGGGAGTTCAAGGCGAGTCAGCAGACCCACGAGACTTGGCAGCAGGTGAAGCTGCACTTCATTGGCCTGCTGGTCGATCATCACCAACCGGAGCTTGCCGAAAGCTTCTTCAACTCGGTGACCACCAAAATCTTGCACCGCAGTTATTTTCACAACGATTTTATTTTTGTACGGCCTGCGGTCAGCACCGAGTACATTGAAAACGAAAACCCTGATAAGCCCACCTACCGGGTGTACTACCCCGCTCATCAGACCATGCGGGACTGCGTCAAGCGTGTGGTGGTCGATTTCAATTTGCAATGTACCTTTGATGATTTAGAGCGCGACATCGACCGGTTACAAGCTGCGATGTTGGCGCGGTTTGACCACTCGCGATTGCGTCCTAATTTTCAATTTCAAGTGCTGTCGAGTTTGTTCTTTCGGAACAAGGGCGCGTACATCGTCGGCCGCATCATGAATGGGTTTCAAGAGGTGCCTTTTGCCCTCGCCGTCCTGCACAACGAGGCAGGGCGGCTGTATCTGGATGCGGCGCTATTCACGGAGGACGAAATACTGATTCTCTTCAGCTTCGCCCGCGCCTACTTCATGGTCGACATGGAGGTGCCGTCCGCCTACGTGCAGTTTTTGCGCCAGATGATGCCTCGCAAGCCCCGTACAGAGTTGTACAACGCGCTGGGATTGGCGAAACAGGGGAAGACGCTGTTCTATAGAGACTTGTTGGCACATCAGCGCCAAAGCACAGATCGTTTTCGGATCGCGCCCGGCATCAAGGGCATGGTCATGTTGGTGTTTGATCAGCCCAGTTTTCCGTTTGTTTTCAAAGTCATTAAGGACTATTACCCGCCGCAAAAAGACACCACGCGCGAACAGATTAAAGGCAAATACCTGTTGGTGAAGCAGCACGATCGTGTGGGCCGCATGGCGGACACCCTGGAGTATTCCGATGTCGCGTTTCCTTTGTCGCGGTTCGAGCCAGAGCTGATTGAAGAAATTAAAAAATTTGCCCCGAGCCAGCTCGAAATTGCCGCCTCGGGTAGCAACGGTGAACCTGAGGTCATCATCAAGCACTGTTACATCGAGCGCCGCATGATCCCCCTGAACATCTACTTGCAAGAGGCCTTCGATGTCCTGCAGGTCAACCGGGATGATCCGCGTGCGCGTGCGCAGCTCAATCAAGCGGTGGTGGAGTACGGCAACGCCATCAAGGATTTGGTCGCGGCCAATATTTTTCCGGGTGACATGCTCTGGAAGAACTTCGGGATCACTCGGCATGGGAAGGTCGTTTTCTACGATTACGACGAAATTGAGTACATCACGGATTGCAACTTCCGGCGGGTACCCGAGCCCCGCAACGAGGAAGAGGAAATGTCTGGTGAAGTCTGGTACACCGTCGGTCCCAAAGATGTCTTTCCCGAAACCTTTGGTCCCTTTTTGCTGGGTAACCCTATGGTTCGTCAAGAGTTCTTGCGGCACCACCAAGACCTGCTCGACGCCACATTTTGGCAAGAACACCAATCCCGTATACGCGCCGGTCACGTCCATGACGTGTTCCCCTATGAAGCCAGCAGCCGCTTGGTCGACCACGCCGCTGCACCCTAAATGGAGTAACTATGTCTCAAGATCCCGTTGTCATTGTCAGCGCCGCGCGCACGCCCATGGGTGCGTTTCAAGGTGATTTCGCCAGTTTGGCTGCGCATGATTTAGGCGGCGTTGCGATTGCCGCCGCAGTCGCGCGTGCCGGTATCGCACCGGAATTGGTTGAGGAAGTCTTGTTTGGCAACTGTCTCATGGCCGGCCAGGGACAAGCGCCTGCAAGACAAGCCTTATTGAAAGGCGGCTTACCCTTGTCAACAGGTGCCGTGACGTTATCCAAGATGTGCGGCTCGGGTATGAAAGCAACCATGTTGGCGCATGACTTGTTGATGGCGGGTAGCGCGAAAGTCATGGTCGCAGGCGGTATGGAGAGCATGACAAATGCGCCCTACCTGCTGCAAAAAGGCCGAGGTGGTTACCGCATGGGCCATGACAAAATCTATGACCACATGATGCTGGACGGCTTGGAGGACGCCTACGAGCCTGGGCGTTCGATGGGCACCTTTGGTGAAGATTGTGCCGCCAAGTACCAGTTCACCCGCGAACAGCAGGACGCGTTCGCCATTTCGTCCGTCCAGCGGGCTCAAGCCGCCTCTACTGACGGAAGCTTTGCCGCTGAGATTGCCCCTGTTACCGTCAAGACCCGTTCGGGGGAACGTGTGGTCTCCGTTGATGAGGGGCCCGGCAAAATCAACACCGACAAGATCCCAATGCTGCGAACCGCATTCAAGAAAGACGGCGGCACCATTACGGCAGCCAGTAGCTCGTCGATTAATGATGGTGCAGCTGCCTTGGTTTTGATGCGAGAAAGTCAAGCGGCGGCGCTCAACTGCCAGCCATTGGCGCGTATCGTCGGACACACCACCCACGCACAAGCGCCTAACTGGTTCACGACTGCGCCGGTGTTTGCGATGCAAAAATTATTTGCGGCGACAGGTTGGACGGCTGACGCGGTTGACTTGTATGAGATCAACGAGGCCTTCGCAGTCGTGCCGATGGCGGCAATGGTCGAGTTGTCGCTACCCCATGAAAAAGTCAATGTGTTGGGCGGTGCTTGCGCATTGGGGCATCCAATTGGCGCCAGTGGGGCACGCATTTTGGTAACCCTACTTAACGCGCTGCGCCTGAAGGGCGGTACACGCGGGGTGGCGTCGCTCTGTATCGGCGGTGGCGAAGCTACGGCCATGGCCGTTGAACTGATCTAGGACGACCCGTATGTTGCTGAATGCTGATCAACGCATGGTGCAGGAGGCGGTCCGCGCTTTCGCCCAAGAACAATTGTGGCCCAACGCGGCTGCTTGGGATAAGTCCCACACCTTCCCCGTCGAGGCGCATCGCGGGCTGGCCGCGCTCGGTTGCTACGGCATCTGCGTGCCGGAGGATTTGGGTGGTGCGGGGATGGATTATGTGAGCTTGGCGGTTGTCCTGGAGGAAATTGCCGCTGGTGACGGCGGCACCAGTACGGTCATTTCGGTGACCAACTGCCCCGTGAACGCTATTCTAATGAAGCATGGCAATGCAGCGCAGCAAGCCGAGTGGCTCACCCCCTTGGCGCGCGGCGATATGCTCGGCGCGTTTTGCCTGACTGAGCCCCATGTGGGCAGCGACGCCTCCGGTTTGCGGACCACGGCGGTTCGCGACGGTGATCACTACGTACTCAACGGTGTCAAACAGTTCATCACCAGTGGTCAAAATGGTGACGTAGCCATCGTGATTGCAGTCACCGATAAAGCAGCAGGTAAGCGCGGCATGAGTGCGTTTTTGGTACCCACATCGACGCCAGGGTACACGGTTGCGCGCCTTGAGGACAAATTAGGTCAACACAGCAGCGATACCGCACAAATTGTGCTGACCGATTGCCGTATCCCTGAAACCTATCGACTGGGCGAGGAGGGCGATGGCTATCGGATCGCTCTGGGTGGGCTGGAGGGTGGCCGCATCGGTATCGCCGCGCAGAGTATTGGCATGGCTCGCAGTGCATTAGAGTGCGCAATACAGTACGCCAAGGACCGAACGTCCTTTGGTCAACCCATCATGAACCATCAAGCGGTGGGGTTCAAACTGGCCGATATGGCGACCCAACTAGAAGCAGCCCGCGCCCTGACGCTGCACGCAGCCGCGATGCGGGATGCGGGGGTGCCCTGTTTGAAAGAGGCGGCGATGGCCAAGCTGTTTGCCAGCGAAATGGCCGAACAGGTCTGCTCCCAGGCCATCCAAGTGCATGGCGGTTATGGTTACCTTGCCGACTTCCCGGTGGAGCGGATTTACCGTGATGTGCGAGTTTGCCAGATCTATGAGGGGACTTCTGATGTACAAAAGATTCTTATTCAGAGGGCATTGGCTGCGTAAAGCCTAGAATGCTTACGCTATGAAAATTATTATTCTTGGGGCTGGTCGTGTGGGCGAGAGCGTGGCGGAAAGCTTGGTCTCTGAGCGCAACGACATCACCGTCATCGATTACGATGCCGAACGTTTGCGTGATCTCGAAGAGCGTCTCGACTTGCGGGGCGTTTTAGGTAATGGTGCCCAGCCTTCGGTGTTGAAGGCGGCGGGTATTGAAGACGCCGATATGGTCATCGCTTGTTCACCCAGCGACGAGACCAATCTGGTGGTCTGTAAAGTCGCACACGACTTGTTTGGAACCCCCAAAACGATCGCACGCTTGCGGTCCAAAGAGTTCCAAGATAACCCCGATTTGCTCTCGCGCGCTGGCTTCGCAGTGGATCATGTGATCTGCCCAGAAGAGTCGGTGATGAATTACATCCATCAACTCATCCAGTACCCTGAAGCGTTACAGGTGCTGCATTTTTCACAAGGGCGTGCCAGCATGGTGGTGGTGCGCGCCGTGGCGGGCAGCGCCTTGGTGGGACAAGCACTCAGCGAGTTCAAATCGGCATTTCCGGCGGCTGAGATGCAAGTGGTTGCCATTTATCGCAACGGTTATGAAGTGCCCAACGAGGCTGAAACCCGCATCCGTGCCGATGACGAGGTGTTCGTTCTGGCGGAGAAGGACAAAATCCGTTCGGTTCTATTTGCGCTACACAAACAAGACCGCCCGGTACAGCGAGTGATGATCGCTGGTGGTGGACGCGTTGGCTTGCGTTTGGCGCGTAGCTTGGCTGCCGGTCGTTACGAGGTCAAAATTATTGAGCGCAATAAAAAGCGTTGCGACTACCTGGCGGAGCAGTTGCCTGCAGACATGCTGGTGCTGCAGGGCGACGTCGCCGATGCAGATTTGCTGGAAGAAGAAAATGTGGGTGAGATGGATTTGTTTTTATCCCTCACCAACGATGATGAAGACAACATCTTGTCCGCGATGTTAGCCAAGCGTATGGGCGCCAAGCGGGTCATGGCCTTGATTAACCGGCGCGCGTATGCCGAAATGATGGAGGGCAGTACGATCGACATCGCGATTTCACCCGCCCAAACCATCATTGGCGAACTGTTGGCGCATTTGCGCCGGGGTGATGTGGCGGCGGTCCATAGTCTGCGCCGTGGTGCGGCGGAGGTGTTGGAAGGCGTCGCCCGAGGCGACGTCAAGACATCAAAATTGGTGGGTCGCAAGTTGCGTGAAATCAAGTTGCCCAAAGGCACCAGTGTGGGTGCGATCGTTCGGGGTGAGGGGCGTGAGTCCAAAGTATTGATGCCGTCTTCGGATATGGTGATCGAGGCTGATGACCACGTGATCGTGTTCATGCCCAACAAGCGCTCCGTCCGTGATGTCGAAAAGCTGTTCCAAGTGTCGGCCACGTTCTTTGGTTAACTCGCTGCGCCATGTATAACTTCATGCCCGTTCTGGCCGCACTTTCTCGTGTGGTACTGGTGTTCTCGGTGACTTTCTTTGTCCCTTGGGCGTGGTCATGGTGGGGAGATGAGCACCGCCTGCAGGAGGTGTGGTTGCTGTCCTTTGCCGTGACGTTCATTTGCGGCGCGTTGGTGATGTGGCGTACCCAGCGCCATCGCCGTGAATTGATGCCCAAAGATGGCTTCATGCTCGTGAATTTAGTTTGGGCGGTATTGCCAGCCTTTGCGGCCTTGCCCCTTTGGCTGGGCATCCCCGAAATGGACTGGACAGATGCCTACTTTGAAGCGGTCAGTGGTTTAACCGCGACCGGTGCAACTGTGCTGAGTGGCCTCGACGAGTTACCTTTGGCCATCAATGTCTGGCGGTGTTTTCTGCAGCTCTTTGGTGGCTTGGGGATCATGCTGCTGGTTGTGGCCATCTTGCCGTTGTTGGGTCTGGGTGGCGTGCAGCTCTACAAGGCTGAGACGCCAGGCCCCATGAAAGACGCCAAGCTCACGCCCCGTATCGCCGAGACCGCGCGTGGCTTGTGGGGGGTTTACTTCGTTTTGTCGACCTCGTGCTTTTTAGCGTATCGGTGGGCGGGTATGTCGTGGTCTGACGCTTTCATGCACATGAGCACCACCGTGAGTTTAGGAGGGCTGTCATCGCACGACGCCAGCTTGGGCTATTGGGATTCGCCACGCATTGAGGCGGTGGCCATGGTGTTCATGCTGTTGGCGGGTGTGAGTTTTGCGCGCTATTTCATTGTGTGGCGCACGCGGTCGTTCGCCTCCTTATGGAAAGACGTGGAGGTGCGTGCCTACTTTGGCGTCTTGGCCGTGAGCATTGCCTTGGTCAGCGGCCTCCTTGCGGCTGACGAGGTGGTGGATTCCTTCCCCGAGGCCTTGCGGGTATCGGCTTTCCAAGTTATTTCTCTGGCGACGACCACGGGTTACTCATCGGTCAACTACTCGCTGTGGCCGGCATTTGCACCTGTCCTGCTCATCATGCTGGGGTGCTTTGTCTCGTGTGCGGGTTCGACCGGCGGGGGTATCAAAATGGTCCGCATGATCATGCTGGTGAAGCAAGCACGGCGAGAGTTGGTGCGCACCATACACCCGCGCGTCGTCAATCCCGTGCATCTGGCGGGGCAAGGTATTCCTAATGCGGTGTTGATGTCGGTGATGGCCTTCATGTTGATTTACGGCGCGACGATTTTGGGTCTGACCATGCTCATGCTCTTATCCGGAATGGATATCGTCACTGCCTTCACCGCCGTCGTGGCTTGTGTGAACAACATTGGTCCCGGCCTGGGGGCTGTCGGCCCCGCTGGTAACTATGGCGGACTCACCGATTTCCAAACCTGGGTCTGCACCTTCGGTATGCTGTTGGGACGCTTGGAGTTGTTGTCAGTGCTGGTATTGTTTACCTCACAGTTTTGGCGGAAATAAGCAGCCGTCGTCGTTGGTTTTTACAGGAGCGAATGATGCCCATTACCACTGGATATAAAACACTGGTTGAGCGTGCGATGGCCGAGGTTGTGACCTACAGCGTCAGCGATATCAAGGCGCGCTTGGGTCAGGATGAGCGGTTGGTTTTAGTCGACATCCGTGACATACGGGAGCTGAATGCCGAAGGAACGGCGGTGGGAGCCCTGCACGCGCCACGCGGCATGCTGGAGTTTTGGGTCGACCCTGAGTCGCCCTATTACAAGCCCGTCTTCTCGGACGAAAGCAAAGAGTATGTCCTGTACTGTGGTGCGGGTTGGCGCAGTGCATTGGCGACCAAGACCTTGCAAGAGATGGGCATGCGTAACGTTGCGCATATCGACGGTGGTTTCAAGGCCTGGGTGGCCGAGGGTGCGCCAGTGATCTCCATGGCTGAGCTCAAGGCTCAGCGCGATGCTGCCAAAGGCTGAGCAGGGTGGGGGACTCGAAGCAGGCGCTCCCTTGCCCATGTGGGCGACTGACGACGGGCGCCAGATCTCAGGTCTTGTCATTTGATGTCTGCTGTGCGCCCTACGTTCGTGATGGCCAGATAGCGCCCGATCCTGAATCGCTGATGCGGTCGCGCTACACGGCGTTCACCCGATCCAATGAAGCCTACCTTCGCGCGACCTGGTTGCCGGAAAGAACCCCCAAGACGATCCATTTAGACGCCAGCGATAAGTGGTTGGGATTGACGGTCAAGTCAACGGCCATGCTGTCGTCCGAAGAGGGCACGGTTCATTTTGTCGCCCGCGTACGAACAGCCGGGCGCGCGCACCGCATCGAAGAAAACAGTCGATTCGTCCTGCGTGACGGGCAATGGCTGTACGTCGGCGCTGCGAGCGCTGCTTAACCCAGCCAGTTGGCTGCCAGCGTCGCTTCGAAAGCCTTGACACAACCAGCGCTGTCGACACCGGTGTAAATCGTGTGACGCGCGGGTCCCTCGGTCAATTGCACGGTACGTCCCTCCTCAGGGCCGGCAGTGGTCACGCCTAGTCTGGTGTCGAGGGTTTGAAACAGCGCCGGGTCTGTGAGGGCCATGAAGGCCAGCACATCGTGGCCGAAGCAGCCATGCATCTTGCCGACGGTGTCGGCGTGACGCTGGCTGTAATAGCGTGCGTAAAACTGCACGGCATGGTTAAGAGTTTGCATTGCGGCATGGGGCTGGCGTTGCGCCAGGCGCTCAAAAAGCTGCGCAGGCATGATGACTTGGTGCGTGACGTCTAAGCTCACCACATCCACCTGCCAGGGGGCCTCAAACACCAACTGGGCCGCGTGGGGGTCATTCCAGATATTCGCTTCGGCCGTCGCCGTGACGTTACCCGGCACTGATAAGGCGCCACCCATGATCACGACACGCTTCACCAGCGCCGCCCATGTGGTGTCGCGCGCCAGGGCGGTGGCCAGATTCGTCAGCGGACCGACCGCAACGAGCGTGATGGCGTGTGGGTTGGCGCGCACTTGAGCAATCAAAAAGTCGGCCGCATCTTTTTCGACGGCGCAGCCAATGACCGCATCCCGTTGAGGCAAATTGCCCAAGCCATCCGAACCGTGAATGTGCGCGGGTGGTGCCTCAGGCGTTTTATGCAATGGGCGTGCGGCACCCGCAGCCACAGGTATTGCATCGCATTGGGTTAGCCCACAAAGATAAAGCGCATTGGCAGTTGCCTGCGTCACGGTCACGTTGCCGAAGACGGTCGTGATGCCCACCACCTCAATCGATGGATGCGCCAGCGCGTAGTAAAGCGCCATGGCGTCATCTACGCCGGGGTCTGTATCGAAAATGACTTTCATGCCTGAGCCGTCAGAAATGCCCGTACATCCGCAAGGCGCGGTGTGCTGCTTTGCGCGCCAAGTGCGGTGCACGCGAGGGCCCCAACGGCGTTGGCGAATTGAGCGGCATCAGTTGACGTGGCACCATCATTGAGTGCGGCCACAAAAGACCCCGCAAAGGCGTCGCCAGCGCCGGTGGTGTCGACCACTTCCACTGAAAAAGTGGGGCAATGCTGCAGACCCAGCTTGCGGTCGTGAACCAGACAGCCTGTCGCGCCAAGCGTCACTACTACCAGTGGCGTCGAGAGAGCCTGGACCTGCGCTTCAACGTCTTTGGCAGCGATACCCAAAGTTTGGGCGATGGATTCGAGCTCGAGCGCGTTGACAATCAAAACATCGATACATTCAAGCAACGCAGATGGCAGGTGACTGGCTGGTGCGGCATTGAAAGCAACCCTGATACCGGCCTCTCGCGCCATTTGCGCAACCGCCACATTCGTTGCCATCGGAATCTCAGCCTGCAACAACAGGTAGCGGCAGCGCCCACTCGCTAGCAGCGATCGAAGGGCTGTAGTAGCCCGCTCGGGTGTCAGGCTGTGGTTCGCCCCTGGTGCCACGGTAATCGCATTCTCACCCGCGTCGCTGACGCATATGAATGCGGCGCCTGTCGGGGTTGAGGGGCATTCGATGCTGTGATCCATAACACCTGCAGCCTGCAGCGCACCATGCAGGGTTTGCGCAAACGCATCATCGCCCAAGGCACCAATAAAGCAGGTTTCGGCGCCGCCTGCTTTGGCGCAGGCCACTGCTTGGTTGGCGCCTTTACCACCGGGGAACATGGCCAGATCGCGTCCCATGACCGTCTCACCGGGTCTTGGAATGGTGGGGGCCTGCGTGACAAAATCTAAGTTGGCCGAGCCAATCACAACAATCATGCGGTTCTCTTTTTTGAGGTTGAATCCGGTGCGCGCGTGGCTTGATTGTGACTCAGGTCGTGCGTTGCCCGATAGGCTTGCGGGCTCACGCCAGCCCAAGACTTGAAAGCCCTTGAGAAGCTCTTCTCATTGCGAAAGCCACTCAATTCAGCGATTCGTTTGATGGGGGCGTCGCTTGCCAAGAGGCGTTGAGTCGCGCGGGTCATGCCCGCGGCGTGCTTGAGGTGTTGCCATGACTCACCCTCTTCTTTGAGTTGTCGGAACAAACTACGGGGTGATACGCCGAGGTGTGCCGCTACGTCTACTGCGCTGGTCTGTGTTCGGGTGTCTTGTGACAGAAACTGCCTGACCTGCTGCACCATCCGGCGGTCTCTGCGGTAATGACGGACGGTTAACGGCAGCGCGCGTTGCAGCATGCTTTGTAATGCACTGGCATCGCGTCGAATGGGCAGACTGAGGTAGCTTGCATCGAAGAACAGGGCCGTCTTTGGTGCTTCAAAGCTCACCGGGCACGGAAACAAAACCGTGTAAGCGCTCGCATGTGCCGGGCGTGGGAAGTCAAAATGAACCGCCTGTAGCGCGATACGCGAATCGATCAGCCATGAGGACAAGCCCAGCAGATTGCGCAGCAAGGTAACGGCACAAAACTCACGCACATTGGGGTGCACCGCTTTGGCTTCCACAGTAACGACCGCTGTGTCAGTTGACACATCAGTGGGTGACGACGAGAGCGCGAGGACGACGGCATTTGTCAGCAAACGGTGGTGTTGACACCACCGACGTATGGCTGTGGCGAGGTTGGGGGCTGTAATTGCAGCGCGTGCCAAGAGGCCATAGCTGCCCCACGGCAGCCGCCGCTCAAACCAGCCCAAGGCCTCGTCATCGAGCGCTCGCATGGCTAATTCGCTGAATGTTTCAAATTGACGGGCGGTCACCATGCCCTCGACGATCTGCAATTCGATTGGCGTAATTTGTGCTGCGTTGAGGAGTTTGTTTGGCTCAACACCGCCATCGCGCAAGGCGTCGACGATGTGCTTCACGAAGGCAATAGGTGTGGCACGGATCGCTCGAGTCGGCCCTGTTCGTTGAGTCCGTGGGTGGGTCTTATCCATCGGTTCATTTTGAATGAAATTTGGCACAAATTGCAACCTAATTGGCTTCTCACGGTGGGTCAGACCGTCTATCCTCCTGATTCTTGATCGAAAGATTTGCACCATGCCCGCCTTACAAACCCAACTCAATGTTCGCTCGGATGACTTTCGCGTTAACGCCTCGGCGATGCAGCGCCTTGTCGATGACCTTCGTACGCACCTGACCGCTGTGGCTCAGGGCGGTGGCGAGGCGGCGCGCGCGAAGCACACCGCGCGCGGTAAATTGCTACCCCGCGATCGGGTTCAGTGCTTGCTCGACCCTGGCTCGCCATTTTTGGAGCTGTCACCATTGGCCGCTCATGGCATGTACGGCGACGCGGCGCCCAGCGCCGGATTAATTGCGGGGATTGGCCGCATCAATGGCGTCGCTTGCATGGTGGTGTGCAATGACGCAACCGTCAAAGGGGGGACTTATTTCCCAATGACCGTCAAAAAGCACCTGCGGGCCCAAGAAATTGCACAACAAAACCACTTGCCTTGCGTTTATTTGGTCGACTCCGGTGGCGCCAACTTGCCGCAACAAGATGAAGTGTTCCCGGATCGTGACCATTTCGGACGCATCTTCTATAACCAAGCCAACATGAGCGCGATGGGGTTGGGGCAAGTCGCCGTGGTCATGGGCAGTTGCACGGCGGGTGGCGCTTACGTGCCCGCCATGAGCGACGAAACCATCATTGTCAAAAATCAAGGCACGATCTTTTTGGGTGGGCCTCCGCTGGTCAAGGCGGCCACAGGCGAGGTGGTTAGCAGCGAGGACCTGGGCGGCGGTGACGTGCACACCCGGCTGTCAGGCGTTGCCGACCATCTGGCGCAAGACGATGCCCACGCGCTTGCGCTGGCTCGGCGTGCGGTTGCCAATTTAAACCTCAAGCCGATCCAGCCCATGGCCGAGGCTGTCGATCCCCCTGCTTACCCAGCGACCGACCTCTACGGGGTCATCCCCACCGACACGCGTAAGCCGTTTGATGTGCGCGAGATCATTGCACGCATTGTTGATGGCAGTGTTTTCGATGAGTTCAAGGCCCGGTTTGGCAGCACGCTGGTGTGTGGCTTTGCGCAAATCGAAGGCTTCCCCGTCGGTATCGTTGCCAACAACGGCATCTTGTTTTCTGAGTCCGCACAAAAGGGTGCGCACTTCATTGAGCTGTGCTGCCAACGAAAAATCCCATTGGTGTTCCTGCAGAACATCACGGGTTTCATGGTGGGACGCAAAGTTGAAAATGAGGGTATCGCCCGGCATGGCGCCAAGATGGTCACGGCGGTTGCCTGCGCGCAGGTGCCCAAATTGACCGTCATCATCGGCGGCAGCTTTGGCGCCGGCAACTACGGCATGTGTGGTCGTGCATTCAGTCCACGCTTTTTATGGATGTGGCCCAATGCGCGCATCAGCGTGATGGGTGGCGAGCAGGCGGCGAGTGTATTGGCCACGGTAAAGCGCGACGGCATGGCGGCAAAAGGGATTGATTGGTCGGTTGATGAAGAGGCGGCATTCAAAGAGCCGATTCGCGCGCAATACGAAACTCAGGGGCATCCCTATTACGCCACAGCGCGACTGTGGGACGACGGCGTCATCGATCCAGCGGATACGCGGCGCGTGTTGGCACTGGGATTGGCGACAGCATTGAATGCGCCGATACCGGAGACACGCTTCGGTGTGTTCCGGATGTAAGGGAGAGATCAAGGTGCAACCGTACAAAGAAATTGAAGTCAGTCCCCACGCGTCGCATGCGGGTGTTTGGCAGGTTTATCTCAAGCGTGAGGCAGTGCGTAACGCATTTAACGATGCGCTGATCGCCGAACTGACGCAGGCGTTTAAAGCGATCGCCGCAGATGATGCCGCCCGCGCGGTGGTGCTGGGTGGTCACGGCAAGGCGTTTTGTGCCGGGGCTGATTTGGGGTGGATGCGCCAAATGGCCGACTACACCTGGGAAGAAAACCGCAGCGATGCCCAAGCACTAGCGGACATGTTGTGGGCTATTTACAGCTGCCCCGTGCCCGTCATCGCTCGGATACAAGGGGACTGTTACGCGGGCGGCGTGGGCTTGGCCGCTGCATGCGATATCCGAGTTGCGGTTGAAAGCGCGCATTTTTGCCTCAGTGAGGTCAAGCTTGGCCTGATCCCCGCAACGATCTCGCCGTACGTGATCCGTGCGATGAATCCGAACACTGCTATGCGCTACTTCATAACGGCAGAGCGCTTCAACGCCAGTGCGGCTCAGGCGATGGGTCTTGTGCAAACGGTGTGTGCCACCGATGAGTTAGACGCCCACATTGCGCACTTCCTCAGCGCCATTTTGGGTAATGCACCGCAAGCGGTACGCGCGTGTAAAGCACTCGTTCATGAGGTGGGTGGGCAACCCATCACGGCCGACCTGCGGGCTCAAACTGCGCGCCAGATCGCCGATATCCGCTCCAGTGAGGAGGGCAAGATCGGGGTGCAGGCCTTCTTGAGCAAAGCCACGCCACCCTGGCAAACCACTCGCACCTGATACAACGTAAAAGAGCCCGGTATGTTTAAAAAGATACTTATTGCCAATCGCGGCGAAATCGCCTGTCGTGTTGCAGCGACTGCCCGTCGCATGGGCATCCAAACGGTCGCTGTTTATTCAGATGCCGATGCACAAGCCCCGCACGTCCGCGCTTGCGATGAGGCCGTACACATCGGCCCAGCCGACCCCAAAGACAGCTACCTGCAGTGGGAGCGCATCTTGGCTGCAGCGGAAAAGACGGGTGCACAAGCCATTCATCCCGGGTACGGTTTTTTAAGCGAAAACGCCGCATTTGCGAAAGCTTGCGAGGCGGTTGGCGTGACGTTCATCGGCCCGTCGCCTGCCGCCATTGAGGCCATGGGCCTCAAGGCCCAAAGCAAACGACTGATGGCCGCTGCTGGCGTGCCCTTAGTGCCGGGCTACCACGGTGATAACCAAGACCCCGATTATTTGAAATCGCAAGCTGATGCGATTGGTTATCCCGTGCTCGTCAAAGCCAGCGCGGGTGGTGGTGGCAAGGGCATGCGTATCGTGTCGAGTAGCGATGCATTTTTGGATGCGCTGCAGGCCTGCAAGCGTGAAGCCCTGAACAGCTTTGCGAATGACGACGTCTTGATCGAAAAATACGTACAGCGCCCACGCCACATTGAGATTCAGGTCTTTGGGGACACCCAAGGCAACTTGGTGCATTTGTTTGAGCGGGACTGCTCGGTTCAACGGCGCCACCAAAAAGTACTCGAAGAATCACCGGCCCCCGGTTTGACCCCTGAGATGCGTGAAGCTATGGGTCAAGCCGCTTTGGCTGCAGCCCGGGCCGTGCACTATGTGGGTGCTGGTACGGTGGAGTTCATCGTCGAGCAGCGTGCCAATGGCGAAATGGACTTTTTCTTCATGGAGATGAATACCCGGTTACAAGTCGAACACCCCGTGACAGAGGCGATTACGGGTATCGATTTGGTGGAGTGGCAATTGCGCGTTGCCAATGGCGAGTCACTGCCATGTGCGCAATCGGATATCCGTATGCACGGCCACGCCATCGAAGCACGTATTTGTGCTGAAAACCCGCAACAACAATTCTTGCCCGCAACGGGTACGGTGACGCGGTTGGCGTTACCTGCTTGCGCCCAGTTCACGGTCGCGCCGATTCGTTGGGACAGCGGTGTCACGCAGGGCGACCGTATATCGCCACATTACGACTCCATGATTGCCAAGCTCATCGTGCACGGCGAGACGCGTTCGCAGGCCTTGGCCTTGATGGACCAGGCGTTGAGCGAAACACACATCGTTGGGTTGCACCATAACGTGGATTTTTTGAGGGCTTTGGTCAACGGACCTTCATTTAAAACGGCAGACTTGGATACCAGCCTGATTGAGCGTGATGCTGCGCACCTGTTTGTAGCCAATCGTTTGCCAGCGCATTGGTGGGCTGCGGGGGCATTGGTTGCATTGATCGCGTCCAAGCAAAGCGTAGCGAAGGGGCATCCTTGGTTGGCTGCTGATGGTTGGCAGCCCATGGGGGTAGCGACCCGGCACTTGCACGTGACTGCACCCACGGACCTGCAGGTGGCATTCTGGGTGCCCAGTGAACCCGGTCGTCTGCGTTTCCAGTTAGACGCACTGCACGAGGTTTCATGGGTGCCCTTTGCGCAAGACTCGTGGCGTATAACCGTTGATGGTGTGCAGCAAACCCTCAGGTTGGTGCCGTGTCGGTCGGGTGTCACCGTGTTCATGCGCGAGGGCAGTGTGGACGTGACCATACAAGACCCCTTAAACGGTGCATTCGGCGTTGACGCGGTGGCCGGCGGCTTGACGGCGCCCATGCCCGGTAAAGTGGTGGCCTTGCGGGTTGCCGTGGGTGACCGGGTTGCCGCTGGCGACGTACTGGCTGTGATGGAGGCGATGAAAATGGAGCACACCATCTTGGCGCCCGGCGCAGGGGTCGTGACGGATGTCTTTTTCCAACCGGGAGAGCAGGTCGCGGAGGGCGACGCGCTGTTACAACTGGAGTCCGAATCATGACCTTCCCCCAGACAGTCCACATCACGGATGTGGGACCGCGCGATGGTCTGCAAAACGAGTCGACGCCCATCGCCGCCGCCGATAAATTGGCGCTCATTGATCACTTGCTTCAAGCCGGTGTCCAGCATTTTGAGGCAACCAGTTTTGTCAGCCCCAAATGGGTTCCTCAAATGGCTGATGCCGCTGAGGTGATGCAAGGGCTGCAGAGCCCCCAGCGGCAAGCGGCATTGCGTGATGTTTGTGTCAGCGTGTTGACGCCGAACATGAAGGGCTTGGAGGGGGCGCTGGCGCGTGGCGCGCAAGAGGTCGTGGTATTCGGCGCTGCCAGCGAGGCATTCAGTCAGCGCAATATCAATTGCGACATTGCCACGTCTATCGAGCGGTTTGCCCCCGTGGTTGAGGCGGCTCATGCCGCGGGCGTCGCCACCCGCGGTGCCATATCATGCGCTGTGGGCTGCCCCTACGAAGGTGATATCGCGCCGTCACAGGTGGGTCATGTGGCTGCCCTGATGCGTGACATCGGTGTGCAACGCATCGCCGTTGCGGACACCATTGGCGTTGGGACACCCCGCGCCGTGCAGGCTGCCATGGCCGCTGCACTGCAGCATTACGATCTATCGTCGGTCGCGGGCCACTTCCATGACACCTACGGTCAGGCGCTGGCCAACACACTGGCTTGTCTTGAGATGGGGATCGCTCGATTTGAAACCTCCATCGCCGGTCTTGGGGGCTGCCCCTACGCCAAAGGGGCGACCGGCAACGTCGCCACCGAGGATGTGGTCTATATGCTTCACGGCATGGGCATCGAGACGGGCCTCGATTTAGACCGCTTGGTCGATGCGGCTTGGTTCATCAGTGGTCGTCTAAATCGTCAGCCCAACAGCCGTGTCAGCGTGGCACGCCGTCGTCGCTGAGTCGTCGCAAATACGGAATCGTTCATGACCACAACACCGCAATGGCAGCAGCTTGAAAAACGCCTCGACGACGTCGAGACTAAATTAGCTTTCAGCGAGGATGCGCTTGACCAGCTCAACGAGGTGGTCATTCAGCAGCAGCGGTTGATTGATGGGTTGGTCGCGCAACTGGCCGAGCTCAAGCAACGGGTACCAGAAGGGCGAGATGACGCGCCCTTCAGAAGCTTGCGTGACGAGTTACCGCCGCACTATTGAGCGACTGCCGCGTTTAGTTCGCGTGCCGCCGCCGCTGCAATATCGAGGCTGCGCCGGCGCGATTCGGCATCGTAGACATCGCTAACCAGCACCAATTCATTGGCTTGCGTGAGCGCGGCCAGTTGCTGCAAGCCAGCGCGCACGGTGTCCGGGCCTCCAATCACAGCGGCAGCCAAGAAGTCTGCTATCGCGGCTTGTGCACCGCTGTCGAGGCTTGACAAGAAGTTCTCCACGGGTGGTGGCAGTTGGCCTCGTCGCCCGGTCAAGATACCCAGCACGCGTTGGTGCGTGCTACTGGCCAAGTAGGTGGCTTCTTCGTCCGACGGTGCAGCGACCAGTGGTACACCGATCGCCACGTAGGGCGCTGCGAGTTGCTGACTGGGACGGAATGTTTGACGGTAAATTTGAATGGCCTGCATCAGCATGCGCGGCGCAAAGTGAGAGGCGAATGCAAATGGCAACCCCAGTTGCGCGGCCAGTTGTGCCGAGTACAAACTGGATCCCAATAGCCAAATGGGTACCTGCGTGCCGGCGCCCGGCATCGCGATGATGGGTTGTCCCGGTTGCGGCTCCCCAAGCAAATGCTGCAGCTCCTGCACATCGTTGGGGAAATCTTCTTCAGTTTCAACCCGATCTCGGCGCAGGGCGCGCATGGTGATGCGGTCGGTCCCTGGAGCGCGTCCCAACCCCAAATCGATGCGTCCCGGGTACAACTCAGCCAGTGTGCCAAAGGCCTCTGCGACGACCAGTGGTGCGTGATTGGGCAGCATGATCCCACCGGAACCGACCCGGATGCGCGAGGTCCCGCCTGCGATATGGCCCACCATTACCGCAGTTGCCGAGCTCGCGATGCCGGCCATATTGTGATGCTCTGCAAGCCAGTAACGGGTGAAGCCCAAACGCTCGGCGTGTTGGGCGGTGGCCAGCGCTGTGTCTAGCGCGTGACGTACCGAATGCCCTTCTCGCACTGCGACCAAGTCGAGCATGGACAACGTAAACGGCGGGTGCGTTGTGACCGCTGAAGGAGTGGGTGCGTTCATGTTTGAAACCTATTTTCCGCTATGCTTCTCGCATGGATTTTCATATCTGGCCCACGTATTTTGTCGCAGCTTGGGTGATTGCGCTGTCACCAAGGTCGGGTGCGGTGTTGCACATGTCCCATGGCTTGGCATCTCAACTAAAAAACCCGCTCAAGACCGTAAAGGCCCGTGTGGTGCAGAATCGAATTTTTGGCGGCGTCCTGATTGTCAGGGGTAGCAGCCTTTTGTTTGCCAGACGCGCCACCGTATAACGTCACCTCCATCATGTCCGAACTCGCTCCCCTGCCTGACTCCGAATCGGTACGTCGTGTGCAGCAGTTTTTGATCCAGTCGGGGCATCCAAACCCGCCTGTTGCGCTAGCAGAAGCGGCGCGTACCGCGCAGCAGGCTGCGGACGCGCTGGGCGTCGAATTGGGTCAAATCGCTAAAAGCATTGTTTTTAAGCTGAAGCCAGCGGACCGTGCGGTGCTCGTGATTGCGGCGGGAGACCAGCGTGTTGATGAGAAGAAAGTTGCGGCACTGATTTGTCATGCCGGGCAAAAACTCGGCCGTGCGGATGCTGACTTTGTACGCGAGGCGACCGGTTTCGCGATTGGTGGCGTTTCCCCAGTGGGTGCCACACGGCGTCCGCTGATCTTGCTTGATGAAACATTACAACGGTACGACGTGGTGTGGGCGGCTGCAGGTCACCCGCACACTGTTTTTCAAGCCACGCCCGCGCAGTTACAGGCGCTTACCCATGCGCCGATTGCCAATGTGGTGGTTGACCAGTCGCCCACCCCTGAAGTGTTTGACGACTCCTTGGATGCACGATGGGCCCGGGCATCCAAATTGCAACCCCACGGGGTACCGTCGCCCTGCGTCGGCGTCTGCACCATGGCGATGCCGACACGTGGGTCGCAACTGCCATCAATGTGCGCCGGTTGTTGGCGTACCTTGCCTGAAATCGCCAAATGGGGTCAATTCTCTGACGATGAAAAGCGGCAGCTGTGGGCGGAGCTGCGTCGGCGTGAAGCGGCACAATTCTCGGCCTAGTGCCAGATACAGAAAAGGGGGATCCATGCGTCAGTTAACGTTTTATTTCGACCCCATATCGCCCTACGCGTACCTCGCTTTTCACGCCTTGCCGCAGGCGCTGCAGGGGCACTCGATCGCGGTGCAATACAAGCCGATTCTGTTTGCGGCGCTGCTACAAGCCAATGGTCAAAAAGGGCCGGCTGAGATCCCTGGTAAGCGGGAGTGGACCTATCGACAGGTGCTCTGGTCCGCGCAGCAACTCGGCATTCCGATGGCGCTGCCCAAAGCGCACCCTTTCAATCCGTTGGCCCTCCTCCGTGCATTGTTAGCGGGTGCGGATGCATCGGGTTGTGTCAATCGGTATCTGACAGGCTTGGCCTTTGACCACGTCTGGCGAGAGGGTGCAGACGCGGCTGACCCGGTGCGCATCAAAGATTTCTCTGCGCAGATCGCGGCGCACTGTGAGGCATCAGGCCGAGCGCTTGTCGAGGCAGACGATGTTAAAACCCAGTTAAGACGCAATACCGAGGATGCGCTGGCCTTGGGTGTTTTTGGGGTACCAACGGCGCACATCGAAGGCCACAACTTCTGGGGGGCCGACGGTCTTGCCATGTTGACCGATTACTTGTCGCACCCTGAATGGTTTTTGTCTGACGAATATCAAAGGGTGGGTGAATTACCGATAGGCGTGAGCCGTCAAAGCGCGTAACCTCTTTCATGTGGTTTAGATGAAAGGAGCCCATCATGTTCAAACACATCCTGCTTCCGACCGATGGCTCAGAAAAGGCGCAAATCGCAGCTGAAAAAGCGGTCGAATTAGCCAAACAGCACGGCGCCAAAATGACGGCTGTCGTGGTCATTGACCCTTTCCCCTACATCGGGTTAGGGGAGGCCTCGGCCTTCGGTCTCCAGGCCTATTTGGCGGAGGCGCAAGCCATGGCGGGACAGTCACTGGATTTGGCCCGCCAGATCGCGGATGCGGCAGGTGTGCCGTTCACGGCTGACACCATTGAGCGCAGTGCCGTCTTTGAGGGGATTTTGGATACCGCTACCTCAGAGGGCTGCGACCTCATCGTCATGGGTTCGCATGGCCGCAGCGGGGTAAAGGCACTGATTCTGGGTAGTGAAACGCAGAAGGTTCTGACCCACAGCACCATTCCGGTGCTGGTCATCAAGTCTTAATCCCTTCGGGGGCGGGCGTCATCTGGGGGTGAAGCCCCGGGGTGATGGGAGTTGCCTAGAATGTTTGACTTCCATTCAAAACGGCAACCCTTATGGCCAAGTCAGCTCCGTCCAATCCCCCCGCTGGTGCCTCCGACGATGGCGTGATCCGTATCCGCGGTGCACGCCAGCACACGCTCAAAAATTTGGACTTGGACATCAAGACCAACGAACTCACTGTGGTCACCGGGCCAAGTGGATCGGGCAAGTCCAGCTTGGTCTTTGACACCTTGTTTGCGGAGGGTCAGCGCCGTTACGTCGAAACCTTCTCGGCCTATGCGCGTCAGTTTTTAGATCGCATGGACAAACCCGCGGTTGACCGCGTTGAGGGGGTGCCACCGGCGATTGCGATTGATCAAACCAATCCGGTTCGCAGTTCACGCTCCACCGTGGGTACGATGACGGAGTTGAACGACCACCTCAAATTGTTGTTTGCGCGCAGTGCACGTTTGTTCGATAAGGAGACGGCACAACCGGTTCAGCACGACAACGCCGATAGTATTTTTGCCACGCTTCAACAGCGCATCCAATCTCGGCATGAAGTCGCAGATTGGCGGCTGGTGGTGACCTTCCCGGTGGAGCTGCCCGCCAACACGACCCCAGATGAGGTCGCGCAATGGCTCTCGGCCAGCGGGTTCACGCGTATTCATCAGCAACGCACCATGCGCGTGGCTGACTTGCCAAGCGCGCAAGAGGCTGCCACGGCGACCGCCAAAAAGAAGCCAGCGAAAAAGGTCGCAAAAAAAGCCGTACCGAAGAAAGACGATGACGGCGCACAGATGCGCCAAGTGCTCGATGTGGTGGCCGATCGGTTTAAAGGCAGTCGCCTTGACCGTGCCCGCGCGATTGAGGCGATCGAGGTCGCACTCAAACGCGGGAGTGGCAACATGACAATCTACGCAACGCCGGATGCGGGCGATGCCGTGCAGGATGGCGGCGGTGAGGAAGTGTGGGCGTTTTCGAGCGGTTTGCATTGTCCGGAAAGCCGCATCCGTTACACCAAGCCTACGCCCAGTTTGTTTTCTTTCAACTCACCGGTTGGCGCGTGTGAGACCTGCCGGGGTTTTGGCCGCGTGATCGGTGTCGATTACGGTTTGGTCATTCCAAACGAGAAACTGAGTTTGCGTGCGGGCGCCATCAAGCCCATGCAAACGCCCGCGTGGCAAGAGGCACAAGACGATTTGATGCGGCATGCCGAAGTGGCGGGTATTCCGCGCGATACCCCTTGGTACAAACTCAGTGAGGCGCACAAAGAGTGGGTGATCAACGGCTCTCCCAACTGGACCGGGCAATGGAATAAGCAGTGGTTCGGTGTCAAACGTTTCTTTGAGTACTTGGAGACCAAGTCTTACAAAATGCACATCCGGGTGCTTTTGTCCAAATACCGCAGTTACACCACTTGCGATGCCTGCGGCGGCGCGCGCTTAAAGACCGAAAGCCTGCTCTGGCGCTTGGGTGGGGCTGAAGAGGCTAACGCCGCATTGCCAGCGGCACAACGACATAGCCCAACTGGGGTGCTTTGGTCATCTGAACAGTTGGCGGCATTGCCGGGTCTGAATTTATTTGACTTGATGCGCTTGCCGATTGATCAGATGTTGGCATTTTTCAAGTCGATCGAAAGTAGCCTCATTGACCGTACCGATGCGGACGCCCGTGCCCAAGCTTTGCTGTTTGAAGAAATCACCACCCGGCTCAGTTACCTGTGTCGGGTCGGTTTGGGCTACCTGACGCTTGATCGCCAAAGCCGAACGCTATCCGGTGGTGAGGTCCAGCGGATCAACCTCACGACAGCGTTGGGCACCTCGTTGGTCAATACTTTGTTTGTGTTGGATGAGCCCAGCATTGGCCTGCACCCCCGTGATATGGACCGAATCACAGAGGCCATGATGCGCTTGCGTGATGCCGGTAACACCTTGGTTGTGGTGGAGCACGACCCAGCCGTGATGATGGCGGCTGATCGGGTGATTGATATGGGGCCGGGGCCCGGTGAGCGCGGTGGCGATATCGTGTTCGATGGCACGCCTGCCGAGCTGCGCCATGCCGACACGCTGACGGGGGCCTATCTAGGCAACCGCAAACAGGTGGGTATGGGATTCAAGCGGATGGTCAGTGAGAACACGCCGCGCCTGATTCTTGAAGAGGTATCCGCCAACAACCTGAAGCACATCGACGTCAATTTCCCTCTGCAACGATTGGTCTGTGTGACGGGCGTGAGCGGGTCGGGCAAATCCACGCTCATCCAAGACGTAGTGGCGCCGGCCTTGATGCGGCACTTCGGTAAGCCCACGGAGACACCGGGTACGCATCGCCGTTTGTTGGGTGCGGAGCAACTGAGTGATGTGATCTTTGTTGACCAGTCGCCCATCGGTAAAACCGCGCGTTCTAACCCGGTGAGCTATGTTGGCGCTTGGGATGCGCTGCGCAGCCTGCTTGCGACGGCACCTTTGGCCCGTGAGCGTGGGTACACAGCCTCGAAATTCAGCTTTAACGGTGGTGATGGGCGGTGCCCGTTGTGTGGGGGCTCTGGATTTGAGCACGTCGAGATGCAGTTCCTCAGCGATGTTTATTTGCGCTGCCCTGATTGCGATGGACAGCGTTATCGCCCCGAGGTACTTGAGGTGCGACTCAACCACCGCCATCCCGATGCGAAGCCCGGTGATGTCGGTTTGAATGTTGCGGATATTTTGAATCTGACGGTGGCTCAAGCCGCGCAGGTGTTTGCCCAAGAGCGTGATGTGCTGCGGGCCTTGCAGCCCATTGCCGATGTGGGCTTGGATTACGTCAAACTGGGTCAACCAGTACCCACGTTATCGGGGGGTGAGGCGCAACGTTTGAAGTTGGCAGGCTACCTAGCGGAAGCTGCAAAAGGGGGTTCGAGTAGTCGGCAAGCGGTGGCTAAAAAGGGCGCCCTGTTCATGTTCGATGAGCCCACTACCGGCTTGCACTTTGAGGATATTGCCAAGTTGATGCGTGCTTTGCGACGGTTGATGGAGGCGGGTCACTCGGTACTGGTCATTGAGCACAATTTAGACGTGATACGCGCCAGCGATTGGCTGATTGACTTGGGGCCCGAAGGCGGTGTGCAGGGCGGCGAAATCGTGGCGCAGGGTACACCAGAGGCACTGCGTGAACACCCCACCTCCCACACTGCAAAAGCGCTGCGCGATTACGACGTCGCGATGGGCATTGGCGGTCAGGTAGTGGCGGAGGCATTGATTCCCGCGGGTACGGCAGCCAAGCCAAAGCGTTCGCCAAACATTGAAATCGTGAATGCCCGCGAACACAACTTGAAGGGCATCAGCGTCGCGATTCCGCGTGGCCGGTTCAACGTGATCTCGGGGGTCTCAGGTTCCGGTAAGTCAACGTTGGCATTTGATATTTTGTTCAATGAAGGACAACGGCGTTACCTCGAATCCCTAAACGCGTACGCCCGTTCGATCGTGCAACCCGCCGGTCGACCAGAGGTGGATGCTGTTTACGGTATTCCACCAACCGTCGCCATCGAGCAGCGGTTAAGCCGTGGTGGTCGAAAGAGCACCGTGGGCACGACCACCGAAGTGTGGCATTACCTGCGTCTGCTGTATGTGAAGTTGGGAACCCAGCATTGCATCCACGATGATGCAGCCGTGCTCCCGCAAACGCCAGACACAATGGTGGCTAACATCCTGAAGCAGCACAAAGGCAAGCGCATTGGCCTGTTGGCGCCGTTGGTGATTGGCCGTAAAGGCGTTTACACGGAACTGGCTGATTGGGCTAAACCACGCGGTTACACGCACCTGCGAGTTGATGGTGTGTTTTTGCCTACCGATAACTTCCCGCGTTTGGACCGCTTCAAGGAGCACACCATCGAGCTGCCCGTGGGCGACGTTTTGGTGAATGCAAAAGCAGAGTCAGAGATTCGTCGACTGCTGTCGATCGCGTTGGTGCATGGCAAAGGGGTGGTGCATATCCTCTCGGAGATGGACGGTTTGGAAGCCGTTATGCAGCTCGATGGAGACACCACGGTGGTGGGACGCGTCACAGTGGCTTCTAGCCTGCGTGCTTGCCCCGTATGTGCGACCAGTTACCCCGAATTAGATCCACGCCTGTTTTCATACAACAGCAAGCACGGCTGGTGCACTGATTGCGTTGGCACGGGCGTGCGGTTGAATAAAGACCAAAGGAAAACGCTCGACGACTCCACACTCGAAGACCGCGAAAAAGGCCGTGAACAGCGTTTTGCAGAGGTCGAAGTCGAAGACCTATCGGACGAACATTGCCCCAAGTGCGCGGGTACCCGCTTAAATGCACAGGCACGCGCGGTGCGGTTTGCTGGGGTGGGTATTGCCGACGTCGCACGCCTATCGGTGCGCGATTTACAAAAATGGGTTGCCCAATTGAAGCTCACTCTGCGTGAGACCGACATTGCCAGAGACTTGATCCCTGAAATCGCCTCGCGTCTGCAGTTTTTGCATGACGTCGGGTTGGGCTACCTCACGCTTGACCGTGGTGCACCGACACTCAGCGGCGGGGAGGCACAGCGGATTCGACTCGCGGCACAGTTGGGTAGTAATTTGCAAGGCGTTTGCTACGTCCTTGATGAGCCGACGATTGGGTTGCATGCGCGCGATAACCAAATTCTCTTGAATGCATTGCACGCGCTCGGTCGCAAGGGCAACACCCTGGTGGTGGTTGAGCACGACGAGGACACCATCCGCCGTGCGGATCACCTCATCGATGTCGGACCGAGCGCGGGTAAGTTGGGTGGCAGGATCGTGGCACAGGGTCGCGTGCAAGACCTGCAGGACTGTCCTGAAAGCGTGACTGGCCGTTACCTGCGTGACGCCATGCGCCACCCGATGCAGCCGCGTCGAACGGTCGATAAGGCGGCGATGTTGACCAACGGTGCGCTGCACTTGGTTGGCGCACACCTGCACAACCTTCAGGATGTCTCCATTGACATTCCCTTAAAGCGCTTGGTGGCAATCACGGGTGTCTCGGGATCGGGTAAATCAACCTTGGCGCGCGACGTCTTGCTGACCAACGTTGCGGCGGTGGTGACGCCCACGATGAAACGCGCGCTGGCTAAAGACGCGGACGCCGCACGACCCGCGTGGGTGGGGTGTCGCGACTTACTCGGTTACGACACACTTGACCGGGTTTTGGAGGTTGATCAAACGCCGATCGGTAAAACCCCACGCTCTTGCCCAGCCACCTACATTGGCTTTTGGGATACCGTGCGCAAGTTATTTGCTGAAACGTTGGAGGCAAAAGCGCGCGGCTATCTGCCAGGGCGTTTTTCGTTTAACACCGGCGACGGTCGCTGCCCGGGGTGTGAAGGCCAAGGTATGCGCACCGTTGAAATGAGCTTCCTGCCAGATGTCAAGGTCCTGTGTGAGACCTGCCATGGTGCGCGGTTCAACCCCGAGACTTTGGCGGTGACTTGGCGCGGCAAAAGCGTCGGTGATGTGTTGGGTATGTCTGTCGATGAAGCCGTCTCGTTTTTCGAGTCCATGCCGGCCATCGCGCACCCGCTGCAATTGCTACAAGATGTGGGGCTGGGCTACCTGACGTTGGGACAGCCATCACCCACGCTGAGCGGTGGCGAGGCCCAGCGTATCAAGCTGGTGACCGAGCTGACCAAGGTGCGTGATGAGGTCGGACGTCGGGGACAAAAAGCGCCCCACACACTTTATGTGTTGGACGAGCCCACTGTGGGTCTGCACATGGCGGACGTTGAAAAGCTCATTCGCGTCTTGCACCGTTTGGTGGATGCAGGCCACAGCGTGGTGGTGATTGAACATGACCTCGACGTGATTGCGGAAGCAGATTGGGTCGTTGACATGGGCCCCGATGGCGGTCACGAAGGGGGGCGCGTGGTTGCCGCCGCACCGCCAGAGGCTTTGGTGAAACGCCAGACTGCAACCGGTATGGCACTGGGGCCGGTCTTGAAGCGTTAATTACCGGCGCTTATGTCGATCGCGCGCTGGTGTCTCCGGCGCGCGCGCGGGCTAACAAAATCAACCCCAAGGCCGCTACGCTGCACAACACCAACGGAAAGCCGACGCTCGGCGATACCTGTAAGGCGGCGGCCCCAATTGCGGGTGCCACCATGCCACCGGCTGTGTAGGCCAGTACCAACACGGCGGTACCGCTGACCAATCGAATCCCCGTTTCACGGTTGCCAATGTCGATCATCGCGAGGGTGTAGAGCACGCCACCGGCACCGCCCCAGGTCAAAGCAACGAACCAAGCCAGTTCTGGGATGGCGGTCGTCAGGGGTAAGGTCAGTGTGCCGAGCCCAGTGAAGAGCGCTGCTAACCGCATCAATTGCAGGCGGGTGTGGGCCGGGTTGCCCCAGAAGGCGCGTGGGACACCCTGTCGATTCGGCTTGGACAAGAAATCGGCCATAAATCCCGCGGGTAACATCAGCACCGCACTGCCAATACCGCTGGCTGCAACCAGCAACGTAGCCATCGTAGGTGACCAGCCCATGCTCAGCCCCATGAGCGGCAAGATCGCGGTCAAGCCCGCTTCAAAAAAGCCCCCCATAAAGCCCGCAAACATGATGACCGGGTAGGCGCTTAAGGCACGCCAGATGCCGTGTAAGCCCAGCGGCGCCTCCGCGTGATCGTGGGCCGGCGGCAATGATGGGATGTAAGCCGTTAGCGCGGCACCTGCTACCAGCGCAGCCAGAGCAACCCATAAGGCGACAGGTGATTGTGGGCCGATCCACGCCAGCAGAATTGGGCTGACGATGAAGGTCATACCGACCAAAGTCTCGAAAATACCGACATAAACCCCGCGCTTACCAGGGGGCGAAAACTCGGCGACCAAGGCCTCGGCCAGCACCCAGCGTAAGCCTCCAGCCATTCCCGCAATGGCTTGCGCGACGAACCAAGTGGCGATCCACGGTGACAAGGCAAACACCAAACCGGTCGCAATGGGAATCAATGCACTCACCCACAGCGCGTTTTTTCGACCCAAGCGGGCGGTGATGGTTGAGGCAAACGGGGTGAATAAAAAGATGCCTGCATAGCCGGTGGCGGCAAATAACCCTGCGGTGGCCGTGTCTAATCCTGCGTCTTTTAAGCGCAACAAATTGAGCGGTAACAGCATGAATACCCCGACGAGTTCGAGGTAAGTCGAGGCAAAAAGGGCAGAAAGTCCAATACGGGCGGATGGTTTCGTCTCAGGCATGGCGGCTAGTGTAGGCGCTGCAAAAGCAATCGCGTTACAATTATGTGATCCGAGGAGCGCTGCAGCTCGGGGTTGCAATGACCCCTGAGTGAGGCTCGGACTTTAACGGCGCTCACCCATGTTGACCTCGGGTGAGTGGCTCTCCGCAGGTCGCATGGTTGTCCGAAACCTGACTGTGGAGTAATTCATGAACGCCGTTCTCAAACCGCAAACCGCCCCTAACTACGTGATTGCCGACTTGTCTCTGGCAGCGTGGGGCCGCAAAGAAATCAACATCGCCGAAACTGAAATGCCTGGCCTCATGGCCATTCGTTCAGAGTATGCCGCTCAGCAACCCCTCAAGGGCGCGCGCATCACGGGCAGCTTGCACATGACGATTCAAACCGCTGTGCTGGTCGAGACCCTGCAAGCACTGGGCGCCGAAGTCCGTTGGGCTTCTTGCAATATTTTCTCAACCCAAGACCAAGCGGCTGCGGCATTGGTCGAGCGTGGCACGCCCGTGTTCGCGTTCAAAGGGGAGTCACTCGCTGATTACTGGGAATTCACCCACCGTATTTTCGAATTCGACGGTGCCAAGGGAACTCCCGAGGAAGGCCCCAACATGATCTTGGATGATGGTGGTGACGCCACCGGCCTGATGCACCTGGGTGTGCGCGCCGAGAAAGACATCAGTGTGTTGGATAACCCCGGTAGCGAAGAAGAGACGTATTTGTTCGCCTCGATCAAAGCCAAACTGGCGGTTGACCCAACCTTCTACAGCCGCCGCTTGCCCAACATCATGGGTGTGACTGAAGAGACCACCACAGGTGTCTTGCGTTTGAACGAAATGAGTGCGGCGGGAACCTTGAAGCTACGCGCTATCAACGTGAACGACTCAGTGACCAAGAGCAAATTCGACAACCTCTACGGTTGCCGCGAGTCACTGGTTGACGGTATCAAGCGTGCGACTGACGTGATGATCGCGGGTAAGGTTGCTGTTGTTGCCGGTTACGGTGACGTGGGCAAGGGTTCAGCGCAAGCCTTGCGTGCCCTGTCTGCGCAGGTCTGGGTGACCGAAGTTGACCCCATCTGCGCACTGCAAGCAGCCATGGAAGGCTACCGAGTCGTGACGATGGAGTACGCCGCCGACAAGGCTGACATCTTCGTGACGGCAACTGGCAACAAAGACATCATCACCCGTGCACACATGGACAAGATGAAAGACCAGGCGATCGTGTGCAACATCGGTCACTTCGACAACGAGATCGATGTGGCGGGTTTAGACGGTTGCAAGTGGGAAGAGATTAAGCCGCAGGTTGACCACGTGATCTTCCCTGATGGCAAGCGCATCATCCTGTTGGCTAAAGGCCGTTTGGTGAACTTGGGTTGCGGCACGGGTCACCCCAGCTTTGTGATGAGCAGTTCGTTTGCGAACCAAACCATTGCTCAGATCGAGTTGTTTACGCGCCCGAATGACTACGAAGTCGGCAAGGTTTATGTGTTGCCCAAGCACCTCGACGAAAAGGTGGCACGCTTGCACTTGATGAAGGTCGGCGCCATGTTGACCGAGTTGACACCTGATCAAGCCAAGTACATCGGCGTGAAGCAAGCGGGCCCATACAAGCCCGAAACCTACCGCTACTGATCGGCGCTGCCGATACGCGCTGTAACCATCGCAATCGATAGCGTATGCGGGTTGATTTGCTTTTGGTGCAGCGCGGTGTGGCGTCCACACGCTCAGCGGCGCAGCGCCTGCTAGATGCACAGGGTGTGCAGTGGCGGGGCGCTGGCAGTCGCGATTGGATCACCCCAAAAAAGTCAGGGGACCAAGTTCCCGATGACTGCGAACTCCAAGTTGTTGACCCCTCTGAAACCCGCTACGTTTCCCGTGGGGGTCTCAAGTTGGCGGGTGCCATGGCGCACACCGGTTGGCAAGCAGCGGGTTTGTGTTGTCTGGATGTCGGGCAAAGTACCGGTGGTTTTACCGACTGCCTTTTGCAAGCAGGTGCAGCCGGGGTGTTGGGCTTGGATGTTGGCCAAGGGCAACTCCATGCGCGGTTGAGAGACCATCCGGGTGTGGTCGCGTTGGAGCAATGCAACGCGAGGGATGTATCACCTGCGCAGGCCATTGAAGCCATGCAGTCGCGCGGCGGATCGGCCGCTGATTACTGGACCGCGCGTGCAAACGCAGGTTTTTCAAATGGGCATGGTTTTGATGCCATGGTCGGTGATTTATCGTTCATTTCGCAGGTGAAGGTTTGGCCGGCTGTGTTGCCGCTGTTGCGTCCAAACGCCGATGTATTGATGTTGGTGAAACCGCAGTTTGAATTGCAACCCGCCGACATTGGTAAAGGTGGTCTGGTGAAAGACCCCAGCGCCTACGACCGCGTGCGGGTGGACTTACAGAACGCCTCCCACGTACACGGGTTGCAATGGTTAGATTTTTTTGAAAGCCCCATCAAAGGGGGCGACGGTAACCGCGAGTTCTTCATGTGGGCTAAGCGCATAGGGACCCTCAAATAACAAGGAAGATGGCCATGAGCCTGCCGATCAGTTTCGAATTTTTTCCGACTAAAACACCGGAAGGGGCCTTGCGCCAAAAAGAAGTGCGCCAAGCGCTCTATGCCAAAAAGCCTGAGTTCTGCTCGGTCACCTTTGGCGCCGGAGGGTCAACTCAAACAGGCACCTTCAGCATGGTGCAAGAGATTTTGTCTGAGGGCGTATCAGCGGCCTCTCATTTTTCCTGTGTCGGCGCAACCAAGGCCTCTGTTCGCGAGCAGTTGACCACGCTTCAAACCATGGGTGTGAATCGATTGGTGGCCTTGCGTGGCGACTTGCCGAGCGGTTACGGCGCTGGTGGCGAGTTTCAGTACGCATCGGACCTCGTGGCATTCATACGCGCGGAGTTTGGTGATGCCTTCCACATCGAAGTAGCGGCTTACCCCGAGGTGCACCCTCAAGCCCGTAGCGTCGAGTCGGATTTGAAAGCCTTCTCCACCAAGGTTCAGGCAGGCGCCGATTCGGCGATCACGCAGTATTTTTTCAACTCGGATGCGTACTTTCGCTTCGTCGAGGATGCAGATAAGTTGGGCATCACGGTGCCGATCATCCCCGGCATTATGCCCATCACCAATAGCAGTCAGTTGATGCGCTTCTCTGATATGTGCGGCGCGGAGATCCCGCGTTGGATGCGGCTTCGCTTACAAGGATTTGGCGACGACACGGCGTCCATCAAAGCCTTTGGCCATGAGGTCATCACCGATCTGTGCGAGGTCCTTCGCGCCGGGGGTGCACCAGGACTGCACTTTTACACCATGAACCAGAGCGCGCCGATTTTGGCAATTTGTGACGAGCTGGGAATCTGAGCTTTCGGGGTCAGCGGATCTTTGATTCCAACTTTTGCGCCGCGTGTTTGTCTTGACCCAGCAACTTCACCAACACGGGCAGCGCTTCTTCTAGTTGGGGCTTGAGGGTATAGGGTGGGTTCAGGACGAACACGCCGCTGGCACCCAACCCGCCGCCGGGCCCTTGCCCTGAACTGCCTGCACGCACCTGTAGCGTGGCATGCAACCAGTCCTTGCCAGCCTTGTCCGCTGCATTTTTGAGTTTCCGAGGCAGATCATGGGCCTCTGAGCGACCCACAATCGGGTACCAAATCAGCACAGAGCCTGTCGCAAAACGGGTCAAAGACTCGCCCATCAGTTTGACGACGTCGGCGTAATCGGTTTTAAGCTCGTAACTCGGGTCGCAAATGACTAACCCGCGTCGAGAAACAGGCGGCAATAGTGGAATCACGCCCTCAAAGCCATTACGGCGATCCATTTGCAATTTGGCATCGCTGGTCGCTTGAGCCAGTGTCGTTCGCAGTGCGCGGTGGTCGGTGGGGTGCACCTCAAAAGCCATCACCCGGTCTTGCTGCCGCAGCAGGTGTCCTGCAATGAGCGGAGAGCCGGGGTAAAGCTTGATACCCTTGCCACCACCATTGCGTTGGTTAAAGCCTGCCAGCATCACCAAATAGTTTTTCAGTAATTCGGGCAGCGTCGCGGTCACGGTACCGTCGCTATTGAGGTGGTTGAGCAGTTTTTGGATACCCTCTAATGCCTCGCCGCTGGTGGCCGCTTCGCCGGTGTCAAGCCTGTACAGCCCTGCGCCGGCGTGGGTGTCGACGACCGATAACGCGCCCTCTTTTTGGGTGAGGTGTTGTAAAACCGCGACGAGCGTGGCGTGTTTGAGCACATCGGCGTGGTTTCCGGCGTGAAAAGCATGGCGGTAGCTGAACATAGGCCGCTATCGTAACCGCCCGACGGTGAAAACCCCATGTTTCGCTCGAAAATTCGTATAATGGAGGGCTTCGCAGCGATTTAGTGTCCCCGCGGCGAGGACTTGAAACACCACCTAAGAGGTTTCCATCAGAGAAACGCCGACCGTGGAAAAGGGACCTCCAAAACACTCATTGAGAATTTGCATATGAAAACATTCAGCGCCAAACCCGCTGAGGTGCAACATGAGTGGTTTGTGATTGACGCCACCGATAAGGTGCTCGGACGAGTAGCCAGCGAAGTTGCTCTCCGTCTACGCGGCAAACACAAAGCCATTTATACACCTCACGTCGACACCGGTGATTACATCGTTGTGATCAACGCGTCCAAACTTAAAGTCACGGGCAACAAGTCCCTGGACAAGGTTTACTACCGTCACTCCGGTTTTCCCGGTGGTATCTACGGTACGAACTTCCGTGACATGCAAGCCAAGCACCCCGGCCGCGCGCTGGAGAAGGCCGTTAAGGGCATGCTGCCCAAAGGCCCGCTTGGCTACGCCATGATCAAGAAGCTCAAGGTGTACGGTAGCTCTGAGCACCCCCACACCGCCCAGCAACCCAAAGTGTTGGAAATCTAAGGAGCCGAAATGATTGGAGATTGGAACAACGGCACCGGTCGTCGCAAATCAAGCGTCGCCCGTGTGTTCATGAAAAAAGGCTCAGGCAAGATCACCGTGAACGGTAAAGACATCGAAGCTTACTTCGGTCGTCAAACCTCGATCATGATCGCCAAGCAACCACTGGTTTTGACCGAGAACTTGGAAGCGTTTGACATCCAAGTGAACGTGCACGGCGGTGGTGAATCAGGTCAGGCTGGTGCGGTTCGTCACGGCATCACGCGCGCCCTGATGGATTACAACGCAGACCTCAAGCCTGTGTTGTCAGCAGCCGGTTACGTCACTCGCGATGCCCGCGAAGTTGAGCGTAAGAAGGTTGGTTTGCGTTCTGCGCGTCGTCGCAAGCAGTTCAGCAAGCGTTAATCCTGCGGATTCGCCGATACAAAGCCGCCCAGAGACTTGTCTTCGGGCGGCTTTGTCGTTTAGAGTCGCAGGGCCCTACCAGACCCATTGCCCATGAGATTTCGTTTACTACGACGCAGGTTGACTGTGAGTGCGCCCCGAATGGCGGTACGCAGCGCCTTGCCGTGGCCGTTGCGATGGCTTGCGGCTGCATTGGTATTGGGCTTTTCTGCCGCTATCGCGCTTTGGGCGTTTGAGCAAGGTAAGAGCCTCGCCGGCGTAGACGACCAGACCAAATTAGAGCTCCAAAGCCTGCGCAAAGAGGCGGCGCAGATGCGAATTGATCTCGAGCGTGCGCAATCGGTGGTTAATACCTCCCAGAGTCAAATCATTGCCGAGCAAACGTTCCAACGCCAGCTGGTGGAGCAGATTCGACGGCTAGAGGGTGAAAACCAAGCCTTACGCGATGACCTGAGCTTTTTTGAGCGTCTCATCCCTGCGGGTGGCGGCACCGCAGCCGCGCGAATTCGTTCCGTTCAGGCGGAGGTCGTTGCAGGGACTGAGGTGAAGTGGCAAGTCCTGGTGATTCAAGCGACGAAGAATCCCCCGCCGTTTGAGGGAGTCGTGGAAGTCAGCTTCACCGGTACCTTGGATGGCGCACCTTTTACGCTATCGCCACCCAGTGGCCCGCGCGAGGTTAAATTGGTCCAATACCTGCGGGTCGGCGGCGCCTTTGATATTCCTGCGGGGGTGCGCCCAAAGGCATTGACGGTTAAACTAATCCAAAACGGCGCGTTAAAGTCCGTACAGACCTTTAATTTTTAATCAATCGATGCGCGGTGTACTGCCCCGTGTTTCGGTTGATCAAAGGAAAAGACATGCTTGGTAAGAAAAAAATGCCCCTGATCAAAAGCCTGATTGCCGCTGGTACAGCTATCGGTGGTGACATTGCTTTTGAGGATGGCTTGCGTGTCGATGGCTCGGTCGTTGGCGATGTCAAAGGGCGCGATGGCAAGCCTAGCGTGCTGGTGGTGAGCGAAAATGCATCGATCATCGGTGCCGTTGTCGCAGATCACGTGATTATTAATGGGACTATAAAGGGCCCAGTGACGGCCAAACAATTGATCGAGTTACAACCCAAAGCCCGTGTTGAAGGCGATGTGGTCTACCAATCGATCGAGTTGCATTTGGGTGCGCTGGTGACGGGGAAGTTGAGCCCGATCGCCACCGTTGCAGAAGAAAAGCCAGCGCTGAAGTTGGCCTCAAAAGCCTGATTGAGTCAGGGTCTTTCAATCGGCGTACCATCATCAAACAACGTCTGAGTGGACCCCTTGTTGTCCTATCAGACCGATACCAGGAAGAATCATCATGAGCGAAACCCTAGATACCGTGCCAGAAATGGATATGCCCGTGGCGTTGGTGTTCACAGACAGCGCCGCAGCCAAAGTGGCTGATTTGATTGCAGAAGAAGGCAATCCAGATTTGAAACTGCGCGTTTTTGTGCAGGGTGGCGGGTGCTCGGGTTTTCAATACGGCTTCACATTTGACGAAGTGACAAACGAAGACGACACCACCATGACCAAGAATGGCGTCTCTTTGCTGATCGACGCCATGAGTTACCAGTATCTGGTGGGCGCTGAAATTGACTACAAGGAAGACTTGCAGGGCGCACAATTCGTGATCAAGAATCCCAATGCCACTACCACCTGTGGTTGTGGGTCAAGCTTCAGCGTGTAACCTCGGCGCTCGACCACTTACCCAAAAGCCCGGCTTTACCGGGCTTTTTTATTTGGGGTACAGCGCGCCGAGTATGCGCGGGCCGCTGGCTCCCGTGGCAGCGACGGCATTGGCAGGGCGGCGCTGCGTGAAGCACCAGGCCAGCCATGCAAAGGCGGCAGCCTCGACTTGTAACACTGGTAAACCCAGCGCGCTGGTTGTCTCAACGGGGGTGTTAGGAAGACAACTTTTTAACGATTCCATGAGGAATTGATTGTGCGCACCACCACCACACACCAACAGCCGTGCGATCGGGCGGTCACTCGCTGATTGCTGGTACAGCGCCGATAACTGTGACGCCGCGCTCCGAGCGGTCAGCATGGTCAGGGTTGCCTGCACATCAACGGGTCTGACGCCTTGGAAGGGTGCCAGCTGCGCGTTAAGCCAAGCCAAATTGAAGTGGTCGCGCCCCGTGCTCTGCGGTCCGTCTGTCTGTTGGTGTTGAAAGAAGGCATCTTGTAGCAGGTGGTCGAGCAAGTCGGGAAGAACTTTCCCCGCTGCAGCCCACTGGCCATCCTCGTCGTACGGCTGGTGAAGGTGTTGCTGTACCCACAGGTCGAGTAGCACATTGCCTGGCCCCGTGTCGCAACCCGCAATGCGTCCATCTGCGCTCAGAAGGCTGACATTGGCGATTCCACCAACATTAAGCACTGCAACGGACGCTGTCGGATCGCCAAAGACCGCGTGGTGAAACGCGGGGACGAGCGGTGCCCCTTGCCCACCTGCTGCAATATCACGGCTGCGAAAGTCAGCAATCACATCAATCGCCGTTAACTCCGCCAAGAGTGCGGGCTGATTCACTTGGACGGTATACCCAACACTCGGTAAACCTGTGATGCTGGATGCGGCTTGGGGCTGATGGCGAACGGTTTGTCCATGTGCCCCGATGGCCGTGATTTTGGATGCCGCGATACCTGTTGCGTCGCATAATGCCGTACATACGGTCGCGTAATCGTGCGCCAGCTGGATACCCAGTTGCGAGCTAAGGTGCAGCTCGTCTGGCCCTGATGAATTGAGTTGCATCGCAAGGGCGCGCGTGCGGCTGTCAAAGGTGCGGTATTGGTGCGCTAACACCGTTGGTTTGCCGCTTGCGTCCATCGCGCAAAGGACGCCATCAACGCCATCCAATGAGGTGCCTGACATCAGGCCGATGAAAAGTGTTTGGTGATCCGCCATCGTCACATTATGTGACACGCACCACTACTCGGCGCTGGCGAGATGAACTTGACGCGCGGCGGCCAGCTGTGTGGTCGCTGTGTCAGCGATGGCCTTAAAAGCCGCCATATGCTGGCGATCAACTTCGGTGGCGCGGCTGCGTTTGGCCATTTGTGCGGGGTCCTTGTGGACGCCGTTTACGCGGTGTTCAAAATGCAAATGCGGGCCCGTAGAGACCCCCGTTGAGCCGACTGCGCCAATACGCTCGCCGCGCTCGACCCGTTGCCCGCGCTTGACAAAAATCCGGCTCAAGTGCGCATATACCGTGGTGCTCTGGCTGTCGTGCCGGATTTCGATCACATTGCCGTAACCGCCTCTGCGTCCAGCGAAGACCACACGACCGTCACCCACCGTCCGGACAGGCGTACCCTTCGGGGCACCGTAGTCCACACCCAAATGTGGGCGGTTGACTTTCAAAACAGGGTGAAACCGCCGCTTTGAAAAGCTACTAGTGACGCGCGAAAACTCCATGGGTGACGCCAGATAAAACCGGCGGGTACTCACACCGTTCAGATCGTAATAGTCACCCCGACCGTTTTGCTCAAACCAAATGGCATTCAGACGGGTGCCTTTGTTCGTGAAGCTGGCTGCGAGGATACGTCCGGTCTCTAGAGCCTCATTGTCAGCTTCTAGGATCTCGTATACGACGGCAAACGTATCACCTTTGCGCAGGTCGCGGTTGAAGTCGATATCGTTCGAAAATATCTCAGCCATGCCCATTGCAATGGAGTCGGGGATGTTCGCCGCGTCCGTGGTGGCAAACAGGGAGGATTCAATCACCCCGCTCGCCAGTCGTGTGTTGGGCGTGTAGGGAACTGACTCAGTGGTTGCGACAAAGCGATTGACCGGCGCGATATCCGGGTTGGCGTCGCCTGTCTCTCGGGCAGCCTTGATAGTCAAACGAAGAAAGTGCCCCTTGTTTTTGGTGTCTGGCCAGCGCAAGGTCAGTGCTTGGACCCCGAGGTCTGGCAGGTAGCTGACCGTGGCGCGGGTCGAACGGTTGGAGGCAAACGCCTCACGCACCTCACCGCTTTGCCGCGCCCAATCGAGAAAAACAGGGTCTTCGACACCCAGGCGAGTCAGCAAGGTTTCGACGGTATCGCCGCGTCGCAGCCAGTCATCGGCGACCAAATTGAGGTCAGTTTCGGGTGATCCAGTTAGCCGTTCGAGAATAGGGGCATCGCCCAGCAGCGCAGGCAGGAAACCGAGACTTTCAGGGGCTGACACCTCTTCGGTTACCGCATCTTTTGCAATCAGCGCCTGTGCTTGTTGCTGGTTTGGTGGCGTGTCAAAGGCCGCCCAAAGGAATCCGCCAACGGCCAAAAAGAGACCGGTTAAAAACAGAGCTGAGGTGGGCGCACGACCCGCATCGGCCGCAGCGTTTCCCGCAGGCGCACTGGTTCCCGTTACCTTTTGAACATCCGCAGGCGGCACTGTTTTGGAGGCATGTTGGGCGAAGCGCTGGGGTTCAGTGAACAAAGTCTCTCGATTCCGCGGTCGTGGTGTAAACACACCCCACTACAATGCGCAATATGCGCCCTATATCGGGGTCAAACGCCAATTATATGCAGCCTTTGGTTTGCAGAGTTGAAAAAATATGAGCCTGAATGAAACACAAACCGCACCACCGGTTGAACCCATTAACGATCAAGTGGCCGATGCGCTGGCGGTGAGTTTGCGGGGCTGCGAGGAATTACTTCCCAAAGCCGAGTGGATCACTAAACTGAACCGGTCTGCAACCACTGGCGTACCGCTGCGTATCAAATTGGGTCTGGACCCGACGGCGCCTGACATTCACATCGGCCATACGGTGGTGCTCAACAAGATGCGGCAGCTGCAGAATCTGGGGCATCAGGTCATTTTTCTGATTGGCGACTTCACCAGTTTGATTGGTGATCCATCAGGGCGCAACAGTACGCGACCCCCTCTCACGAAGGAACAGATTCAAGTCAACGCGCAGACTTATTACCAGCAAGCATCGATGGTGTTGGATCCGGCAAAGACCGAGATACGCTACAACAGTGAGTGGAGCGAGCCACTGGGTGCACGCGGCATGATCGAACTGTCTGCCAAGTACACGGTGGCCCGCATGATGGAGCGCGACGATTTCCACAAGCGATTCCATGGGGGTCAAAGCATTAGCGTCCATGAGTTTTTGTACCCTTTGATGCAGGGCTACGACAGTGTGGCTTTGAAAGCGGACCTGGAGTTGGGCGGCACCGATCAAAAATTTAATTTGCTGATGGGGCGTCACTTGCAGCAGGAATATGGCCAAGAACCTCAGTGCATCTTGACGATGCCGCTGTTGGAGGGTCTTGACGGCGTGGACAAGATGTCCAAGAGTAAAAATAATTACATCGGCATCTCTGAGGATGCCAACACGATGTTTGCCAAAGTGTTGTCCATCAGCGATGTATTGATGTGGCGTTGGTACACCCTGTTGAGTTTCAAGAGTGAGGCCGAAATCGAAGCTTTGCGTCAGCAGGTCGCGCAAGGTTTGAATCCAAAGACCGCCAAAGTTATGCTGGCCAAAGAGATCACCGGGCGGTTTCACAGTGCGGCCGATGCCGATCGTGCCGAGCAAGACTTCATCAATCGCAGCAAAGGCGGCGTCCCCGATGAGATACCCGAGTGCACCCTGTCAGGCGCGCCTTTGGGCATTGGCGCGCTGTTAAAGGCGGCCAACTTGGCCCCCAGCTCATCTGAGGCCGGCCGATTGATCGAGGGGGGTGGCGTCCGAGTTGACTCGGTGGTCATCAGTGACAAGGGGCTCAAGCTGCCCGTCGGCACCTACGTGGTACAGGTGGGTAAACGGAAGTTTGCACGCGTGACCCTGAACGCATGATGCTTGCAGAGTGGCGTACACCGCGCAACTTATTGAAGGTGTCGGTGGTCGTCGCCTTGCTGACGATCGGACTGAAGGGTTTGGCATGGTGGGTGACGGACTCCGTCGCGTTGTTGTCCGATGCCATGGAGTCGTTTGTCAACTTGGCGAGTGCGTTATTCGCGCTGCACATGGTGACCGTGGCAGCGCGCCCTGCAGACGATGGTCACCCCTATGGTCATCACAAGGCCGAGTATTTTTCAGCGGGATTTGAGGGCATCCTGATCGTCGGTGCCGCATTGGGTATCGTCATTTCAGCGATTGAACGACTCGTTAACCCGCAGCAATTAGCGCAGTTGGATGTCGGCATTTTGCTGTCTGTGTTGAGTGCGATTCTCAATGGCGCCCTAGCGCTCGTGATGTTGCGCTCTGCCAAACAATACCGTTCGGCGGCCTTAGATGGTGATGCACGCCACCTGCTAACCGATGTGTGGACATCGGCGGGTGTCGTCATTGGTCTGATCGCGGCGGCTATCACCGGTTGGATTTGGCTGGATGCCGTTGTCGCGATCGCGGTAGCGCTGAATATCCTGCGCGAAGGATGGCGCCTGATCTGGAGCGCTTCGCAGTCGTTGATGGACGAGGCCGTTGAACCAGACGTGCAAGCGGCAATCCAGCGTGTTTTGGACGAGTTCGCGCATACCCGTGACGAAACGGCAATTATTCGGTTTGACCATCTCAGCACGCGCCGCGCAGGGGCACGCTGCTTCGTTGACTTACACATGCACATGCCGGCGACATGGACGCTGGGGCGCGCTGCTGCGTTGCGGGGTAATGTTGAGTTGGCTTTGTTGGATGCCGTGCCTGGGATCGTTGCGACGATCCAATTGCTGCCCAACGATGTTGAGGCACACGTCATCATCAGCCCGTCGACAGATGGCCCCGCAGACTTGTCGAGCAACTGAATGCGGGCCATTATTCAACGTGTGATTCAGGCCAAAGCGGTGGTCGATGGTGAAACCATCGGCGAAATTGGGGCGGGTCTGATGGTGCTGGTTTGCGCCATGCCGGGCGATACCACCGCGACCGCAGATCGCCTGTTGGATAAATTACTCAAGCTGCGAATTTTTGAGAACAGTCACGGCAAACTGCACCACGCGTTAACTGACATCGATGGTCAGGGGCTGGTCGGTGGCTTGCTGTTGGTGAGTCAATTTACGTTGGCAGCGGATGTAAGTGGCGGTAATCGCCCGAGTTTCACGGCTGCGGCGGCCCCAGATGACGCCCGCAACTTGTTTGATCACCTGGTGGCGCAAGCGCGCGCGAAGCACCCGTTGGTCGCATCCGGGCGGTTCGCGGCGGATACGCAGGTACACCTCATAAACAACGGCCCTATTACGATCCCGCTGGATATCGCTTAATGTCGCTTCAGTAGGGGTTGGGGTAGCCCAGTTGCTGAAGGATGGCGACCTCAGCGGCCTCCATCTCAGCAGCGTCAGCTTCGCTGTTTTCGTGATCCATACCCTGCGCATGCAAGCACCCATGAACCAACAAATGGGCGTAGTGTGCGGCCAGCGGCTTGCCTTGCTCGACTGCTTCTTGCGCAATAACCGGGGCACACAATACCAAGTCGGCAATGACGACCGGACTTTGGCTGTAGTCAAAGGTCAATACGTTGGTAGCGTAATTTTTTTGACGGTAGCCTTGGTTGAGTGCTTGGCCCTCTTCGGCATCGACGATGCGTACTGTGATCTCGCCGTTGCACTGCAGCGCGCGACGCAAACACTTGGTGACAAAGTGACGTGTCAGTGCATTGCGATGCGTCCGCAGGCTATCAGCATCAGCGAACGAGCCGAATTGAAGAGACAGTTGAAGGTCGGGTAGGCGCTTGCTCATGGGGCCTTCCGTGTGCGGGTTGGGCGAGCGTTTGGTGGGACGCTGTCGCCCCGGTCGAAGCGACCGTCGTAGGCGTCGATGATGCGGGCTACCAACGGATGCCTGACAACGTCTGCGCTGGTGAGGTGGGTCATGGCAATGCCTTTGACACGACGCAAGATACGCTCAGCATCCACCAGGCCACTGGTCTGGGTTTTGGGTAAGTCAATTTGACTGACGTCACCCGTGATCACCGCTTTGGAGCCAAAGCCGATTCGGGTCAAAAACATTTTCATCTGTTCGGGGCTTGTGTTTTGTCCCTCGTCCAAAATGACAAAAGCGTGGTTGAGCGTACGCCCGCGCATGAAAGCGAGCGGCGCGATTTCGATTTGTTGACGCTCAAACGCTTTCTGCACTTTCTCGTAGCCCATGAGGTCATAGAGTGCGTCATACAAAGGTCGTAAATAGGGGTCTACTTTTTGGCCTAAATCACCCGGTAAAAAACCCAGTTTCTCACCAGCCTCGACAGCCGGCCTCGTTAAGACAATGCGCTGCACGGAGCCCCGCTCAAGGGCGTCAACCGCACACGCGACAGCCAAGTAGGTTTTCCCCGTGCCGGCCGGCCCAATACCCAGCGTGATGTCATGTGACAGGATCTGGTCGAGGTATTGCACTTGATTGGTGGTACGTGCTTTAAGGACGCCACGGCGGGTGTGAACGCTTGGGGTATCAGGATCGGTTTCAAGGGCGACATCGCCGCTCAGCATCAATTGAATCTGGTCTGGCGTTATGCTGTGCTTGGCAATCTCGTAGAGCGCCTGAATAAGGGTCATGGCCTGCTCGGCGCGGGCTTTGGGCCCCTCGACCCGAAATTGCTCAAATCGTCGTGCCACTTTGACTTGTAGGGCGGCTTCAATGGTGCGCAAGTGGCCATCCATGGGGCCACATAAGTTGGCAATACGGTGGTTATCCGGCGGGGAAAAAGTGTGTTTAAGAATCAATCGGATAATCCGGTAATCAAGACGTAAAAAGGAACCCCAATGATAGGCAAGTTAACGGGCGTGTTGTTAGAGAAAAATCCACCTCAGGTGTTGGTGGACTGCAACGGCGTTGGCTACGAGGTCAGTGTGCCCATGAGCACCTACTACAACTTGGGCGAGGTTGGGCAACGCGTCAGTTTGCTCACCCATTTCGTGGTGCGTGAAGATGCGCAGTTGTTGTATGGATTTGGCACGCCGGATGAGCGGCATGCCTTTCGCCAGCTGATTAAGGTGTCGGGTATCGGCCCGCGCATGGCCTTGGCCGTGTTGAGTGGCATGGGGGTGTCCGACTTGATCGCGGCCGTGGCCAGCCAAGAGTCGGGGCGTATCGTGAAGGTGCCCGGCATTGGTAAAAAGACGGCAGAGCGGCTGTTGTTGGAACTGAAGGGCAAGTTGGGTGATGCAGTCGTGGCTGGCGTCACGCCGAAGAGTGATAGCCAAGCGGATATTTTGCAAGCGCTCGTGGCTCTGGGCTACAGCGAGAAAGATGCGGGCGCGGCGTTGAAGACCATGCCGGTCGACGTTGGGGTCAGTGATGGGATTAAGTTGGCGTTGAAGTCGCTGGCCAACTGAGGCAAAACGCCAGCCTCTCGGAGACAATAGGGACATGAGCATTCAGACCGACGATTTTGGCGTGCCGCCCCCGAGGGTGGTCTCAGCCGCGCCGACCTCACACACTGAGGAGGCCATTGAGCGGGCACTGCGACCAAAAGAGCTGACGGAATACGTCGGTCAAACCAAAGCGCGGGAGCAGCTGGAGATTTTTATCGGTGCCGCCAAGCAGCGGGGCGAAGCGCTCGACCACGTGCTGCTGTTTGGTCCGCCGGGCCTGGGTAAAACCACGCTCTCACATATCATCGCAAACGAACTGGGCGTGAACCTGCGGCAAACCAGCGGTCCGGTCCTGGAAAAGCCCAAGGACTTGGCGGCATTGTTGACGAATCTAGAGGCCAATGACGTGCTGTTCATTGATGAGATTCACCGCTTGTCACCGGTCGTCGAGGAGATTCTGTATCCCGCGTTGGAGGACTATCAGATCGACATCATGATTGGTGATGGGCCCGCTGCGCGGTCGATCAAGCTTGACCTGCAGCCTTTCACCTTGGTCGGCGCCACGACACGGGCGGGTATGTTGACCAATCCGCTGCGTGATCGTTTTGGCATCGTCGCCCGCTTGGAGTTTTACACCCCTGAGGAGTTGGTTCGCATTGTGACGCGCAGCGCTGGCTTGTTGAACGTTCCCATTGAGCCCGAAGGCGCGGCGCAGTTGGCACGTCGCTCGCGCGGTACGCCGCGAATTGCCAATCGGTTGTTGCGCCGTGTTCGTGACTATGCGCAAGTCAAGGGTGAGGGGCGTATCACCGAGGGCATGGCCAACCGCGCATTGGAGATGCTGGATGTCGATCCCCAAGGCTTCGACATCATGGACCGCAAGTTACTAGAGGCGGTGGTGCACCGTTTTGATGGTGGTCCCGTGGGGCTGGATAACATTGCCGCCAGCATTGGAGAGGAGCGCGACACGATTGAGGATGTGATCGAGCCCTACCTGATCCAACAGGGCTTTTTGCAACGCACCCCACGCGGGCGAATTGCCACCTTAGCGGCGTATCGCCATTTGGGTATTGCCGCGCCAGCTGATCGTGGTGGCGATTTACTCGGCCCCTGAATCGGTATCAGATTCCAAGTGCACTTGCTCGCCCCAGCTCACCAGCGTTAATGCGTCGGGTGTCCAAAGTAGCCTGTTAATTGCGGCGTTGCCCAAGTGCCAACTGCGTGGCGCATCCAGCGACTGGCCCGTGGCTAAGCGGTAGATGGCATCCAGCACACCGCCATGAGTGGCAATCACGATGTGTTGCCCCAAATGACGGGCTGCAATCGCTTGAAGGGTGGTCTGTACCCGTTCGCGCAGCATGATGAGACTCTCCCCGCCTGAAGGCAGAAAGGTGGGCACACGAGACCGCCACGCCACGGCGTCGTCGGGGTACTGGGTCTCGATTTCACGCCAAGACAGCCCTTCGAAATGACCGAACTGCCGTTCTCGCAAGCCAGCATCCGTGTGAACCGTTTGCCCGTGGTGTGCTGCGATAGCAGAAGCCGTGGTGAAGGCCCGGGACAGGTCACTGCTGTAGACCGCGTCGATGTGCTCTTCTCGGAGTGCATCAGCGACGCGTGCCGCTTGCCAATGGCCCTTTGTATTCAAGGCGATATCGGTGCTGCCTTGGATACGCGTTGCCACGTTCCAATCGGTTTCACCGTGCCGAATAGCGATGATTCGCGTGACGTCCATGTCTAGGGGCGATCGGTCAGGGGTTGTTGTATGACACGCTGGTTAACGGGTGGGGCAGGGAAGTCCTTCAGTGAGGCCGTTAGTACGGCGCGCAGTGCCCGCTCATTCCAGGTGCGCGAAGCGTCGACGCGCGCGGTAATCTCTTGTTGAATGGTCGCATCGTTAGCGGCGACAAATCGCCAGCGAATGGCGCGGGACAGTACCCGTGGCCCGGACAGGTCGAAGGTGAGATTGAAACCTGAACCGCCGGTTCCAAACCAAATACCTGACTGGGTAATTCGATCGACGATGGTTTCGGGTTTGCTGACTTCCGTTAGGAACTCCAGCGTTGCGATGACATCGGCCGTGGGTGGTGTGACATCGGGAACCACTGCCAGAGGTAACTGCTTGAGCGTGTCACGCGCGAGTGCGTCGAGGTTATCTGGCGCGGGCGTTTCTGAGGGTAAAACGCGCACACTCACGCTTTGAGCATCACGAAAAGCCTGAACGGCGTTGGGGCCACCCGAGGTCCCGACCGTTACGGTCACCGGAAGCGTCGGGGGAGGCAACGACGCGCATGCGCTCAGTGCGAATGAGGCCCAAACCAAACCCAGTCGGTACCAAGGCGTCTTAATCACGACCGCCTTCGACGTCCATGCTGATGCCTGCCAAACTTGCCCATTTCGCGGCGGGGCTGGGTAGGGGGTCGGCGTCAAAGGCTTTGTCACCCTCCGCATCCGCTTCGCCCGTGGTTTGCAAGGTTGTGAACGGGTAGAGCTTGTTATCCATCAGGTGGCTGGGGACCACGTTTTGCAGGGCCGTGAACATGTTTTCAATGCGGCCTGGAAAACGGGTTTCCCAGTCCTTCAGCATCTTGCCGACTTGCACGCGTTGGAGGTTCTCCTGGCTGCCACACAGCGTGCAGGGGATGATGGGGAATTGTTGAATTTCTGACCAACGCTGGGTATCAGATTCAGCGACATAGGCCATCGGGCGAATGATGATGTTTTTGCCGTTGTCGCTCATGAGCTTGGCAGGCATGCCCTTCAGGCGCGAGCCGAAAAACATATTCAGCAACAGTGTTTGCAAAATGTCATCACGGTGGTGGCCCAATGCAATTTTGGTGCACTTCAACTCCTCCGCCACGCGGTACAAAATGCCGCGCCGCAAACGACTGCACAGACTGCACATCGTTTTGCCTTCCGGAATCTTATCTTTGACGATGCTGTAGGTGTCTTGGTTTTCGATGTGGTACTCGACCCCGAGAGATGCCAGATAGGTCGGCAGTACATCGGCAGGGAAACCGGGTTGCTTTTGATCCAGGTTGACGGCCACCAAGGTGAAGTCAATCGGTGCCCGGCTCTTCAGCTTCAACAAAATATCCAGCAGGGTATAGCTGTCTTTACCGCCTGACATGCACACCATGACGCGGTCGCCTGCTTCAATCATGTTGTAGTCGACGATGGCTTTGCCAACGAGGCGACACAAGCGTTTCTCGAGTTTGTGGTCTTCGCGTTGCTGTTTAGCCAAGGCTTCTGCGTTGACGGATTCTTCTATGACGGTGCTCACCACTCGCCTCCTTCCATGCGAATAGCGACTTCGCAGTCATCAAAAATTTCTAACTTGGCAATCTTGACCCGCGCGCCTATCACGCCGGGCAGTTGCATCAACCGGTTCGTCAATTTGCCGATTAAGGTCTCTAACAAATTGATGTGCGAGGCGGTGCATTCGTCAATGATGATTTGGCGCACCTTGCGGTAGTCGAGTACGTGGTTAATGTCATCGTCATGCGGTAGCAGCGGTTGCGGGCCTTGGTTGAGTTCTGCATCAACTTGGATGGGTTGGGGCTTGGTGCGCTCGTGCGCCAGGATACCCAAGCTCGCGTTAAAACGCAGGCCAGTCAAGGTCAGGATTTGGTTACCGGTTGCCATTGCGTGTCGTGTCATGGGGAAAGGATTACATCAATGAGAAGTCGCGATCGAACTTCATCAGGTGTTGGCCGCCATCGACCAACACGGTGGTACCTGTTAGCGAAGCGTTACGCAGCGCAAAGTCAACGGTTGCGGCGACGTCTTCTGGGGTGCTTGATTTTCCAAGCGGTGAGAGTTTGTGCAGGGCTTGGAAAGCCTCGTCAGACAGCATGTGACTGGTGAGCGTTAGACCTGGGGCAACGCCAACCACGCGCAGTCGCGGTGCCAAAGCTTGCGCAAGCATGGTGGTGGCTGTCTCTAAGGCTGACTTCGACAGGGTGTAGCTGAAAAAATCTGGGTTCATGTTCCAGAGTTTTTGATCGAGTAAATTCACGACGGCACCGCAACCATCCTTGTCTATCAGGTGGTGGTAGAGCCGTTGCGTCAAACGGATGGGCGCCAGTGTGTTCGCTTGCCAGTGTGCGGCCATGCTGGCTTGGTCGGTACTCAGTGCGTCGTCATGCTCGAACAAAGCGGCGCTGTTAACCAGTGCGCCCAACTGGCCGAACGCCTGCCCAACCGCATCAATCAATGCGTCGCAGGCATTGCTATCGGCTAAGTCGGCTTGGAAGGTGAGCGGTTGTACGCTGGGGTTGAGGGTGGCACAGGCAGCGGCGGTTGATTCGGCGGCTTCTGCCGAGCTTCGGTAGTGAATGGCCACGCGCCAACCGCTTTGCGCCAAGTGACACGCAATGGCCTTGCCCAGTCGTGTGCCAGCACCCGTTACCAGTGCGGTTCGGGGCATGCGTGTGGCGTCAAAGGCAGACAAGGTTGGCGTGGGGGCGGTGGCGGTCATGGGCGCGCGTATCAGCGACAATGGGCGCTACGCACCACAGCCGCTGCTTCACTTTATTTATGCAACCCCCAAGTGTACCGACTCCGCCCCAGTCGCTGGTAACCCCACCCGAAATGCGGGCGCATTTGGACGCCTGTTTAGACCAAGCAGGGGGCTGGTTGTCGTTTGACCAATTCATGGCCGAAGCGCTCTATGCGCCGGGTTTGGGGTATTACGCGAACGCGCTGCCCAAATTAGGTCAGATGCCTGCCGACGGCAGCGATTTTGTGACGGCCCCGGAGTTGAGTCCCGTGTTTGCCCGAACGCTGGCCAAACAGGTATCGCAGGCCATGGCGCTGTGTGGGGTGGATGCGATTTGGGAGTTTGGCGGCGGCTCAGGGGCTTTGGCTGAAACCCTCATAGAGACCTTGTTGCAGGACCCCGCGTGTGCGTTGAAGCAGTATGTCATTGTCGAGTTATCGGCCGAGTTACGGGCTCGCCAGCAAACGCGTTTGTTGCCTTACATGAGCCGTTTGTCGATTCGCTGGGCTACCGAGTGGCCTACGCAGTTGGCGGCAGTGGTGATTGGCAACGAGGTGCTCGACGCCATGCCAGTGAGCCTGTTGGTTCGGCGCAACGGACGTTGGCTGGAGCGCGGTGTGAGCCGAGTGATCCCTGCAGAGGGTGCAGGCGATTGGCGCTTGGCTTGGGCCGATCGACCCCTGCAAACACCACCGCCACTGACCATTGCAGGCGAGCACGACTACACCCTAGAGTGGCATGCCCAAGCCCAGGCATGGATCGTGGCCTTGGCACAAGCCATGGACCGAGGCTGCGTGTTGTTGATCGACTATGGCTTCACCGAGGCTGAGTACTATCACCCACAGCGCCACATGGGGACTTTGATGTGCCACCAAGCCCATCGCGCAGACACCAATCCCCTGGTGGCGGTGGGACTAAAAGATATCACGACACACGTCGATTTCACAGCCATCGCGGTAGCCGCCCAAGACCACGGGTTGGCCGTGATGGGCTTCACCAGCCAAGGTCGATTTTTGATTAATTGTGGTTTTTTGGAAGTATTGCAAAGCGCTTCCACAGAAGCACAGGTACAGGCCCTCAAGTTAATCCACGAGCATGAGATGGGCGAGCTCTTCAAAGCACTGATATTGTGTAAAGACCGCCACACGGTCGACGTGAATACCGCCGGTGGGTTCATCGGCTTTACGGCCTTTGACCGCTCACATACCCTATGAAAGAGTCCGCATGATTCGCTGGATGTTAGTGGTTTTTTTAGCCTTGGTGTTAATCAATGGCCTGTTCCCGATGCTGAGAAAAATTGGCATGGGCCGCTTACCGGGCGATTTCACGTTGCGTTTGTTTGGTCGGGAAATTCCCATTCCACTTGCGTCCACAATGGTTCTGAGCGGTATCCTAAGTTTGATCGTTCACTACATCTGATTGAAAAGTGGCGTGATGGCAGCAACACGCGCCGCATGGATTTGGCTGGCAATCCATTCCCCTTTTTGAGCCTGAAATTCCGGCGCCCGCATAGCCGCTTGTGCGATGTCACTGGTTGCCACCGCTGCGGCTTGGTAGAAGACCTGCCACAACCAAGTTGCTTGCACGTAGGGGACCTCTTCCAGACCTAAGCGGCCACGTGCATCAGACTCGCATGCCAGCAAGATTTGTTTGAAACGATCGGGTCGTCTGAAGGCATCGCACCGGTCCAGCAGGCGCAGCGTGGCGTCGGGGCTCAAGGATTGACAGCGGTGGATGTGACCATGCTCTCGCGCGACCACCTCTGCCAACTCGCGCATGGCGCGAGGGACGCGCCAGCGGACGCACACGTCATTGAGCAGCTGTACGCTGCGCAGTTCGTGACCGGTATGGCGAGGTAATACATCGGCAGGGGTGTTGCCCTTGCCAAAGTCGTGACACAGGGCCGCAAACCGCGTCGGAAGATCACATTGCAGACGGGCGCTGGTATCCAACACCATCATCGCGTGGACGCCCGTATCGATCTCGGGGTGGTAGTCGGCGCGTTGTGGCACACCCCACAGCGCATCCAGCTCGGGTAATAAATGTGTCAAAGCACCGCAAGCGCGCAAGGTCAGGAACATTTGTGAAGGCTGCGTGGCCATCAAGCCATTCGTAATTTCTTGCCAAATGCGTTCTGCAACCAAAGCGTCGACTTCGCCCGAGCCAACCATGTGATGCATCAGTGTGAGTGTTTCGGGTGCTACTTCGAAGTCAGGCCAGCGGGCGTGGAACCGCGCCAAGCGCAAAATTCTGACGGGGTCCTCCGCGAAGGCGTCTGCAACGTGCCGCAAGCGCCGCTGCGCAATATCTGTCGCGCCATTGAAGGGATCAATGAGTTGAGAAAAGTCAGGTGTCCAGTCGCTGTCATCGCCGACGGCAATCACTTCTAGGGACGCTGGATGCGCCACTGCCATGGCATTTATCGTCAGGTCACGACGCGCTAAATCTTGCGTCAGCGTGACATCCTGTGCCGCATAAAAGCTGAAGCCGTGATAGCCCTTGGCGGTTTTGCGCTCGGTCCGCGCGAGGGCATACTCTTCTTTGGTGCGTGGGTGCAAAAAGACGGGGAAATCTGCGCCCACGGCCACAAAGCCCAATGCATCCATCTGCTCGGGTGTGGCACCGACCACCACCCAATCACGGTCACTGTTCGCGACCCCCATGAGGTGATCGCGCACCGCACCACCAACCAAAAAAACAGTGGGCTGTGAGGCGGTGGTTTCGGTCTGCATGGGTTCAGGTATCTCGCGAGCGATAGGGCTCTTCAAAGCTCAAGAAATCGTCTTCGCCGATAGCGTCAGCCATCCATTGCTGCACGCTTTTGAGCGCCAAAATACGGTTGGCATACGCACGGCTTGTCGCGTTGATGGGGAGGCCGTAACTTTGAATTCGCATGATGGTTGGTGCGAAATATGCGTCTACCGCGGAGAGCGCGCCGAATAGCATCGGGCCTTTGCTGTTCGCGAGGTTCTGAGCCCAAATGGACTGGATACGCGCCAGGTCATCACGCAGTCCTGCGTGCTTGGCATAGAGGTCGGCGCCAACGTCTTGCAAGTCAGCTTCAATATTCATGGGGCACAGGCTGCGAAGGGCGTTAAAACCACTGTGAATTTCTGCCACGATACTGCGCGCAATCGCACGCTGACTTTCATCTCGCGGCCAAATGCCACGGTCCGGGAAGCACTCCGCTAGCCGCTCAGTGATGGCCAGGGTATCCCAGACCGCCAGCGGCTTCCCCGCGATGATCACGTTGGGATCGATCAGCACAGGGACTTTGCCCGCCACACCCAGTTGATCGAGACTTTGTTTGAATTGGGAGTCGGCGTCGAAGCTGTCAAAGCGCAAGTTGACCTCCTCAAAGACGAGCCCCAGTTCGCGCATTAAGACCCAGGGTCGCATGGACCATGAGGAGTAATTTTTGTTGCCGATAACGAGTTTCATGTAGACCTTAATGGTGGTGATGCGCCGCAAGCGCATGGATGGATTGCGGTTGAATGCCGAGGTCCGTCAAACCGTGACAAGTCGTGGTTTCAGATGGGGCGACATTGTCCACACCCAGCGAGCGTACGTTATCGCGGCTCATGAGCGTGGGGCCTGGCATCAATTCCATGAGCCCCGCTTGCAGCAATGCCAACGGTTTGGGCACGTTCACCACCCAAACTGTTTTACCACGCCATTTGGCAACGAGTTGCACCAAAGCCTTGAGTGTGAGGATCTGAGGTCCCACGCAAACGATGGGTTTCGCGGCGTCGAGCTGGGGGTGTGCGCGGGTCGCGAGGGTACAAATGGCCTGTGCGACGTCTTCGACGGCGACAGGTTGAAAGCGCGTGTTCGCTCCCGCTAATGGCAAAACGGGTGTCAGTGCCACTAGTTTCGCGAAGAGGTTCAAGAACTGATCCCGCGGACCAAAAATAACGCTGGGCTGCAAAATGGCAACGGGGCAGGCCGTGAACGATCGCCAAATCGCCTCGCCCGCTGCTTTGGTTTGTTGGTAATCGGACGGCGCATCTGTTGCCGCACCCAAAGCACTCACATGGATGACCCGTTGAAGGGGATGTATGCGGTGCGCGGCGGTGCAGGCGTCTGCCAATTGCGCGACCCAGTCGACATGCGCCCGTGTGAAAGCGGCGCGGCTGCCATGCAAAATTGCAATCAGGTTGATCACGATATCGTGGCCACTAATCAAGTCGGTGAGTGCTTGGCCGCTTGGCGGCGCGGCAGGTAACACCGTGATATTGGGCAGGTGCGCCAGTCGGTGCCCTTTTTCATGGCTCCGGGTGGGCACGGTGACGCGCACACCAATGCGTTGCAAGCGCTCGCAAACGCTTTGACCAACAAAGCCGGTGCCGCCAAAAATAATCACACGCTGGGGTTTCATTCAAGGTCCTGTTAAGGGGTGTCGTCTTCAGAGTCAACCCCGCCCACGGGGGGAATAGGTGCCAGCAAGCTGGCGAGGTCGAAAGCCGTCTTCGTTTGTAGCGACGCATAGATCGCATGATTGGCGATGACGTTCTGCACATATTGTCGCGTTTCGCTGAACGGGATCAGCTCAATCCAAACGGCTGCCTCCATTGTCCCCGTTTCTGCAGAGGGGCGCCAACGGTTTGCACGTCGCGGCCCTGCGTTGTAGGCCGCTGTAGCCAGCGGGACGTTGTGCTCAAACTTGTCCATCAGGATTTTTAAGTAATGGCTACCCACTTTTAAGTTGGTTTGGTGCTCGCCCAGTTGCTTGGGGTTAAAGCGCTGTAGCCCGATTTTTTTTGCCGTCCACAGTGCCGTGCTGGGCATCACCTGCATCAAGCCGTAAGCGCCAGCGTGCGAATGCGCGCGCACGTTGAACCGGCTTTCTTGACGAATCAAACCAAAAATCAAAGCGGGATGAATAGTCAATTCTTTGGCCTGCGCCAGAATGTCAACCTCAAACGGCTGGGGGTAGCTGTGCATGAACGAAGGTGTCGTTGTCATGCGTGTGCCTGCATGAATACAGCGGTTCCACCAGCCCGCTTGGCAAGCGATTTCAGCCGCTGCAAGTAAGTCACGGTCATTCATGCCGCCAGGCTGGTGCAGGGCGACTGCATAGGTCCACTGCCGTGAGGCCTCGGGTTCAAGCCCTAACTTAAACGCCACCAGCGCCGCGCGGATGTTGGGATCAGCGCCAACACGCTTTAAATCGGCTTTGCTTGGTTTGGGGCGGGTGTCATGAACGGCAATGGCTTGCCCGAGGGTATGGCGTGCCAGCAAACCGTAATAGTCGTCGTCTTTAGCAATGCGGTGCAGTATGGCCTGCGCATGGGCTAGCTGATCGGGCGCTATTGGCGTCCCTGCGGTGTGCGCCCGCGCAAGCCAATACTGCCAGCTGTTTGCCTGTTGTTGGTCTGCGCGCATGCTGTTGATGGTGTCTCGCACCATGTCCCAATCTTGGGCGCGCAATGCCGTGCGGACCTTCCATTCACGCTGTCTGTCTGTGAGGTATTGGTTATCGATGGCTTTGAAACGGGGGTGGGCGTCTGGCTCCGCACGCCGGGCCGCCCGAGCTGCGACAACAGCTTCAACCCATTGCCGCTGTGCGGTATTGAGGGTCGATGTCCAACGTGCAAATGCCGTTTCAAAATAGCGGCTATCGGTCGTCGCCAGTCGGATTAGCGCGAGGGTGATCCACTCGGTTGACGGGGCGTTTGCGCCCGAGCGCTCGAGCCATAAGTAAGGTTGTCCAAACAGGGTTTTACCTGCGGGTTCGGCCGCTTTGTCAATGAGGGTGAGGGCACCCAACATCGTCGACCGGCTCTCGATTTCTGCACCTTGGCGCGCACGCGCCCACAGCACATCGGTACTGATCTGCTGCGCAGTAACCAAGTCGCCGACTGCTTGTTGACAGCGGCGGTTACCCGGTGCCTCGTTCAACCACAGATCAATGATGGCCTCGTTTGTCACGGTATTGGTCTGATCAACCCGTCGATGGGCGCGCCACAAGCCACAGGTGATTTGATCGTCGTCGCGCATGCGGTAGCCAGTGTGCGCGTCAATCAAGGTTGCCCAATCCTCTCGGTCAATGAGTTGTAGCATCCAATCGTTGCGCAGTCGGTCCTCCCAGTAGGTTCCCGACCAGCGTTCCAAAAAGGCTTGAATGCTTGCAGGACTCGCCTCTTCCAGGTTGGTTTTGAGTGTCCAATAGGCGCCCAAGGATTCGAGCGGGTGACCTTTCAATGTGGGTAACAATGCATTGAGGCGTTTGGTTTGGTTCCGCGCGTATGCGGTTTGCATCGCCACTAGGTTTTTATCGGCGATACGGGTTGTATTCGCGCCCCACGATGCAACCGGGCTGATAAGCGTTAGCATGCTTACCAATAGACCCGTGCCCAGCGCATGACCAAAACGCTGCGGCCAGTTACTGGTGAAATCACGGGTGTGCGTTGAGAAGGACATGGATCAATTATGGATACAAGTGACAGTAATTCTCCGAAAAAATCAAACCTGACGTCGAACGCTGAAAAGTCATCTTGGCGGCGTCATTTGGTCGATCAACGTCAAAACATGGGGGACCATGAAGGGCGTTCGGATTGGCTACAGCGGGTCTTGCGGGTGTGGTTGGTCGAACGCACGGATACCGTGATTGGCGCCTACTGGCCGATCAAAGGTGAGTTTGATGTGCTACCAGCCTTGTTCCGTTGGCAAGAAGCGGGGCGCGAAGGCGACGCAGTGGAAGCCCCCATCCAACGTCGCATCGGCTTACCGGTGATGAATAAGACGGATAAAACCTTGCAGTTTCACGCGTGGTACCCCGGCTGCCCGATGGAGCCAGATGCTTACGGTATCCCCAAGCCCAAAGGCACCGAGGTTTTGGTGCCCACATTGTTATTTATTCCATGCGTGGGTTATGGCCCAGGGGGGTATCGTTTGGGGTACGGGGGTGGTTTTTATGACCGGACTTTGGCGCAACTCAACCCCCGTCCGTTCACGGTAGGTTTGGGGTTTGCGAATGCCTTTTTGCCAGATTTAGAGCCCGAGCCGCATGACATTCCGTTGGATGCCATCTTGAATGAAAATGGGGTGGTTTGGCCAATGACAATGCCAAGTTTGGGGTCGCGTGACTAATTTTATTTTTGGAGTTTTTTATGGGTAAGGCATTTGCAAGTCAAGCCGACTTGACCGACAAGAAGATCACTTTTGAACAGTTGTCTGCGCACTGCTGGGCCTATACCGCTGAAGGTGATCCGAACAGTGGGGTGATCATTGGCGATGACGCGATCATGGTCTGCGACACCACGGCGACGCCTTTGATGGCAAAAGATTTGATTGCCAAAATTCGCACCGTTAGCGACAAGCCAATTAAGTATGTGCTGCTCACCCACTACCACGCCGTGCGCGTGTTGGGGGCCAGTGCTTACAAAGCCGAAGGCGCAACTGAAATCATCGCCAGCCAAGGCACGCTTGAGTTGATCCAGGAGCGCGGTGCGCAGGACATGCAAAGCGAGATGGAGCGCTTCCCACGCCTGTTCCAAGGCGCTGATTCCGTACCAGGCCTGACCTGGCCCACTTTGGTGATTGGTGGCGGCAACCCGGTTGCTGGCGAAGTACCTGGCAAGATCACATTGGACTTGGGCGGTGTGCAGGTGCAGGTTTGGCACCCAGGCCCTGGGCATACCAAGGGTGACACCATTGCATGGGTAGAAGCTGAGGGCGTGTTGTACAGCGGTGATTTAGTTGAGTACGAAGCCGGTGTGTACACCGGTGATGCCCAACTCGCCGAATGGCCTGCGACCTTGGAGGTGTTGCGTCAGCTGAATGCGACGGCGTTGGTCCCTGGGCGTGGCGAAGCCATGAAGGGGACAGCTGGTGTGAACCAAGCCTTGGATTACACCAAACGCTGGGTGGAGACCCTGTATCGCTGTGGTCAAGAAGCGGCTGCACAAGGCATGGATTTGAAGGCGGCAATGGCGCATACCCGCCAGGCGATGGACCCTATTTTTGGCCATGTCTTCATTTACGAACACTGCTTGCCGTTTGATGTGACGCGCGCTTTTGATGAAGCGCAAGGCATTAAGCACCCCCGAATTTGGACCGCCGAGCGCGACAAAGCCATGTGGGATGCGCTGCAGGCGTAAATATGGGGATTTGTTAAAAAGAGTGAGCGCTCACACTTAAAAATAACTATATAAAACAAACACAAAAGCCTTGCTGCCTATTTTTGGGTAGCAAGGCTTTTGCGTTTTCAGTGGGATTAATTCCGTTCTTTTTACTTAAAAATACTGTACATAAACACAGTATTTAGGTCATACTTCGTTCCCCTTTTTGGTTTTCGAGTTGATCATGTTATCCCCCGCTTTACCGCTAATCGCCCCGTCACTGAGGGCATCACTGACCCCGCCAAAAACCCGGACCACCCTTCCAACTGGGCTGGCCGAATTGGATGCCTGCCTACCTGGTGGGGGCTGGCCGCAAGGGGGACTGGTTGAGCTGGTTCAAGGTCATCGACCACACCCTTTTTGCCGACAGGCGGCCTGGTCGTTGTTGTTACCGGCACTGCAACAACTCCAGCGCCCATTGGTGGAAGGCGATGACACAAACCCTGGTTGGTTGGGGTGGGTGGGCGATGGAGGCGTATCGCCCTATGCCCCTAGTTTGGCTGCACAAGGCCTTGATATGCATCGTTTTATTTGGATCGTGACCAATCGTGGCGATACGCCGGTCGCAGCGGCATGGGCTGCTGAGCAGTTGCTGCGCTGCGAGTCGGTGCAGGCGGTGGTGTTGCAAGGGCTTGCCGCCACACCGCAAGCCCCATCGATTTTGAGGCGCTTGCACTACAGCGCACAAGCGAATGAGAAATACCTGTGGGTCATCCGGCCAGTGGCGGCCGCCCAGCAAGCCTCGCCTGCCGTCCTTCGCCTGCAATGGTGTGTGACTGACGAGGCGGGGTTGCACGTGGGTCTGCGGGTGTTGAAGGCGACCGGTCACCCCGTTGATCGAACGGTATTGATCCCTCAAGCCAGTGGTGCTTTGCAGCAGGTCTTGCAAGCGGCACAGGCCATGCGCCGGTGGCGCCGTGAAGAGGAGGCTGCGCATACCGCCATGCCTCAACGAGAGTACCCCCATGCTGTGGTTGGCCAGTCACCCCGCGCATTGGTTGCGTGAAGCGCTCGGCGACTTGCCGTGGCAGCACCAGCACCCGCTGTGGCAGGCGCTGGCGCCGCGTTTTGTCGTCTATTCACCGCACCTCTACACCTGGCCAGACACGCCTGATGTGTGGCTACTTGACTTACGCAGTGTCCAGCGGTTGTGGCGAGGTGACGTGTTGCGGTTGGCCCATCAGCTTCAGGATGATTGTCACGCGTGGGCACCGACCTCTTTGACGGCGGCGCTGGTATTTGGCGTTGGTGACAGCCCTTGGCAAGCCGCCGCGCGCATGGCATGGGCCTTACACAGCGCTGCGTCGCCAGCGGGCGTGTGGTCAGAGCCCGACGTTGATGCGTTGCCGCTGTGGACCCTATCGCCACTGCGCAAAGCCCTCAAGCCGCTGGCAGCTATGGGTATTCGCCACTGGGGGGAATTACGGGCCTTGCCGCGCCCAGGGGTCATGCGACGTTGGGGACGCGTTGCCATTGATACCTTGGATCAAGCCTATGCCAAGGCAGAGACGCCGTTGAAAGCGGTGAACGTGCCCGATACGTTCAGCGCGCACGCAGATTTACCCGCACCAGTCAGCGACTTGACGGCGCTCTACGAGCGGGGCGAGCAAATGGTGCAAGATCTGTGCGCGTGGCTGGCAGCCAGGCGCTGTGTTGCCACAGCGATTGAGTGGCGTTGGCGCAGCGAAAAGCGCCAAAACGCGCGCTATGCCGATGAACCGATCGATACCCATTTGTTGCTACGCGCCAGTGAAGCCCACGCTGATCCTGCGGTGTGGTGGCGTCTGACGCAAATCCATTGGCAACAGCAGGTGTTGGGGCAACCTGCTGTTGCGGTGTATTTGATAGCTGTTGAGACTTATTCTCAAACCGATCACACGCCCAGTCTGTGGCGCCCCGCGCGTGGGCAATCGGCAGAATCGGTTGGGGCCTGTTTGGATCGCTTACAGGCTCGTTTGGGGGTTGATGCTGTGCGCATGGTCGCTTTGCACGATGCGGTTGCACCGGAAGCGCAGCAGCAGTGGCGCGCTTATGACCCCAGTGCATCACGCCGACGGGTATCCGCGCACAGGCACCACACACCCGTTGATACAACGGTTGATCCGCGGGAAGCGGCGTACCAAGCGCAAGTGGCCCGTACCCATGATGTGCAGTTGTTACGGCCGCCGTGGTTGTTGCAGACGCCGCAGCGGTTGCTTGTACGTGAAGAGCGGCCTGTGGTTGGCGTCCCGTTGCGCTTGCTGATGGGGCCTGAGCGCATGGAGTTGGTCGGCTGGTCAGAAGCGGAGCGACCCGCGCCTGTGGTCCGTGATTACTACGTCGCATGGAGCGCGAGCGCAGGGTTGTTGTGGGTCTATAAAACACAGACACCCTCACCGGACACCGGCACAACCGAGGTGCGGTGGTATTTGCACGGGTTGTATGGCTAACACAACCGCGACGCCACCCGCATACGCTGAGCTGATGGCATTGAGCCATTTCAGCTTTCAAGTGGGCGCTTCATCGCCTGAGGCATTGGTGACCCGTGCCAGCGAATTGGGTTATAGCGCTTTGGCATTGACCGATGTGTGCTCAGTGGCAGGGGTGGTGCGCGCACATGTGCAGGCGAAACAGCTGGGCTTGACGTTTTTACCAGGCGCCTCATTTACTTGGCCCGACGGATGGCGTTTGGTTGCTTTGCCCCAAAACATAACGGGCTGGTCGGCGTTGTGCCGACTGATTACACAAGCCCGTACGGGCACCATTCAGGTTGATGGGGTGTCGACCACGCCCGAAGATGTGCCAGTGGATGAAGACGATCGAGTCGAAAAGGGCTTGGTCCGTATGCCACCTTGGCCACAAGTGGCGAGGCAACTCACAGATTGCGCGCTGATTCTGATACCCCCTCGTTTGCCAGTGGGAACCCCAACGACGACCCTTGACGCGGTTGCTCAGCGCTTGACAGCCTGGCAAACGCAGGTGAGTACCCAGGCCCCTGCGCGTTTGTGGATCGGCGCGGTATTACACCAACAGGCTGATGACGATTGGTGGCAACAGCAACTGAAAATATGGGAAATCAAGACGCGCATTCCCGTAGTCTGTGTGGGCGATGCGCGCATGCATGTGCGCGCCAAAAAGCCCCTGCTTGACGTGGTGACCGCGATTGGTTTGAGGCGTCCGTTACGTGACTGTGGCAGTGCCTTGGTAGGCAACGCCCAAATGCATCTGCGACGGCGGTGGCACTTGGCCCGACTGGTACCGTTCACGTGGTTAACGCGCAGTGTGGCGGTGATGCAGTCATGTCGCTTCTCGTTGGACGACATCAAGTACCGTTACCCCACTGAATCCGTCGCGCCCGGGGAAACACCGACACAGACCTTGGCTCGGCTGACGCAAGCAGGCTTGCTGATGCGTTACCCCAGCGGTATCCCCGAGCGGGTTCAAGCGCAAATTAAACACGAGTTGAGCCTCATCAACGATTTGTCGTATGAGATGTATTTTTTAACCGTGCATGACTTGGTTCGCTTTGCGCGTGAACGCGGCATCTTGTGCCAAGGGCGGGGCTCGGCTGCCAATTCAGCGGTGTGCTACGCGTTAGGGATTACGGAGGTTGATCCGGCAAAAAGTACCTTGCTATTCGAGCGCTTCATCAGCCGTGCACGCAAAGAGCCGCCGGATATCGATGTGGACTTTGAGCACCAACGTCGTGAAGAGGTGATTCAATACATCTATCAAAAATATGGGCGTGACCGCGCGGCCATTACAGCCACTGTGATGACTTATCGCCCCCGTAGTGCGTTACGTGATGTGGGGAAAGCGCTGGGTGTTGATGAGCGATTGGTTCAGGCGTTTTGTAAAGCCCACCCAGGGATGTACGCACGCACCATTCAACAGGCCGCCTTGGATGAGGTGCTGGAACGCATTCAGATGACTGCGCAGACGCCTGCACACTATGCACAGTGGTTGCTGTGGCTTGATTTAGCGGGGCAGTTAATGGGTGCGCCACGGCAATTGGGGCAGCACTCGGGCGGCTTTGTGTTGACACAAGGACGCCTCACAGACTTGGTACCCATTGAAAACGCCCGCATGCCTGCGCGCAGTTTGATCCAGTGGGACAAAGACGATTTAGACGCCGTTGGATTGCTCAAGGTCGATGTCTTGGCCTTGGGCATGTTGAGCGCGATTCAACGCTGTTTAAGGCTGGTCGGACAACAGCGTGGCTTGCCAGGCCCCTTACCCATACAGGCCATCCCTGCCGAAGATCCAGCGACTTACGAGATGTTGTGTCGCGCCGACAGCATTGGGGTTTTCCAAGTTGAGAGTCGTGCCCAAATGAGCATGTTGCCTCGTTTAAAGCCCCGTTGCTTTTACGACTTGGTTGTTCAAGTGGCGATTGTCCGACCTGGTCCCATTCAAGGCGGTATGGTCCATCCCTACCTGCGTCGCCGCCAAGGGATTGAGCCGGTCTCGTACCCCGGGCCGGCCTTGAAGCAAGCGCTAGGGCGAACGCTGGGGGTCCCTATTTTTCAAGAACAAGTCATGCAGATTGCCATGTTGGCGGCTGGCTTTACGGCTGAAGAAGCCGATCAATTGAGGCGATCCATGGCCGCATGGAAACGCAAAGGCGGGGTGGAGAAATTTTATGACCGTATCGTCTCAGGGATGGTGGCACACGGTTACAGCGTGGCGTTTGCGGATCAAATTTTTCAGCAAATACAGGGTTTTGGTGAGTACGGGTTTCCAGAAAGCCATGCCGCCAGCTTTGCCTTGTTGGTCTATGTCAGTGCATGGCTAAAGCGTCATGAGCCCGCCTGTTTTTTGGCTGCCATGCTGAACAGTTTGCCCATGGGGTTTTATGGCCCTTCGCAGTTGGTGCAAGACGCGCAGCGCCATGGTGTGACTGTGTTGCCTGTCGATGTGGTGCACAGCGACTGGGACAGTACTGTCGGTGCAGATCAAACCGTGCGGTTGGGGCTAAACCGGGTATCTGGTTTGTCGGAGCGCGGTGCACATCGTTTGGTGGTGGCGCGCAGTGAAGCGCCGTTTGCATCAGTTGCGGATTTAGCTGAACGAGCGGCTTTAAACCAGTCTGATATCAATCATTTGGCGCAAGCGGATGCGCTACACAGCTTGGCAGGCCATCGGCGCTTGCAATGGTGGGCCAGTACCGCAGCCCATGACCGCGTCGCTGCATTAGGCGGTGCGGCAACCGCCGTGTCGGCAATCGATGCAGAAGATGCTGCCTCGTGGTTGCCTGAGGCCAGCGTGGGCGAAGCGGTGGTGCAAGACTATGCCAGCACGGCCCTGAGTTTGCGAGCGCATCCCGTGGGTTTGTTGCGCGACCGGTTGACGGCTAAGCGTTTGATGCCGGCGGCTGTGTTGCATACCTACCCCGATCGGCGGCTTGCCCGTGCTGCTGGGCTGGTTACCGTGCGGCAACGTCCGGGTACGGCAAAAGGGGTGTTGTTCTTAACGCTGGAAGACGAGACAGGTGTCGTCAATGTCGTGGCTTGGCAAAGCCTACAAGCACAACCCCAGCAGCGCCACGCGTTAATGGGGGCACGCTTGTTGGCTGTTTATGGGGTGTGGCAACGGGATACCGATGTCCGAACCGGAGAGCCGGGCCAAGTGATGCATCTCATTGCGAAACGAGTGGTCGACCTGAGCGATTGGCTCAGCGAGCTGACCACCCTGGAGTCAAAACCTTTGCGCTACCCTACGCACGAATTCCATTAACGGTATGCCGCGCGTAGGTCTCGTGACTTAAAGGCCTGCAGCAGCGCGCAGGGTCGCGGCTTTGTCGGTACGCTCCCACGTGAAGTCGGGTTCGTCACGACCAAAGTGGCCATAGGCGGCGGTACGCTGGTAGATGGGGCGCAGCAGGTCCAGCATCTGAATGATGCCTTTGGGACGCAGGTCAAAGTGCTCGCGAACGAGCTCAGCCAGACGCTCATCAGAGACCACACCCGTGCCTTCGGTGTAGACCGTGATGTTCATGGGCTGCGCTACACCAATGGCGTAGGCCACTTGGATTTGACATTGACGTGCCAAGCCAGCTGCCACGATGTTTTTGGCGACGTAACGCGCAGCGTAGGCCGCAGAGCGGTCTACTTTTGTGGGATCTTTGCCACTGAATGCACCGCCGCCGTGGGGGCAGGCACCGCCGTAGGTGTCAACGATGATTTTTCGGCCAGTTAAGCCGCAATCACCTTGTGGGCCGCCAATGACGAAGCGGCCGGTGGGGTTGATCAGGTATTTGGTATCGGCCGTGATCCATTCTTTGGGCAACACGGGCTTGATCAACTCTTCGATGATGGCTTCGTTGAACGATGCCTTCATTTTGGTTGACGTCTCGCTTTGATCGGGGCTGTGCTGCGTCGACAGCACAACGGTGTCGATACTGTGTGGCTTGCCATCCACGTAGCGCATGGTGACTTGGCTTTTTGCATCGGGACGCAAAAAGGGCAAGCGACCATCTTTGCGCAACTGAGCTTGGCGCTCAACCAGACGGTGCGCGTAGTAAATGGGGGCGGGCATCAGTTCAGGGGTTTCGTCGCAGGCGTAGCCGAACATCAAGCCTTGGTCACCCGCACCGATGTTGAGGTAGTCGTCGCTGGCGCGGTCGACGCCTTGCGCGATGTCGTTGCTTTGCTTGTCGTAGCAAACCATGACCGCACAACCTTTGTAGTCAATGCCGTAGTCGGTGTTGTCGTAACCGATGCGCTGAATGGTGTCCCGCGCGACTTGGATGTAGTCCACATGCGCATTGGTGGTGATTTCACCCGCCAACACAACCAAGCCCGTGTTGGTCAGGGTTTCTGCAGCGACGCGTGAGAGCGGGTCTTGTTCAAAGATGGCATCCAAGATGGCATCTGAGATTTGGTCAGCTACTTTGTCGGGGTGACCTTCCGAGACGGATTCGGAGGTGAAGAGGAAATCATTGGCCATGGTGTAAAGCTCCAAGTTGGTTTATCAGGCGTTGCCTGAAACTCGGGGAGCTCATGGCGAACGCTTTAGCAGAATTTGTTATTCGCCCCGCAAGTAGTTCATTAACTCGGCGAACCACTATTATATATGGTGTCGCCCATCAATCAATGGGATCGAAACACCCGCCTTACCCCGTTCCATCACTCCAGATTGCGCATGTTGATCCCCGTTTTTAAGTGGCTTGCTAAGTTACCGCTCTGGCTTTTACAGGCGGGTGGATGCCTGTTGGGGGTGGGCATTTGGTTGGCGTCACCTCGGCACCGAGCTCGGATTCGAGAAAACGGCCGGCTCGTTGCGTTGACGCGGTATCAAACCTGGCAAGCCATCTTGCACGCGGGGAAAATGGTGGCTGAGTTACCCCGCTTGTGGCTGGGTAAGCCCGTACCGTTTGAGTGGGTGGGGGTTGATTTGTTGACCGAGGCCGTCAAGCGCAAAGACAAACTTTGTTTGCTCACGCCACACATGGGGTGTTTCGAAATGTGCGCGCAGAGTTATGCGCAGACCTTTGCAAACCGCAATTTGGGCGAACTGGCCAAGCCCATTACGGTTTTGTACCGTCCTGCGCGTAAGCCAGCGCTGCAAACACTGGTGCACCAAGGGCGCGAGCGCACCGGTATGTTTGCAGCCCCTGCAAACTTGTCAGGCGTCAAGCAGCTCATCAAGGCCTTGAAAGCGGAACAAACGGTGGGCCTGCTACCCGACCAAGTCCCGCCGGATGGCATGGGGGTGTGGGTGCCCTTTTTGGGTAAACCGGCATACACCATGACTTTGGCAGCGCGTCTGGCACAGGAGGCCGATACCGTTCTGTTGATGTGGGGTGAGCGCTTGCCGTGGGGGCGCGGTTTCCGGATTCACGTGTGTCGTCCACCCGGCCCATTGCCCACCGATTTGACTGAGGCCGCAGCGTGCGTCAACAACTGGGTGGCGCAATTGATTAAAGCTTGCCCAGAGCAATACCTGTGGGGTTATGACCGCTTCAAAGGCCCTAAATTAACCGGTGGTGAGAAGGCTTAAGCCTCAGGAACATCACCGACCGACTGATCGCCAAAATCACTGGCATCGCGTGACGTCTGTCCGTTGCCGGTCCAGTTGGGGTCGTGCGCCCATTGGTGCAGCAGTTCAGCCACTTCATCGACGCCCTGTCGCTTGAGCGCGGAAAACAACTTCAGTGAGCCGCCGGCGGTTTGGAGTTTAGCGATCGACATTGCTTTATTGGCTTCAACGCGGGTCAATTTGTCGGCTTTGGTCAGCAAAACCAGAAAGTCCAGGCCAGCGGTGACCCTTGGGCGGATCACGTCGAGCAAGATCTCATCCAATTCCGTGAGGCCACGACGGGGGTCACACAGCATGACGACGGCGCGTAGATTGGGGCGCGTCATCAGATAGTTGGCCATTACGCGTTGCCAGCGGAGCTTGGCCTCTTTGGGAACGGCGGCATAGCCATAGCCCGGTAGGTCAGCCAATACGGCATCGGTCTCGCCATGGTGACCCAACGAAAATAGGTTGATGCTTTGGGTGCGTCCTGGGGTTTTTGACGCGAAGGCCATACGGCGCGTTTGCGTGAGCGTGTTGATGCTCGTTGATTTGCCCGCATTCGATCGACCCACAAAGGCGATTTCGGGGACGTCGAGCGCCGGTAGGTGGTTGAGCTGTGGTGCCGTGGTTAAAAAACGGGCGGTGTGCAGCCAGTTCAGCGCCACTTCGGCGCGTGAGTCCGGGGTAGCGGTGGTCTCAGATGGGGTGGTGTTAGGGTTCAAAATGGCATCAAAATTAAGACCCCTTAGGGTCGAACCCTGAATTGGGCGCTGGCTCATTGTAAAATGAGCGGTTATATCGGTAGGAGGGTATTGTCCCGCCACCTGTTCTTTTTGTACATCAACTGCCGCCATGCGCCCAATCGCCATGAAATTGCTTGTCTCCATCGCCTCAGTCGTCGCTGCATTTGCCTTCAATGTCGCTCATGCCGAAACCGCCAAAGTCACCAAGCCAGACTTGGCTGCTGGTGCCAATAAGTACGGCCAAGTGTGTGTGGCTTGCCATGCGGCAGATGGTAATTCGATGGTTCCAGTCAATCCCAAATTAGCGCAACAGCACCCCGAATATTTGGTGAAGCAGTTGCAGGAATTTAAATCTGGTAAGCGTGCCAACGCCGTCATGGCGGGTTTCGCTGCTATGTTGAGCGACGATGACATGCGTAACATCTCTTACTGGCTGGCCACGCAAAAGGGTAAACCCGGTGCAGCCACTGAAAAAGAGTTGGTTAGCTTGGGTGAGCGTATTTACCGCGGCGGCATCGCTGAGCGCAACGTGCCTGCTTGTGCCGGCTGCCATAGCCCCAATGGCGCGGGTATCCCTGCTCAATTCCCCCGTCTTAGCGGCCAGCATGCCGAGTACACCGCAACTCAGTTGCGTGGCTTTAGAAGCGGTGAGCGCGGTAACAATGCGGTCATGATGGGCGTTGCCTCTCGCATGAACGACAAGGAAATCGCGGCAGTTTCTGATTACATTGCCGGGTTGCGTTAACCAGCGGATACCCCGCTCAGAGGGGTAACCCTTCAGTTCGTCTGCAAATATAAGCAAAAATCTATATTTGACGGCAAAATGTCAGGAACCTTTGTAGGAACTGGCGCTCAGAGAAAGCGGGCCTTCATTTGGAGCCCGCTTTTTTGTTTTTGACGTCTTGCGCTGCCGTCTTTCCCAGTTAAACCCAAGTTTTTCAATGTCCTTTTCAACGCAAGGTATCGAGCTGAAGACACGCAACGAGTGGTTGCGTCAGGCCACAGAATTGCTGTCGTCGATGCGCTTCGCCATCTCGTTGCTCAGCATCATTTGCATTGCATCAGTGATTGGCACGGTTCTCAAGCAAAACGAACCGGTCAACAACTACGTCAACCAATTTGGACCTTTTTGGTCCGACATCTTTATTACGTTATCACTCAACACGGTTTACAGCGCGTGGTGGTTTCTGTTGATATTGGCGTTTCTGGTGGTTAGCACCAGCTTGTGCATCAGTCGCCACACCCCAAAAATCATCGCTGACTGGCGTGTTTTTAAAGAGGGCATGCGGGTTCAAAGCCTGAAGGCCTTTGGTAACCGGGCCAGTGGCGTAATGGCGGATGCGCCGGCGGCGGCGGCGTCCCGGGTCGTGCAACAACTCCGTGCGAGTGGTTGGAAGGTTAAGACGCAGGTTCGCGATACCCCGCATGGCGAAGGGGTGATGATCGCAGCCAAAGCGGGTGCCGCCAACAAGCTCGGTTACCTGGCTGCACACAGTGCGATCGTACTGATTTGTATCGGCGCTTTGTTTGACGGTGACATGGTTATTCGAGCCCAAATGTGGTTGGGTGACAAAGCGGTTTTTAAGGGTAACGGTCTCATTGCGGATGTGCCCGCAGAGAGCCGGTTGGCCCTCAACAACCCGACCTACCGGGGCAACATGTTGGTGCCGGAGGGCGCGCAAGCTAGCACGGTCATCTTGAGCCAGTCCGATGGCGTGGTTTTACAAGACCTGCCCTTCGCTGTTGAGTTGAAGAAGTTCGTTGTCGAGTACTACGACACGGGAATGCCCAAGCTGTTTGCCAGCGACATCGTGATCCACGATAAGGAAACAGGCGAAAAGTTCGAGGAGCGTGTTGAGGTCAATCACCCCGTCAGTTACAAAGGGGTCCAGATTTATCAATCGAGCTTTGACGACGGTGGCTCAACCATTTATGCCAATGCCTTGCCGATGGGGGCCCTGACTAAGCCATTCAAAATCGAGGGTACGATTGGCTCTGGTGTGCCGCTCGCGCGCGATAACGAGCGCCTCTCGCTGGAGTTCACTGGCTTGCGCGTGATCAACGTGGAGAACATGGCGGGCGCCAAAATGGGCGCTGACGTCGCGGGTAGTGAGACCGATGTGCGAGCCGTTGATTTAGGCTCCAAACTGAAAAATCACTTGGGATCTGGCAGCAAGTCGACCCGAGATGAACAGTTACAAAACGTCGGTCCGAGCTTTAGCTACAAGCTTCGTGACGGTGCGGGTCAGGCGATTGAGTTTAATAACTACATGCTGCCAGTTGGACTGGGTGATCAGCGGGCGTTCTTGCTGGGCGTGCGTAACACCCCTGCCGAGCCTTTCCGCTATTTGCGTGTGCCCGTTGATGAAAACGACAGCATGAACGGTTTTATCGCGCTACGTGCCGCATTAGCAGATTCGCAAATGCGTGAAGCCGCTGTGCGCCGTTACATGGCTGAAGCTGCCAAGGGTCGCACGGAGGCGGAGCGTCTGAATCTAGAGACGTCGGCCACCCGCATCCTGAGTTTATTTGCTGGCACTGACCCTTGGCTTGATCAGGCGCCATCTCCAGGTACGGGACTGAATGATCGTCCACTGCGCTTGGGTGGTTTGTCTGCCATGTCCTACTTTCTAGAGCAAGTGGTTCCTGAGGACGACCGCGAGCGCACCAGCGATGCGATGGTTAATTTACTCAACGCGCTGTTACTCGAACTGACGCAGGTCAGCCGCGAGACTGCTGGATTAGATCCTCTGCCACGTACCGAGGCGTCTCAGGCGTTCCTGAGTCAAGCGGTGTTGGCACTCAGTGATTCATTCTTCTACCCTGCACCGATGACCTTTGCGATGAGCAATTTTGATCACGTGCAGGCGAGTGTCTTTCAGATCGCCCGTGCACCGGGCAAGACGGTCGTGTATCTGGGGTGTCTTTTCTTGATCATTGGTATCTTTGCCATGTTGTACGTGCGTGACCGCCGTTTATGGGTCTGGATACAACCCAGCGCCGATGGGCGTACTGAAGCAGAAATGGCCCTCTCAACCAATCGCCGAACCTTAGACGGCGATGCCGAATTCCAACAGCTTTCTAATCGACTGTTACAGGTGAAACCATGAATACAGCCAACCAATCGACTCTTTCCGCAGGGCTCAATGAACTGCTGGATGACCCTAGCCAAAAAGGCTATTTCGCGCGTCGCAAGGCCATGGACTGGCTGTTTGCCGCCGTGATGTCGGGCGCCATGGTGATGGCGTTCAGTCTGTATCACGGCGCTATGGATGGCTACGAAAAGGGGATCCTTTTGGGTATCACGCCTGCAGCCATTGCGTTGGGCTGGTTTTGGCGCCCGTTGGCGCGCTTGATGTTGGGTACAGGCGCGTTAGCCATGTTGGCGATTTGGCTCTATCAGGGTGGAAACGGTGCCGACTTGGCGCGTGCTGAAACCGTATTTTTGTTGAAATATTTCCTGTCCAGTCAGTCGGCCATCCTTTGGATGTGTGTCACTGTCTTCATGAGTACGGTTTTTTACTGGATGGGCATGATCTCGCAGAAGAACAGTGATGCCATGGAGCTGATTGGCTCCCGTTTGGCGTGGCTGTCAGTCATCTTGGCGGTGGTCGGCACCTTGGTTCGGTGGTTCGAGAGCCATCAAATGGGGCCTGATATTGGCCATATCCCCGTCAGTAACCTGTACGAGGTATTCGTGTTGTTTACATGGATGACCACTGCCTTTTATCTGTACTACGAGTCCCATTACAAGACGCGCGCGATGGGCGCGTTCGTCATGCTCGTCGTCAGTGCGGGCGTTGCCTTTTTGGTTTGGTATACGCTGGTGCGTGAAGCCCAAGCGATTCAACCCTTGGTTCCTGCGTTGCAAAGCTGGTGGATGAAGTTGCACGTTCCTGCGAACTTCATCGGCTACGGCACCTTCGCGATTGCCGCGATGGTGGCGTTTGCTTACCTGATCAAGTCGCAGGCACAAGAGACCAACTGGTGGCGCTTGGCGCCGTTATGGTTGTTGGGTGTCGTGCTGTGTTTTGAGCCGATCGTATTCCGCCAGTCGTCGCAAAGCGGCGGCACCCTTTACTGGGTGGCGTATACCAGTATTTCAGCTGCCATCATCGCAGGCATTCTGTTGGGTCGCCGCCGGATCGCCGAGCGTCTGCCGAGCCTTGAGGTGCTCGACGATGTGATGTACAAGGCCATCGCGGTCGGCTTTGCTTTTTTCACCATTGCGACCGTGTTGGGTGCATTGTGGGCGGCAGAGGCTTGGGGTGGTTACTGGAGCTGGGATCCCAAAGAAACTTGGGCACTCATCGTGTGGTTGAATTACGCTGCTTGGCTGCACATGCGAATGATGAAGGGACTGCGGGGCACCGTCGCATCGTGGTGGGCATTGGTCGGTTTAGCCATCACCACCTTTGCATTTTTAGGTGTCAACATGTTCCTTTCGGGACTGCACAGTTACGGGGAACTTTGATTTGACGTCAAGCCCTAAGTAGTACCAATGGGCTCTTAAAAGAGACCAACCCACACGGTTTTAGCTGAGCTGTGGCCTACTTCTAAGGAGCTTGAAATGGCAACCCCCCGTCTGATTGTGACCCCCGAGTCTGTTTGGCTGCAACGGCGTCAATTGCTGAAGCTGGCTGGCATCAGCGCTGCGTCCGGCGTTGGGTTGGGCGCTGGTGCAGTCTGGGCGCAGACCCGCAGCCCGCAGGTGCAACCCGTGGTACCCATGGCGTCGACGCCCAGTCAAGTCCGCGGGGCGCGCGCGACTGACAAGGTGGCCCCTTGGAAGGACGCCACGACTTACAACAACTTTTACGAGTTCGGCACCGACAAGAGCGATCCGTACAACGAGGCGCATCGGCTGATTACGAGCCCGTGGCAGGTGCGTGTGGAGGGGTTGGTGAACAAACCCACCACGTTTGACATTGACGATCTGCGCCGTCTTGCCCCTATTGAGGAGCGCATTTACCGTTTGCGCTGCGTTGAAGGGTGGTCCATGGTGATTCCCTGGTTGGGTTATTCGCTGTCAAACCTGATTGCAAAAGTGCAACCGCAGGGCAGTGCTAAGTATGTGGCTTTTCAAACCTTGGCTGATCGCGAAACGATGCCAGGCTTGCGTTACGGCGGTCTCGACTGGCCTTACAGCGAAGGCTTGCGACTAGACGAGGCGATGCATCCCCTGACGCTGCTGACCCTTGGGATGTATGGCAAAACATTACCCAATCAAAGTGGCGCGCCAGTCCGGTTGGTCGTGCCTTGGAAGTATGGCTTCAAGAGCGCGAAGTCAATTGTGACCATCCGCTTGACCGAGAAGCAGCCCAAAACAGCTTGGAATGAGGCGGCACCCCATGAGTACGGCTTTTATTCCAACGTGAATCCCGCGGTGAACCATCCCCGCTGGAGTCAAGCCACTGAGCGTCGTTTGGGCGAGGGGGGCCTCTTTGCCAAGCGGCTGGAGACCCAGCTGTTCAACGGTTATGCCGATGAGGTCGGCCAACTCTATGCCGGTATGGATCTGCGTCGCAACTTCTAATGACCGAGTCATTAAGGCGTCGAGCGGGATGGCGTATTCGTTTTCCTCGTTGGGTTAAACCGACCATCTTCACCGCGTGTTTGTTGCCCTTTGCGTATTTGCTCTGGGCGGCTTTCGCTAACCAGCTGGGCGCAAACCCGGCGGAGACCCTCATCAGGTCGACAGGTGATTGGGTATTGCGTGGACTTTGTCTCGTGCTGCTCCTGACGCCATTGAGCAATTGGATACAAACACCCGCGCTGGTCAGCCTGCGCCGCATGCTCGGTTTGTTCGTCTATTTTTACGTGACCTTGCACCTCATCAGCTACGCCTTGTTCGACATGGAGCTGGACCTTGTCGCCATCGTGGCTGATGTCATCAAACGCCCGTTCATCACGGTGGGTATGCTGGCGTTTGTGCTGCTCACAGCGCTGGCTGTCACATCGCCTCACGCAGTGGTTCGCAAAATGGGCGGTAAGCGGTGGAAGCAGCTACACCGCGCCGTCTATGTGATTGCGGCGCTCGGCGTGCTTCACTTTTTTTGGATGCGCAGTGGCAAGCAAAATTTCGCAGAAGTCTGGCTCTATGGCCTTATTCTGGGCGCACTTTTGTTGATCCGCATCCCTATCGTTGCGAGGTACACGCGTCGCGCTGCATCGTGATGCGACTTACAACAAACGCTCGTTGGCCCACTGCTCTTCGGTGCGGTCACGTTCTCGAATCAGATGGTGCGTGTCACCTTCAACCAGCAGCTCTGCTGGGCGATTCCGCGAGTTGTAGTTGCTGGCCATACTCATGCTGTAAGCACCTGCAGACAGCACGGCCAAATGGTCGCCCGCTTTCACGGCCAGCGTGCGGTCTCGTCCCAACCAATCACCACTCTCACAAATCGGCCCCACCACATCGCAGGTGACTGGGGGCGTCGTGCCGTCGATCGCAACAGGCACGATGCTGTGATAAGCCTGATACAGCGTCGGCCGCGGTAGGTCGTTCATGGCGGCGTCAACGATGCAGAAGTTCTTGTCCTCGCCAGGCTTGAGGTAGAGCACTTCGGTCAGGCAAACGCCGGCATTGCCGACCAGACTACGGCCAGGTTCGATCATGATTTGGCGATCACCGTAACCACGGGCGTCGAGTTTTGCAAATAACTGGGCCCACAGCGCATCGGCGCTCGGTGGTGTGTCCCCTGCATAGTCGATGCCCAATCCACCACCAAAGTCGAGATGGTGCAGGGCGATCCCCGCGGCTTCGATCGCATCGACAAGGTCCAACATCCGATCTGCTGCATCGAGGTAGGGCGCGCTATCAGTGATTTGGGAGCCAATGTGGCAGTCGATACCTACCACTCGCAACCCCGGATAGCTGGCCGCTTTCTTGTAGGTGTCGATGACTTCATCGTGGGCGATGCCGAATTTATTACCCTTCAATCCGGTCGAAATGTAGGGGTGTGTTTTTGGGTCGACATCGGGATTCACGCGCAAGCTGATCGGCGCCCGTTCGCCGAATGACAAAGCCACATCATTTAATACATCCAATTCGGCGACACTCTCGACGTTGAAGCACCCAATGCCCGCGCTCAGCGCAGCCCACATTTCGGCGCGGGTTTTACCAACCCCAGAAAAGATAATTGTTTGTGGATCAGCACCCGCCGCAAGGGCGCGTGCCAATTCGCCAGCCGACACAATGTCAAAGCCGCAGCCTGCTTGGGCGAAGACTTGCAGGATCGCCAAAGATGAGTTCGCCTTCATCGCGTAGCAAATCTGCGCTTTGCGCCCTTTAAAACCTGTTTGATACGCGCCCAGTGCTTCCAGCATCGCGGATTTGGAGTACACAAACAACGGCGTGCCATATTGAACCGCCAGAGCGCCGAGGTCGACCGCCTCCAATTGCAGGCGGTGGTCTTCGTAGCGCAGGTGTGACCCGGTGGGTAAGGCGTGTGACATGGTGTTGGGGGCGGGGTGCAGTTAAAAAAGACGGTGCGCCGCGTTTAGGCGGTAATCAACAACGTCGTGGGTACGTGCGCCTGACGCAGTGGGCCTTTTTGGCCACAGGCGACGACAGTCAGCACTGCGGCAACCAGAGTGAGCAGGGTAATGAGTTTGCGAGCGCGCATAAAAAACTCTTGTGTCAGGCGTGGCGCAATACCACGGTATAAAAAGGGGACACCATAAAAATTACAATGTCATCGATCCAAGGAGTCCATTGTAATGACCGATGCTGAATATTTAGACGCCGCCGAAAAGGCCTTGAATGCTTTAGAGCTGGCGTGCGACCGAATCAACGATGAAACTGATGCCGACATTGATAACCAACGGGTTGGCGGGATGATTACCATCACGTTCGCCAATAAAAGTCAGCTCATCATTAATTTGCAGAAACCATTGCAAGAGATCTGGTTGGCTGCAAAAGCGGGCGGTTTCCACTACAAATGCGTCGATGGCGAGTGGCGGGACACCAAGCAGGCGACCGAATTGTTTGCCGACATTACCCACCACGCCTCAGCCCAATCAGGTCTACCGCTGGTATTTACGCCTGCGGGTTAATTGCGGAACAGATTCAGGATGGTACTGCGCTCGGTGGCGCGCTCGGATTCGGGCGCAGTTTCTTTGTTGATGGCACCGTAGCCATCGGTGCCGTCTTGCATGCCGAGGCTGCGGATGCTGCGGTCAGGCCCCATATCGCTGAAATACCAGTCGCCGCCTGACGAGAAAATACCGGTGGGTACGACAGGCATTTGGATGGGCGTACCCTCAAGGGCCAATCGCATGTAGTCAATCCAAATCGGAAGACTCAGGCCACCACCCGTTTCACGGCTGCCCAGTTTCCGTGGGTTGTCGTAACCCACCCAAACTGCCGCTGCGCGTGACGGCTGATAACCCACAAACCAGGCATCTTGTGAGTCGTTGGTCGTTCCCGTTTTGCCGAACAGGTCGGGACGCTTGAGTTCACGTTGTGCGCGCGCGCCTGTACCCGAGCGGGCGACTTCGTTTAACAAATCGCCCACCATGAACGCGTTGCGCGCAGAGATCACTTGGTTGCTGCTGTCTAGTGTGGTGTCGGTTGCTTGAAAAAGCACCCGTTTGCGCTGATCACGGATGGTACGAATGAGTTTGGGCGATACCAGATGACCGCCATTGGCAAACACGCTGTAACCCACCACCATCTGCAATGGGTTGACCGAGCCCGCACCCAGCGCCATCGTCAGGTAGGGGGGATGTTTGGCTGCTTCGAATCCAAAGCGCGTCACCCACTTTTGCGCGTTCTGCGTGCCAACCACTTGCAGTACACGGATGGAGACCATATTTTTCGACAGTGCCAATGCACGTCTCACTGTCAAAGGACCATCGAACTTATCGTCATAATTCTGCGGCTCCCACGCTTCACTACCGGTCTCTTCTGCAGAGAAAAATAGAGGTGCGTCATTGACCACTGTGGTGGGTGTGATGCCCTTCTCGATCGCGGCAGAGTAGATGAACGGTTTGAAGCTGGAGCCGGGTTGCCTAATCGATTGCGTGACGTGGTTGAACTTGTTTTTACTGAAGTCAAAGCCACCGACCAAGGCAGTGATTTCACCGGTTCGCGGGTGCATGCTGACCAAACCACCCTCAACTTCAGGGGTTTGTGTCAGTGTCCACGTTTTGCCGTCATCGTTCAAGACGATACGCACCACTGAGCCCGGTCGAATACGAATTTTGGGCTGTGCATTGCTTTTTAGACCGGACTCCACCGAGTTGAGGTCTTTACCTTTAATGGTGATTTCCTCGCCGTCATTGCGTACCACGGTCACGGCTGAAGGGCTGGCCTTGACAACAACGGCGGCCAGTAAGTTACCGTTGTCGGGCGTTTCGCTCAAAGCGTCATCGATGGCTTCCGCGCGGGCGTCTGGATCTTTGGGTAGATCAATATTTTTTTCGGGGCCACGGTAATGTTGCCGTGACTCGTAAGTGATCAGGCCTTTGCGTAAGGCTTCGTAGGCAGCCGTTTGCTCTTTGGCGTTGATGGTCGTCGTGACATCTAAACCACGGGTGTAGGCATCAGCACCATATTGATCAACCATGACTTGGCGCACCATTTCGGAGACGTATTCGGCATGGATGTTTTCGCCTTTCGGTGCACCTTTAATGCCTAATTTTTCAATTTTTGCTTTGACGGCTTGTTGCTCGGTGATGTAGCCGAGGTCGCGCATGCGATCGATGACATAGTGTTGTCGAATTTGCGCACGTCGGGGATTCCGAACGGGGTTGTAGGCTGAAGGTGCTTTGGGTAAGCCGGCGAGCATTGCCGCTTCAGCAATGGTGATGTCTCGCAGTGGCTTGTTGAAGTAGGTCTGCGACGCAGCGCCAAATCCATAGGCCCGTCGGCCGAGATAGATCTGGTTCATGTAAATTTGCAAAATTTGGTCTTTGCTCAGCTCATGCTCGAGTTTGAAGGTCATCAAGACTTCATAAATTTTCCGCGTGTATGTTTTCTCTGCTGTGAGGTAAACGTTACGCGCGACCTGCATGCTGATGGTCGATGCCCCTTGGCTTTTCGAGCGCCCAAGGTTGGCCAACAATGCGCGGGCAATGCCCTTCATATCGACCCCCCCGTGTTGGTAGAAGTTGGCATCTTCTGCCGCCAATATGGCCTGGGTTAAGACTTTGGGGATTTCCGCAATCGGTACAAACTGGCGCCGTTCTTCACCAAACTCTGCCAACAAAACCTGATCAGCTGAATAGACCCTCAAAGGGAGCTTTGGCCGGTAATTAGCCAATTCAGACACATCGGGCAGGTTCGGGAAGGCCACGGTGAGCACAAACGCGATGCCGATGGCTGCGGCTAACACACCCGCACTAACAAGACCAAACAACCACAGCAGGCCACGCACCAAAACACCAAAACCAGTTGGCGGTTTGGCCGCGCCGGATGACTTCGGGTGGGGACTCGTTGAAAGTGGCTTTTTAGGCATGGGCGTACCAAACGGTGTTAGCTCATTATAGAAACCCAATCTGCCGCTTTGTTGACGGGCTGGTCTGTACTTAAGGGGTTCGACGGATGCCCGTGCATGTGGCCACGGATAGGCTTGTATTTTGAATTGACAGATCGGTCGGTCGTGTGATCAATCAGTTAAAAGCCTTGAGGACGTCGGCTAGGTCACCCTGCCTCGCCGTCGTTTGCTTGGACAGTGCGCGCTTTCTCCTGCAAAACGCGGGCGAGCGGATCTCAGGTGTCCTTTTGGAGAGCCCAAAAACCTCGGTGCCCCTGGTTCGGTCAGGCATGCCTGTCGTGATGTGCTTACCGCATGACGTGATGCAAACCGTCACGATCGATTTGCCGCTGTGGCTGACGCCCGTTCAGCGCTGGACTGAGTTATCCGGGCGTGCCACTGCCGCATTGGCACCCTCGCCGGATGGGCTGCCCTGGGTCCTTGATGCTTACGCTCTGCCCTCCAACGCCGATGGGCAGTCATGGCAGGTGGGAGCCATCGCGCAGTCAACCGTTGATCAAGCGTGGGTGCAGATAAAAAGCTTCGCGCCGCCGCTTGGCATCGGTTCACCGGGCGTCACGTGCGGGGGCTGGTCAGTCGTGGGGCTGGCCGTCTTGCCACGGGACACGTCCGCCTCGGCGATAGATGGGTCTTTAGAGGGCGTCTTGGATGCAGGCATCTGTGTCTCAAAATATACGGCCCCATGGTGGCACGTGAACTGCGAAACCACGGTATCAGACGGACCGGAGGCCGCGTACCCGCGCATGAATTTTCTACCCTACCGGGCTACAGCGCGGGCGGCATACCGTCGTCAATCACTAGTCGCGCTCGTTATCTACGCCGTTGCGTTGGGCTTGGGTGGCGGGGGGCTGATTTTGACCCGGTTTGAAGCGGCGGCGGCGAGGGATGTCATATTGGCAGCGACCGCGTTACGCACGGCGGCCCAAGCGCGTGACGCCCAAGCGCAGGGTGCGTTGGCACACAAGCAGCGCGCCGCTGCGCGCGAACGCGCCGACCAGCGTCTGGAATCGCTTTGGCGCGCCCGGGCGATTGATGCGGTGCTGCAGGCGCCGGCTGACACCATCACTTACCACCAGATCAAGAGCACCGTTGAAGGCATCAAGGTGTCTGGCGTGGCTCCCCACCTGGCAGCTGTATCGACGCTGTTGAATCGTTTGGGTCGCCAACTGACCGGCGACACCTTGGCGCGTGTGGTGCATCTGGCGGCATTGCCCGCGGATGGTGTCCAATCGGTTCGCTTTGAAATTAATTTGAAACCCCGGGTGTCAGTAGGAACTGCGAATGGGTCTTAAATGGCCTGCGTGGCCCCACGCCCTCGCTACCGCTTCACTCAGTGAAGCCTTGTATTGGCCACGGTCGTGGCAAGCGTGGTTCCTATTCGCCCTCTCCCTTGCGGTTGTACTCGCGGGTTGGGCGACGGCACCCGAGACGCGATCGCTCGACCGAATTCGCACGCGGCAAACGTATGCGTTCGAATCGCCGCCCGTGCGGGGCCCCCATCGCAGTTGGGATGGTTTGGCGGTGATCGCGCCCGTCGCGGCGCAGCTGAGCCACTGGGCGACCCGCAACACCGCCACGGATACGGTGCTTCAGTTTTCAGGCGCACCTGGTGTGGTTCGCGGGCTCATCCTGCGCCTCGCGAGCGTGGGCGTGATTTCGTCGTATGTGCTGAAAAGTGATGCGCCACGATTACACCAAGCCTCCGACCTGAACGCTGAACTGCACATGGCCGATGCCTGGATGGCATGGACACCACAGCGTGCGACGGAATTTATGCAGCCATTGGGCTTGGTCGTTGCGCCTACAGAAGACCCGCGGTCCGTCCAAAGTGCGGGTGAGGCAACCTTACCTGTGGTTGCACCGCTCATCGTTAAGGGCCTTCGGGTACTGGCGACTGTGTCAGGCCCATCAGGTGCCTACGCGGTGATTCAGGCACCTGAGGGGCTCCTGCGTGTGCGAGCGGGAGAGCTGATCGGTGGCACGGGTGCGAAGGTCATCGCCATCAGACACCAGCACGTGCAATTGGCGAATGGGATGGTCTTGCCATGGCGTTAAAAGGCAGTCACTTCATTCTTGCCGTCCTGCTCGGTGTCACAGTGGGCTGCGCCGCCGTGCCGCCAACGCAGCCCCCCGATCTGGGCCATGCGTCACCCGATGCTTTGATTGATCATGCGGCAGAGCGCGCCGCCGCGGAACGGGCCCTCGCGGCCGCACTGGCGGCGATCCCGCCAGAATCGATCGCAAGCGCCGCCAGCGAGCGCCCTCCGGTTGACGAGGCAACCGACACGCCACGGCTTGATGAGTGGGGACCGTCGCTGATGGACCCGGACCGTGACAACCGACAGCAATTGATCGACGTGCAGTTTGACCAATTAGCCGTTGGCGAAGCGTTGCAATTGCTGGCGGTCATGGCTGAGCAAAACGTAATCGCCATGGCGGTGCCGGCAGTCGCGGTATCGTTGAACTTGAGGCAAGTGTCCTGGCGCAGCGCATTCAATGCGCTGCTGTCACTGGGGGATCTGGTGGTCAGAGAGGCTGACGGCATCGTTTGGGTGACCGCATCAGAAAAAGCCGTTGCTATGACGAAACGACAAGCTTTGGTGACTCGCACGTTCGAGATGAACCATGCGCGTGCGGTGGATGTCGCCGCCTTTTTGAATCGCGCGGCGCTGCGCCCTCTTCAAACGACGACTGCGATTGATCGCGCCAATGCATCGACGTTGAAAAAGCCGGTTAAGCGCACCAGGCCAAGCGCCGGCGCCGTCGGTAAAGGGGACCAAAGCGAGATCGGCAATTTGCGTGGGCTCCTATCGCCCAGGGGGGTTGTCCTCGCCGACGCGCGGACTAACCAGCTGTTTGTCAGCGAAATACCGACTCAGATGGCTGCGGTATCTCGATTGGTGGTCGCACTGGATCGACCGGTTCAGCAGGTTTTGATTCAAGCCCGCATCGTGGAGGCAGATGACGGTTTCAGTCAAACCTTGGGCGTGCGCTTGGGGGCTGGTCTGTCGCGTGACTTGGTCAATCCCGCCGCTGTGGACTTGCCCGCAGGTGGCCTTGCCGGTCGCAGTGCGGCGACTTTGGCCCTCGCGTTGTATCGCCCCGGCGTGGCCCGGTTTATCAACGTCGAACTGTCGGCGCTTGAGACCAGCGGTCGCGGCAAGATCATCGCGCGGCCGAGTATCGTGACCGCGAACTTGGTGAAAGCCCTGATCGAGCAGGGCACGGAGTACCCGTATCAGACCCAAAACGCCGACGGATTGGGGACTGTACAGTTTCGAAAAGCCAGTTTGAAGTTGGAGGTCACGCCAAGGATCACGCCAAACGGACAGGTCATGCTGAGCGTGAGCATCAACAAAGACAGTCGTGGCGAAACGACGGCGCAAGGCGTGGCCATCAATACCAAGCACGTCGAAACACAGGTTTTGGTGGAAAACGCGGGCACGGTCGTCATTGGCGGCATATTTGAGCGTTACGATAGGGGCGACGACACCAAAGTGCCTTTTCTGGGTGATTTGCCTGGTATCGGGGTGTTGTTCAGATCCCGAAGTCAACGCGCTGATAAGTCAGAGATGTTGATTTTCCTGACGCCTTACATCTTGCAGGCGGATGGGGAGAATTAAGGGTCAGTATCAATTTAGCCAGTTTCAGTCACCATGTCAGTCATCGCAATTGTCGGTATGCCGGGGTCGGGTAAAACGACCGTTGGGCGTCATTTGGCGCGACGTCTTGGCTTGCGCTTCGTTGACACCGACCACGAGCTCGAACGGGAGTTGGGCTGCAGCGTGAAGCAATATTTCGAAATTCATGGCGAAGACAGTTTCCGCGATGCCGAAGCTGCGGTGATCGCGCGCTTGTGCACCCAAGGGATCCAAAACCCGGCTGGCGGCAGCGGTATGGTGCTGGCAACGGGCGGTGGCGCCGTGTTGCGCCCCGAGAATCGCGCGTGTTTGCGCGGGCATGCGTGGGTGGTGTACTTGCGTTCCCATCCTGCCGAATTGGCCAAGCGATTGCGACATGACAAGACCCGCCCCTTGCTCCAAGGCGGTAACGCCGCGCAGCGCCTGCAAACGCTGTTTGAGCAACGTGACCCCTACTACCACGAGGCCGCCCATTTCACCGTCGATACCGGTCGTCCCAGTGTGAATATGCTGGTGAATACGATCGCCATGCAATACGAAATGCGCGACCTGGCCGCCACCGAAGCCAACCCCAACCCGAATTGATGACATGTCTGCAAGCCCTCTGACGCCTTTTTCTGTTGATACGACCGACCGAGACGCCGTAACGCATACGGTCCAGATTGCGCTGGGCGACCGAAGTTACGACATCCGCATTGGGGCTGGCGCCATTCACGATTCAGCGTCTTGGCAGCAGCTCCCCAAAGCGCAAACGGCCCTTATCGTGACCAACACCACCGTTGGCCCGTTGTACGCTGACGCATTGAAACAAGCCATTTCTGAGACTTACACGCATGTCCACGTGTTGTCCTTGCCCGATGGAGAGGCCTACAAAGACTGGCAGCACTTGCAGCTCATTTTTGACTTGTTGCTGGGTAACCAAGCCGACCGCAAGACGGTACTGTTTGCATTGGGTGGCGGTGTGATTGGGGACATGACCGGTTTTGCCGCAGCTTGTTACATGCGCGGCGTGCCCTTCATCCAAGTGCCGACCACGCTTTTGTCGCAAGTGGATTCCTCCGTGGGTGGCAAAACGGCGGTTAACCACCCCGCTGGTAAAAACATGATTGGTGCGTTTTATCAACCCGAGCGCGTGATTTGTGACCTCGCTGTTTTGTCGACCCTGCCGCCGCGCGAGGTCAGTGCCGGCCTTGCCGAAGTCATCAAGTACGGGCCTATCGCTGACTTGTCGTTTTTGGCTTGGTTGGACGAGCACATGGCAGCCCTGCGCGCCGGAGACACTGCTTTGCTCGCACACGCCGTGAAGCGCAGTTGTGAAATCAAAGCGTGGGTTGTTTCACAGGATGAGCGCGAATCCGGAATCCGGGCGATCCTCAATTTTGGCCACACCTTCGGACACGCCATAGAAGCGGGATTGGGATTTGGCACTTGGTTACATGGTGAAGCCGTTGGTTGTGGCATGGTCATGGCAGCGCATCTGTCGCATCGCTTAGGTCTGGTGGATTTGCCTTTCGTTGAGCGTCTTACGGCCATCATCGAACGTGCAGGCTTGCCAACCAAGGGGCCGATACTCAGCGATGATTCGGGGTTATCGAGCGCTGAACTCTATTTGTCACACATGCGGGTTGATAAAAAAGCGCAGGCAGGCGCGATTCGGTTTGTCTTGATTAACGACAACGGCTCGGCGCAGGTGGGTGTTGCCGACGACGCGCTGGTGTGCGAAGTTATTGAGGCCTGTTGTGCCAGTTGACAGCGGGCTGGGCCTGGGCGAGGCCTTGGCCTCGTATGCCAGTCGACCTGAACACAGTCGAGGGCGTTTTCACCGACAAGACGCAGCCCCCACGCGCAACGACTTTCAGCGTGACCGCGATCGGGTTATTCACGCCACCGCGTTTCGTCGCTTGGTCTACAAGACGCAGGTTTTTTTAAACCATGAGGGTGACCTGTTTAGAACCCGCTTGACCCATTCATTGGAGGTCGCCCAATTGGGGCGTAGCCTAGCGCGAAGTTTAGGCTTACACGAGGACTTGGTTGAGGCGATTGCGCTCGCGCACGATTTGGGACACACCCCCTTTGGGCACGCTGGGCAAGATGCCTTGAACGAGGTCATGCGTCAATTCAGCGATGACCACAGTGACCCGGAAGCGGCGGGATTTGAGCACAACCTGCAAAGCCTTCGCGTGGTGGACACCCTCGAGCGGTGCTACCCCGATTTCGATGGTTTAAACCTCACTTTTGAGACGCGCGAGGGCGTGTTGAAGCACTGCTCTTTACGCAATGCCCAGCGACTTGAGATGGTGCGTCCCAACGACGTTGGCGCGCGCTTCATCAACAAAACGGCGCCCTCGCTCGAAGCGCAGCTGTGTAACTTGGCCGATGAAATCGCCTACAACGCGCATGACGTTGATGACGGTGTGCGTTCCGGACTTATTGACTTTGAGCAGCTGCAAGTGGTCCCCTTGATTGCTGCGCATGCGCAGGCCGCATGTGAGGCTCATCCAGCCCTTCGGGGACGGCGGCTGTTGGCGGAGACCATTAGACGCATGCTGACCGCGCAGGTATACGACGTGATGGATCACACGCGCGCACAGTTGGCAGCGGCTGGTGTGCAAACCGCTGACGAGGTGCGCGCATACGGTCATGATCTCGTCGGTTTTTCACCCGCCATGCGTGCTGCATCGACGACGCTCAAACAATTTTTGTTTGCCAACTTGTACCGCCATCCGCAGGTCAGCGAAAAATCTGCATTGGCGCGTCAAGTGGTGATGGAGTTGTTCACCGCCTATCGCGGTGCGCCCCATGAGATGGCGACCAGTGCACCAGCGACCAGCAGTTTGAACCGAGCGATCGCCGATTACATCGCGGGGATGACCGACAGGTTTGCAATCAAAGAACACGCGCGTCTCACTGGGATGCGCTTGTTTGCTACCGACGACTTATAGGCGACTGGGTTATGGCCAGACTGGCGCGATTGACAGCTCCCGAAGTGACTCACCATGTGGTGGTTCAGGGTATCAATCGCGAGTCGATTTTCATTGACAATGCGGACCGCTTGGCGTGGCTCGGGTTCTTGCAAGCCCACGCGTTGGCAACGCATGTGCGTGTGCATGCGTATGTGATGCTGCGAGACCACATTCAAATTCTCGTGACACCGGAGCCTGAGGGTGATGTGTCTCGGATGATGCAGGGTATTGGGCGCCAGTATGTCAGCGCGTTCAATCGCAAACATGGTCGCACGGGTACCTTATGGGATGGACGTTATCGCTGCAGCCTGGTTCAAAGCGATCAGCATTTGCTGCGGTCGATGGCCTTCATGGATCTGACCCCTGTGCGACAGGGCGAGGTTGAGGGCGTTGGTGCGCATATTTGGGGGAGCTACGGGCACTACACGGGTAGCCAGCCAGAGACTTGGTTGTACACGCCTGCGCCTGTCTGGGCGTTGGGCAATACCCCGTTTGCGCGAGAGGCAGCCTACCAAGCTTTGGTTGACCGCGGTCTTTCAGCTGCTGAGACTGCGGATATTGCGGATCATGTGTGGCGTGGCTGGGCGATGGGAGACCCGGCTTTCCTTGTAGGCCTTGCGCAGACCACGCAACGTCGGGTGGAAAAAGCGCGACCGGGACGCCCCAAAAAAGTGCGTCCAAATATTAATGTGTCCCCAATAAAATAAGAACACTCAATTTGCTTTAATTTATAAGGTTCTGACCCTAATTTATTTTCTTGCCAATCTAGGGGTTTGACCTTATCCTCGCGGGTCTACTTGACGACAGGAGCCTCCAGTGACCCAAGCAAATGAATTAAACGCCGCAGCAATCAGCGGTCTTTACGACGCCTCTCAAGAGCATGATGCCTGCGGTGTCGGCTTTGTGGCACACATCAAGGGCCACAAGACTCACGCCATCGTGACCCAAGCGCTGCAAATTCTCGAGAACTTGGACCACCGCGGCGCGGTTGGTGCAGACGCGTTGATGGGCGACGGTGCGGGTTTATTGATTCAGTTGCCTGATCAGCTATACCGCGAAGAGATGGCTAAGCAGGGCGTGACCTTGCCCCCCACTGGTGAATATGGCGTCGGGTTGGTGTTCCTGCCCAAAGAAAGCGCATCTCGCATGGCCTGTGAGCAGGAAATGGAGCGCGCAATTAAAGCGGAAGGTCAGGTGTTGTTGGGATGGCGTGACGTGCCGGTCAACACCCAAATGCCCATGTCCCCAACTGTGCGTGAAAAAGAGCCGGTCATGCGACAGGTCTTCATTGGTCGCGGTAATGACGTGATTGTTCAAGACGCGTTAGAGCGCAAGCTGTACGTCATCCGTAAGACCTGCAGCGCAAATATCCAGCGCCTCAAGCTGACACACAGCGGCGAATACTACGTGCCCAGCATGTCGACCCGCACCATCGTCTACAAAGGGTTGCTGTTGGCCAACCAGGTGGGTGAATACTTCCTCGATTTACAAGACCCCCGTTGCACGTCTGCCCTGGGCCTCGTTCACCAGCGGTTCTCTACCAACACCTTCCCCGAGTGGCCACTGGCTCACCCCTACCGCTATGTGGCGCACAACGGTGAGATCAACACGGTCAAGGGCAACTACAACTGGATGCGCGCGCGCGAGGGTGTGATGAGCTCACCGGTGCTTGGCGATGACCTCAAAAAGCTTTACCCCATCAGTTTTGCCGACCAGTCAGATACAGCCACCTTTGACAATTGCCTGGAGCTGTTGACGATGGCGGGCTATCCGATTGCACAGGCTGTGATGATGATGATTCCCGAGCCTTGGGAACAGCACGAGCAAATGGACAAGCGCCGTCGCGCGTTTTACGAATACCACGCCGCGATGATGGAGCCATGGGACGGTCCTGCATCGATCGTGTTTACAGACGGCCGCCAAATCGGTGCGACCTTGGATCGCAACGGTTTGCGTCCTTCACGCTACTGCATCACCGATGACGACATGGTCATCATGGGTTCTGAGCAGGGCGTTTTACCCATCCCAGAAGCTCGGATTGTGAGCAAGTGGCGCTTGCAACCCGGCAAGATGTTCTTGATCGACCTCGAACAAGGTCGCATGATCAATGACGAAGAGTTAAAGGCTGGCCTCGCCAACGCAAAGCCCTACACGCAGTGGATTGAAAACCTGCGCTACAAGCTTGAGCAAGTCGAAGGGGGGCCCGTCGAGCGCGAGGTACCTACCAATCTGCTGGATCAGCAGCAAGCGTTTGGCTACTCACAAGAAGATATTAAATTCCTGATGAGCCCGATGGCGGCAAACGGTGAAGAGGCGCTGGGCTCAATGGGTAACGACAGCCCGTTGGCGGTCCTGTCCGACCGCAGCAAGCCGCTTTACAACTACTTCAAACAGTTGTTTGCACAGGTCACCAACCCGCCGATCGACCCAATCCGTGAGGCGATCGTGATGTCTTTGGTGTCTTTCATTGGCCCAAAGCCCAATCTGTTGGACATCAATCAGGTGAATCCACCCATGCGACTCGAGGTCACACAGCCCGTGCTGACCTTCGAGGACATGGCCAAATTGCGCAACATCCACGCGCACACCAATGGTAAGTTCCGCAGCCATACGCTCAATATCACCTACCCGGTGAGCTGGGGCCGTGAGGGTGTCGAGGCGAAGTTAGCCTCTCTGTGCGCAGAAGCGGTGGACGCGATTCGCTCTGGTTGCAACATCATGATCGTCAGTGACAAGGGCATCAGCGCAACGCAAGTGGCCATTCCCGCGTTGCTCGCGATGTCTGCGATTCACCAGCACCTGGTGCGTGAGGGGATGCGGACGTCGACGGGCTTGGTCGTGGAGACGGCGTCTGCGCGGGAGGTCCATCACTTCGCGGTGTTGGCTGGCTATGGTGCCGAGGCCGTGCACCCTTACCTCGCAATGCAGACGCTTGAGAGCATGCACGCACAATTGCCAGGCGACTTGTCGGCGGACAAAGCCATTGCAAACTACATCAAAGCGATTGGCAAAGGGCTGTCCAAAATCATGTCCAAGATGGGCGTGTCTACCTACATGAGCTACTGCGGCGCCCAGCTGTTCGAGGCCATTGGTTTAAACAGCGACTTGATCAAGAAATATTTCAGTGGCACGCCCAGCCGCGTCGAAGGCATCAGCGTCTTCGAAGTGGCTGAAGAAGCCTTGCGCATGCACGATTTAGCATTTGGTAACGCGCCTGTGTTGGCCAACATGCTGGATGCTGGCGGTGAGTACGCTTGGCGTGCGCGCGGCGAAGAGCACATGTGGACGCCCGACGCAATCGCTAAGTTACAGCACAGCACCCGCGCCAAAAATTGGAACACATACAAAGAGTACGCCCAGATCATCAACGATCAGACCCGTCGTCAGATGACTTTGCGTGGATTGTTCGAGTTCAAATTGGACCCCAGCAAAGCCATTTCAATTGACGAAGTAGAGCCTGCATCAGAAATCGTGAAACGCTTCGCCACTGGTGCGATGTCTTTGGGCTCTATTTCAACAGAGGCCCACGCGACCCTCGCGATTGCCATGAACCGCATTGGCGGCAAGAGTAACACCGGCGAGGGTGGTGAGGACCCTGCGCGTTACCGCAACGAGTTGAAGGGCATCCCAATTACCGATGGCGAGTCATTGCGTTCGGTGATTGGCGAGAATCGTGTCGAAGTTGATATCCCGCTGAAAGCGGGGGATTCATTGCGCTCGCGTATCAAACAAGTGGCCTCTGGCCGCTTCGGTGTAACCACCGAGTACCTCGCCAGTGCCGACCAGATCCAAATCAAGATGGCACAAGGTGCCAAGCCGGGCGAGGGTGGTCAATTGCCAGGTGGAAAGGTCAGTGAGTACATCGGTGCATTGCGCTACTCGGTGCCAGGTGTGGGCTTGATTTCACCACCACCGCACCACGACATTTACTCGATTGAAGATTTGGCGCAACTGATCCACGACCTGAAGAACGTGAATCCAGTCGCCAGCATCAGCGTGAAGCTGGTCTCGGAAATTGGCGTCGGCACCATTGCAGCGGGTGTGGCGAAAGCCAAATCGGATCACATCGTGATTGCTGGTCATGACGGCGGTACAGGGGCATCGCCTTGGTCGTCAATCAAGCACGCCGGCAGTCCGTGGGAGATCGGCTTGGCTGAAACGCAACAGACACTGGTGCTGAACCGCTTGCGTGGTCGCGTTCGTGTTCAGGCGGATGGTCAGATGAAGACCGGCCGTGACGTGGTGATCGGCGCCTTGTTAGGTGCTGACGAATTTGGTTTTGCCACCGCGCCGCTGGTCGTTGAAGGCTGCATCATGATGCGCAAGTGCCACTTGAATACCTGCCCGGTTGGTGTGGCCACGCAGGACGAGAAGTTGCGTAAGAAGTTTTCGGGGCAACCAGAGCACGTGGTGAACTATTTCTTCTTCGTCGCCGAGGAAGCCCGACAGATCATGGCGCAGTTAGGTGTACGCACCTTTGACGAACTGGTCGGTCGCGCTGACTTACTGGATACACGCCGCGGTTTGCAGCACTGGAAAGCCAAGGGGCTTGACTTTTCGCGTCTGTTCTACGTGCCTGATGTGCCCCCAGAAGTGGCACGTCTGCACAACGACGTTCAGGACCATGCTTTGGAAAAGGCTCTGGACGTGCGCTTGATTGAAAAATCAAAGGCGGCTCTGGAGCGCGGTGAAAAGGTCAAGTTCATGGATACCGCGCGTAACGTGAACCGGACCGTGGGAGCCATGTTGTCAGGCGAGCTGGTCAAGCGTTTCCCCGAGGGTTTGCCGGATGACTCCATCCACATTCAGTTGGAAGGAACGGGCGGACAGTCATTTGGTGCCTTCTTGGCCAAGGGTATCACCTTGAATCTGATTGGTGAAGCCAACGACTACACCGGTAAGGGGATGAGCGGCGGTCGTATCGTGGTTCGCCCCAGTTTGGACTTCCGTGGTTTGTCACACCAAAACATCATTGTGGGGAACACCGTGTTGTACGGTGCAACCACCGGCGACGCCTTCTTTAGTGGCGTCGCGGGTGAGCGTTTTGCAGTTCGCTTGTCCGGGGCATCTGCCGTTGTTGAGGGCACGGGTGACCACGGTTGCGAATACATGACAGGCGGCACGGTTGTCGTATTGGGCCGGACTGGTCGGAACTTTGCGGCTGGTATGAGCGGCGGTATTGCGTATGTGTACGACGAGGATGGTCAATTTGGTGTGCGCGCTAACAAGGCGATGGTCTCGTTGGAGCGTGTCCTAAGCGATGCCGAACAGCGGGCAACCATTGATCCAGCCGTGTGGCACCGGGATCAAACCGATGAGGTCCAGTTGAAAGCCATGTTGAACGATCATTTGCGTTACACCGGCTCACGTCGTGCGCGTGAGCTGCTCGACAACTGGGACACCGCACGAGCCAAATTCGTCAAGGTATTCCCCAATGAATACAAGCGCGCGCTGGCTGAACTGAATGCCGCAAAAGTAGCGCGTGAGGCGACCGCTAAGGCTAAATCAGGAGCCACGGCGTAAGCCGGGTTCCTCATAGGAGAACACGATGGGAAAAGTAACTGGCTTTATGGAGTTTGAGCGCTTAGAAGAGGGCTACCTGCCCCCCACCGAGCGCCTGAAGAACTACAAAGAATTCGTCATTGGTTTGGATGATGCGGCTGCCAAGCAACAGTCGGCCCGCTGCATGGATTGCGGTACGCCCTTCTGTAACAGCGGTTGTCCCGTGAATAACATCATTCCTGATTTCAACGACTTGGTTTTCCAAGGCGACTGGAAAAATGCGATTGAGGTGTTGCACAGCACGAATAACTTTCCTGAGTTCACGGGCCGTATTTGTCCCGCACCCTGCGAAGCTGCATGCACGCTCAATGTGAACGAGGACGCTGTTGGTATCAAGTCGATTGAGCACGCCATCATTGACCGGGCTTGGTCCGAAGGCTGGGTGACACCACAAGTGCCAGCCACCAAGACGGGTAAAACGGTTGCCGTTGTTGGCAGTGGCCCTGCTGGAATGGCTGCGGCACAGCAGCTGGCGCGTGCAGGTCACAGCGTCACCGTTTTTGAAAAGAACGATCGTATCGGCGGCTTGCTGCGTTACGGTATCCCCGACTTCAAGATGGAGAAAGACCACATTGACCGCCGTGTGGCACAAATGGAAGCTGAAGGCGTTGTCTTTAAAACCGGTATCTTGGTCGGTGAGATGCCGGAAGGCAGTGTGGTGACCAATTGGGCGAAGACCAATGTGTCGCCTGAGCAGTTGAAAAAGGAATTTGACGCGGTGTTGCTGACTGGCGGTGCTGAGCAGTCGCGTGACTTGCCTGCGCCCGGCCGCGATTTGGCCGGTATTCACTTCGCGATGGAGTTTCTGCCGCAGCAAAACAAGATCAACGCGGGCGACAAGCTCAAGACGCAGTTGCGTGCCGACGGTAAGCATGTGATCGTGATTGGTGGCGGTGACACCGGTAGCGACTGCGTCGGTACCAGTAATCGTCACGGTGCGCTGAGTGTGACCCAGTTTGAATTGATGCCGCAGCCGCCGGAACAAGAGAACAAGCCGTTGGTTTGGCCCTACTGGCCCTTGAAGTTACGCACCAGTTCAAGTCACGAAGAGGGGTGCTCGCGTGAATTCTCGATCGCCACCAAAGAGTTCTTGGGCGAAAAGGGCAAGGTCACCGGCGTCAAAACAGTTCGCGTGGAATGGAAAGACGGCAAGATGGCCGAAGTCGCGGGTAGCGAGCAGATATTGAAAGCGGACTTGGTCCTGCTGGCGATGGGTTTTGTGAGTCCCGTCGCGACGGTCCTGTCTGCGTTTGGTGTCAACACCGATGCGCGCGGCAATGCTCAGGCGACTGTTGACGAGGTTGGCGGTTACGCTACCAATGTCGAAAAAGTATTCGCGGCGGGTGACATGCGCAGAGGACAGAGTTTGGTGGTGTGGGCGATTCGCGAGGGTCGTCAAGCAGCAAGGGCGGTGGATCAATTTCTGATGGGTGCCAGCGTCCTGCCACGATAGTGGTTAAATAGAAGCCGTATGACGGTTTCTGGAGTTGCCTTGTCCGAGCAGACACACATCGGTTTAGAGGGGGTGTCGTTCTCCTACGCGGGAGGGGACGACGCTCGCCTGATTCTCGACGATGTGTCGATCCAGATCCCGCATGGCAAAATCACCGCGCTCATGGGCGCCTCCGGTGGGGGAAAGACCACGGTGCTTCGTCTTTTGAGCGGCCAGCATCGCCCCCAGCGGGGTCGTGTGTCGGTTTTTGGTGAAACGGTCGACTCCCATCACCATCGGGCGCTTTACGCCCTGAGGCGACGCATGGGGATGCTGTTCCAATTCGGCGCCCTCTTCACTGACATGTCTGTGTTTGAAAACGTCGCTTTCCCGCTGCGTGAACACACGGCCTTGCCTGAGCCCATGATTCGGGACATTGTTTTAATGAAGCTCAATGCCGTTGGCTTGCGTGGTGCGCGTGATCTGATGCCCAGTGAGATCTCTGGCGGCATGGCGCGCCGCGTTGCCTTGGCGCGTGCCATTGCGCTGGATCCCGAGTTGATGATGTATGACGAGCCGTTTGCGGGGCTGGACCCGATTTCTCTGGGCACTGCAGCGCAGTTGATTCGGGGCCTAAACGATGCGTTGGGGATGACCTCGGTGCTGGTGTCCCATGATGTTGAGGAAACGATGGGTATTGCCGATCACGTGGTCATTTTGGCGAACGCGAGGGTGGCCATACAGGGCAGCCCAGCTGAGGTGCGGGCGTCCACTGATCCGTTGATACAACAATTTATCGGTGGTCACGCCGACGGCCCCGTTCGGTTTCATTACCCCGCGCCCGGTTTGCAGTCTGACTTTTTGGGGCAAACAGCGCCATGAGCGTGATCAATTTTTTGGCGCGTATCGGGGCTGCCACCCGTGGTCAGTTGACGGCTATGGGCTTCGCATTCAGGCTGTTTGTCCGGTTGTGGGTGAGTTCTGTTCAGGCGCTCAAGCGCTTCGATTTGGTGAGGGATCAAGTCCACTTCTTGGGTAATCACTCCCTATCGATCATTACCGTGTCGGGTTTGTTTGTGGGATTCGTTCTCGGTTTGCAAGGCTATTACACCCTGCAACGCTACGGTTCTTCGGAGGCGCTGGGTTTGCTGGTTGCGTTGAGCCTGGTTCGCGAACTGGGCCCGGTTGTGACCGCTTTGTTGTTTGCGGGTCGAGCTGGTACGGCCCTGACCGCTGGAATCGGTCTGATGCGAGCCGGAGAGCAGCTGGTCGCGATGGAGATCATGGCGGTCGATCCGATTCAGCGCATATTGGCGCCACGCTTTATTGGCGGGGTCATCGCGATGCCACTTTTAGCCGCTGTCTTCAGTGCGGTCGGCATCGTGGGTGGTTGGCTGGTTGGCGTCGTCATGATTGGTATCGATCCCGGTTCATTTTGGAGCCAAATGCAAGGGGGCGTGGACGTTTGGGCTGACATTGGCAATGGCGTGATCAAGAGCGTGGTGTTTGGTATTGCCGTGACTTTTATGGCTGTGCTGCAGGGTTACAGCGCTTCGCCAACGCCCGAGGGCGTGTCACGGGCAACCACGCGAATGGTGGTCGTCGCGTCTTTGATGGTTCTGGGATTAGACTTTTTATTGACGGCGTTGATGTTTAGCATTTAAGCGACCGGACAGGGGAATACCGATATGCAAAAAAATAGAAATGACGTGTGGGTGGGGCTGTTTGTCTTGGTCGGCACCCTCGCGCTGTTATTCATGGCGCTCAAAGCGGCCAACTTACTTCAAGTGAACTTTCAACCGACCTATGAAGTCAGAGCCCGTTTTGACAACATTGGTGGCCTCAAGGTGAATGCCGCGGTCAAAAGCGCCGGCGTGGTTGTTGGGCGGGTCCAACGGGTGGCTTTGGACCCACAGCGTTTCCAAGCCGAGGTCGTCCTGGCTATGGACAGTGCGTACGCCTTTCCGAAGGACAGTTCCTTGAAAATCCTCACCAGTGGCTTGTTGGGCGAACAATACGTTGGCATTCAGGCTGGGTATGACGAATCGGTCCTCAAAGCGGGCGATGTGGTTTCAGAGACACAATCTGCCGTCGTACTTGAGAACTTAATTAGTCAGTTTTTATTCAACCAAGCAGCTAAACCAGGGTCGGATAGCGAGCCCAAGTAGGGCCGTTATGCACCTTTCCAGCGGTATGATGAGCACATGCGTTTGAAGACACTTATTATTTCGATCGGAATCATGGGGGCCATGGGTCTCTCCGGTTGTGCATCGGGTCCGCAAGCGAGCGCGCAAGACCCGCTTGAACCCATGAATCGGCGGATCTACGCTTTCAATGACGGCCTAGACCAGGCGGTTGTGAAGCCCGTCGCCGAGAGCTACGTCAAGCACACACCCGATTTGGTTCAGACTGGGGTACGAAACTTCTTCAACAACATCCAAGATGCGTGGTCGACCGTTAATGCGCTGCTGCAATTGCGCCCCAAAGAGACGGTGAACAACGGTGCACGGGTTGTCGTGAATACCACGGTCGGTGTCGCCGGTATTTTTGACTGGGCAACGCCGTTGGGTATTCCTCGCAGTAAGCACGATTTTGGACAGACGCTCGGTCGATGGGGCGCGCCGATGGGACCCTATGTGGTGTTACCGCTGCTCGGCCCATCCACCGTGCGCGATACGGTCGGATTGGTCGCTGTCGGTGGCAATCCCGTCATTTCGAACCTTGATGACAAGGGAGCACGTAACGCCCTAACCGTTGCCGGCGTCATTGACACGCGGGCGGGTTTGTTGGAAGCCACCAATACCCTTGAATCGATCGCTCTCGATAAATATAGTTTTACACGCGCGCTGTTCTTGAAACAACGCGAAATGACAACCCGATCTTTGTTTGCGCCGGCTGAACCAGTCACTGCTGACGACGAAGATATGGACGATCCCTCGAAATGGTGACCATGCGCAACTTACTCGCAACAATAAGACACCAACGGCTAACCTGGGGGGTGCCCAATCGTCTGTTTGCCATCTTCATAGCTGTGGTGGCGCTTTGGGGTATCACTGCGCTGCCTGTCAACGCCACTGAAGCGCCCAACGTGTTGGTTCAGCGTCTCGCTGACAAGGTTCTTGACTTGGTCAAAACAGACCCTGCTGTTGCTAATGGTGATCCCGGCCGCTTGGAGATGATCGTCGACGAGCACATCATGGCGCACGTCAACTTCAAGCGCATGACCGCAGCCGCGGTTGGCCGCGCCTGGCGTACGGCGAGTCCGGTGCAACAGGCTGAATTACAGGCGCAGTTTAAGCAACTGTTGATCCGCACCTATGCGGGCGCTGTCAAGCAAATGAAAGAGCGTCGCATGGAGGTCAAGCCCTTGCGGGTGCTGCCCGATGACTCGCGTGTCATTGTTCGTTCGGAAGTGGTGGGCGTTGGTCAGCCGATCCAATTGGATTACCGGATGGAGAAAACCGACGCGGGCTGGCTGATTTATGACATCAACGTCTTGGGCTTGTGGTTGGTTGAAACCTACCGCACACAATTTGCGGCTGTGGCGGGTAGCGACTCGGACGTCAAGGCCTTATTGGACGCCTTAAAGGCGCTTAACCGTGCCAATACCCCCAAGTCTTGAATTTCCGCAGCGCGTCGACCATGCCAACGCATCGATGGTCTTAGCGGACTTGACAAATCGTCTGCAGCAGGTTGGTGACGGCGCCCCCGTGGTGCTTGGGTTGAAGGCGCTGGCTCACTTTGATTCCAGTGCGCTGAGCGTGTTGTTGGCCTTGAAGCGCCATGCTGTTACATCTGGACAATCGCTTCAAATCACCGAATGGCCGCACAAATTGTTGGATTTAGTGGAGGCATACGGTCTGAAGGCCGCTTTGCAAGCTGACACCGACTAAAATAAGCGGCTCATGTCCGCTATTTCCTTCCAAGGCGTCTCTAAGACGTACCTCACCGCCAAAGGCCCATTCACCGCGCTCAATGATGTTAGTTTCGACATCAGGCCCGGTGAATTTTTTGGCCTGCTCGGCCCCAACGGGGCTGGTAAAACCACCCTTATTAGTATTCTTGCTGGTTTGACGCGTGCCTCCGCTGGCCGTGTGACTGTCAACAGCTTCGATGTGGTGACCGACTTTGCCAATGCGCGCCGGGCGCTGGGTGTCGTCCCCCAGGAGCTGGTGTTCGACCCCTTCTTCAGTGTGCGAGAAGCGTTGCGGTTTCAAAGCGGGTACTTCGGTATCCGAAACAATGGTGACTGGATTGATGAATTATTGGCAGGTTTGGGCCTGTCCGATAAGGCATCAGCCAACATGCGCCAACTCTCGGGTGGTATGAAGCGCCGCGTACTGATGGCTTTGGCGTTGGTCCACAAACCCCCCGTTCTGGTATTGGATGAGCCGACAGCCGGCGTGGATGTGGAGTTGCGCCAGACCTTATGGCAGTTCGTCTCGCGCCTCAATAAAAACGGCACAACAGTGTTGCTGACCACCCATTACCTCGAAGAGGCCGAGGCGTTGTGCGCCCGCATTGCGATGGTTAAAAAAGGCCAGTTGGTGGCGCTTGAGAAAACCAGTGATCTGCTGTCACGCGCGTCGGCCAGTGTCTTGCGCTTTAAGTTAGATACGGCGTTGCCCGAGTCATTACGCGCTCAAGCGCGTGTTACCGGAAGAATCGTCCAACTCCCTGCACCAAATGCAGAAACTGTCGAGACCATATTGGCTGCCATCCGTGCCTCGGGCGGCGTGGCGGAGCAGGTTGAGATCCGACCCGCCGATTTAGAGGATGTGTTTTTGTCCGTCATGGAGAACCCGTCATGAAGGGCTGGGAAATGCTTTTCTACAAAGAGGTCCTCCGGTTTTGGAAGGTGGGCTTTCAGACCGTGGCGGCGCCCGTGTTAACGGCCATGATGTACATGTTGATCTTCGGACACGTCTTGGAGGGACGGGTGGAGGTCTTCGAAGGCGTGTCCTACACGGCTTTTCTGGTCCCTGGTTTGGTCATGATGAGCATGTTGCAAAACGCTTTTTCTAACAGCTCGTCATCGCTTATTCAAAGCAAGGTGATGGGGAACCTCATTTTTATTTTGCTCACACCGTTATCCCATTGGGCGTGGTTTTGGGCTTACGTGATGTCGTCGGTGGTCCGCGGTCTGGCCGTTGGTATGGGCGTTTTGCTGGTCACCAGTTGGTACGGTCAACCCCATTTTGAGCATCCTTTGTGGATCTTGATGTTTGCGGTCTTAGGCTGCGGTTTGATGGGATCGATGGGGGTTGTGGCAGGATTGTGGGCAGAAAAATTTGACCAACTTGCCGCGTTTCAAAACTTTGTCATTGTTCCCATGACATTTTTGAGTGGCGTTTTTTACTCCATCCAATCGCTGCCGCCCTTTTGGCAAAGTGCCAGTCACCTCAACCCGTTCTTCTACATGATTGACGGGTTTCGCTACGGTTTCTTTGGGCACAGCGATGTATCGCCATGGCTGAGCTTTTCGGTCGTCGCCATTGCATTCTTGCTGGTGGGCGGAATTGCCGAGCGGATGCTGCGAACTGGCTACAAAGTTCGCCACTGATACCCGTTACTGAACCTTGTTTAAATTACACGACCTACCATGACTGACCAAGAACTCCACCAAATTATTGCCGACGGCCTACCCTGCACCCACCTAGAGGTGAGCGGTGATGGGCGCCATTGGCAGGCAATCATTGTTTCTGAAGCTTTTGAGGGCTTGCGACCGATCGCGCGCCATCAAAAGGTTTACGCTGCGTTGGGTAAACGCATGGAGACCGATGAGGTACACGCGCTTTCGATGAAGACCCTCACGCCGACTGAGTGGGCGAGTCGCGTCTGATCCCAGACACACCCGTTGATTGACTTTTAACCGACACCCAACATGGACCAACTCATCATTACAGGCGGCCATCCGCTGAACGGGTCGATCGAGATTGCAGGCGCTAAAAATGCGACCCTGCCCGAGCTTTGCGCGGCGTTATTGGCGGCTGAGCCGGTCACGCTGACTAACGTGCCCGCGCTGCAAGACGTGCGCACCATGTTGCGGCTGTTGGAGAACATGGGTGTCAATGTGACCCATGGTGACGATGGCTGTGTCGTGCTGAATGCGCAGGCAGTGGCGAATTTGGAAGCACCTTACGAGCTGGTTAAAACCATGCGCGCCTCGATCTTGGTTTTGGGCCCGCTGCTGGCGCGCTTTGGCCGCGCCCGAGTTTCTCTACCTGGTGGTTGCGCCATCGGTTCACGTCCGGTTGATCAGCACATCAAAGGGCTGCAGGCGATGGGTGCCCACATTGAGGTTGCGCATGGCTACATTGAGGCCCGACTGTCCGATGGCCTTACCCGGCTCAAGGGTGCGCGCATCACCACTGATATGGTGACGGTCACGGGCACCGAAAATTTCATGATGGCCGCTGTCTTGGCCGACGGCGAAACGGTTTTAGAAAATGCCGCACAAGAGCCAGAAATTACCGATCTGGCTGAGATGTTGATAGCCATGGGTGCGCAGATTGAAGGTCACGGCACCAGCCGAATCCGGATACACGGTGTGCCTGCCTTAACGGGCTGCCTCCATCAGGTTGTGGCAGATCGGATTGAGGCTGGCACGTTCCTGTGTGCCGTGGGGGCAACCGGCGGCGACGTGGTGCTGCGCCATGCGCGCGGTGATCATCTGGATGCGGTCATCGAAAAGTTGCTTGAGGCCGGTGTCGAGGTGACGCGTGAGACGGACGGTTTGCGGGTGAAAAGCCCGGGAGCGAAAGCGTTGGTCGCGCAATCTTTCCGAACAACCGAATACCCGGGTTTCCCAACCGACATGCAAGCGCAATTTATGGCCATGAATGTGGTTGCGAAAGGCACCAGCACGGTTGTTGAGACGATTTTTGAAAACCGATTCATGCACGTCCAAGAGCTACAGCGACTGGGTGCGCACATCACGGTTGATGGCAAGACTGCCGTGATACAAGGTGGCGCCGCCCTGAGCGGTGCGCATGTGATGGCAACGGATTTGCGGGCGTCGGCCAGCCTCGTTATTGCGGGGTTGGTTGCCGATGGCGAGACCGCGGTCGAGCGCGTCTATCACCTAGACCGTGGTTACGATCGGATGGAGGTTAAGCTACGTGGGGTTGGTGCCCGAATAGAGCGCGTGCGCGCGTGAGTGAGTTGAATGTGATTACCCTAGCTCTACCCAAAGGTCGTATTTTTGAAGAGACGCTGCCGCTCATCCGCGCGGCGTCGATCGAAGTTCTAGAAGACCCAAACACGTCACGCAAGCTGATCTTGCCCACATCAAGGCCGGATGTTCAAGTGGTATTGGTACGCGCGACCGATGTGCCGACCTATGTCGCACAGGGCGGCGCTGATCTGGGGGTGGTCGGTCTGGACACTTTGATCGAGCACAGCGCAGAGTCGGGTGGTATGGACTTGTATCAGCCGGTTGATTTAAAAATCGCCAAATGCCGTTTAAGCGTCGCCGTACGCGCTGATTTTGATTATGCGGGCGTGGTGAAGCAGGGCTCACGGTTACGCGTCGCCACGAAATACACCCATGCTGCAAGGGAATTTTTCGCCGCCAAAGGGGTTCACGTCGATTTGATTAAGCTTTACGGCAGCATGGAACTCGCGCCTCTGACGGGCCTCGCGGATGCCATTGTCGACTTGGTCTCGACGGGCAACACCCTAAAAGCCAATCAATTGGTTGAGGTCGAGCACATCATGGACATCAGTTCGCGATTGGTTGTTAACCCTGCCAGTTTGAAAATCAAAAGGGTTGCGCTTCAGCCGATCCTGCAGGCGATTCGCGACGCGGTCGCGTGAATTTATATAAGGTATCGAAACCATGCCTAGCGCATTGAATATCCCGGTCTTGAAAACAACTGACGCCTCATTTGAAGCGGCGTTTCAAGCACGCCTGCATTGGTCGGGTGAGACGGATAGTGCGATTGAAGACCGTGTTGCCGAGATCATTGCGGCCGTGCGTGCGCAAGGCGATGCCGCAGTCTTGGCTTACACGAAACAATTTGATCTGCTACCCGCCGAGCAGATTACTGACCTTGAGATCACGCAAGCGGAGATGAAGGTCGCATTTGAGGGCTTGCCCGCTGACCAGCAAGCGGCTCTCACACAAGCGGCGGACCGTATCCGCACCTACCATGAGGCCCAAAAAGCGGCCACAGGGCAGTCGTGGCAGTACACCGATGCGGATGGCAACCTGTTGGGACAAAAGGTCACCCCCTTGGATCGTGTTGGTATCTATGTGCCCGGCGGCAAAGCCGCTTATCCGTCGAGCTTGTTGATGAATGCCATCCCGGCCCATGTTGCTGGTGTTGGCGAAATTATCATGGTCGTTCCCACGCCGCGCGGCGAAAAGAACGCCCTGGTCCTGGCCGCTGGGTATGTAGCGGGTGTGACCAAGGCCTACACCATCGGCGGTGCGCAGGCGATCGCTGCACTGGCGTATGGCACCGCCACCATCCCCAAGGTTGACAAGATCACAGGCCCAGGTAACGCCTATGTGGCCAGTGCCAAACGCAGGGTCTTTGGCCAAGTCGGCATTGACATGATTGCGGGCCCCAGCGAGATTTTGGTGATTGCGGACGGCAGTACCCCGGCTGACTGGGTCGCAATGGACTTGTTTAGCCAAGCCGAACACGACGAGTTGGCGCAGAGCATCTTACTCACACCCGATGCCGCATACGCGCAGGCGGTGGTTAATGCGATGGACAGATTACTCCCCACCATGCCACGCGCGGGAATTATTGAGCGCTCATTGAACGACCGTGGGCTCATCGTTATCACCTCTGACATGGCACAAGCCTGCGAGCTGAGTAACCGTATTGCGCCAGAGCATTTAGAGGTATCCAGCGCCCAACCTCATGACTGGGAGCCGCACTTGCGGCATGCCGGTGCGCTGTTTTTGGGCGCCTACACCAGCGAGTCGTTAGGTGACTATTGTGCAGGCCCAAACCATGTATTGCCGACATCGGGCACGGCGCGTTTCAGCTCACCGCTGGGTGTCTATGACTTCCAAAAACGCAGTAGTCTGATCGAGGTCAGCGAAGCCGGTGCGCAGGTGCTTGGAAAAATTGCGCACACGCTAGCGATGGGGGAGGGTTTGCAAGCCCACGCCGAATCAGCTGCGATGCGCCTCAAGCCATGAGTCACGATATGTCTAGCTCCGACAGTACCTCGATGGGACCACCTCAGGACGTGTTCCGTGATGACCTTGCAGCGATGCACGCCTACGTCGTGCAGGACGCCAGCGGGCTGGTGAAGCTCGATGCGATGGAGAACCCATACCGCCTGTCGGACACGCTTCAGGCGGCATTGGGTAAGCGCCTTGGCGAAGTCGCCGTTAACCGGTATCCCGGCCCGCGTATCGATGACCTGAAGCGCGCTTTGGCTGCCTATGTGGGTCTGCCCAATGGCATGCAACTCATGTTGGGTAACGGCTCCGATGAGCTGATCTCGCTGATGGCATTGGCCTGCCAGAAGCCAGGAGCCACGATTTTGGCGCCTGAGCCGGGCTTCGTCATGTACGCATTGAGTGCGCAGTGGCAGGGCTTGCAGTATGTTGGTGTGCCGTTGCAGCCTGACTTTTCGCTTGACGTTGATGCCATGTTGGCCGCGATCGCACGGCACCAACCTGCGGTGGTTTATCTGGCGAACCCCAACAACCCCACCGCCAATGCCTGGGACCCCGAAAGCATGCAACGTGTGATTGCCGCGGCGCCCGGCTTGGTTGTGGTCGATGAGGCTTATCAACCTTTCGCCGATACCACATGGTTGTCCGAGATGCGCCGTGACCCCGCAGCAAACGCCAAGGTGCTGTTGATGCGGACGTTGTCTAAATTCGGACTGGCAGGCATTCGCCTCGGCTATCTGTTGGGCCCTCAAGCGCTCATCGCTGAGATTGATAAATTGCGCCCGCCCTACAACGTCAGCGTGTTGAATGCGGAATGCGCGTTGTTTGCGCTCGAACACGCACCCCTGTTTGCGTCCCAAGCGGCTCAAATTCGGTCGGATCGGGCTTCCTTGAGCGAGGCACTTGGGGCACTACCGGGCTGCGAGGTCTTCCCCAGCCAGGCCAATATGATCCTGATACGTGTGCCGGACGCAACAAAGACCTTCGAGCGCTTGAAGGCCAGCGGTGTTCTGGTGAAGAATGTTTCTACAATGCACCCATTGCTGCAGCGATGCCTGCGCATCACTGTGGGGACCCCGCAGGAAAACGCCAGTTTGCTAAACGCCTTGAAAGCCGCCTTATGAATGCCCCGGTCAATGAGACCGCCCGAAAGGGTGACGTCACACGTGATACCGCAGAAACCCAGATTCGCGTGCAGGTCAACCTCGACGGAACAGGTGTCGCCGATCTGAGCACGGGCATTGGCTTTTTCGATCACATGCTTGATCAAATCGCGCGGCATGGTCTGATCGATCTCACCATCCAAGCCAAAGGTGATTTGCACATTGATGGTCACCATACGGTTGAAGACGTCGGAATCACGTTAGGCCAAGCGGTGGCGCAAGCGGTGGGCGATAAGCGCGGCATCATGCGCTACGGCCACGCCTACGTCCCGCTTGATGAGGCCCTTTCACGGGTTGTCATTGATTTTTCCGGCAGGCCTGGCTTACACATGGATGTGCCTTTTAAAAGCGGCATGGTGGGCGCTTTTGATACCCAACTGGCGTTTGAGTTCTTCCAAGGATTCGTTAACCATGCAGGGGTCACCCTCCACATCGATAACCTGAAGGGCGAAAATGCCCATCACCAAGCCGAGACGGTGTTCAAGGCATTTGCGCGCGCCATGCGTGCCGCTTTGACCCGCGATCCACGTGCACCCAACGCCGTGCCATCTACCAAAGGCAGTCTGTAATACCCAAACGGCCATTGACGATCGCCCGCCGCGCCCCATCGTTGGTGCGCGGCCCTTGCATCTAAAGCACACGTGTCTACCTCCGCTACCCCTTTCGTTGCTATCGTCGACTACGGCATGGGTAATCTGCGCTCTGTCTTGAATGCGGTACGCGCGGTTGCCACTGACACGTCATTGACGGTGCGAATCACCGCTGATCCTGACGAGTTGAGTCGCGCGGACCGGGTCATTTTGCCGGGGCAAGGTGCCATGGGAGACTGCGTGGGAGAGTTGAACCGCTCCGGTTTGCGCGCTGCTGTTTTAGAGGCTGCTGCAAATAAGCCGCTTTTTGGGGTTTGCGTGGGTATGCAAATGTTGCTCGATCACAGCGAAGAAAACGACACGACGGGCTTGGGCCTCATTCCGGGTCTGGTGCGAAAATTCCAACTTGCCGATACGTTACAAGCGGACGGCAGTCGTTTCAAAGTGCCACAAATGGGTTGGAATGCGGTTAGGCAGACCCAATCGGATGGTCGTGCACATCCCTTGTTTGCTGGCGTTCCCGATGGGGCTCATTTTTACTTTGTGCACAGCTACTATGCCAGCACTGCGCAAGCGGTGCATTGCGCTGGACAGACGCATTATGGCGACTGGTTTTGTGCCGCGATTGCGCGCGACAACCTGTTTGCAACGCAATTTCACCCGGAAAAGAGCGCCGATCAGGGTTTGACACTCTACAAAAACTTTTTAAACTGGAAGCCCTAGGTTGCACCAGTAGCGCCTGAGTCTTTGATTTTTTGACCCCAACCAACAGAAAAAGCACATGTTGTTGATTCCCGCTATTGATTTGAAAGATGGTCAATGTGTCCGCCTCAAGCAAGGTGACATGGATCAATCCACTGTTTTCGGTGATGACCCCGCCGCGGTCGCCCGGGGCTGGGTGGATAAAGGGGCGCGGCGTGTGCACCTGGTCGATCTGAATGGCGCCTTTGCAGGACAGCCGAAAAACGAACTGGCCATTAAGCGCATCCTCAAAGAGGTGGGTGACGAGGTGGATGTGCAGTTGGGCGGTGGTATTCGCGACCTTGACACCATCGAGCGGTATTTAGATGCGGGGTTGGCTTACGTCATCATCGGCACGGCTGCCGTAAAGAACCCCGGGTTTTTGCAAGACGCCTGCTCGGCTTTTGGCGGTCACATCATCGTGGGACTGGACGCCAAGGATGGCAAAGTGGCCACCGATGGGTGGAGCAAACTGACCGGACACGAGGTTGTTGATCTCGCGTTGAAGTACCAAGACTATGGTGTCGAGGGCATCATCTACACGGACATCGGTCGTGACGGCATGCTGTCAGGCATCAACATTGATGCCACCGTCAAGTTGGCGCAGGCCCTGACGATTCCTGTGATTGCGTCAGGCGGTTTGTCGAACATCGAGGACATTCGTGCGCTGTGTGCGGTCGAGGAAGAGGGTGTCGAGGGCGTCATTTGCGGTCGTTCGATTTACACCGGAGATCTCGATTTCGAGGCGGCGCAAGAACTTGCAGACGAACTCAATGGTTGAAACCGGTCGCATGGCGGAGCGTTGTTATGCTCGCTAAACGCATCATTCCCTGCTTGGATGTGACCGGTGGTCGGGTGGTCAAAGGGGTGAACTTTGTGGCGTTGCGTGACGCGGGAGACCCCGTTGAAATTGCGGCGCGGTACAACCGACAGGGCGCTGATGAACTCACCTTTTTGGACATCACAGCGACCAGTGATAACCGCGATCTGACACTGCACATGATCGAGGCGGTTGCGTCGCAAGTCTTCATTCCCCTAACTGTTGGGGGTGGCGTGCGAACGGTTGAGGATGTCCGCCGGCTACTCAATGCGGGTGCGGATAAAACCAGTTTCAATTCAGCCGCGATTGCCAATCCAGATGTCATCAATGCCGCGAGCGCTAAATACGGCTCGCAATGTATTGTCGTCGCCATTGACGCAAAGCGCCGTACAGGCGAGGACGCTCAAATTAAAGGTGAGGGGTGGGATGTCTACAGCCACGGCGGACGTAAGAACACGGGCCTCGATGCCGTCACTTGGGCGCAAACCATGGTGAGTGCCGGTGCGGGCGAAATTTTGCTCACCAGCATGGACAAAGACGGTACTAAGTCGGGGTTTGATCTCGCACTCACACGCGCCGTCAGTGACTCGGTGCAGGTGCCCGTCATCGCCTCAGGTGGGGTGGGTAACCTCCAGCATTTGGTCGATGGAATTGCGCAGGGTCACGCTGACGCGGTCTTGGCGGCCAGCATCTTTCACTTCGGTGAGCACACCGTGGGTGAGGCAAAGGCGTTGATGGCAAGCCAAGGTATTCCGGTCCGCCAAGATCGGCCGGTCGCATGAGTTGGTTAGACACCATTCGTTGGGATGCGCAGGGGCTCGTCCCCGCAATTGCCCAAGAAAAGGGCAGTGGTGATGTGCTCATGTTTGCCTGGATGAATCGCGAGGCGCTTGAGTTGACGCATCAGTTGGGACGGGCGGTTTACTTCAGCCGTTCAAGGCAGAAGCTGTGGCACAAAGGGGAGGAGTCGGGGCACGTACAGCAGGTCCACAGCATTCGCGTGGATTGCGATGCCGATGTCGTCCTATTAGAGGTGACCCAGCTCGGGCATGATCCCGGTATCGCCTGCCATACGGGTCGTCACAGTTGTTTTTACCGGTCTTTAACGGGTGGGGAATGGGTCAGTGTTGATCCCATACTTAAAGACCCTGAAGCCATTTACAAGTAGGTAACGAAAGATGCGTGATACCGATACGCTCACACGACTTGCCGGCGTGATCGAAACACGCAAGCCCAGCGCGGGTGGCGATCCGTCCACCAGTTACGTGGCGAGACTCCTCGATAAAGGGCCTGATAGCTTTTTGAAAAAAGTAGGCGAAGAGGCAACCGAAGTCGTGCTTGCCGCGAAGGACTTGCAAGCCGCATCAGGTGACGAGGCGCTCGCGCGCTGCCGTCAAAATTTGGTGGGAGAGATGGCCGACCTGTGGTTCCATAGCCTGATTGCGTTAGCGTATTACGATCTCACGCCCGCCGCTGTATTGGCAGAGTTGGCTCGTCGGGAGGGCTTGAGCGGGTTAGAGGAAAAAGCGCTGCGCAAAGCCACACAGCGTGCTGCAGACGATGCGGTGCAGGCCTCTACCCACAAGCCAGGTGCTTGATCATGGCAGCCAGCGCACCGCCGCCCTTTGATACCCCTGAGGCGGAGGCACTGCGTCTGCAAAGTCTCAATACGACCAGTGTCGTCAGCTATGTTTTGCACACCATCGTTGCGATAGGTGCTTTGGTGCCTGGTGGGCAATGGGGCCCCTTGTTGCTGCTGATCGCGTTGGTCATTGATATGTACAAGCGCGTGGATGCCACAGACACCTGGTACGCGTCGCACTTTTCGTGGCGCTTGCGTTCGGTTTTCTGGGCGGGTATCGGTTACGTGGTGACCACCCCGCTGTGGTTACTGTTTCTGTGGCCCGGCTGGATCGCCTGGCTGTTAATTTCAATTTGGTTTTTGATTCGGGTGATCCGAGGATTCATGGGTTTGAATTCGGGCCGAGAAATGCCATTGTGATCTAAAGGGTAATTTGTGATGTCCACTGAGCTGTCCGCAACCGCTGATAACTGTCTGTTCTGCAAAATCGCGGCAGGAAAAATACCCAGTAAAAAAGTCTATGAAGACGACGATCTCTACGCCTTCCACGACATTGCACCGTGGGCGCCGATTCATTTTTTGATCGTACCGAAAAAACATATCACCTCGATGGCGCACCTTGACGAGGCCGATGGAGCCCTGATGGGCAAAATCATGACATTAGCGCCGCAACTCGCACTAGAGCAAGGTTGCGAGCCTTATCCCAGCGGTGGTTTTCGCGTGGTGATCAACACTGGCGCCCACGGCGGCCAAGAGGTCCATCACTTGCACGTGCATGTGATGGGTGGCCCTCGTCCGTGGACGAAGGGCTAGTCCGACACCTCGGTAAGGGCTTAGGCTGCTGAGGGGAAACTTTCAGCCGAATTTGCTTTAATACGAGGAAAAGTGGTCGATGCAACGTAGAATTCGGCTTTGAAAGACGCGCGCCCGTGGCGCCGGAACAAGATTTAGGAGATTTTCATGGGAACGTTTTCGATTTGGCATTGGCTCATCGTCCTACTTATCGTCGTGATGGTGTTTGGTACCAAAAAGCTGAAAAATTTAGGCTCTGATTTGGGTGGCGCCGTGAAAGGCTTCAAAGACGGCATGAAAGATGGCACTGCCACAGATGAGGAAGCGCCGGCACAAGTTGCACAAACGCCCCCTGCGGCGGCGAAGACCAGCGAAACCATCGACGTTGACGCCAAGACGAAGTCTTGATGGCGGCCCTCTGGGGCCAGCGATCGGTGGTCGGCAGCGGTTTGCGTGCCGAATCGCCCACGAAGCACACACATGATTGATCTCGGTATTTCCAAACTCGCCCTGATCGGCGCAGTGGCGCTGGTCGTGATTGGCCCGGAAAAATTACCCCGCGTCGCGCGCACGGTTGGTGCCTTGCTGGGTAAGGCGCAGCGCTACGTTTCTGACGTCAAAGCAGAGGTCAATCGCTCGATGGAGTTAGACGAACTGCGCAAGGCGAAAGAGGGTTTTGAAGGTGCAGTCAAAGACGCCACCAGCGCCGTTGAGTCGAGTGGCAAAGACTTCGAGCAATCGTGGTCAGAAGCGACCAAGGGGTTGGGTGGACAAACCGATGATAATGCGGGCGACATTGAGCATGTCGACTACGGTCAGCCGGACTACGGCTACGCCACTACTTATCAACCGCCAAAAAAACGCTGGCGTGCCCGACAGGCGGCGGTTCCCAAATGGTTTAAAGCACGCAGCGGTGGGCGGACTCACATTCAATCGGGCGCCGCGCGTGTGGCCCGTTTCAGACCTCGGACCAAACCGATTTCCAACTGATTGCCTTTTCGCATGAGCCAAAGTTCACCCAATTCCGACGAGCTCGTCGGGACAGAGCAATCATTTGTCCAGCACCTCCTCGAGCTGCGTAACCGCCTGACATACGCCTTCATCGGCTTGGTATTGTGCATGGGTGCACTGGCGCTTTGGCCTGGACCGGCGACGCTGATTGATTGGATTGCGATTCCCATTCAAGCCCACATGCCCCCCAACACCAAGTTGATCGCGGTGGGCGTGTTCTCCCCATTTTTCGTGCCGCTGAAGGTGCTAATGATGGCGGCGTTTTTGCTGTGCTTGCCTTGGATCATGTACCAAGCGTGGGCATTTGTGGCGCCGGGTCTCTACAGCCACGAGAAGCGATTTGCCGTGCCGCTGATCATTTTCGGAAGCTTGCTGGCATACGCTGGTATCGCTTTTGTGCAGTTGTTGGTGCTCGACAAGATGTTTGCCTTTATTCAAGCGTTCGCGCCCCCTAGCGTGGCTGCGACACCTGATATTGCGTCATATGTCGAGGCTATTTTGTCGCTGTATCTCGCATTCGGACTGGCATTTCAAGTGCCGATTGTTGTGATGCTGTTGGTACGTTTCAACATGGTCACTGTGGAGCAGCTGAGTGCATTCCGCGGTTACTTCATCGTGATTGCATTTGTGATCGCCGCCATGGTCACGCCGCCGGACGTGATCTCGCAGCTCTCATTGGCCATCCCCATGTGTATCCTGTATCAGTTTGGCATATGGGGCGCCAAATGGTTCTCCAAAGCGAAACCCAAAGAAGAGACGGAAGACTGATTTAGCGTTGACCGTGGGCGGGTCGTGGACGTTGCCCCGGTTTGATTGCCAATTGTTGTTCCCGCCCCTCGCGCCACACACTGATAGAGGTACCCTCATCGGGCTGTAAGGCGGATACAGCTGCCAGCAAAGCCTCAACAGTCGCAACAGACGTTTGGCCCACGCGGGTGATGATGTCGCCGGGCATCATACCCGCCTGAGAAGCGGGGCCATTCTGTAAAACGCCTGATACCAATACGCCACCCGTACCGGGTAAACCGAAATTGGCCGCGACCTCTGCCGTGAGGGATTGCGGCTCGATGCCAATCCAGCCACGGGTGACCGAACCCTTGGTCACGATGTCTTGCAGGACTTTCTCGGCGAGTGAGACCGGAATGGCGAAACCAATACCCAAAGAACCGCCCGATCGTGAATAAATCGCGGTATTGATACCGACCAAGTCACCTTGCGTGTTCACCAACGCGCCACCTGAATTGCCTGGGTTAATGGCCGCATCCGTCTGGATGAAATTCTCATAGGTATTGATCCCCAATTGGCTGCGTCCCAACGCACTCACAATCCCACTGGTGACCGTTTGGCCAACGCCGAATGGGTTGCCAATTGCCAAAACCAAGTCGCCCACGAACAACGCGTTCGAATCGCCAATCGTGATGAAAGGCAAATCTGGCATGTTGATCTTCAGGACAGCCAAATCGGTGTCTGGATCGGTACCGAGTACGCTGGCTAACGTGCGGCGTCCATCCGCAAGCGTGACTTGGATTTCATCGGCCGATTCGACGACGTGGTTATTGGTTAAGACAAAGCCTGCGGGGCTCACAATGACGCCAGACCCCAAGTTGGCGGCATCGTCTGGTGCGCCGTCACTGCCATCTGGCTCGCCGAAGAAAAATCGAAATAAGGGGTCATTGAGGCGCGGGTCAGCCGCTGCGGCACCAGCCTTGCTGGTTTGAATACTCACCACTGCCGGGGAGGCGGTTTGCGCCGCACCGCGCAAGCTGCCCTCTATGGGGCCGGTTGGTACAGTGCCCTCTCGTTTCAACAATAAACCTGAGGATGCGGTTGCGAGCGAAGGGTGCCCAGCCAACCAGTGCGGCTTTAGTGTTAAAACCACAAAATAAACCGCCAAAAGAACGGTGGTGGTTTGCGTGAAGATAAGCCAAATTCGTTTCATGGCAACATTGTCGCGCGTCTGCCGCATTTTTGGGTTGGCGTACGCTTGAAATTGATTAATCGATTCGCTCAGACATATGACATCTCACCCTATCGCTCACGCAATCGATACCGCCGCGCTGCTCGCACAAGCCGACTCGTGGCTGCAGCCGGCGCTGTTTAAAGATTACGGGCCTAACGGTCTCCAAGTCGAGGGCACGTCGCAGGTGACCCACTTGGTCTCTGGCGTCACGGCCAGTTTGGCGCTGATTGAGCAGGCTATTGCCGTAAAGGCAGACGCCATCTTGGTTCACCATGGCCTATTTTGGCGTGGGCAGACGGGCGTGGTCACAGGGTGGATGCGGCAACGCTTGGGCCGCCTGTTGGAACACAACATCAACTTGCTGGCCTACCATTTACCCTTGGATGCGCATCCGCTACACGGCAACAACGCGCAGCTGGCGCGGCAACTGAGCCTGCAGCCACTACCCGAACTGAACGGTCGGTTTGGTGATCAAAGGCTCGGCTGGCTGGGAACGTCATCCGACAAGACGGTCGGTGCGCTGGCGGCAACTGTGCATCGCTGTTTATCGCGCGAGCCCATTGTTGTGGGAAATGCGGAGCGCCCTATACGTACCGTGGCGTGGTGCACCGGCGGTGCCCAAGGCTTTTTTGAGGCCGCGATTGCGGCGGGCGCGGACGCTTTCATTACAGGGGAAATTTCGGAGCCCCAAGCGCACATTGCACGCGAGACGGGCGTTGCATTTTTGGCCTGTGGACACCACGCCACGGAACGCTATGGTGCCCCGGCTCTGGGTGAGGCCTTGGCTCAGACGTTCGGCATTCAGCACACCTTCATCGAGTGTGACAATCCCGCATGATCAAACCGAATTCACGCCCAGGGACCGTCGGCCCGATTGCTGTTTCGATGGGGGATCCTGCGGGTATCGGGCCCGAGATCATTTTGAAAGCTTGGAAAAACTGGATTTCGCCCGATCGATTGGCTAAAACCGGCGGTTTGGCGCAACCGCTTTGGGTGGCAGGTCACCCCTCGTTCTTTGAGGCCGCGCAGGCGGCGAGCCCGGCGCTATCTGGGCTGACGGTGACTACGGTTGATACCCCCCAACAGGCGTGTGAACTTTGGGTCGACAACCCTCGTAATCAATCGTTGGTTGTTGTGCGCGCCAATTCTGGCCGTGAGGTTGATGAGGCGCAGTGGCCATCTGCCGTGCTCATGGGGAAGGTTTCGGCTGCGGCGGGTCGCTGGGCGGCGCAGTCGATAGCGGTTGCGGCGGCCGCTTGTTTAGCGGGGCAGGCGAGGGGCATGGTGACGGCTCCGATTCACAAAGTAGCCTTTGAGCAAGCCGGCTACGCCTACCCGGGACACACCGAATTTTTACAGGCATTGGCAGCAGAACACCACGGGGTGCCTGTTGAGGCGTTACCGGTGCGCATGCTGCTTGCCAATACGGTTTTACAAACGGTTTTGCTCAGTATCCATGTGTCCTTGCGCGATGCGCTGGCATTGATAACCGCTGAAAACTTGCGTCAAACCATCGAGATGACGGACCAGTCGGTACCAGCGATCCACGCCGCGAAGCGCGGGACATCCCTTGCAAAACCGCGGATCGCGGTTGCCGGCGTCAACCCCCATGCCGGTGAGTCGGGTCGGTTTGGTCGTGAAGAGCTTGATGTCATGGCCCCCGTTATCGCAGCGGCTCAGGCACAGGGGATCGATGTACACGGCCCCATTTCCCCTGATACGGTGTTCATGCGCGCCCGTTTGGGCGAGTTCGATGTGGTCATTGCGGCCTATCATGACCAAGGGCTGATACCGGTCAAATACTTGGGGGTGGATGAAGGGGTGAATGTGACATTGGGTTTGCCATTCATTAGGACCAGCCCAGATCACGGGACCGCTTTCGAAATTGCCGGCCAGGGTCTTGCCAGCCCAGAGAGCTTGTTGGCGGCCTTGGATTGGCTTGACCGCTGGGTGACTTAATGCTTTTGAATTGATTTCAACCCCAGTGAAGTCTTTGCGTGGGTTGAAAATTGGGTTCCGGCTCCAGTACAATGCGTGGTTGTCCCAAGGGTTTACCCTCCGATCAGTCCTCTCACCGAAAGAGTTTCATGAGCGAAGCAAAAGTTGATAATGGTCGCCGCACGTGGTTGATTACATCTGCCGCCATGGGTGGTGCCGGCGCTGCAGCCGTCGCGGTCCCGTTCGTAAGTACCTTTAGTCCCTCAGAGCGTGCAAAAGCCGCCGGCGCGTCGGTTGAAATTGATATTTCCAAACTCGCCCCAGGTGAAAAACTCACGACTGAATGGCGCGGTAAGCCCGTTTGGATCTTGCGTCGCACGCCTGAGATGCTGGCGGCCCTCGAGAAAGACGAAGCGGAGTTGGCAGATCCCAACTCAGACCGTACCGCGTATCCCACACCTGAATACGCCAAGAACCGCCACCGCTCGATCAAACCTGAAATTTTTGTGGCCATTGGCATCTGCTCACACCTCGGTTGCTCACCTTCAGATAAATTGGTACCTGGTGCGCAGCCATCATTACCTGATGACTGGCCCGGTGGCTTCTTGTGCCCTTGCCACGGCTCGACTTTCGACGTCGCTGGTCGTGTGTATAAGAACAAGCCAGCGCCCGACAACTTGGAGATCCCGCCCCACATGTACGTCTCCGATTCGGTGATCTTGGTGGGTGAAGACAAGGCGTCCGCGTAAACGTTAATGCATTTCCTATGCGCGAAAGCGCATCGTTTTTGAGGCACAAAAAATGGCTGAATTTAAAGAAATTGCTGCAGATGCACCTCCCGCGCAAAAGCTGCTCAATTGGGTCGACAACCGCTTCCCTCTGACCAAGCTCTACAACGAGCATTTGGCTGAGTACTACGCGCCAAAGAATTTCAACTTCTGGTATTTCTTCGGCTCGTTGGCTTTGTTGGTGCTCGTGATCCAAATCGTGACTGGCATTTTCTTGGTCATGCACTACAAGCCCGACGCGGCGCTGGCGTTCGCATCGGTCGAATACATCATGCGTGATGTGCCATGGGGCTGGTTGATCCGTTACATGCACTCAACGGGCGCGTCGGCGTTCTTTGTCGTGGTGTACATGCACATGTTCCGTGGTCTCATGTACGGCAGCTACCGCAAGCCGCGCGAATTGGTGTGGATTTTCGGCTGCGCGATTTTCTTGTGCCTGATGGCAGAGGCGTTCATGGGCTACCTGTTGCCATGGGGTCAAATGAGCTACTGGGGTGCACAGGTGATCGTTAACTTGTTCGCTGCGATTCCTTTCGTTGGTCCCGATTTGGCCTTGCTGATTCGTGGTGACTTTGTGGTGGGCGATGCAACCCTCAACCGCTTCTTCAGCTTCCACGTCATCGCTGTGCCATTGGTTTTGTTGGGTTTGGTGGTTGCGCACATCATCGCGCTGCACGAAGTCGGCTCAAACAACCCCGATGGCGTTGAAATCAAAGCCAACAAAGACGCAAACGGTAAGCCATTGGATGGCATTCCCTTCCATCCTTACTACACAGTGCATGACATCCTCGGTGTTTCCGTATTCCTGATGGTGTTCTCTGCGATTGTGTTTTTTGCACCTGAGTTAGGCGGCTACTTTTTGGAGTACAACAACTTCATTCCAGCTGACCCACTGAAGACGCCAGCGCACATCGCGCCGGTCTGGTATTTCACGCCGTTCTATTCCATGTTGCGCGCCATTACCTCAGAAATGATGCTGGTGCTGATGGCTTGTGTGGCTTTGGCTGCGTTGTTGGCCGTGACCAAGTCAAAACTGTCTGGTTCTGCGAAAGCAGCGGTGCTGGTGGTGGCCGTTCTCTCGATTGCTGCGATGCTTGCAACCGACGCTAAGTTCTGGGGCGTGATCGTGATGGGTGCAGCCGTTGTGATCTTGTTCTTCCTGCCTTGGTTAGACCACAGTGAAGCGAAGTCCCTTCGCTACCGCCCAACTGGCCACAAGGTGATGTACGCCATCTTCGTGATTAACTTCTTCATCCTTGGTTACTTGGGTATCCAAGCGCCATCCCCCGTATTTGAGCGGATGTCACAAGTTGGCACATTGTTCTACTTTGGCTTCTTCTTACTGATGCCCTGGTGGAGCCGTATGGGCCAGTTCAAGACGGTGCCCGATCGCGTTGTTTTCCAAGCCCACTAAGCCCAGCGGAGCCTTACAAATGATTAAAAAATTACTCCTCGCTTTGGCTCTGAGTGTCACAGTGGTCACACAGGCGCTCGCTGCAGGTGGCGGTGTCGCTTGGGATAAAGCGCCCAATCGAACCAACGATATGGCTGCCTTGCAAAACGGCGCCAAAATTTTTGCGAACTACTGCCTCAACTGTCACGCCGCGTCTTACATGCGTTTCAATCGCTTGCAGGACATCGGTTTGACCGATAAGCAGATCAAAGAGAACCTCAACTTTATCTCCGATAAAACAGGTGATTTGATGCAGATCACGATGGATCCGGTCGAGGCTAAAAAATGGTTCGGTGCGACCCCCCCTGATCTCAGCGTGATCGCCCGCTCGCGTGCTGGCTCCAATGGCTCAGGTGCTGACTACCTCTACAGTTTCCTGCGGGGATACTACCGTGACCCTTCAAAGTTGACCGGTTGGAATAATGTGGTTTTCCCCAACGTGGCCATGCCCAACCCCTTGTGGGAGTTGCAGGGCGAGCGTGAGGTTGTCTACAAGACCGTCGAATCTCATGGCCAGGAAACCCGGGTGTTCGCAGGCTGGAAAGATGCCAAGGCAGGCACCATGGATCAACGTGAGTTCAACGACAACATTGGTGACTTGGTTGCATACCTCCAATGGATGGGTGAGCCCGCACAAAACACGCGCGTTCGTATCGGTGTGTTCGTGTTGTTCTTCTTGGGTATCTTCACTTTGATCGCATGGCGCCTGAACGCAGCGTTCTGGAAAGACATCAAGTAAATCTTGGCGGGGCACGCGCCCTGCTGTCCAAACAGTGGTGCAGTCGTCAGCTGGCGACGCCACTGTTTTTTGTTTAGGAGTTCCTGCTCATGATGGTTTTGTACTCTGGCACCACGTGCCCCTTTTCGCATCGTTGCCGCTTCGTGTTGTTTGAAAAAGGCATGGATTTCGAGATTCGGGACGTTGACCTTTACAACAAACCTGAAGATATCGCGGTTATGAACCCGTATGGTCAGGTACCCATTCTGGTCGAGCGCGACTTGATTTTGTACGAGTCCAATATCATTAACGAGTACATCGACGAGCGGTTCCCACATCCCCAGTTGATGCCCGGAGACCCCGTCGACCGTGCACGCGTTCGTCTTTTCTTGCTGAACTTCGAAAAAGAACTCTTTACACACGTCGCAGTGTTGGAGTCACGCAATAACAAGGGTAATGAAAAGACCTTGGATAAGGCGCGTGCCCATATCCGCGATCGCTTGACGCAGTTGGCGCCCGTGTTCTTGAAGAACAAATTTATGTTGGGTGAGAATTTCTCTATGCTCGACGTGTCAATTGCGCCGTTGCTTTGGCGTTTGGACATGTACGGCATTGAGTTGAGTAAAAATGCGGCGCCGCTGTTGAAATACGCGGAGCGTATCTTCTCTCGTCCCGCCTACATCGAGGCGTTAACGCCCTCCGAAAAGGTGATGCGCAAATAAGCGATGTCCTCATCGATGCCGCAAGACAATTTACCGCAAACCAAGCCGTACTTGATTCGAGCGATTCACGAATGGTGTTCGGATAACGGGTTCACCCCCTATTTGGGGGTGGCGGTTGACGCGTCGGTTGACGTGCCGATGGCTTACGTGACCAACAATCAAATCGTCCTAAATATCAGTTACGGCGCGACAGACGCCCTGAAAATGGGAAACGACCTCATCACCTTTAAAGGCCGCTTTAATGGTCAGGTGAAGGATCTGATGATTCCAGTCGCTAGGGTGGTTGCCATCTACGCCAAGGAGAATGGTCAGGGTATGGCTTTTGAGGCAACCGAGGCGGTCTTTGAGTCGGAGACAGTGGCCGAAGAAGTGCCTGCGGCTGCACCGGTTATCGCCTTGGTCAAACGGGATGATGCGGTGTCCGAAGAGTCATCATCAGATCCAGAGACTGACCCGCCGCAAGGACCAGGGCGGGGTGGTTTGCGTCGGGTCAAGTAGCCGCTTACTTGGCGACGCGGCGAAAAAACGACTTAAACGCAGGTCTATTTTTCGAAACCGACATTTGATAAAGTAGAATACAAAACGCGCCGATTTAGCTCAGTTGGTAGAGCAACGGTCTTGTAAACCGTAGGTCGTCTGTTCGAGTCAGACAATCGGCACCAAATTCCTTTTGGCAATTCAGTGGGTTACCTTGACCCGAATGAGGACGGTGCGTTGCTCTTGTTGCGCGACCGCCGCAGTCAGCGTCGGTAAAATCTGCCGGACTTTTGCGGCGACTGCTGGTGAGGCAACGAGAATGGTCCAATTGTCCTCGTCTGCGGGGCCCGCTTTGATTTGCCTGTGTAGGCCTTTGGGGATGATCGCTAGCAAACGCTGGAGCCGTGATTCGGACAGTCTCATGCGTTGCAGCAGTCCGTGAAGCGGCGCAGAAGCTTCAAGGGCCTGCTTGATGGGTATAGCGTTGGGTATAGAGGGTTTCAAAGCGCGCCAGAGTGCTTGAGACGACGATAAGGATAGGGACACATGCACGTCATTATCACCGACACGCGGTCATCATCGACCCGAACCATCGAGCTGGGTGCCAAGCGCATCGCAGCCTTGGTGGTGGTGTGCTTGCTGTTGTCTTTCCTTGGCGCGATGTACGCTTACCATCAGCTGGTGCGGGTCGGTGAGAGAAATGGCTGGACCTTTGTCAAAACCATGAGCGCGGTCGCTGACACTGGTCAAGCCGACGAGCAGGCTCGTTACCTTCGCGAAAATCTCGATGTGATGGCCAAGCGTTTGGGCGAGTTACAGGCTCGTCTGGTGCAGCTCGATTCGCTTGGTGAGCGTGTCGCTGGCATGGCTGGACTGGACATCAACACGATCAAAGCGGCGCCCGGCTCAGGCGGCGCCTTGGTCTCGCCTAAACCGCTCTCTGTGGAAGAGTTTAATGCCGCGCTCACAACGCTTGAGCGGAAAGGCGCATTAGGGGTCGACGTGCTCACGGTTCTTGAATCGCGCCTATCAGATCAGAAGTTGCAGCGCGCCTTGATCCCCACATCCCGACCGGTCATCGGGGGTTACTTGGGCTCTCGGTTTGGCCGCCGTATCGACCCCTTTACTGGCAATGCTGCCATGCACACGGGTCTCGACTTTCCTGCCCCCGTGGGGACTCCGATTTACGCCGCAGCGGGTGGCGTAGTGGTGACGGCCTTCGACCACGCAGAGTACGGAAAAATGCTTGAAATCGATCACGGCAACGACATCATCACGCGTTATGCGCACACCAGCAAAATCCTCGTCAGACGGGGAGACTTGGTCAAGCGAGGGCAAAAAATCGCCTTGATCGGTTCTACTGGCCGGTCCACCGGCCCCCACCTGCACTTTGAGGTTTGGGTCTCTGGGCAATATAAAGATCCGGCGAAATTCCTCGCCCAGGGCCAAAAGCCGCAACTCAGTAGCGCCCGCTGAGCGCGTTAAAATTGCGACAGTTAGCGAGAGCCACGCTGCTTAAACGGTGTGGCTTTTTTGTTGATTCTCCCCAACTCCTGTGTCGCCTTAGGCTGACACAAACTGAATGTAGTTATGGCCTTCTCTTTTCTTACAAAAATTTTCGGTAGCCGCAACGACCGACTGCTTCGCCAGTACCGGAAAACCGTCGTCGCGGTCAACGCACTCGAGAGCCAATACGAGCGTCTATCGGACGATGAGTTGAAGGCCAAGACGGCGGACTTCAGGGCCCAATTGGCGGAAGGTGTCGCCTTGGACAGCCTCATCCCTGATGTGTTTGCGACGGTACGGGAGGCCAGTAAGCGTGTCATGAAAATGCGCCATTTCGACGTACAGATCGTGGGTGCCATGGCGCTGCACCAAGGGAAAATCGCTGAAATGCGCACGGGTGAAGGCAAGACGCTGACCGCGACGCTCGCGGTCTACCTCAACGCGTTAACGGGCAAAGGAGTTCACGTGGTGACCGTCAACGATTACCTGGCCGCGCGCGATGCCTCTTGGATGGGGCGTCTCTATGGTTTCTTGGGCCTGACGGTTGGCATTAACCTGCCGACTTTAAACCGCGAAGAGAAGCAGGCTGCCTACAACGCTGACATCACCTATGGAACCAACAATGAATTTGGTTTCGATTATTTGCGCGACAACATGGTGTATGACGCCGCAGACCGTGTGGCTCGCGTCCTGAACTATGCCATTGTTGACGAGGTCGATTCGATCTTGATTGATGAGGCACGCACCCCGCTGATCATCAGTGGTCCGGCGGATGACCACACCCCAACCTATCAGGCCATTAACGCCCTGATCCCCAAGTTGACGCGACAGGAAGGCGAGGCAGATCCACGGACTGGCGAGGGCGTTATCGTGCCCGGTGATTTCACGGTCGACGAAAAATCGCACCAGGTTCACCTCACTGAGCAAGGGCATGAGCGCGCAGAAGCTTTGCTGAATGAAGCAGGTCTGCTGCCCGAGGGCGCTTCTTTATATGACCCAGCCAACATTGCTTTGATGCACCACGTGAATGCCGCGTTGCGCGCCAACAATCTGTATCACCGCGACCAACACTATGTCGTCCAAGACGGTGAGGTCGTGATTGTTGATGAGTTCACAGGCCGCTTAATGTCTGGTCGCCGTTGGAGCGATGGGCTGCACCAAGCAGTCGAGGCGAAGGAGAACGTCAAGATCCAGTCTGAAAACCAGACCATGGCGTCTATCACCTTCCAAAACTATTTCCGCTTGTACGGAAAGCTGGCGGGTATGACCGGTACGGCGGATACGGAGGCTTACGAATTCCAGACCATTTACGGACTCGAGACCGTCGTGATTCCGCCCAATCGGCCGAACCGCCGCGATGACCAACTCGACCGCGTCTACAAGACAACTCCAGAGAAATACAAAGCGGCAATCGACGATATCCGATCCTGTTATGAACGTGGACAGCCGGTATTGGTTGGCACATCGTCGATTGAAAACTCAGAGATCATCTCTTCACTGCTGACACAGGAGAAGTTGCCGCATGAGGTTTTAAATGCGAAGCAGCATGACCGCGAAGCGGACATCATCGCGCAAGCCGGCCGTCTGAAGGCAATCACCATCGCGACCAACATGGCCGGTCGCGGGACCGATATCGTGCTGGGTGGCAACCTCGAAAAACTGATGGCTAATGCGGGCATCGACGGCGGGACCGAGTCGCCGGCTGCCCAACCTGTGATGACCGCGTGGCAGGCTGAGCATGAGGCCGTTAAGGCGCTTGGCGGTCTGCGCATCATCGCCACAGAGCGCCACGAATCACGCCGTATCGACAACCAATTGCGTGGTCGCTCGGGTCGTCAGGGAGATCCAGGATCCTCTCGTTTCTACCTCAGTCTCGATGACTCGCTGATGCGAATTTTCGCGGGTGATCGTGTACGCGCCATCATGGACCGCCTGAAGATGCCCGAGGGTGAGGCGATCGAGGCCGGTATGGTGACTCGAAGTATCGAATCTGCGCAACGCAAGGTCGAGGCCCGTAACTTCGATGTTCGCAAACAGTTGCTCGAGTATGACGACGTCTCCAACGATCAGCGTAAGGTGATTTATCAGCAGCGCAATGACATTTTGGATGCCTCGGCCCTCAGAGAGCAGATCACGGCCCTGCGTGATGGTTGTTTCAATGCTTTAGTGCGTCAATTCGTGCCTGTTGAAAGTGTCGAAGAGCAATGGGACTTGGCTGGTCTGCAGCGTGTGTTGGCCGATGACTGGCAGTTGACCGTAGACCTGATTGGTACAGTGAGTCAGGCGGATGCCATCGATGATGACGACATTGTGAAGATCGTCACCGATGCTGCGACCACCCATTTCGAGGCCAAGGTGGCTCGCGTGGGAGATACGAATTTCACACAGTTCGAGCGCATGGTTCTGCTTCAAACACTTGACTCCAATTGGCGTGAGCACCTGAGTGCGTTGGACTATTTACGACAAGGTATTCATTTGCGTGGTTACGCCCAGAAACAGCCTAAACAAGAATACAAACGCGAGGCGTTTGAATTGTTTGGTTTGATGTTGGATAACGTGCGTAATGAGGTCACTCGTATCCTAATGAACGTGCGAATCACGGAGCCAGAAAGCGTCGAGACGGCGGCTGCCGAAATGGAGGCCCGTGGTGAGGACCTGTCGAAAGTGCAGTACACCGCACCGACTGAAACAGGTGATGCTCAGGCGGTTGCGAACGCACTGTTCTCTGATGGTCCGCGTTTAAACGACGTACCTCGTGTGGGTCGTAATGACCCCTGCCCTTGCGGCAGCGGCAAGAAGTACAAGCACTGTCATGGTGCCTTGGCCTAATTCCTTTTTCGTGAAGGCGATTTTTTATGCCGGTTAATTTATCTGTGCCGAAGGCCTCGGATCTAAAGCCTGTACCCGGCGTACGCTGGGGTGTGGTTGAGGCCGGTGTTCGCAAAGCTAATCGCAAAGATGTGAGTGTCTGCGTCCTTGATGCGCAGACCCAGGTCGATGCAGTTTTTACCGAGAACCGTTTTTGTGCAGCACCCGTGCAGGTGTGTCGCACACACCTTGCAGCAGGTCATGGCATTCGAGCTTTGGTGATCAATACTGGCAATGCCAACGCGGGTACAGGGGCAAAAGGTTTGGTCCACGCCACACAAATGGCGCAAGCGGGTGCGTCTGCCCTTGGGCTCGACGTCACACAGGTACTGCCGTTTTCCACGGGCGTAATTTTGGAGCCCTTACCGATCGATCGTGTTGAGGCCGGTATTGCCCGCGCCACGCAGAAATTGAGCGGCGACGCGTGGTTGGACGCTGCGCAAGGCATCATGACCACCGATACCCAGCCCAAAGCCTACAGTCGGCAATGTCTGGTCGGAGGCGCTACTGTGACGGTTACGGGTATCGCAAAAGGAGCGGGCATGATTCGCCCCAACATGGCGACCATGTTGGGATTTGTCGCGACCGACGCTCATATCTCGCCTGCCCTGATGCGTGGGGTGGCAAAGCAATTGGCCGACCAGTCGTTCAATCGTGTCACGGTTGACGGTGACACCTCGACTAACGACAGCTTTGTGGTCATGGCGACGGGCAAAGCCCCCCACACGGCGGTGAGCGATTGGTCGTCTGCTGACGGTATGGCTTTGCTCGATGCGTTGATGGGCGTATCGCGTGACTTGGCCCATGCAATTGTTCGCGATGGCGAGGGCGCGACTAAATTCATCACCATTGAAGTCGGCGGCGGTAAGGACACCGCTGAGTGCCTCAAGGTGGCTTACGCTGTTGCCCATTCACCGTTGGTCAAAACCGCTTTTTTTGCCAGTGATCCCAACCTAGGACGTATTTTGGCCGCTGTGGGCTACGCGGGTATCTCCGATTTAGACGTGGCGCGTATCGATGTCTTTTTGGATGATGTGCAAGTTGCCCAGGCAGGGGGCTTATACGCACATTACACCGAGGCGCAGGGTGCTGCCGTGATGGCTAAACCTGAGATCAAGATCCAAATAGAGTTGGGTCGGGGTTCAGCGCGTGACACGGTCTGGACCTGTGACTTTAGCCACGATTACGTATCGATCAACGCGGACTACCGCAGTTAATGTTGAAACCATGTCACAAAATGATGAATTGCTGGCCCAGCTGATCAAACGCGCGGATGCCTTGATTGACATCATGGCCAAGCAGGCCGCCGCTCCTCGCGTTGAGCCGCCCGATTGGAATGCCAGTGTCGCCTATCGTTACCGGCGGTATCGTGATGGGCGCACTGCCTTGGTACCCGTCCCGCATGTCGCTTCCCTGTCATTGGATGACCTGCAAGAGATCGACGATCAAAAGCAAAAGATACAGCGCAACACCGCACACTTCATGGCAGGCTTGCCTGCCAATAACGTGCTGCTGACTGGCGCGCGTGGTACGGGCAAATCGTCATTGATCAAGGGTTGCTTGAACACATACAGCGCGCAGGGTCTGCGGTTGATCGAGGTCGACAAATCAGACCTGATTGATCTCCCGGATCTCATCGATGTTGTGGCGGATCGTCCCGAGCGATTCATTGTGTATTGTGATGACTTGAGTTTCGAGGACGGTGATCCGGCTTACAAAGCGCTGAAGTCCATCCTCGATGGGACAGTTTCTGCGGCAGGCGCTAATGTGCTTATTTACGCGACCAGTAACCGGCGTCATCTGTTGCCAGAGTACATGAGCGAAAACGCGACCTATACGCACACCTCGGACGGCGAGGTCCATCCTGGCGAGGTCGTGGAGGAAAAAATATCCCTGAGCGAGCGGTTTGGCTTGTGGATCAGTTTTTACCCGTTCTCGCAAGACGAGTACCTGACGATCGCCAATCAATGGTTGATGCATTTCGGTGTTGGTGCTGAGGCGTTAGAGGCTGCACGCCCCCATGCCTTGCTCTGGGCGCTCGAGCGGGGCTCACGCAGTGGCCGCGTCGCCTATCAATTTGCGCGTGACTATGCGGCCGCGCTGCAAGCAGAGACATAACGTTTGGCCAACCACTGTGTCTCGATCCCCTGTTAATCCCAAAGTTTTGCAAGTGGCGCCTGAGACCCCCCGCACGGTCGGCGACCGCCCCCTCACTGAGGTTGCTGTCGGCATTTTGCAGGCGCATGACCAACGGGTGTTGTTGACCACTCGTCCTGCCGGCAAAGCCTATGCAGGTTATTGGGAATTTCCAGGCGGTAAGTTGGAGGCGGGTGAAACCGTGCTGGAGGCGTTGGCGCGCGAATTACACGAAGAAATCAACGTCCAGATCGACGGCGGCGAGGTGCTGCAATCCGATGTCGTTGATTACCCCCATGCCTTGGTGCGATTGCACTTTTGCTTGGTTCGTTCGTGGCGTGGTGTGATCACGATGCGGGAGGCGCAAGCCCATGCTTGGACCGCGCTGCCAACAGAACTCACGCCGATACTGCCCGGTACTGTCCCCGTACTGGAGTGGTTACCGGCCCGCTTAGCTGGCGCGCGGGTCGTCTAACTCGCTGAGCGGATCTGTGTCGGGGGCAGGCACGCGATAGGCCTCTGTGGCCCAAGCGCCTAGGTCAATCAATTTGCAGGCTTCCCTGCAAAATGGACGGTAGGGGTTGCGTGCAGCGTACACACTTTCGCCACCGCAGGTTGGGCAGCTAACGATGGTCTCTTTGAAGGTTGGTTCGGGTGTTGCCATGCCAGCCCACTAGCCGCAGTTGCTGATGAGGAAGTCGACGTCAGCTTTCATGCTTTGGGTCCGGTGCCCGTCCTCGATGCGCATAATGCGCACCGATATCAGCAGGCGGTTGGCACTCACCTCGGGGACCCAGCCTGCTCGGTCCGGGACGCCGATGCGAATCAAGCTTACGTTTCGACCCTGTGGCAAGTTTTGCTGGTACATGCCGTCCTTTGCGACGACCGAATGCGGTGCGGCGCTGTCCCGTAACAAGCCGAGCATCAGCTTGAGCACGCTGGGAATCGGGTCAATACTGCGCATCCATTGCGCGATGGCTTTTTGCCGGGCATCCACAGACTGCTTCAGCCAGTCATGGTAGGCGGGTAGGTCGAACTCACAGGTTCCTGCTGGGATACCCATACGGCCTCGGATCGCATTTAGAAATTCTGATTCCGAGAGACTGTGCCCCAGCTTACCGGTCGTTTCGTTCAACGAATCGTAAGCATCGTCGAGCTGTTTGAGCAGGCCGTTGAGTGCTGACTCGTCGATGTTTGGGTTATTCGCATACCCGGCCAATACACCCTTTTGCCGATCGATATCCTTCAGTAAGTCGCCCCGCAAATCGGCGCGTGACCCCATGTCCATTAACTCAAATAGGGTCTGTAACGCGAAGTGGTGATCGTGCTCGGAGGTTCCCGCCTGTAGCGCGGTTAACCGATCAATCAAACGCTCCACCCGCAGGTAGGTTCGCATTTTCTCGTTGATGGGGTACTCGTAGGTGATCACAGGGGAAATCGGGTTAGGGTGTCGTTTTCGCGCAGATCCTAATCATATCGCGAGTTGCTCGAGGTGCCCATCAACCTCAGCGGACAATTCAGTCAGGGTTAATGTCTCGTTATAAATGACGACGTCAGCAGCGGCCAAGCGCTGTAGCCGGGTGGCTTGTTGTTGCATGATGGCTTTGACCTGCTCCGCAGGAAAACCGTTCCTCGCCATGACGCGCTGGATCTGTGTTTCAGGCAAGCAGTCCACCACCCAAATTTGCTGACAGCGTGAACGCCAGTGTGCGGATTCAACCAGCAGGGGAACGTCGCAGACAACGATGTCGGTTGGCGCCTCTGTGATGGCCGCAGTCATGGCTTGTTGAATCAGGGGGTGGATCACATGCTCAAGTTGTCTCTTGGCGCCAGTGTCCGCAAAAATACGCGCGCGCATGTGATTGCGGTCCATGGCACCACTTGCATCAATCGCCTGATCGCCGAACAGTTCACGGATTGCCGGTATGGCGCGTCCACCACTCGCAGTCAGGCCTTTGGCAATTTGGTCTGCATCGAGAACGGTGATGCCGTGCGCCAGCAGGTAACGCGCAACAGTGCTCTTACCACTGCCGATACCGCCTGTGAGCCCCCAAACCGTGTGTCGCTTCATGCGTGTCATTGTGACCCAAAAAATCGCCACTCATGCAAGCAGATCAGCAGCCCCCCGATAGCCAGGAAAGGGCCAAATGGCAGGGGTTCTTGTGCTCGTAACGATTGGCCTTTATGGACTGCACGCATGATTCCAAAAGCGGCTCCTGTGAGTGCAGCAAAAAATAAAATCCACGGTAGGTTAGCCCAGCCAAACCACGCGCCTAAGCCCGCTAGCAATTTGGCATCACCGCCGCCAAAGCCAACCCGTTGCGTACGCAGGCGATAAATCCAGCCCACCCCCATCAGCACCGACCAACCAGCCAATGCACCAATAAAACTATCGGTTGGTGTGGTGGTTAATAAACCCAGCAGGCTCACGACCAAACCCAAAACCAAAAATGGTAACGTCAATACATCCGGAAGCCAGTAGCTGGCGCCGTCAATCCATGCCATGGTGAGTAAGGCCAGACCCCAAAATGCCCAGACGCCAGCCTGAGTGGGGTTGTCGGGATATACCAGCAAACAAACGATGAACCAGGCGCTCGCTAGCGCCTCAATAGCTGGGTAACGCCAATGGATTCGTGCTTGGCAAAAATGACAGCGCCCGCCCAGCCAAACATAGCTCAGGATGGGGATGAGCATCGTTGCACGCAAGGACGTCAGGCAATTCGGGCATTGGGACCGATGACCACGTGGCCCCGGCGCGGCGTCACTCGCTATCTCATGCTGTTGGTCTAACCACATCGGTATGCGTGTGATGAGCACATTCGCGGCGCTTCCAAATGTGAGCCCACAAAGCGCAAAAATAACGAGCAAAAACAGGTCAGCGGAGGGCATGGACGATCAGATGGTTTGACCAATTTGAAATACGGGCCAGTACATGGCGAGCACCATGGTACCAATGATCAAACCCAAAATGAGAATTGACAGGGGTTCGAGTGCAGCGGTCCATTTTTCAAGCGCCTCTTTGGCCGCGCTGTCTAAACTGGTGGCGGCGCTTTGTAGCAGGGTGTCGAGTGCGCCTGTTGCCTCCCCCACTCGGCACAGTTGGGGCAGAAGTGGCGATACCAACGGGCTAGCTCCCAATGCCACACTCAGTAGGACGCCACGGTTAACCGATTGGTGAACCGTATGAACAACGCGCTGAAAGCTGAGCGTCTGTTGCGCTTGCGCCAAGTGCGTCAATGCTTTTGAAAGTGGCAGACCTGTCTGTAAGAGACTGTGGAGCGTTTTTGCCAGCGCGGCGCTATAGACTGTCTTGAGCCAATGGCCGTAACCCGGTATCCGAAACAGTTGACTTTCACAAAACAAGCGGAAGGCCGGGCGTTTAAGCTGTCGTTTTACGATAAAGGCCAAAAGTAACAAACCCAATGAGCCGGGTCCGCCCCATGTTCGTAGCGATTGAGCGCACCAAATTAGCTGTTGCGTGAGCCAGGGAAGGGGCGTGCCACGTTGCGCAAACTGCGCTTCAAAACTGGGAATCACCAAGGTCATGATTAACGTGACAACCAAGGCGGCAACTCCCGCAATCAGGGCGGGATAACGCAGCGCGCTTTGAATTTGCGCTTTGCGGCGGGCATCACTTTGCAATTGGTGCGCAAGATGTTGGAGCCCGCTGGCGAGCTGACCACCTTCCTCAGCCGCGGCGATGACGCCGACATACAGGTCACTGAAATGCTGAACCTGTCGGCCTATGCATACCGAATAGGCATGCCCTGCCATTAAATCAGTTTGGAGGGTTGTGAGCACCGCCTTGAGGGTCGCGGTGCCCTTGCCGTCTCGTAGCAGCTGAATCGCTTCGGTGAGTGGGAGACCTGCGCCGATGAGGTGTGCGAGTTGGTGTGTCAGTGCCAGGCGGTCAACCGCGCTGAGAACCGGTGCCGGTAGCGTCCAAGGCCGCCTTGACGCGATGACGGTAATATTGAACCACCCATCGGTACGGAGTTGCGCCTCAAGTGTGGCGGCAGATGCAGCAGCTTCTGTGCCGTGCCCAATCAGCCCCGTCCAGTTACGCGCGGACCATTTATACGTCAACATTTCGCCGCAACTCTTCAACGCTTGTGATCCCGGCATCTACGAGCCGCTGACCGCTTTGTTTGAGGGTTTGTATGCCGCTCGCAGCGGCTTGCTGCGCCAGTTCGGTGACGCTGGCATGGGCCAACAGTGACGCACCCAGTTGCTCGCTCATGGGCAGTATTTGGAAGATGCCGATGCGGCCTTGGTAGCCATTGACGCAGCGGGGGCACCCGACCGGGATGAACCATGGCGCAGACTGTGTGTCCCGAGTTGGTACTGGCTTTTTGCAGTGGGCACAGAGTTTTCGTAATAGGCGCTGTGCGGTGACCAGCCGCACAGCCGATAGCACCTGTATCGCCGGTACACCCATGTGTATCAGGCGGATGAGCGCGGCAGGCGCGTCTTTGGTGTGGAGTGTGGAAAGCACTAAGTGACCGGTCTGTGCTGCCTGAATAGAAATATTTGCGGTTAAGTCATCGCGAATTTCTCCAACCATGATGACGTCGGGGTCCTGCCTCAAGAAGGCACGCAGTGCGACGGGGAAGGTTAAGCCAGCTTTTTCGTTGATCTGGAGATGCTGTACGCCTGTAATTGGCATTTCAACGGGATCCTCCACCGTGCAAATGTTCACTGATGTTTGGTTCAGACGTGCCAAGCAGCTGTAGAGCGAGATCGTTTTGCCGCAACCAGTAGGGCCCGTCATTAGGATTAGACCGTTCGGTGCATCCAAAGCATTTTCGAGGTCATGCAGTTGGGATGACGTGTAGCCCAAATCGCCCAAATGGTGATCCGAGGTTGTTTGACCGAGCAGCCGTATCACCAGTTTCTCCCCCTCAACGGTCGGCAGGCTGCTCACACGACAATCCCATGTGTGTGCCCCGTCTGTGGCATAGGTCAGGTGTCCGTCTTGCGGCATGCGTTGTTGCGCGATATCCATACCCGCCTGGACCTTGATATGGGCACAAAGGGCTTCACGGGCAACATTCAACTTGCGGTAATTGGGTAACGCGGTATGTGCGACCAGCACCCCATCAATTCGAAAGCGACAGTGCACGCCCGTCTCTATGGGTTCAATGTGAATGTCACTGGCGCGGTAGTGGCAGGCTCGCGCCAAGAGATGTTGCCAAATGGCGGTCGGATCGGTCAGGGGCGACTCATGGCCGCTGGCCATAAAAGGCGTTTGCATCGCCTCAGTTTGAAGCGCAGCCTTTGATGCGCCATCAGGAAAACGCGGGGGACTTTACGCTACTTGCTGAGCAGTCGCATGGCGTCTTCTAACCCTTTGAGGGTGAGCGGGAACATGCGCCCACCCATGAGTTGCTGGATGATGTCAATACTCTGCCGGTATTGCCAAACACCTTGGGGCTCCGGATTGATCCATGCAAATTTGGTGAAGGTTTGTGTCAAGCGCTGTAGCCACTCCGCACCCGGCTCCTCGTTGTTGTATTCAACGCTGCCGCCGGGCTGCAAAATTTCGTAGGGACTCATGGTGGCATCCCCTACAAAAATTAATTTGTAGTCACGGTTGTATTTTCGGATGATGTCCCAGGTCGGAAACTTCTCCGCGTAACGCCTGCGGTTATTGCGCCATACATAGTCATATACGCAGTTGTGAAAGTAATAGAACTCGAGGTGTTTGAATTCGGTGCGAGCAGCTGAAAACAGCTCTTCCACGCGTTCGATATGCTCGTCCATGGTGCCGCCGACGTCCATCAGCAGTAGCACTTTGACGTGGTTGTGACGCTCGGGCACCATCTTGATATCCAGAAAGCCTGCATTGGCTGCGGTGTTCTTGATGGTGCCGTCTAGATCAAGCTCTTCCTCTAAACCTTGCCGGGCGAATTTACGCAGTCGTCGAAGTGCCACCTTGATGTTGCGCGTTCCAAGCTCTTGCGTGTCATCGTAGTCCCGGTAGGCTCGTTTTTCCCAAACCTTCACGCCACTCTTGTTGCCACCTTTACCCCCAATCCGCACACCTTGGGTGTTGTAGCCGCCGTTACCAAATGGCGAGGTACCGCCCGTTCCGACCCATTTGCTGCCGCCTTCGTGTCTTGCCTTTTGTTCTTCGAGACGCTTTTTTAAGGTCTCCATCAATTCGTCGTAATCGAGCTTCGGCGCCTTGTCCTTTTGCTCGTCGGTGAGAAGTTTTTCTATTTCACGTCTGAGCCAGTCGGCTGGTATGGGCTTTGAAAAGTCAGCGATCGCATCGACGCCCTTAAAGTAGGCGCTGAAAGCTTTGTCGAATTTATCGTAGTGCTTCTCGTCCTTGACCAGAATCGCTCGGCTAAGGAAGTAGAAGTCCTCCATCGAGCAGGCCTCTGGGTTGCCCGGACCAATCACGTTTTTTTCAAACGCCTCAAGCAATGCCAAGTGCTCCTTGATAGAAACCGGGAGTTTTGCGGCTCGGAGTGCAAAGAAAAACTGCGTCAGCATGGGCTAGTGGCGTGTGTTTAGAGGCTGTGACGGGTGCTGGCGCGTAATGCAAAGTCGAGGTGCGCCCGCACGGTTGGCCATTCGTTGTCGATGATGCTGTACACGCAGGTATCGCGCAAGGTATTGGGGGCTGAGGGGTGAGGGTTAATTTGGTGGTTGCGCAAAATACCATCGAGTTTCGCCCCCAGCCGCTCGATCGCCCGGCGACTGCGATGATTGAAGGCGTGCGTGCGAAATTCAACGGCAATGCAGGCCAGGTGCTCGAACGCATGGGCGAGCAGCAGACGTTTGCACGCGCTGTTGAGGCGGGTGCGTTGGACTGCGCGGCGGTACCAGGTGCTCCCGATTTCGACTCGGCGGTTACTGACGTCGATGTTCATGTACGTGGTCATGCCGACTGCTCTGCCGATTAGTGGCCCGGGTTGCTTGTTGATCACGGCAAAGGGGTTCATCAAGCCTTGTCGTTGCAGGGCCAGTCGTCGTTCAATCTCTGTGGCCATGCCGTCAGCGTTCGGGATGGCAGTGAACCACAGGGTATGCAAGTCACCGTCGCGCGTCGCTTCACGCAGATCATCCGCATCATCCATCGTCAACGGTCGTAATTCGACGTGGTCATTTTCTAGGTGAACGGGGTGGACGAATGGGTTCATGGCTGCCGCAGCGCTTGAGGTCTCAACGGTTTCGGTTATTCATGAAAACTAATTTTTCAAACAACGTCACATCTTGTTCGTTTTTCAACAGTGCGCCTACCAGTGGGGGCAAACTGATTTTGTCGTCAGCGCTTTGCAAGGCCTCAAGGGGGATGTCTTCAGCAACCAACAACTTCAGCCAATCGATAAGTTCTGACGTGCTGGGTTTCTTTTTTATACCCGGTAAGTTGCGGATGTCATAGAAGGTTTTGAGGGCGCAGGTCAGCAAGTCTTTTTTCAGCGTTGGGAAGTGGACGTCGACGATCGCGTTCATGGTCTCCGCGTCGGGGAACTTGATGTAATGAAAAAAGCAGCGGCGCAAAAATGCGTCGGGTAGTTCTTTTTCATTGTTGGAGGTAATGAACACCAAGGGCCGGTGCTTGGCGCGAATGGTTTCTCGGGTCTCGTAGCAATAAAACTCCATGCGATCGATCTCGCGCAGCAGATCATTTGGAAACTCGATGTCTGCTTTATCGATCTCGTCAATCAGCAATACGACGGGTTGGTCCGCGGTAAAAGCCTGCCAGAGGACCCCCTGAACGATGTAGTTTTCGATGTGTTTGACGCGTTCGCCACCATCGCCGAGCTGACTGTCGCGAAGACGGCTGACGGCGTCGTACTCGTAAAGACCCTGTTGGGCTTTGGTGGTCGATTTGATGTGCCATTGCAACAACGGCATACCCAACGACTCGGCGACTTCCTCTGCCAGCATGGTCTTGCCGGTTCCCGGCTCACCTTTAACCAGTAGGGGACGCCGGAGGGTCATGGCGGCGTTGACGGCCAACATCAGGTCGGGTGTGGCGATGTACTTTTCGGTACCTTGGAATTTATTGCTCATGGCACTATTTTGATGATTTTTGGTGAGGGCGAACGGGTTCTCGCTTTGAGGATATGAAATTTTCGCCCTTGCAGTCTATATAATCAGCGGTTGATTTTTGATAACGTCACGTTCAGAGCAGAAACCTATGAAACAACTGTTGACCAAGATGCTGCCCCGTTTTGTCGCTATGGCGACTTTAAGTACAGCAGCAGTCATTGCCCCCCAGATGGCTGTCGCCGCCGATGGTGATGTCAAAGCTGGTGAGTCAAAAGCGGCCATGTGCATCGGTTGCCACGGTATCGTTGGATACCAAAACGTATTCCCTGAAGTCTATAAGGTTCCCCAAATTTCTGGGCAGTCTGCCAAGTACATTGAGTCGGCGTTGAACGCCTACAAAAAAGGTGACCGCAAGCACCCCACCATGCGTGGTATCGCAGGCCCACTCAGCGATCAGGACATTGCTGATTTAGCTGCTTTTTACGGTTCCGCCAGTAACGGTGCTGGCGCACCGGAGACAGCGGCGCCTGCAACCGAGGTCGTCGCGGCCTTGCTGAACAAAGGCGGCTGTGTCGCTTGTCATGGCGTGAATTACAGCAAGCCACTCGACCCCAGCTACCCCAAGCTGGCTGGCCAACATGCGGATTATCTGTACGCGGCTTTGCGGGCCTATAACATCCAAGGAAACGCCGTGGTCGGTCGCAACAACGCGATCATGGGGGGTGTGACTGGCCAATACAGCAACGCGGAATTGAAGGCGATGGCTGATTACCTAGCTTCCCTCAAGGGTGATCTCTCCACTAAGCCGCAATCGCGCTTCCGTTGATTAGCTGATCCTCGCCCCAAAAAAAGCCGCTACCAGCGGCTTTTTTTATGCGTGACGGTCTCAGTCGCGGGTCGCGAGGCGTCGGACATGGTCCATGTAGGCCTCTCCGTCTGGCGGACGCCCACTGCGTTGGCTCTCCCACACCATTCTTCCGAGACAGTCCATCACCTGGTGATGAGCCTCGTGCAAATCGCCTAATTTGGCGGTCAGCAACTCCACCGCTTGGCGGATACCTCGGGGCTGGTCGATCGCGCATTGCTCGCTGATCGTGAGGTGCATGGAGACATGCAAAAAGGGATTCTCTGCGATCTCGTCAGTGGGCTTGGCTTCGGGCGTTGCAACGGCGGCAATGGCTGCATCTTCATCCGCGAAGACGTGGACGTATTCGGGGTGCGCGTGCATCCATTGTGCTGCGAGGGTCTCAATGGCTTCCATCGGCGCCTGTTGGGTGTACTTGGCATACGCGCGGCAAAAGAAACGGCGGACATCAGCTTGGTTGGGCGTAAACATGGCTCGATGTTAGGTCAAAATGGCAGCCTTTGAAGATTGTGCGTGCTTGCCATGCCGTTTCCCATGCCCTTTTTTGACGATGTCATTTCCGACCCTTGGTTCTATACGGTAGCGATTCCAGCCGTGTTACTCATGGGCATTAGCAAGAGTGGTTTTGGATCGGGCTTCGGCAGTTTGGCCGTTCCCATCATGGCGTTGGCTATTTCCGTGCCCAAGGCAGCGGCGATTTTCATGCCTATTTTGTTGGTGATGGACCTAATGGGGTTGGTAGTTTTTCGACGCCATCTAGACGGTTCCCTGATGCGATTCTTGCTGCCGCTCGGATTGCTGGGTACGGTCGTCGGAACGTTGACTTTCCAGTTTTTACCAACGACTGTGGTGTCGGCCCTGGTTGGCGCTTTAACATTGTTGTTTCTGTTACAGCGTAAGCTGACCCCGAAGCTGAAAGTCGCCAAGCCTTGGCCCAAACCGGTCGGTGCCCTGCTGGCCGTTTTGTCGGGTTTTACCAGTTTTGTGGCGCATGCCGGTGGTCCACCGATCAATGCCTATATTCTGGGGATGCGTATGCAACCCATCAACTTTGCGGCGACTCTGGCTGTTTTTTTCTTCGTGATAAACCTGAGTAAGTGGGTACCTTATGGCTATCTCGGTTTGTTAAATTGGCAGAACTTTCAAACATCGTTATTGTTGATGCCGCTCGCGCCAATTGGGGTGTGGATAGGCGTAACCATTGCGAAACGAATCCAGATGGATTTGTTTTACAAACTGGTTGAGGTTGGCATGCTGCTGACTGGTTTAAAACTCGTCAGCGATTGGTTGCTGAAGTAACACAGGGAGGATGCACATGCGGGAATTTGAGAGCTCGGCAGACCTGGTGCCATTGATTGGCACCGAGGTGGCAGTGAGCGAGTGGGTAACCATCGACCAACGTGTGATCGATCTGTTCGCAGACGCCACAGATGACCACCAATGGATTCATGTCGACCCGGCCCGTGCTGCAGACAGTCCTTTTGGCAGCACCGTTGCGCACGGGTTTTTGACCCTTTCGTTGTTGCCCAAATTTTTAGCGGCGTCGGTGCGCTTCAAACGCAGTGTGATGGGCCTGAATTACGGCCTCAACAAAGTGCGCTTCACAGCGCCGGTGCCAGTCGACAGTCGTTTACGCGCGCGGTTTCATTTAATTGACGCGGAGCCCATAGAGTCAAATGGCATGCAAATCACTTGGCAGATGACTGTCGAGCGTGCGGGCTCGCCCAAGCCGGTTTGCGTCGCCGAATCGGTTGTTCGCGACTACACCGGGTAGGCGTCAGCCGAACCCATTCTGCCGCCAAGCCTCGTAGCCCATGATGGCAACTGCGTTTGACAGGTTCAAACTCCGTTGTCCATTCTTCATAGGGAGTCGCATCCAGTTTTCAAACGGAATCTGGATGCGAATGTGCTCAGGCAGTCCCTTTGTTTCGGAGCCGAATACCAGATAGCTACCGGGCCTGAAGGGCGTGTCATAGGGGCTGCGTTGTCCTTTGGTTGTTAAGGCAAAACAGGCACTCGCTTTGACGTCTTCAGCGACTAAAAAAGCTTCCCAGCTCGCATGGCGTTTAACGCGTGCGGCTTCGTGGTAATCGAGACCCGCGCGACGCAGTTGTTTGTCGTCCATCGAAAACGCGAGTGGTTCGATCAGATGTAATTGCCAGCCAGTGTTCGCGCACAGGCGAATCACGTTGCCTGTATTGGGGGGAATTTCAGGATGAACAAGAACGATGTTAAACATGGCGTATGAGGGCAACAACAAGAACAATGCCCGCGTATCTTAGCCGTCTGGCTTGGGCGTACGTGCCAGTACGACCGTGTTGACGCTTGCAGCACCGGCGCGCAGTAAAACATCCGTGACCGCGGTGAGCGTGGCGCCCGTGGTGCTGACATCATCGATCAGGACCAAGTGTCGCCCCTTGATGCCGTCTATTGCCGACGCGTTAACCATGAATGCCCCGGACAAGTTATCGGCTCGCGCGTGCAAGCCCAAAGCTTTCTGGGCCTTGTTTGTGCCCAGTCTGCCTAAGGCATGACGGATTTCTGGGGGTGGCAGAGAGAGCTGGTGGCGAAGTTGTGTGATGAGATCAGCGGTTTGATGAAAACCCCGACCGCTCAATGCGCGGTCGCTGAGGGGGACTCCAACCCAAGCGTCTGCGTTGCGAAGTAGGCGGGAGATGATTGGGTTGCTGTGCATCAATGCGGCGAAGCCGTGCCCCAAACCCACATCGCCCTGCGATTTATAGGCGTTTATTAACCCGGACCAAGGAAATGCATAGTCCACGGCAGCGGCACCCAATGACCAATTCGGCGGCGACTGGCTGCAAGCTGCACACCGCTGGATACCGGGTGCGGTACGTAAGCTGCATTGGATGCAACGGGCGGCGGCTCGTGTGAATGCGACTTCGCAGGGGCCACACCATGCCCGGTCAACGCGCCCACGCCGTAGCCAAACCGGGGTGTAATGCCATTGTTCGCAGATGCGGCATTGGTTGGGAATGTGGAGAGGCATGGATCGGACTCAATATACTCGGGGCCCCAGCAGTGCTTTTGACAGACTTACCCTTACGTTTTTCTCCGCCCTTCGCACACCTTTCAACATGACCTCCCATTTGGTTCCCACTCTTGATCCACAGGCCGCGACCCGACTGCTCAGCCGGTCGAGGCCAAGCACGCGATCGAGTTGGTTGTGCGAGGAAATTGCGCAACGCATGCTGAGTCGTTTGGATTGGATGAACCAACTACCTGCTCGTTGGCTGCATTGGGAACCCGTTTGGGGTGGGCTGGCCGCGCACGAGCAATTGTTGAAAAAGATACCCAAAGCCCGCGCCTGGGTGGACAGCAGCAGCGGTGCTGACTTAACACGCACGCAAGCACTTGGACGTCCAAGCTGGGCCTTTTGGCGTGGTGGAACGCCTGTTTGGACGGCTGAATCGGGGACGGTCGACATGCTGTGGGCCAACCAGTCTCTGCATCTGCAAGCAGATCCGATGGCGACGTTCCAGAAGTGGAAGCAGGCATTGAGCGCCCAGGGTTACGTCTTGTTCTCATCGCTGGGGCCTGACACGCTGAAGGAATTGCGGGCGGTTTATGCCAAGCAGGGATGGCCTGACGCGATGCATGCGTACACCGACATGCATGACTGGGGCGACATGTTGGTTGAGGCCGGCTTTGCCGAGCCGGTCATGGACATGGAAACACTCACCTTGACCTACGCCAGCGCAGAGCGTTTGATTGCCGATCTGCGCGATTACGGTGGCAACGCGGCGCGTCAGCGGTTTCAGGGGCTGCGTGGCAAGCAGTGGCGCGCCCAGTTAATCGATGCGATTGAGGCCGACGTGCCGCGAACGCACGATGGGCAATTACAGGTAACCGTGGAAGTGATTTATGGTCATGCGATCAAACCCGAATTGAAGGTGCCGATGCAAGGTACCACGCACGTGGCTTTGACAGATATGCGAGCCATGCTTGGACAAACGCCGAAAAAGTCAGCGTAGCGTCAGTTTGTCCAACCGTCGCTGTGTGGAGGTGTCTGTTTTGACCAGAAAATAAGGGTTTTCTCGCAGTCTCAGGGCCGTTTATTGGTGTGACCGCGCTACAATCCTATGTTGTTCGAGACGCGCCCTGCGCACCGGTTTGACCAGTCTGCAGGGATGGGTTTTGCGAAGGTTTAAACGATGGTTATCCATTTTTGATTCAGACTTTGCAGTTCTATGGCATCCGTACCAGCGACCGCTCTGCGATTTGGGCAAACGACCGATAACGCTTTGGTGTGGTCGTTCCGAAAGAATTGCGCGATTCGTCCGGGGCAATTGATCGGCGTATTCGCTGGCCTAAGCGTCGCGTCGTTGAGTGTGGCGATGGCGTTTTGGTTTCAAGGTGCGACTTATGTGTTGCCTTTTGCTTGCCTAGAAGTCGCTGTGTTGGCGATTGCGTTTGTTCTGTACGCGCGGCATGCGACCGACGGCGAGACGGCAAAGTTGGATCAAAACTGGTTGGTCATTGAGCAGGAAATTGCTGGTAAGCGGGTGGAAAACCGCTTTCCCCGCGCATCGGTTCGGATCGAGCCGTTGGCGGACAGCGATAACTTGATTGAGGTCAGTGCGCGGGGTGATCGGTTGGAGTTCGGCCGTCACTTGCGAGCGGAATGGCGGCCCTTGGTTGCCAAGGAAATGCGGTTTGCCGTGAGGGGCGTTTGTTAAACAGCCTTTCGCGTTGGATTGGCAACAGTGTGTTTTGGTTTGATCCGAGCTTGATATATCATTCAAGACTTATATTAGAGGCGTAACAAGAAGTGAGTACGACTATGACATTGGGCAACGTCCCTAGCAGCCGCCTGGCGGCCATCCAATCTGGTTTACTGAAAGCCTTGATAGGCTTGGCTGGTTTGACATCAGGCGCAGCGTTCGCAACTGGCGACTTGCCCGGCGGTCCCGCAGTGAATCAGTTGAATATGCATCCACCGGTTACAGCAATTGCTGTGGAACAAAACTGGTTGCATTGGTTCATGTTGATTTTGTGTACCGTCATTTTTGTGGTCGTTTTTGGTGTGATGTTCTACTCGATCTGGAAGCACCGCCGTTCGGTGGGTCACCAGGCGCAAGAGCTGCCCGAGCCCATCTGGGTTGAATTGGGGTGGACGATTGTTCCCTTCCTGATTGTGATTGGTATGGCCTTGCCTGCCACGAAGGTGTTGGTCGCGCAAAAAGACACCACAAATGCCGAGGTGACCATCAAAGCCACCGGTATGCAGTGGCAGTGGGGCTACGATTACATCAAGGGTGAGGGCGAGGGCATTGGCTTCATCTCCCGCTTGGATCCTTCGCACCGTGTCATGTCCAATGCGGGCACCGGCCCCAAGCCTGATGACTACCTCCTCAAAGTGGACAACCCTTTGGTGGTGCCAGTGGGACAGAAAATTCGCGTGATCACGACCGCCAATGACGTGATTCACTCATGGATGATCCCTGCGTTTGGTGTGAAACAAGACGCGATCCCCGGGTTCGTGCGCGATACCTGGTTCCGGGCTGAAAAAGAAGGCATGTACTACGGTCAGTGTGTCGAGCTGTGCGGCAAAGAGCACGCCTACATGCCCATTAACGTGAAAGTTGTGAGTGCCGCCGAGTACACCACTTGGGTCAACGAGCAACAGAAAATCATGGCCGCCAAAGCAGACGATCCATCAAAGGTGTGGGAGCTGACTGCGTTGGTTGAGCGTGGTGCGACGGTTTACGCCGCTAACTGCGCCGCGTGTCACCAGGCAAGCGGCAAAGGCGCAGGCCCGATCAAGGCGTTGGATGGCTCTGCAATCGTGCTGAACAAGGACCACAAAGAGGTCATCAGCAGCTTGTTGAATGGTCGTGGTAACGGTGCGATGCCTGCATGGAAGTCACTCAGTGACACGGAAATTGCTGCAGTCATCACCTACACCAAGAACAGCTGGTCAAACCAGTCTGGCGATTTGGTGCAGCCTGCTGCCGTGCAAGCCGCCCGCAACAACTGATTCAAGTAATTAAATTTCTGTAAAAGAAGGACGAAACCATGAGCGCCGTACTTGACCATCATGATGATCATGCCCATGACGATCACCACGCCCCCACGGGCTGGCGTCGTTGGGTCTTTGCAACCAACCACAAAGATATCGGTACGCTGTACCTGCTGTTCAGTTTCACGATGTTGATCATTGGCGGTGTCTTGGCGATGGGTATCCGCGCTGAGCTGTACCAGCCAGGTCTGCAACTGGTTAACCCAGAGCTGTTCAACCAATTAACGACCATGCACGGCCTGATCATGGTGTTTGGCGCCATCATGCCGGGCTTCGTTGGTTTCGCAAACTGGATGATTCCGTTGCAAATCGGTGCCAGTGACATGGCGTTTGCCCGCATGAATAACTTCAGCTTCTGGCTGATGATCCCAGCAGGTCTGATGTTGGCTGGTTCCTTCTTCATGCCCGGTGGTGCACCGGCAGCTGGCTGGACCCTTTACGCGCCGCTGACCCTGCAGATGGGTCCTTCTATGGATGCGGGTATTTTCGCGCTGCACATCCTGGGTGCATCGTCGATCATGGGTTCCATCAACATCATCGTCACCATCTTGAACATGCGCGCTCCCGGCATGACCTTGATGAAGATGCCCATGTTCTGCTGGACCTGGTTGATCACGGCTTACCTGTTGATCGCTGTGATGCCTGTGTTGGCCGGCGCCATTACCATGACGTTGACTGATCGCCATTTCGGCACCAGCTTCTTCAATCCCGCCGGCGGTGGTGACCCTGTGATGTACCAGCATATTTTCTGGTTCTTCGGTCACCCTGAGGTGTACATCATGATTTTGCCGGCGTTCGGCATCATCAGCCAGATCGTGCCTGCGTTCGCACGCAAGAAGCTCTTCGGTTACGCCTCTATGGTGTACGCAACGGGCTCGATTGCGATCCTGTCTTTCGTTGTATGGGCACACCACATGTTCACAACCGGTATGCCCGTGACCGGCCAGCTCTTCTTCATGTACTCGACCATGTTGATTGCTGTGCCAACTGGTGTGAAGATCTTTAACTGGATTGCGACCATGTGGAAAGGGTCAATGACCTTCGAAACCCCCATGTTGTTCGCCGTTGGTTTCATCTTTGTGTTCACTTTGGGTGGGTTTACAGGCTTGATCCTGTCAATGGCGCCAATTGATACACAGTTACAAGACACCTACTACGTGGTGGCTCACTTCCACTACGTTTTGGTGGCCGGTTCTTTGTACGCCATGTTTGCCGGTTATTACTACTGGGTTCCCAAGTGGACGGGTGTGATGTACAACGAAACGCGCGGCAAGATCCATTTCTGGTGGTCGTTGATTGCGTTCAACGTGACATTCTTCCCCATGCACTTCTTGGGTTTGGCCGGTATGCCCCGTCGTTATGCCGACTACCCCATGCAGTTCGCCGACTTTAACGTGATCGCATCGCTGGGCGGTTTTGCCTTCGGTTTGGCTCAGGTCTACTTCTTCTTCTTCGTGGTGTTGCCAACCATGCAAGGCAAGGGTGAAAAGGCCTCTCAGAAACCATGGGATGGTGCTGAAGGTTTGGAGTGGGAGGTGCCATCGCCTGCGCCATTCCACACATTTGAGAATCCGCCCAAGCTGAATGCTGAGGCGAACAAGATTGTTGCCTGATTTCGTCCGCGTGGAGCTTGCCATGTCCTCTGATCAAAAGCGTTCCAATCGCCGGCTGGGCGTGATCCTTGCCAGCATTGCCATCACTTTTTTTGTCGGGTTCATGGCAAAGATCATCCTTTTAGGGGGCTAAGCCTGTGCGTCAACGCTCGAACAACCGCACGATGGTCGGCAAGCTGGCCGTCATTGCTTTGGGTATGTTTGCTTTTGGCTATGGGCTAGTGCCCCTGTATAAGGCGATTTGTGATGTCACTGGTATCAACATTCTTGCCCTTACCGAGTTGACCGTACCAGGCAACCAGTCGCGTACGGCCAAGAACACGCAGGTGGATACGTCGCGTACCATCACGGTGGAGTTCGATACCAACACCCGTGGACTGTGGAAGTTCCACCCCGGGGTGAAGAGCATGCAGGTACATCCAGGCGAGATGGCAACGGTGGTGTACGAATTTGAAAACAGCCAGCCGCGAACCATGGCTGCTCAAGCGATTCCGAGCTACGCGCCCAAGGTGTCTGCCAGCTACTTCAATAAGTTGGAGTGTTTCTGTTTCAACCAATACACACTGGCACCGGCAGAGCGTAAAGAATGGCCTGTGGTGTTTGTGATCGACCCGAAGATTCCAAAGGATGTGACCACCATCACGTTGTCATATACCTTCTTTGAGGTCGGTGGGCGCACACCCGAAGCGCCTACCGCGGCACTCGGTACGCAGATTGATCCGCTACAAATGGGGGCGACAGCGTTATGAGTGATCCCAAGGGCTTAGCCCTGCATAAACGCAAGGGCTCTTGGGTGGGTACGGTGAAAGCCGTGTTGTGGGCGTTTTTGGGGGTTCGGCGACATGCCGATTACCAGGCAGATGTGAAAAATTTAAATCCGCTGCATATTGCAGCGGTCGGTATCGCGGCAACATTCGTGTTTGTTGTGGGGCTGATGTTGTTGGTGGAGTGGGTTGTTGCAACCGCCTGATGCAGGCAGTTGATGAACATATTTGCCTCACCTAGAAAATTGTGTGTGTTTAAGCTTTAACATAATTGGCTAGTCGAACGCAGCGTTAGACAAGTCAAGAAAATTCAGAAAGAGCAGGAGTTAGTCATGTCCGCAGCCTCCCACGGTGGAACGCCGTACTACTATGTCCCGGGGCCATCTAGCCATCCAGTTATGGCTGCCATCGGGCTATTTTTCGTCATCCTTGGTGCAGGACAGTGGATCAACGGGCATGGCTGGGGTGCGTATTCGCTGATGCTGGGCTTGGTCTGGTGGTTGGCGGTGTTGTATTTCTGGTTCCGCGAGGCGATCAACGAAAGCGAAAGTGGCCAATACGGCCATAAGATCGATCTGTCATACCGCTGGAGTATGAGCTGGTTCATCTTCTCAGAAGTGATGTTTTTCGGCGCCTTCTTCACCGCGTTGTGGTGGGCACGCATGCACTCCGTGCCAGCTTTGGGCAACATTGAGAACGCGTTGTTGTGGCCTGACTTCCAAGCGGTTTGGCCTACCACCGCGGTTGGTGCCACTGCTGCGCCCGGCGGACTGGTCGAGCCGTTCAGCACGGTCGGTCCCTTCTGGCTTCCGACAATCAACACGGCGTTGTTGCTGACTTCTGGCGTTACCTTGACCATCGCGCACCACGCGCTTCAAGCGGGTGAACGCGCAAAGACGATCAGCTTCATGTGGATCACTGTGGTTTTGGGCCTGATTTTCTTGGGCGTCCAAGGTTACGAATACGCGCACCTTTACAACGACCTCAACCTGAAGCTGACATCAGGCGTTTACGGTTCGACGTTTTATATGTTGACTGGCTTCCATGGCTTCCACGTCTTCGTGGGCATGCTGATGCTGTTGTTCATCACCTTGCGTTTACAGAAAGGCCATTTCACCAAAGACCGTCATTTCGGCTTTGAGGGTGCCGCTTGGTATTGGCACTTCGTGGACGTGGTGTGGCTGGGTCTCTACATCCTGGTTTACTGGTTGTAATGCATCGCCAAACAACCGAAAAAGGCGCCCTAGGCGCCTTTTTAATTTCTGCCAATGGCTTTTATTGTCCGTTTGCAATGCCGGTGGGTTGGATCCAATCCATCCAGTAGCTGATTAAGACGAATATGAATAGCAGCACTGAAAACCCGACCCGAAAGGCGAGCGCCCTTGCCATGTTGCCTTTGGGTTTATCGACGCCATCAATTGGATTGCCATGTTCGTCAGTTGGCGGTGTCGAAGCGCTTGGGCGCATCATGATGATCAATGCCACGACTAAACTGGCAATGATGGCAAGAAAAGCGAGGGCAATAATCCAAGTCATGCCCTCGATTATCGGTCCACAGGTGGCTGATGTCGCGCTAGATGCGATGAAATAACCGCGGATTTTGCCCCCATGCAACGTCGTCAATCATTCTGGATTATCTCGGTCGCCGCCGCTTTGCTGGTTGCCGTGGGCGTGCGATTGGGTTTTTGGCAGCTCGATAGGGCTGCGCAGAAGATTGCTTACGCCGAGGCGGTCGCAGACCAAGCCGCGCAGCCAGCCCTGGATAACCGGGGCGTTCGCGCTTTGAAGCACGACCAAATGGATGCCACCCATCGCCCCGTTCGCCTCACTGGACAATGGCTGTCGCGACACACCGTCTATTTGGATAATCGACAGATGGGCGGCAAGGTGGGGTATTACGTCATCGCACCTTTGCAGTTGACGGGGCCTGATGGTCAGCCGAGCAACCAAGTGATTGCGGTTCAACGCGGTTGGGCGCCCCGAGACTTTTTGAATCGAGAACAGCTCCCGCCAGTTACAACCCCCGCCGGGTTGGTAGAGGTGACAGGCCGCTTAGCCCCGCCGCCTTCACAGCTATACAGTTGGGTGGAAGCGGAAACTGGTCCTGTACGGCAAAATTTGGATTGGGATCGTTATCGTGAGGAAATCGGCCTCACCCTACAGCCATATAGCGTAGTAGAACTGGGTGAGCCCGGCGACGGTTTGCGTCGTGAATGGCCTCAAGTCGATGCGAAGATTCACACCCACTATGGTTATGCGGCGCAATGGTTTGCGTTGTCATTACTCATTGCGGGACTCTACATTTGGTTTCAATGGATTGCGCCTTACCGTGTCAAAAAATAATCAATCGCCTCCGCCCAACGAACTGGATCAGCCGCTCGCGATGACAGTCTTCGATATGACACCAGCGCCTGACACCGAACGGCGTGTGCGCAATGGCCGCCTCAAGATGATTTTTGTGTTGCTCATCTGCGCAGCGCCGGTAATTGCCTCTTACCTCACGTACTACGTCTTCCGGCCAGAGGGTCGTCGTAACTATGGTGAGTTGATAGACCCCCAACAACCGCTGCCAGCGGTGACCGTGCTGCGTGCCGATGGCACAGCCGTCGAATTACCCAGTCTGAAGGACCAGTGGTTGTTGGTCAGCGTCGCGCCATCAAATTGCCCAGCTGTCTGTGAGCAAAACCTCTATCTGCAAAGGCAACTGCGCGAGTCGATGGGGCGCGAAAAGATGCGCGTCGATTGGGTTTGGTTGCGCACTGACGAAGAGCCGATTCCCGAACGCCTGTCGCCAGCCCTCACCGAGGCCACTGTTTTGGCAATGAATGCCAACGAGGTAAAGGCATGGCTCAAACCTGCGCCGGGTCAGACCATTGAGGATCATTTGTATGTGGTCGACCCCTTGGGTAACTGGATGATGCGGTTTCCCGCAATGCTCGACGCCAAAAAGGCCCGTAAAGATCTTGAGCACCTGTTGAAGGCCTCATCCTCCTGGGACCGAGAGGGGCGCGAGCGGTGAACGCGGAAGTCGATCTCTACAACCTCTCACCCGTCGCACACTTGCTGATCGTCGGTGCGATGGTTGCTGCTGTGCCGTTGGCGTGGGTCTGGTGGCGGGTGCGCGTGGGTGTCCAAAACGGCCATCGCAACGTGATGCCGCTGCTGCTAACCATCACGCTTTTCCTGACTGTTGATTTGATTTTGTTTGGTGCGTTCACGCGACTGACCGATTCAGGCTTGGGTTGTCCCGATTGGCCTGGCTGCTACGGCGCCGCGACCCCTATTGGCGCCGCCCAGCACATCGATGCTGCGCAGGCCGCTATGCCCAGCGGCCCTGTGACAACGGGCAAAGCGTGGATTGAGATGGTGCACCGTTACCTCGCATCAGGCGTCGGTGCGTTGATCTTGGTGCTGTGCATCATGGCCTGGCGCCAAAGGCAAGCGCGTTTGCTCAGCACCATTGCATTGATTTGGGTGTGTATTCAGGGGGCGTTTGGCGCGCTTACGGTCACGATGAAGTTGTTTCCAGCAATTGTCACGATGCATCTGCTGGGCGCCATGATTCTGTTGGCTTTGTTGCGCACGATGCACGTCCAACTGGTTGACCAGACAAACAACCGTGCAAGCGTATCGATGCCGCTAGGCCTTTGGCTACCTGCCGTTGTGCTATTTGCATTGATTTGGTTACAAATGGCATTGGGGGCTTGGGTCAGCACCAACTATGCGGTGCTCGCGTGCCAAGACTTTCCTACTTGCCAAGGCGTCTGGTGGCCACGCATGAATTTTTCAGCAGGGTTTGAAATTTGGCGACCATTAGGACAAGATGGTCTCGGTAGCGCGATTCCCTTTGAGGCACTAACGGCCATTCACTACACCCACCGGCTGGTGGCCTACATCGTGTTGGCTCTTGCTGTTTGGCTGGGTTGGCGCTGGCGTCAGCACGCGACTCTGCGTGTTGCGGGGTTGTTGCTGTGGGTCTTGTCCGGTTGGCAATTCGTAACAGGTGTATCAAACGTTGTGTTTGATTGGCCTTTGCTCGCAGCCGTAAGCCACACGGGTGGAGCCGCGGGGTTTGTATTGGTATTAACAGGTGTGTTGGTGCGGTTCAGCCGGTCAGATGCCGCGTCCGCGGTGAAAGTGCAAGGATCATGACGACAAATTCAATGGCAACCGACCCCAGCGTGATGCCGATTTGGCGGCAGTTTTATGCGCTGATGAAGCCGCGTGTGATTCAACTAATCGTGTTCTGTGCACTGATCGGTATGGTGCTGGCGGTGCCGGGCGTACCCGCACCCAGTGCCCTCTGGCAGATGTTGGTTGCCTGTGTGGGTATATGGCTGGTGTCTGGCGCTGCGGCCGCCTTCAATTGCGTCGTCGAAAGCCAGATCGATGCCAAGATGCGTCGCACCAGTTGGCGACCCACTGCGAAAGGCCAGTTGAGTAACCAACAAACCCTCACCTTCTCTGCTGCCTTGTGCGCGCTGGGCTCTTGGATTTTGTATGTTTGGATCAACCCCCTAACCATGTGGCTCACATTCGCTACCTTTGTGGGGTATGCCGTGATCTACACCGTGGTTTTGAAGCCGCTGACGCCGCAAAATATTGTGATCGGTGGCGCATCTGGCGCCATGCCGCCTGTATTGGGATGGGCGGCAATGACGGGTACCGTTGGTCATGAAGCGCTGATTCTTTTCCTCATCATTTTCTTGTGGACACCACCCCATTTTTGGGCGTTGGCTTTGTACCGCGTGGAGGATTACCGCAAGAGTGGTTTGCCGATGTTGCCGGTCACCCATGGTTCGGAATTCACACGACTACAAATTTTGCTCTACACCCTGGTGCTGGGTGCGGCCTGTTTGCTGCCATTTATGGTCGGAATGAGTGGGTGGCTCTACCTGGTGGTAGCGGTTGCGCTATCGATTGGTTTCACGGGATACGCCGTGGCCTTGATGCGTAACTACTCAGACGCGCTGGCACGCAAGACATTCCGATTTTCGCTGTTGCACCTCTCGCTCTTATTCGCAGCCTTGTTAGTTGACCATTACGTGAGTGTGATTTGATGCAAAAAATTGTCTCCCTTGGCTGTGGTCGCGCCGCTGCGATTCGCCTGTTAGCTGCAGGGGTTGCGATAGCCAGTACGCTGTGGCTCACTGCCTGCGCGGAGGACGTGCCTCCGTTCGTTGGTATAGACATCACGGGAGCTAACTACGCGCAAGACTTCACGCTGACGGATCACAATGGTCAGCGCCGTACCTTGGCGGATTTCAAGGGGAAGGCTGTGGTGATCTTTTTCGGCTTCACCCAATGCCCAGATGTATGTCCCACCTCAATGTCTGAAATGGCTGAGGCAAAGGCTTTGCTGGGCCCATTAGGTGATCGCTTCCAAGGTTTGTTTTTGACCGTCGATCCTGAGCGTGACACCCCCGAGGTGATGGCTGCATATGTCAGCCATTTCGACCCCACATTTTTGGCGCTTTACGCAGACCCGGGTGAATTGAAACAAGTCGCGGCTGACTTCAAGGTTTACTACAAGCGTGTGGAGGGGCCAACGCCCACCAGCTACAGCATCGACCATTCAGCTGGCAGCTATGTGTACGACGCCAAAGGTCAACTGCGGCTCTACCACCGCTACAACACGGGCGCGGCTGGCTTGGCCTCCGATATCAAGCAGCTGCTGACGGAGAACTAACGTCGCGCGCCGCTTGAAGATCCGTGGCGGTTAGGCAGTTGCTTTGTCAGCGGCGCTGGTAAAGGAGTCGGCAAAAAACGCATCTGCAGGCAGCCCGCGCTGGGCGACAAAATCCCGTTGGGCAGATTCCACAACAATGGGTGCGCCGCAGACGTAGGCCTCCATGCCCGACAGGTCGGCGAAGTCATCCAAAACGGCTTGATGCACAAAGCCAGTTCGGCCCGTCCATTGATCCGCCGCCTCTGCATCGGAGACGACAGGAACGTAGGTCACGTTTGGCATTGCGGCAGCTGTGGCTACCATCCAGTCGTGGAGGTACAGGTCGCTGGGGCGGCGACCCCCCCAGTAAACCGTCACCGCGCGGGATGAGCCCGTAAAGCTGAGGTGCTCTAGCAGAGCCTTGATGGGCGCGAATCCGGTTCCGGATGCCACGAAAACCATGGGCTTTTCGGATTGTTCGCGCAGGTAGAAGCTGCCGTAAGGACCTTCGATACGCAGAATGTCCCGCTCTTTCATGGTGCTGAAAACGGCATCTGTGAACTTCCCGCCGGGCATGTGCCGGATGTGCAGTTCCATACCCGGTAAATCTGCCTGTGTGTGCGGCGCATTGGCCATCGAGTAGCTGCGGCGATCGCCGTCGCGCAGCAGAAACTCGACATATTGCCCAGCAAAGTACTGGAATGGTTCGGTCGCGGGTAGTTGCAGGCGGAGGATGGCGACATCCGTCGTGGGTTTGGTCAACTGGGAGACCCGAACGGGCATTTTTTTGATGGGGGGGACGCCCGCCGCCGTGACCTGTCGTGACTCGAGCACCACATCACTGGTCGGCTTTGCGCAGCAGGCCAAGATGAATCCCGCTTGTGCCTCGTCCTCACTCAGTGCCTTGGCTTGATGAGGACCGTGAACCACCTCACCGCTGATTTTTTTACACTTGCAAGAGCCGCAAGCGCCGTCTTTACAACCATAGGGCATGCCAATGCCTTGGCGGATGGCGGCGGCCAAGATGGACTCATCGGTATCCGTGGTGAAGGTGCGTTGGCTGGGTTCGATCTGGATGTTGAATGTCATACGGGTGATGGCGCAGTTGGCGTATAACGCTGTATTGTCGCAAAAATTGAAAGTAACCAAGTTATGCCTGGATTAGGCGCACTACCCGCACGATTCCGCCGACCTCGTCTCCTGATCATCGGTTGTGGCGACGTGGGGCAACGCGTGGTCAAGCAGTTGCCTCTTCGGGATGGTCAGCCGGTTTGGGCTGTGACGGCGTTGACCTCTAGCCAGCATCGAATGGCGGATCTCAGGCGTATGGGTGTTCGACCGATTTATGGCGACCTCGACAGCAGCGAGTCGGTTCGCAGGTTGTCAGGTGTGGCTACCCATGTTCTGCATCTGGCGCCACCTGCAACGACGCAGACGATTGACAAACGTACCCGCGACTTGTTGCGGTCGTTGCGTCGGCGCGGAGAGATCAGGCAGTTAGTCTATGGCTCTACGACAGGCGTATACGGTGATTGTGACGGGCAATGGGTGAGCGAAATTCGCCCTGTTAATCCGCAGACGGACCGTGCGCGTCGTCGTGTGGATGCTGAGCAGGCGGTCATGCGGTTGGGCAGAAAGATCGCGATGCCGTGCACCGTATTGCGCATACCCGGTATCTACGCCCCTGATCGCGAAAACGGCACGCCACGCGGGCGGCTGATGCGCGGGACACCCGTTCCGGATGAGGCACATGATGTCTACACCAACCACATCCACGCAGACGACTTGGCCCGGGCGTGTCGACTGGCGTTACGAGGTCACGCGCCTTACCAGACGGTCAATGTGAACGATGATTCCCGCATGCGCATGGGGGAGTACATGTGTTTCGCCGCCGAACTGTACGGTCTTCCGTTGCCGCCGCGCTTGCCGTTGCAAGCGCTAGCGAGCGAACTCACGCCAATGGCATTGAGTTTTTTAAAGGAATCCCGTCAGGTTGATAATCAGCGGATGAAGTTACGGTTGGGCTTGCAGTTACGATACCCAACCGTACGCGAAGGCCTTATGCAAATACCCCTGCCGTTGCCTGCATCTGATCGCTGACACGACCCAGGTGATGCAGGGTGTCGCCGCATTGCATCTCCATTTGTGTCAGACGCTTGAAGTAGTGGCTGATTGCAACTTCATCCGTCACACCGATACCGCCGTGTAACTGAATACACGCTTGTCCCACCAGCCTCATGCTTTGGCCTAACTGGACTTTGGCTCTCGCCATTGCCTGGTCTCGCTCTTCTGGTACAGCGTTCAGTTTGAGTGTCGCGTAGTAACTCATTGAACGCGCCAATTCCAGCGCCATCTTGACGTCAGCGACGCGGTGACGCAACGCTTGGAAACTGGCGATCGTTTTGCCAAATTGTTGGCGTGTGTTCATGTAGTCCACCGTGATCGCCAACATTCTCTCCATGATGCCGACCCCTTCTGCGCACAGCCATGCGATACCCATGGCTTCTGCGGCCGCACCGGCAGTCAGACCATCGGCTGTTACCAATATGGCTGGTGTGTCTTTGAGATATAGGTCGACTGCGCGGCCCCCATCTTGGGTCGCATAGGGCTCTGCGCGCAAACCCGCTGCACCGTTAGCGACCAGGTACAAAGCCAATTGGCCATTGTGCATTGCGCTGACCAAGTAGGCATTTGCATCAGCGCCACCGAGCACTACATGCTTATGCCCAGTGAGCCGGTCGTTATTGGCATGCGTTTCGCAAACCTGCCACCGGTAACGTCCTGCACGCTCGTTCAGTGCAACGGCGATGCGCTGCGTGCCACCAGCCAAACTCGGCAGCCAGTCGGACTTCAAGGCCTCGGAGCCGAAGGCTTGAATCAGAGCGCTGGCAATCCACGTTTGCGCGATCGGCTCGATAACAAGCCCGGCGCCCAGTTGTTCCATGACCACCATGGCCTCGACGGGGCCTTGGTCCATACCATCGTAGGCGTCGGACGTTAGCAGACCGCATAACCCCAGCTCTGCGAGTGACTGATAAGCCTCTTCGGAGAAGCCGCCGTTGCGGCTGATTTCCAGTCGGCGCTCGAAAGGGTAGGCCTTTTCGACCCATCGGCCTACAGCGTCTGCGAGTTGAATTTGTTCTTCAGAAAAATTGAAATCCATTGTGTGGTCCGATCGGTTTAGGAGCCCAAGACGGTCTGAGCAACGATATTGCGTTGCACCTCGTTACTGCCGCCATAGATAGTTGTTTTACGCATGTTGAAGTACGTACTCGCGAGCGGTGCATTGTGAACATTGCCACCCGGAAAACCAGATAAACCTGCCACTTGATCACCCTGCCAACCCGCTTCCATCGCGTCAAAAATATAGGGTAGGGCGGATGGTCCAGCGGCTAGCATCATTAACTCTGCATAGCGCTGCTGGATTTCACTCCCACGAATTTTCAGCAGGCCGGCGATATCCAAGCTGCTCTTGCCGCTGGTTTGCGCTGACAGTACCCGCAGCACCATCATTTCCAAGGCAACGATTTCAACCTCGAGCTTCGCAATTTCATCGCGGAAGCGCACATCCTCGTATACGCCCTCAGTCTTGGCAATGCGCTTGAGTCGCTCCAATTCACGCTTTGCACGATTGACATCGGCGATATTGGTGCGCTCGTGGGCCAACAGGTATTTGGCGTAATCCCAGCCTTTGTTCTCTTCGCCAATCAGGTTCTCAGCGGGGACCTGAACGTTATCAAACCACACCTCGTTAACTTCGCATTCACCGTCTAACAGACGAATGGGGCGGACCGTGACGCCCGGTGAGCGCATGTCGATTAGCAAAAAACTGATGCCGGTTTGTGGCTTGCCAGTGGTGTCGGTTCTGACCAAGCAAAAGATCCAGTCACCAAATTGACCCAGCGTGGTCCATGTCTTCTGTCCATTGACGATGTAGTGATCGCCTTGGCGCTCTGCGCGGGTTTTGAGTGAGGCCAAATCGGAGCCCGAGCCTGGCTCACTGTAGCCTTGGCTCCACCACACGTCACCGCTGGCGATCCCCGGGAGGAAACGCGCCTGTTGCGCTGCGTTACCAAATGTCATGATCACGGGGGCAACCATCACCGGTCCAAACGGAACAATGCGTGGTGCGCCAGCCAAAGCACACTCCTCTTCAAACAAGTGCTTTTGTACCGCGCTCCAGCCCGGACCGCCGAATTCGGTAGGCCAGCTGTAACCCAGCCATCCCTTTGCGCCTAAGATTTTTGCCCAACGCTGCATGTCTTCGCGGTGCAACCTTTGCGCGTTGTGAACTTTGGTTGAGAGATCGCTGGGCAGGTGTGCGGTCACCCAATCGCGAATGGTTTCTCTGAACGTTTGTTCCTCAGGCGTGAATGCTAAATCCATGTGATCTTCCAAAAAGTGATGAGGGGCAAGTACACTGCAGCTTCGAAGCGACTGGGTCGCAAAGTATCAAGGTTAGCCGTTTTTTAACGTGTTGTCTGTCCCCCATGACTGTTCTCCCCAAGCCCAAACAGCGCATCGCCATTTTGATCTCCGGTGGTGGTTCGAACATGCGTGCGATCGTCGAGGCATTACACAGGCGTCGCTGGAACGATCGTTACGGTGCGGTGATCGCGGGTGTTGTGAGCAACCAAGCCTCTGCTGCTGGTTTGCAGTGGGCCGAGGCGCAAGGGATCGCCACCCGCGTCTGCTCACACCGAGACTACGCCTCACGTGAAGCTTTTGATGAGGCTCTGATACAAGCGGTGGACGGCCTGACTGACCAAGCACCACCTGATTGGGTCGTCTTGGCGGGCTTCATGCGTATCCTCACGCCCGCTTTTGTCGAGCACTACGATGGACGACTGCTCAACATTCACCCCAGCCTATTGCCGGCGTTCCCAGGTCTGCATACCCACCAACGGGCCATCGAGATGAGGTGTCGATTTGCGGGGGCTACGGTGCACCGTGTCACCGCTGCCTTGGATCATGGTGAGATTCTGGGGCAGGCGGTCGTGCCCGTGTTGGCCGATGACACCCCAGACCAGCTCGCAGCCCGTGTTTTGACGCAGGAACACCGGTTGTACCCAGACGTGCTGGAGCAATTGTTGCAGGCCAGATTACAAGCTTGATTGGAAAACCAGTCCCGCGTGCTCTCGCATGGCGTGGAACTTGATCTTCGGAAAGTTTGCCTCAACGGCGCGTAGCGTGGCGCTGTGGTCGACCAGCAGAGTGGGCGCGTCCACCGCGTCCAGCGCAATGCGGTGGGCGTTGGCTTGGATGAATCTTTTCAACTCGACCTCGCCGCCGTCCTCAGGTGCGCAGGTGACCCAGCGTGCCACTGAATAGCTGCTGTTCCCAATGCGAGCTTTGACCCCGTATTCTGTTTGTAGACGGTGGGCAACCACCTCAAACTGAAGTTGCCCGACCGCGCCCAGCAGCAGCACGCTACCAGCAATTGGCCGAAAAACCTGAATCGCTCCCTCCTCACCCAGTTGGGTCAAGCCAGCCCGTAATTGCTTGGTTCGTAACGGGTCAGCCACCTCTACCGTGCGGATCATCTCGGGTGCGAAGAAGGGGAGCCCCGTAAACTGAAGCTCCTCGCCTTCAGTGAGCGTATCGCCCAGCTGCAGTACGCCATGGTTGGGGATGCCGATGATGTCGCCACCGTAGGCCTCCTCTAAAAGCTCCCGTCGCTGGCTCAAGAAGCTCACCACGGTGTTGGGGCGTAGCTCTTTGCCCGAACGAACCACTTTTAGACGCATGCCTCGCTCAAAATGTCCGCTCACTACCCGCACGAACGCAATGCGATCGCGATGTGCCGGGTCCATGTTGGCTTGAATTTTGAAAACCACACCACTGAATTTTTTCTCAGTCGGTTGGATCGTGCGCTGAATCGCCACACGCTCGGATGGCGGCGGGGCCAAGTCAACCAATGCATCCAGCACCTCGCGAACACCAAAGTTGTTGACGGCCGAACCGAAAAGCATGGGGGTCTGTTCACCGCGCAGGAATGCAGCGGCATCGAATGCGGGGCTCGCGCCATCGATCAACTCCAGCTCGCCTTTGGCATCTTCAAATTCGGCGCCGAAACGTTTAATGGTCTCGGGGTTGTTGAGCCCTTGAAGCACTTCTTCTTCGCCACCCCGACGATCTTCACCCGCATCAAACACCCGCATTTGATCCGTACGACGATCGTAAACACCATGGAAGGTCTTGCCCATGCCGACGGGCCAAGTGAAGGGAATGACGGTCATGCCGAGTTCGCGTTCGACCTCATCCATCACATCCAGCGGCGCCTGCACCTCGCGGTCCATCTTGTTGACAAACGTCAGGATGGGGGTGTTCCGAGCCCGGCAGACCTGCAACAGACGGCGGGTTTGCGGCTCTACGCCGTTGGCGGCATCAATCACCATGAGCGCGGCATCAACCGCCGTCAAGACGCGGTAGGTATCCTCAGAAAAATCTTGGTGACCGGGTGTGTCCAGCAAATTAATGACGCAATCGCGGTATTCCATTTGCATCACTGAACTCGCAACCGAAATACCGCGTTGCTTCTCAATCTCCATCCAATCGCTGGTGGCGTGACGCGCTGCTTTCCGGGCTTTGACGCTGCCGGCGATGTTGATCGCACCAGAGAAAAGCAATAGCTTTTCCGTGAGGGTGGTCTTACCTGCGTCAGGGTGGGAAATGATCGCAAAGGTGCGACGACGACGGACTTGTTGAGCGATTTCGGACATAACCGTCGATTATCTAACATGGGACAATACAAGAATGCACCCAAACGCCCTAATTGATCACACCGCGCAGCTTTTGACACGCGTTCTCGCCTTTAACCATCCTGCAGACGGTGTGGTTGCCCGGTATTTCCGAGAAAACAAAAATCTGGGGCCACGCGAGCGACACACGATCTCTGAAACGGTCTACGCTGTGCTGCGATTCAAGACACGCTTTGAACTGCTGGCGCGTTCAGGACCTGGTGGACGTGAACGGAAGCTGGCGATTCTCGGTTTCAGTGGTCCCGCCGATTTTCTGGCCGGCGCCCTGAAGCCACAGGAGGCCGATTGGTTAGCCGAGTGCGAGCGGGCGGGGGAGGCCACCATGATGGACATGCACCGCCACAACCTACCCCAGTGGATGGTGCCGCACCTAAAGGCGCAAGTGGGGGATGGATTTGAGGCATTGGCGGCGACGCTGAACACCCCTGCACCGCTTGACATTCGGGTCAATACATTCAAGGCCAAGCGTGATGGGGTGCGTAAGGCACTCAAATCACAAGGCGTTACGGCCGACAACACCCCGCTATCCCCCTGGGGCCTGCGATTGACGAACAATCCGTCGCTGAGCCGCCTGCCTGAATATGAGCAGGGTGCTTTTGAGGTTCAAGACGAAGGGTCGCAATTGTTGGCGCTGATACTCGGTGCCAAACGGGGTGAGATGGTGGCAGATTTCTGTGCAGGTGCGGGCGGTAAGACGCTGGCGATTGGCGCCATGATGCGTTCAACCGGGCGCTTGTATGCGTTCGACACATCCGCGCACCGTTTGGATGGTCTGAAGCCGCGACTCGCGCGCAGTGGTTTGAGTAACGTTCAAACCGCCGCCATCACCAACGAGCGCGATGATCGGGTCAAGCGCTTGGCCCAAAAGATGGATCGTGTACTCGTTGATGCCCCGTGCTCGGGCACCGGCACGATTCGGCGGAATCCGGACCTCAAGTGGCGTCTCAAGGAGTCTGAGCTTGCGGATCTCACCGCGTTGCAGACCCGCATACTGGCCAGCGCCGCGCAAATGGTCAAACCCGGAGGGCGGCTGGTCTATGCGACCTGTAGCTTGCTGAGCCTAGAAAATGAGGCGATCGCGAATGCATTCACCGCGGCGCACGCAGACTTCGAGGTGTTGCCTGTCGCGCCGTTGCTACAAAAAGCGCTTCACGATGGGGCTGAAGCCGCGGAATTGTCAACGTCGGACCCTCTGGGACTGTGTGCAGGGGAGTGCCTGCGTTTGTGGCCCCATCTGCATCAAACCGACGGCTTTTTCGCCGCTGTGTGGCAACGAAAGGCTTAAAACACCCCACCTTGGGATTGTTTAAATTGGTTGTTTTGATGATGGTTAAATGCAGATAATCAATTTATACTGGAAGTTAGCGCTTTATGGGGGTTTTAGTACGTTTGCACGGCCAAGGGTCCCCTGCATTAGGCAAAACGCCCAGCAAGCTTTAAAATCTTCGGATTGACTTAAAACTAAAGGAATCCCTATGTTGGATATCGTTGTGGACTGGTTGGCAAATGGTTTGACCCATGCCACCGGCTGGCAGTTGGTGGTTTACACCTTGGTTGTAACCCATCTCACCATCGCTGGCGTCACGATCTACCTGCACCGCCACCAGGCGCACCGCGCCATGGATCTACATGCGATTCCATCGCACTTCTTCCGTTTCTGGCTGTGGTTGACGACCGGGATGGTGACCCGCGAGTGGGTATCTATCCACCGCAAGCACCACGCAAAGTGTGAAACCCACGATGACCCCCACAGCCCCATGACGCGGGGTATCGGTACGGTGTTCTTCCGCGGTTCCGAGCTGTATCGTGCCGAGGCTAAAGTCGCTGCCACGCTGGAAAAGTTCAGCCATGGCACGCCCAGTGATTGGATCGAACGCAATCTCTACACGCGCTTCAGCGCCTCTGGTGTTGCGCTGATGTTGGTCATCAACGTTGCGCTGTTTGGTGTACTCGGACTGACCATTTGGGCGGTTCAAATGGCGTGGATCCCTATCATGGCTGCCGGCATCATCAACGGCATCGGTCACTACTGGGGATACCGCAATTTTGAGGCGGCGGATGCCAGTACCAACATTTCGCCTTGGGGGCTTTTGATCGGTGGCGAAGAGTTGCACAACAACCACCACACCTACCCCACGTCCGCGAAGTTCTCGGTCAAGCCCTACGAGTTTGATCTCGGCTGGCTCTACATTCGATTGTTCCAAATGGTCGGTTGGGCCAAGGTCCGCAAGGTACCACCTCAGTTGGTCTTGGGCGACGTCAAAGCGGTTGCCGACGAGGCCACCCTAGAAGCCGTCATCGCGAACCGATATGAAGTGATGGCCAACTTCGCCAAGGCATTGCGGGCTGCGGCCACTGTCGAAATGAACGCCGCCAAAGCCAAAGGCCATGACTTGGTTAACCTTGCAGCCGCTAAGCGTTGGTTGCATCGGGACGCTGAGAAGGTGCCCGCCGACATTCAGCCTAAATTGGAAGAGGCCCGTGCCGCCCACCCTGTTTTGGATACGATGACCTCAATGCGTGAAGAGTTACGTCAGGTCTGGAGTAGCACGACACAGACGCGTGAGCAGCTCACCGCTGACTTGCAAGCGTGGTGCACCAAGGCAGAGGCAAGCGGTATCGCAGCCCTGCACGAGTTTGCAACGAAGTTGCGCCGTGCCAAAGCCTAACTTTAGGTGATCCCGGGCCCTTGCTGGAGTAAGGGTGCCTAAACAAAAAAACCACCAGTGCCCTGCATTCGGTGGTTTTTTTGTGCCTGCTGGCGGCTTACGGAGCGAAAAAAAACCGCTGT
>OCVQ010000016.1_pt1 | contig 173514 bp, 166 predicted proteins | sample 1539061 | NCBI WGS metagenome assembly OCVQ01 (sample SAMEA3355526, study PRJEB22509) | marine metagenome | biome: marine; feature: river plume; material: water | place: USA | collected 2010-08-08 | depth 0.5 m | reverse complement strand
TAAAACGGATTAAATAAAGTTTTTTTATCTATTTGGGAGGTTGTGCAACGGTTACGACTAGTTATAACCAATCAGCCACTTTTAAAAAACAGAACAAAAAAAACCTCCAATTGGAGGTTTTTTAAGTAAATATTGAATTCTATATTAATGTAAGTTAACCCATTGCAGTGTGCTTGGCAAGAGAGGCATAACCGAGGTTTCAAATACAGCGTCAAAGTTTGTAATATTCATACCATCATAATAAAAATCCCCTTGAGGATAGGGATTGTTTATATCCATGAACCAATCAAAATCAGAATCGAATGGATTAATAAATACATTAGTTATATTGATAGTGTAGCTTTGTCCAGCAGAAACAATTACGTTAGTTGGATTAATAGAATAAAGAAAACCACCAGAAACATAGCTAACATAAACATCTTCTTGATATAGAATTGCTCCCCCATTTCCAATTCCTGCACGGATTTTAATAGTAACTGTACCTCCAGGTCCAGCTGTGTTCAATCTGACTTTTACGTTATTTAAAATTCCAGAAATACCAGCTTGAAAACTTTGCGATTTGTCCAAAGAAATATTTGCGTTATTAAAAAGACTTTGAACTTGATCTATAACTGGGCTACCATAATCTTCTCCATAAGTATATCCTTGAAATTTCAATTCATCCAGGTTGTAAATCATCATTCCTTCTGCAGGTGTCAATAAGTCTCTTTGCGAGATAGTAAGTCTTGGAAGCAATAAAGCTCCGGTAGTTGTATTCATATCAATCCCTGCACTTGTATTAGGTGAGGATGTTCCTATACCAATCTGCCCTATATTCAAAATATTATTGCCATTGGCGTCACTCCCAACTACTAATACTTGCTCTATATTTTGTAGTTCGTTTGTCGCATCAGCATCAGCGTCGTCAACTGCATCATTTGTAACGTTTTCTGCTGTTTTCGCATGCAACGCATAAGGCACACTCATTAATTGGCTTGTTCCCATTACTGCATAAGATGTACCACCAGATACATCAACTGCTGTTTCTATGAAGAAAGGTCCGGCAGACCAATCAATAGTTGCAAATGTACCACTTACAATTGTTCCACTTCCTATTTCAAGGTTTACTAAACCGTACCCATTGGTTGTTGGTGCAAATGTTTCTTGATAAACTGTTGCCCCTCCAATAGCTCCTTGTTGGATGGTCATACGCATTCCAACTACTTGGTTGTTCAATATAAGGTTGCCTGCATCTCTAACGACTGCTTGGTATTTAAAACCTTCTGGTGCTTGACCGAAGGAGCTTAGAGAGATTGTTGCTATGGCAACTAATGATAGTATTAATTTTTTCATCTTATTGTTGTTTGATTAGTTTGAATGTTTTTAGAATTTGTGTTTCATTGTTCAAGGCTATAGAATAACTTCCAGGAGCTAATTGACTAACTTGAATGGGTGTCTGCTCTGCAGAAAGAATGTCCTGCATTACAAGTTTTCCCTGAGCATCATACAGTGTATAGGTCACATTCTCGAACGCGCTTGTTCTAATGTTTAGTACCTCTGATGTTGGGTTGGGGAAAATGGTGGCTTCGTAGTTGGGAGCAAAATCCTCCACGCCTAAAAAGTTCCAGTTGGTTTGATGAAAACCTTGCGTAAGGTCGTTGGTTCCATCGGTTCCTGTGTTAATCACTACTTCGCCAATTGTAAAGTCGATGTTGCCACTTGCGTTGGAGTAAGATTCTCCTTGTGTGGATACGACTTCCTGTGCTGAGACAGTAATAGTAGCAAATAGTGAAAGTAGTACGAATGCGGTTTTTTTCATTGAGTTGATCTTTTATAGATTCGTCTAATATCGACTCAAATAAAGAGAGGGGAAGTTGAACTAGCCTTGGTTAATTTTGGTGAATGTACAACAAAAAATTCAAATTGTGTGTGTGGAAAGGAAGGAAGGAAGGAAGGGTTATAACAATCGCTAAAAAATCATATCTTGCTGAAGCAAGAAACGCTTTTTAGCGTGATCGTTGTGCGTCATATTAAAGAAACCCGAAATGAATAAAATGACAAAATTGATTTACCTAATACTCATATTGACCTTAAATTCTTCCTGCGTTGAAAAGAAATCATCAGTAGGTGAAACTAATAAGTTTGAATTGGAAGCAACTTCAAAAAAAGACACCTTAAAATTCACTTCGGGAATTCGTTCTATTTTTCAAGACAGTAAAGGAAATTATTGGTTTGGAAGCCATAACGAAGGTGTAAGTCTATATGATGGAAGTTCATTTAAATACTTTACAATAAATGACGGTTTAGCAGATAATCAGGTTCGTTCCATTCAGGAAGACGGGAAAGGAAATATTTGGTTTGGAACGGCAAATGGTGTGAGTAGTTACGATGGTAAAACTGTGCGGAAACACACTTTAATTGGAAATTCGGAAAGTGAATGGATGAAAACAGATATTGACTTATGGTTTGATGCTGGAACAAGACAAGGTGTGTATAGATACGATGGTCAAAAATTAAATTATTTACCCTTTCCTAACCCCAAAAATATAACTTCCGGAAGCACATATGCTGTAACAAGTATTTCCAAAGAAAAGAATGATATGCTTTGGTTTGGCACTTATGCGGGTGTTTTTGGCTACAACGGCAGTGAGTTTACAATAATTAATGATGAAACACTTAGACTTACGGAAGATTCTGAAAAAATGCACGTAAGAAGTATTCTTGAAGATTCCCAAGGCAGACTTTGGATTGGTAATAATGGAATTGGCGTTATGCTTAAAAGTGGAAACTCAATCATTAACTTCTCCAAAGAGCAAGGAAAATTAATACCAATGAATGAGTTTGAAGCGAACGCCCTAAGTAAACAGTTTACTAAAAACACAGGACTACAAGCTGTTTTTGCTATTACAGAGGATAGTCAAGGAAATATTTGGTTTGGAGATAGAGATTCAGGAGCTTGGAAATTTGACGGTAAAACGTTGACAAACTACAAAATTGACACAAAATTGAAATCTCAAATGATATATACCATTTATGAAGACCAAAACAAAAACTTGCTTTTTGGAATGGAAGAAGGTGGTGTTTATAAATTCAACGGGAAAACATTTGACAAACAATTTTAAAAAATACGAACGCACAACAGCACCTAAACGCAAGTGGGGGTTTCGTGCTTCTATGAAAGTGAAGTGCAAAATCAAAGTTCTGTACTTTTAATGAAGTTCAGTGCTAAAAATCCCCACCTGCGTTTAGGTGCGATCCGTATGTAAAACATCCAGAGATAAACCCAATTGAATGATATGAAATTGCTGAAAGAACAGAGTGCTTCCCCAGTTCCAAATCTAATTACGAACTACGAGCGAAATGACTCCTTTTTCCTTAATGATAACCTCCATATGAAAATTATTAAACTTTCTAAGAGAAGATTTAGCAGTGAATGAAACTTCGATGTGTTTTATTTCTAATCCCAAACTTTTATTAAATTGCATACTATGAGAAAGTATTTTAGTCTATTTCTTTTTGCAATTGTCTGTGCATTTTCGCATTCAAGCGTTGCACAAAAGAAAGAAGGGCAAGCGCTCGTTGACCATCTTCTTTCCAAAATTTCCAAATCTAGTTCAGACACAAGTAAAGTAAGCCTTTTGAACGATCTTTCGAATGCCTATTTTGATATAGATATTGAGAAAGGAATGATCTATGCGAAACAAGCAAATGAGCAAGCTAAAAAAATAAAATGGGAAAGCGGTATCGCTTATTCCAATTTAAACACAACATCCTATTCTATCCTTAAAACAGATTACGCAAGTGCCCTGAAGAAAGGAAAAACAACCCTAAACCAATTCCAAAAATTAAACGATAATAAAGGAATTGCTTTGACCCATCTTCGTATAGGGAAAGCTCAAATGTTACAAGGCAGTTACCCAAATGCGCTGAGTAGTTGTTTCGAGGCATTATCCATCTTTGAAAAATTGAATGACCAAAAAGGAATTGCTGAAACATATAGCACAATAGCCAGAATCTACTCCTATCAAGGTGATCACGATGAAGCCATTGATTTTGCTTTTAAATCCTTAAAAATCAATCAAAATATTGGCTATTTAAGCGAGAAAGCAATGTCGCTGAATACCATTGGAAATTGCTATTACAATAAAAAAGAATATTCAAAATCTTTAGAATATTGGAAACAATCACTAGCGCTAAATCAAGAATTAGGCAATAAACATAAAAGCGATGTTGAAATAGATAACATTGGTTGGTCCTATTATAAATTGTCGAATTTTCCCTTAGCATTAAAATATTTACATGAATCTCTCATCTTAAGCAAAAAGAATGGAGGTGAAACTCTAGCGTGGGATTATGTTGGAATTGGAGGAGCTTATTTAGCCATCGCAAAAGAAAACAACCAAAAAAGTTTAAAAGATATATTCAAAGGAAATAAAACAGCTGCGCTTGAACAAGCAAAATCTTACACAGATAGCGCGATTATCATTTCTGAGTCAAACGAGCATTTACAATCCTTAATGGAAGGTTACAAACAGTTGAGTGAAATTCAATCGCTATTAGGAGATCATGAGGCAGCGCTAACTAGTTTTAAAAAATATATACAAAAAGCCAATGATGTTTATGGGAAAGAAACTTCCTCTAATATCACAAGTATTAAAATGAAACATGATCAAGAAAAAATTGATGCGAAGAATAAAGCCGAAATGGAAAAGCAAAAATTATTTCGTAATCTCATTTTTACAGGATTGATTATCGCATTGCTATTCTTAATTGTCATTTATCGGCAACGAAATAGAATAACGAAAGAAAAAGACCGTTCAGAAAATTTATTGCTCAATATTCTTCCTGCTGATATTGCTGAAGAACTAAAAACACATGGCAAAGCAGAAGCACGAGATTTTGATAAAGTGACTATCATTTTTACAGATTTCAAAGACTTTACAAAAACTTCTGAAAAACTTTCCGCAAAAGAATTAGTCAGCGAAATAAATGCTTGTTTCGAGGCCTTTGATTTGATTTGCACAAAATACAACGTTGAAAAAATAAAAACGATTGGTGACGCATATATGGCTGCTGGTGGTCTTCTTGAATCTAATCAAGACTCTTTAAAAAACACCATACTTGCGGCGATTGAGATGCAGGCGTTTATTTCTAAGAGGAAAATTGAAAACGATGGCATCGGGAAGCCGGCCTTTCAGATGAGAGCAGGAATACACACTGGCCCCGTCGTAGCAGGAATTGTTGGTGTTAAAAAATTTCAATACGATATTTGGGGCGATACCGTAAATACTGCTAGTAGAATTGAAAGCAATGGGGAAGTTGGTAAAGTAAATATCAGCCAAGCCACTTTTGAACTAATCAAAAATGATGCTGATTTCATCTTTGAAAGTAGAGGCAAAATTGAAGCCAAAGGTAAAGGTGAAATTGAAATGTGGTTTGTTGAGTGTAACTACCCTACTTCCTGAAATCGTGTTTTACAATCAGTAAATTGTGTTTAATTTTTATTCTTCCATAGTCGTATCTTTGGAAAAGATTATAGCAGCGAATTATGTCAAAAGAAAACATTATCAGATTTACCTCCCTCACAGATATCTTTGATGCACTCAATTCTGAAAAACCGAAACATCCCTTAATTGGAGTTGTTGATGTAGAAAAATTGAATCCATCGAATGTAGAAGCATATATTGATGTGAAATTGACCACGGATTTCTATATCATGATCCTAAAAGATGGTGATTGTGGCATGCAATACGGGAGAAATAAATATGACTTTGAAGAAGGTGTGTTACGCTTTATCGCGCCCAATCAAGTAATGTCCTCTACTTCATTTACAGAAAGTACTTATGGTTTTATGCTTTTCTTTCATCCAGATTTACTGAGACATTTTGATCTTGGAAATAAGATGAGCAAATACAATTTCTTTAACTACGATGTGCATGAAGCATTGCATTTATCAAAAAAGGAAGAAGACATTATGATGGATGCTGTGAAAAACATCAAAGCAGAACTCAACGAAAATATTGACGCTAACAGTCAAGAACTATTGGTAACAAACATCCAATTGCTTTTGAATTACTCAAAACGTTTTTACGAGCGACAATTCATAACGAGGGCGAATGGAAATTCAGATGTGGTAAGTAAAGTTGAAAACTTAATTCAATCCTATTATAACGAAAGACTTCAATTAAAAGAAGGAACTCCAACTCCAGAATATTTTGCTCAGAAAGTTAATTTTTCAAACAACTATTTAAGTGATGTCTTGAAAAAGGAAACTGGTAAAAGTACAAAAGACCACATTGATGATTTCGTGATTGAATTAGCAAAAACACAATTGGTCAATACGAAGGCAACAATAAACGAAATAGCTTATGATCTTGGATTTAATTATCCGCATTACTTCAGTAGACTTTTTAAGAAAAAAACAGGTGAAACACCAAATAATTATCGTTCGCAATTCTTGAATTAAGCGTGATTACCGTTTCGTTACATTGTGTTGAATGTTCTGAAAATTGTGTTCATTTAGAGGAGTTTAAACAATAACCTTTGTATTATAAAACTAAAAAATAATAAAATGACACAGATAGACAAAACAAAACCTGTAATGGTAACCGGCGCGAACGGCTACGTTGCAAGTTGGTTGGTTAAAAAACTTTTAGATGAAGGAATGACAGTCCATGCTGCCGTCCGTGATCCAAAAAACACAAAAAAGATTGAACATCTTACTGAGGCAGCAGCGAATTCAAAAGGAGAAATTAAATTTTTTAAAGGCGACTTGAACATTCCTGGTTCGTACAAAGAAGCGATGGAAGAATGCGAACTAATTTATCATACTGCTTCACCGTTTACAATGGATGTAAAAAATCCGCAAAAAGAACTAATTGATCCAGCTGTTAATGGGACCGAAAACGTTCTTTTATCTGCTAATGAAACACCTTCAGTTAAACGAATTGTCGTTACTAGTAGTTGCGCTGCAATTTATACAGATGCAATTGACACGGTGAATGCACCTGGAGGAAAGTTAACGGAAGATGTTTGGAACACAACCTCATCACTGGAATATCAACCTTATTCTTACTCCAAGACTTTAGCCGAGAAAAAAGCATGGGAATTGGCTGAAAAACAAGAGCAATGGGACTTGATAACCATCAATATGAGTTTAGTTTTAGGACCCGCTTTAAATGCACAAAACGCGACTTCGGAAAGCATTAATATTTTAAAAATGTTGGGAGGTGGCGATATGAAAATGGGCGCACCAAAAATGGGAATTGGCTTAGTAGATGTACGTGACGTTGCAGAAGCTCATTTCAAAGCTGGATATACTGCAGAGGCAAAAGGACGTTACATTACTTCAGCCCATAGCACTAACTTCTTAGAAATGGGAATGATTTTATTGCCGAAATATGGCGCTGATTTTCCGCTACCTAAAAAAGCATTACCAAAATGGCTTTTAATGATCTTTGGTCCAATGACAAACAAATTGTTTACGCGTAAACTCATCCGTAACAACGTTAACATTCCATGGAACGCAGATAATTCAAAAATCAAAAAAGAATTAGGTATGACTTTCCGACCAATGAAAGAAACCATGGAAGATTCATTTCAAACACTTATCGATGAGGGGATTTTAAAAGCTAAAAAATAAACACTAAAAAAAGCGGAATTCACATTCCGCTTTTTCTTTTTAGTTTAAATAATTCTATTGAATGACCAATCGTTTTGTTTCGTTCGACAACGTACTTAAAAGCATATACATTCCAGATGCATAATCTGAAACATCAACTTGCTGGCTATTTTGTATTGACCATTCATTTAATACTTCACCGTTTAACGAAACCAATTGAATAGTTGAAGGTTCAGTAACTTCAATATTCAAGTAATTCGTCGTCGGATTTGGTGAAATTGAAAAAGTAGTCAATTGACTTTCATCCAATCCTGCGCTTGATGCGGATAATGAAAATACTTTCCCGCTAGCAATTGCCCAAGCGCTATTGTTATCTTTCACTGAAATACAATAAACCCATAGAGATGGCGTCCAGCCAACAATAGTTTCCAATGTCCAAGTTAACCCTCCATCAGTCGTTTTTCCAATCCCCATTTTTCCTGTAACGTAAATTTCTGTTTCACTAATTACCTGAACATCAAGCAAATGATTTGTACCAAAAGGATTAGCAACACTCGCCCAAGTTTGTCCTGAATCAGTTGAACGTAATATGGTTCCATTATGTCCAACTGCCCAAACGTGCATACCAAATTGATCCATTTCGTTGAGCGTTCCAGAAGTTATTTCCGTCATGTTTGCTCCAAAATTTGTTGCTCTAACTATGGAACCGCTTCCACCACCTAATAAAAAAGTAGAAGCACTTTGCATTAACACAGCATTCATGCTGTTACCCATTGCATTCGCAGGAACATTAGCAGAAAGCTCAGACCATGTTGCTCCACTATCCGTTGTGGCAAAAACTAAAGATATTTGTCCTGAACCATTTCCAGCTGCAATCCCTTCAGTTCCACTAATCATGTCAATGTCTTTGATATTGTAAAATGTTCGAGAAGTTGTAACGCCAGAGTTTGTCCAATTCGTCCCTCCATCTGTTGTTGTCATTATTAAATCGGAACCTCCAACAATCGCTGTATTTATATTGCTCGGGCTTGCATATACTGCTTCCAATTGACCAGGAGTAGCAGAAGTTTGCATCGTCCAATTCACTCCACCATCATTCGTATGGACTATTGAATTATAAAACCCTACAGCCCAACCGTTCATATTAGAATTGAAAGCTAAATCATAAAATGAATACGCTTGTGAAAATTGTTCCGACCAAGATTGCGCTTGAACATTAACACCGAAAAGTGAAATAAAAATAAGTAAAGTAGTGTTTTTCATCGTGTTTTTTTTTGAGTAAAAATCAAAAAATCCTATAGTTTTTTCATCAACCATTCCACGAAACGACAGATTGAATTCATAAAGTGCAATTTAAGCTCAATCATTGACTCATAATTTTCTAACGCGCATCAATTAACATAAATTAATTCATTCCTAACGAATATTAATTTATACTCATCATTCATATGTTTGCTGACAAGAAAACTCAATACTCTATAATTTTTAAGTAGTTTTAAAAAAAAACTAAAACCTAAAAAATGACACACAACCAAGACTACGTTTACTACGACAGCGGTTTAATGCTGAATTCAAAACAACCAATGAAGCAAATTGATGTTTGCTTGGTTAGCACGAAAGATTATGTTTTCTACATTCCTAAGAAATCTGTTGGAATGTTTTTAGTACTGAACACCATCAAAACACACCAATATTTTGATGGAGTGAGTATAGAAGAAGGCGCAAAGAAAATCATTTCTGAATCTGCAACTCCACAAGATTTGGAAAAATCGTTAATCGCATTATTAGAAGACGATGAAAAATACGTTCATAAAATTGCGGACAAAAAGACATTCAAAATAAAAGGATTTCTCGGGAAGCATACTTTACGAATGAGTACAGGCGGAGCCAACTGGTCATCTGTAATGCCAAAAGGAAAAGGTGAAAGCAAAGAATTCAGAGCATTTCATGGCCAATAAGAAATTATGATTTCCTGGAGTTCAAAAATTGATATAGTAGGATATAGCGACAATTTTCTAAAAGAAGATTGTCGCATATGCTCTGTCAACGCCAAGCCCTTTTATAAGGTTGAACAATCTTATTTTGCGTTGTACGGCTTACCGCTTTTTCCAATCAAACGAATCGTTTACAAAACTTGTAATAGTTGCAATGCTCAGTTGAAAGTTAAGTCAACTGACTCAAATTTACACTCACTAAGTAATGAAATCCCCTTTAAAATGAAGTTTAAATATGTCTGGGGATGGATTATATTGACTCCAATCCTAATCGGAATAATCAGTTTTATTTTTTGGATTAAAAACAATTCGATTTAAGAACCACAACCAACACAATCAAAGTGACTATCAGTTGGTTTCACACCTTTTAATTGCATATCAAGATTGTGAATTTTGTCTTTGATATCCATATCAGTGAACATATCCCCGGTTAATTGAGCTGTTAATTCTGCAATTTGTTCTTCTAGACTTACTAAAGTTTCCATGGTGGTTTGTTTTTGGTTTACGATTACAAAATTGCATGATTTTCAATCAAGTTTTTTACGACCTCCAATTTTTCTATTCACAAAGTTATTCACGACTTAGAGATAAAGCCAAGAAACAACACTTTTAAACATCTGTTAAGTTTTGGTATAAACAAATTATTGTGCTAATTTTAATTTATTATTAATATTGTGCTAATTTTAATTTATTATTAAGTTACTCTACTCTTACAGAATGAAAATACTTTTATTTGGACTTTTAATCATTGTCTTTTCTCAACAATCTAACGGTCAATATTGCATGACCGGAGGTCCAACCTCGACAATCGATTCTAATTTAGAAGGACTAACCCTTCTTGGGGAAGCCAGCAGTATCAATTATACAGGATGTCCAGGAGTTATTGGTATTGAAGTCTATTCTCAAGAAACGGTGTTTTTAAATGCTGGTTCAAGCTATACTGCCAATGTACAATTCGGAACATGTGGAGGCAATTTTACAGGAGCTGGGGAAGCATGGATTGATTTTAATAGTGATAATATTTTTTCACCATCAGAATCTATTGGTACTTGGACTGGAATACCCCCAACAGCAGTCTCAAATTTTGGGTTTCTTGTACCTAGCGGAGCGACAACTGGAATGACTAAAATGAGAGTAATCCAAGGCGAGAATTTAACAATTCCAATTAACCCATGCGCTAGTTTTACTTGGGGTTCAGCGACCGATTTTAATGTATACATTCAAAATGGTGTAGATTGTTCAGGTTATATAGGTGATGACTTTGATAGCCCTCGACCAGTAACCTCATTCCCATTCAGTGAAGTATACGATAATTCAGTCTGCTATACAAACCAAAATTTCGTATACAATTCACCGGACGTATTTTACAGAATTATTCCGACAGTTGGTATGACTAGCGTTGTGGTTTCGCTGTGTGGTTCAACCTTTGATACATTTTTAACCGTTTTAGATAAAGACAAAAATGTTATCTCTATTAACGATGATAATCCAAATTGTGGTACTCAATCGGAACTAGTTGTTTCAACAATTGGTCAAGACACGCTTTATGCTATTGTTGAAGGATGGGGAACAAATTCAGGTGCCTATACAATCAATATTCAACAAGGAACTTTGGATGTCGAATCGATTGAAAAAACCAACTTTCACATCTACCCTAACCCTTCAAAGAATTATTTTACCATCTCAAATTATTATCAGGGACCTGTAACAATAATTGATTTTAAAGGGCAAACAGTAATAAATCAAAACATTAACTCCGGAGAAATGGTAGACATTGAATCCATTGAGCCCGGAATCTATATCGTTTATCTCAAGGATGAGTATAATTATAAACTAATTAAACAATAATGGTAATTAAACTAATCCTTTACTGTCTTTTCTTTATCGCTCCGTTATATTCTATTTCTGGAAATGATGCTTGGATTCAGCGTGCAAACTTCGGTTCAAATGGCCGTCATCGTGCCGCAGGTTTTTCTATTGGAAACAAAGGTTATATTGGTCTAGGTCATTACAATGGAGCTGGACCAAATATCGTTTTTAAAGATTGGTGGGAATTTGATCCAGCAACGAACTCTTGGTCTCAAAAGGCTGATTACAACGGTAACAATGGTAACGGTGATTATGGCGTTTCCACTTTTAGCACGCCGACCAAAGGCTATATTGCTGGTGGTCAGCTTTCAGGTGGGAGTTTAAATGAGTACAATCCCGTTACAAACACCTGGTCTTTAACCTCTGCACTTCCATTAAATACTTCCAACGTTCAAGGATTTAGCATAGGAAACAAATTATATCTAATAACTGGAAATGCATTAAACGAATTTAATACTGTGACTGGTGTTTGGACGGCCAAAAACCCAGCACCATTTACGTTAGGTGCATGGAACTCTACTTTTACAATTGACAACAAAGGTTATGTTAAGAGCGGTTATTCCCTTTGGGAATACAAACCAACAATTGATCAGTGGACCTCTCGGGCCGCATTTCCTGGACTAGCCTCTGGTGGTTCAGTTGGGTTTACTCAGCATAATTTAGGATTTATTGTTTCAGGCTATCAAGGAAGCTTGGCGAATGTAAATTCAGAGGTTTGGGAATTTAATCCAGGAACCAATTCTTGGATTCAACGAGATGACTTTTATGGAAGTAGTCGTCGTTTTTCTGTCAGTTTTTCAATTGGCGACAGATGTTATATGGGAACAGGAACAAATGGGACAAACTTTAATGATTTCTGGGAGTTTAACCGACTTTTGGAAAACGATGAACTCACAGAATCTATAAAAACAGTAGCCTATCCTAATCCAGCAATTGATCAAATCACTATCAAATCCGACCGGAATTTAAATGCCCTGTTAGAAATTGTAAATCAAAATGGGAAAGTAGTAAAGTCAATTGATTTTATCGGAAACTCTGTTAAAGTAAACCGTGAAGACTACCCTTCTGGCGTTTACTATTTTCAAATTATAGAAAGCAATCAAATAATTGCTGCTGATAAATTTATTTTTCAATAATATGTCAAAATACATAGGCTGCATAATACTACTTGTTTTGCCATTTATTGGCTCCACTCAGACGGAAAACTATTGGACTAAAAAATCTGATTTCGCAGGTTTGAAAAGAGAGCGCGCTGTTGCATTTAGCATCGGTGATTATGGGTATGTTGGAACAGGTGTTGATACCGCTGAAATCGTGTACAACGATTTATGGAAATATGACCCTACTCTTGACACTTGGACACAAATGGCAAATTTACCTGGTTCTGTGCGCAGAAACGCTGTAGGATTTGCGATAAACGACATGGGGTATGTTGGAACAGGAATTGACTCCACAGAAGCACAAGTTCCAGGAGCAATTGTCTTAAATGATTTCTGGCAATATAATCCACTTACTAATTCATGGCTTCAAAAAGCCGATTTCCCTGGCATGGGAAACACAGGGTTATATTTCGCTACAGGGTTTAGTGTTGATTCAAAAGGATATATATGCGGTGGTAAAAATGGACCCAACAGTTATTCAAGAGAATTATGGGAATATAAGCCTGTAATAGATCAATGGGCGCGACTAGATGATTTTCCGGGAGGTCTAAGGTATCAATTGTCAAGTTTCACAATTGGTTACAAGGCATACGTCGGGCTTGGAACGGATCAAGATTTATACAATAATGATTTCTGGGAGTTTGATATTACTACAAATTCTTGGGCGCCAATACAAGACTTACCGTCAAGTGAAAGATCGGCAGCAATGACCTTTACCATTGGACAACGTGGATTTGTCTGTATGGGAAATAACGGTGGTTTGTTACTAGATTTATGGGAATACAATCCATATGATGACGAGTGGACACCTAGAGCAGATTATGAAGGTTCTGCGAGAAAAGGCGGAGTTGCATTCAGTATCAATGGCAAAGGTTATGTAGGGATTGGAAAAGGTTATTCTGGAAAAAAAGCATCCTTTTATGAATATACGCCTGCCTCTGTATTATCAATCGAAGAACTTATTGTCGATTTCAACATCTATCCTAATCCTTCAAGTGAAGTTATTTCAATACAAACAGCTTCAAATAAAATAAATCATTTTGAAATTCTAAATTTCACCGGAAAAAGAATGAGGGAAGTTTATTCAAAAGACAAAATTGATATTTCAAATCTAACCAGTGGCAATTATATTCTAGTAGCATTTGATGACCAAAACAAAATCTTATCACAACAGAAATTTATAAAAATATAATATGATGCGTATTATTCTTATTTGTTCTTTTCTAGTTAGCACACTTGTTTTTGGGCAAAATTATTGGTTTCAAACTGACTCTATTAATGGTGCGCCACGTTCAGTTGCTTCTAGTTTTATTGCAAATGGTGAAGGCTATGTTGTTGGTGGTTTAGACGAAAATGGTTTCAGAAGAAAAATGTATTCCTATTCGGACATTCAAGATGATTGGGACGATGAACTCTCTATTGGCGGTGACAATGGTAATGGTCTTGCACGCGGATCAGCTTGTGCATTCAGTATTGATAATAAAGGATATGTTTGTTTAGGCCAAGGTGATTCACAAGCCTTTAAAAAGGATATGTGGCAGTATGACCCAGTTACAGATGTATGGACTCAAGTGGCTGATTTCATAGGCTCTCCGCGCAGACAAGCTGTGTCGTTTACAATCGATAATATCGCCTATGTCGGAACGGGAATTGATGCCACTGGTCTAAAAAAAGACATGTACAAGTACAATCCAGCGACAAATACATGGGCGCAATTAAACGATTTCGGAGGAACTGCTAGAAAAGAAGCAGTTGGATTCACAATTGGTGGTAATGGTTACATTGGAACTGGTGACGATGGTGTGTTTAAATCTGATTTTTGGCAGTATGATGTTTTTACCGATTTATGGACACAAAAAGCAAATATTCCTGCTGTAGGTAGAAAAGGAGCTACAGGTTGGGGACAATTTCCTTCAGGTTTTATTTGTGCAGGAGAGGACGTCAATTTTAACTATTCTAAACAACTTTGGGAGTATAATTATTTCTCAAACACATGGACGCAAAGAGAAGATTACCCAGGCCCTGGTCGATCGAATCCAATTTCTTTTGTCCTTAATGAAATTGCCTATGTTGGATCAGGATACAATGGACAGTTTCAAGACGATATGTATGCTTATGTTCGAATCTTGGGATCTGAAGAACTAAACGTAAATTCTGAATTTCTTGTATTTCCAAACCCAGCAGATCAATTTGTAAGAATAAAAACGGATGCTGATGATTGTAGTTTTGAATTGTACAATTTGAAAGGGAAAAAAGTAACGAATTCGATTACGATTGATAAAACAAATGAAGGGTACACATTGCATCGAATTAATTTGATTTCTGGTAATTACATACTTAAAGTGACGGATAACAAACAAAAAACTTTTAACTCTTTTGACATTGTCTTTAAATAAACTCATCAAACTTTCTTCTTTTGTCGTTCTTGCTTTTATAAGCTGCAACAACCCTATAGAACACTCAGAAAAAACAAAAACAGAGAACTCGACTGTTATTAAGAATGATAACTATTCTTCAAAAATAACTTTTGATGAAAATACCGGCTGGGGATATCAAATTTTTAAAGGCGCTAAACTTCTGATAAATCAAAATCATATACCTGCAGTGCAAGGCGTTAAAGGATTTTCATCAAAAGAAAAGGCCCAAAAAACAGTTGACTATATTATGGTGAAATTGAAAGATGGTATTTTTCCGCCCACAATTACTGCAGAAATACTAGATAGTTTAAACGTTCTCTAAAAGATTTTTTTTCCGTTCTTTGTAGTTCAAAATTCGGAATGATGCACAAAATAATTGAAGATTTAAACTGGAGATACGCTACAAAAAAGTTTGATTCGTCAAAAAAAATCTCTTCATCTGACATTGAAGTCATAAAGGAATCTTTAAGATTAACTGCAAGCTCTTATGGATTGCAGCCGAATCATTTTTTAATTGTCGAAAATGTTTCTTTGCGCGAACAGCTCGTTCCTGCCTCATATGGCCAAAAACAAGTTTTAGATGCATCTCATCTCATTGTGATTTGTGCGTATAACGATTTAACAGATGGACATGTTGATGCGTACGTTGAAACCATTATTTCTACAAGAAACAGTGATCCAGATAGAGTCAAAAACTATGGTAATTTTATAAAAAAAACATTTGCTGAAATGTCCATCGAAGACAAGTTAAATTGGGCAAGTAAGCAAGCATATATTGTATTGGGACAGTTACTTCATACCTGTGCAACACTTCGAATTGATGCGACACCAATGGAAGGATTTATTCCGAAACGATATTCTGAAATTTTAGAGTTGAAAGAAAAAAACTTAACTCCAATTTTAGTCTGTCCAATAGGTTATCGTCATGCTGAAGATGAAACACAACATTTCACCAAAGTAAGAAAAGACCAAAACGATTTATTCGATATTATAAAATAAAAAAGTGCCTCTCGTTTGAAAGGCTCTTCTCTAGTGTATTAATTTTTACTCTTCTATTTTTTCGTCTTTTGTCCCTCCAACACTGAACCAATCTACTTTGCGAGAGAAGTACATGGTTACAGCTAGGATTAAGAAAATTCCTAAACTTCCAAATAGTAATGCGTAGTCTTGTATTTGAATTATCACAAAAATGAACCCGTACAATATTGTTAAAATTGCTCCTGTCATTGCTGCAAGTCCCCATGATTTCAGAATGGAACGACAATACAAAAAGATAAGTCCAATCGTCATTAGTGCAGCTAGAATATAGGCTAAATCGAAATACAATTGCTCGCTAAATGCCAACATAAGAACGTAAAACAAAACTAGCGCAATCCCAACTAAAATATATTGAATTGGGTGAATTAGAATCTTATTGAGAATTTCCACGAAGAAGAAAACTAAATATGTGAGCACAATAAACAATAAGGCATACTTAGCAACACGCATTGATTTTTGATAAACATCAACAGGTAGTTTCAAATTAACTCCAAATTGAGAACCAGATAATGAATGCTTATCATCCGACCAACTCTGTGGATAGTTGCGATTCAAATGAAGTACTTTCCAATTGGCGCTAAACCCTTTATCCGAAACCTTTCGTGTAGAAGGTAAAAATGACCCGTCAAAACTAGGTTCCGTCCATTTTGAATCAAGATTTACATTTGTGACCTTACCAATCGGTGTAAAAATCAATCGTTCGCTTCCGTTCAAGGATAAATCAAAAGAGAATTCCATTTTCTTGGGCATTTCTTTCAATGGGAAGCGAATGTGTAACCCGGACCCAAGAATTTGAGATGAAATTAATCCAGGATTAAACATCACAACGGAATCATTCATTTTTAAATCCACTTGTTCTGTTATTCCTTTTAAATCAGAAATTCCAATGCTCACGAATGCTTTGTCCAGCTCAATGTTTTCAGCTGTAATTCCTTCGTTTTCGAAAGCATAATTGTCAAAAAAACCATCTACTTTTAATTTAGAACCATATACAACTACTTCAAAAATTCCCCTTTGGCGTTTTTCTGGAGTTACTGTGCCATTAACGATTAATGCTTCCGGAAGAATATGATAATAATGTTGTTCACGAATTTCTTTGTAAGAACCGTCAGAATTTTTCACTTGTTTTGGTGTCCAATATGGAATTGTGAGAATTGGACCTGTAAATAGTTGATCACCGGCATGCTTGGAGCTGACTTCGACGATTGCTTCGTCTTGTCGCATCATGCGCTCTTGGATTAAATCCTGGACCATAACAGCAGGAATCAGAAGAATGAGAATTAATACGAGTATCATTCCCATTTTAAAAAATACATTTTCAAATAGAACTTTCATAGGATAATTGATTTTGGTTTACACTCAAACGCAATCAAAATCCTAATCGTACTTTCTCAAAGTTTATTTAACTTCAATTAACAGTTAAGCCAATTAGAAATTCGTCAATCTTATAGTATTCAATTCGTTACCAGCGGTAAACATCAACAGATAGATTCCTTTCTCGAATGATGTCAAGTTTACATTGATTGAATTATTAGACACTGTATCAACTTTCAATTGTTTCCCATTCATTGCTACCAATTGTACATTTGAAATCTCCAATTCAGTTTTTACCGAATAAATTCCTGTAGCAAACGATAGTAGCTTGATCCCTTCTGGTAAAACTTCATCCAAATCAGACAAACTAATATTGATTTGAATTGTTTTAACATCAGTATCGCATGGACTTTCAGCCGTCAACTGCACTGTGAATGTATTATTTGAATTAAAAGTATGAATTGGGTTTTCGGAATTAGATGTATTTCCATCTCCAAAGTCCCACGAATAAGTCTGTGCTTTTGTACTCTCATTAATAAATTGAATCTCCGGATCATTTGAAACAAATGAAAAGTTTGCCTGCGTATGTTCTGAGATAGGTCGCAAATTGAAGAAATCCAAACTATCTAAAACAGTTAATGCTGCTGCGGCTTGCAGGTTAGCTGCATCTGCAGGACTTAAACTACTAATGAATGAAGAACCGACGGGTGTTTTTCTAAAAATAGAGGCATAAAAAGTACAAGCCGCTAAATACGTTCCTGCAACACTTGGATGAGATTCATCCGCATTATACAATTCGATTGACGGGTAATTTTCTCTTACGTATTTCCATGCGCTTCCAACAGGTGAAACAGATCCTTGAACAGAATCAGCCATGCGCAAATAAGCAGAACGCAGACGGTCATTCATTCCGTCAAAAGTTGATATCGGGGCCCATTGAGGATCTCCATTTTTTCGCCCCCAAGTCATATACATCATTACTTCAGTGCAAAAATTATTTGCATAAACACTATCAGCCAATTGCATAGCATAAGGAATTGTACTGCTGTTTACTTGAGAATCAGGGAATGAAGGTTCTTGACTTTGCGCTTGAAGAACTACAAAATCCCATATTTGACTATTAATTTTATTCCATGTCGCAGCATTTTGTGTATGCCCTTGGAAAGTTGTTCCTCCTGGAGTTTGTGAATCGTGCGTGACTTGATCACCAAACGAGGTAGCAATACTGCTAAGCATTGAAGGTAAGTCATTCACATAAGTATAACTGTTACCTATAAATAATACTTTCGCTGTTTCTTGAGCTTGCGAAACTGCAGAAATAAACATAACTGTCAAAACAGTCAAAAATTGATTTTTCATTTAATATGATTTGGTTTTAAGACCATTCAATTTACGTTAAGTTGCCTTGTTAAATTATTAAATTACACCGAAACTATTGGAAAGCTAAATACTAACAATATTCATAATTTTATGCTAATATTGCCTTTGTAGTAAAAGCTAATTAATGACTAAATCACATCTTTCTAAGATTAATTTAATTGCATTCGGAGTTCTTTTAAGCTGCGTTTTTCTTTATATTTTTTACAAAGCAACTCATGTTCCAGTCACTCATGATGAACTAGGTACCATTTTCTTTTATTCAAAATACAGTTATTGGGACATAATGATGTACCCTGACAGCATACCGAATAACCATATTTTAAATACATTGATGGTTAAGCCATTGATCTTTGTTTTTGGCATAGATGAATTGGTCGTGCGAATGCCCAATATTTTATCCTTTTTACTTTATGCCTTTGGCGCATATCGAATTATCATTTCAGTGCTCGGTAAAACTTCTTTGTTTTTTATTCCGGCTTCAATTTTATTTGTAATGAATCCATACTTATTGGATTTTTTTGGGCTTTGCCGTGGTTATGGAGTTTCAATTGGATTTGTTACATTATCGTTAAGTTATTTGATAACTAGCTTTAAATTTTCAAATTCTAGGCATTTATGGTTTGCACTGATATTTAGTTGCTTTGCAAGCTACGCCAATTTTACTTCTTTAATTTTTTGGGCCAGCGTTTGTCTATTCGTATTACTCTATTATGTAATAAATCGAAAAGGCGAAAACCCATTATCAAATGGAAAATTTGCCTTGATGATTCTTTTAGGATTAGGTTATGCTGTTCTTATTCTTAATCCCATTCTTAAAATGCAAAATGATGACCAATTCAGATTTTGGACGTCAAACGGGTTTGCCGAAGAAACAGTTAAATCACTCGTGCATAACGGGGTGTATGGTAGCAGGATATTTTTAACGGTCAATTTCATCAGTTACTTTTGCATGATCATTTTTGCCCTTCATTTAATTATTTTGGCTGCGAAATTTATTAAATCCAATGAGAAACTCGCTGATCTTCGTAAACCAGAATATAGTGTAACTCTTATTTTATTATTAACGATTGTCATCAATATTCTTCAAACGGTTATACTTAAAACCCCCAATTTAAACGGTCGTACGGCGCTGCTTTATTACCCATTGTTCATTGCAACCTTATTGACAATGAGAACTCATTTTAACGTTATTCATGCGACTTGGATTAAATTAACTATTTCAATCATCATTTCATTTTTTGGCATTCATCACCTTTTTCATACAGCAACTCCGAAAAAGGTTCGGGAATGGTCTTATGATGCTCACACGATCGACGCACTGAACATAATGAAAAAACACAGTTCAAATGAATCAATATCAATTTGTACCCACTGGTTATTCAATCCATCATTTTATTATCATACCATAAAGGATAAACAAGTGAAACTGGTGCCATACTCAGAAGAAATTAATCCGAATTTTGATGCGAATTATTTTTATGTTCACGATTCCTTATTATACCACTTTGATTCAACATTTATCACAATAAAGCGATTTGAGGAAGGAAATATAATTCTGTACAAATCGAATAATTAAAAAAACCTTATGTTGCAATATAAAAAAATCGTTTTTCTGTCTAGAACCAACTAATCGATTTTCCAGACGTTACTATAATAAGAATACAACCTCTTCAATATGCGAATATTTTTAACGCTTCTTCTTCTCATCTCAACAAATGGAATTATCGCGCAATTTAATTTTGAATACAATAATTCAGTACCAGTTACTGTGAATTCTAAATTACTGAATAACGCATGGGCTGGAGGACTTAATTATGCACAGTTTTCTGATTTTGATTTTGATTTTGATGGTGATTTAGATTTGTTTGTTTTCGACAGAAGCTCCAATAATATTCGCGTTTTTTTACAGGAAGGAACTGGAACCAATCGGCATTACGAATTCTTGTATAATGCTGATCAATATTTTCCTACTGATATTCGATACCGTTCTACTTTAGTAGATTTTGACAACGATGGTAGAAAAGATTTGTTTGCATATGGAGTTGGAGGTCTAGCTGTTTATCGCAATGTTGGAAATGCAATTGATGGATTGCAATGGGAGCTTTTCAACGATTTGCTTTACTCTCAGTACCCAAATGGCTATTCAAATTTGTACGTGAGTTCTTCTGATATACCTGCTATTATTGATGTCGATTCTGATGGTGATATAGACGTTTTAACCTTTCACATTGGTGGACAACATGTTGAGTATCATCAAAACCAATCTATGGAATTATATGGGATTCCAGACTCGCTTAAATTTGTATTGAAAAATGAATGTTGGGGCAAATTTTCTGAAGATCTAAGCACTAGTTCAGTTCTACTTAACGATCCCAATTCTCCTTGTGTTGGAGGGAATATTGCTAATCCGGAGCGCTCAATAATTGAAGTTGCTGCAAAACATGCTGGATCTACATTACTTGCTCTGGATGTCAATAATTCGGGAGTATTGGATTTAGTCGTAGGAGATGTTTCCTATTCCAACCTTACGCTTTTAGTCAATGGTGGGACATCTCCAAATACTGACTCACCAATGATTAGTCAGGACAACAACTTTCCATCAAATACTATCCCCGCAGAAATGCAGCTTTTTCCTGCCTCATTTTATTTGGATGTAGACTTCGACAATGTAAAAGACCTCATCGTCTGCCCCAACGCTAAAAATGTTTCAGAAAACAGAGAGAGTGTCTTGTTCTATAAAAACCTAGGAACCAATAATAACCCTACTTTTGTGTATTCTGAGAAAAATTTTCTACAAAAAGACATGATTGAGCATGGAACTGGAACTGTACCTGTTTTTGTAGATATCAATGAAGATGGACTGAGTGACTTAATCGTTGCGAATTTTTATCAGTATAAAGATGTACTTGATAAAGAAAGTGTACTATCTTATTATAGAAACACAGGAACATCAAATTCCCCTGCATTTACCTTAATTGACGATAATTATTTAGATCTCAACCTTCAAGCATATGGACTTCATAGTATTCCAACTTTTGGAGATTTAGACAATGATGGTGATCAAGATTTATTACTTGGAAGAGAAGATGGAACTTTGGTTTATTTCCAAAACTCATCTACAGGTTCTGGGGCAATTTATTCATCAGCACAAATCAATTATAAGGATAATTTAAACCAAACAATAAACGCTGGACCTTATTGTTTCCCTCAATTATTCGACTTAAATAATGACGGGCTATTGGACCTTATTCTCGGTAAAAAAACTGGTGAATTGATTTATTACAGAAACATCGGATCGCAGTCTTCACCTTCTTTCGAACTTTACAATTCAAATCTTGGAAATATTGATGTTTCTACTGCAAATCCTGATGGTTATCCCACACCTCATTTCTTTCGATACAACGGAGAAACGCGTCTGTTTTTAGGAGATTTAACCGGACGCTGTAATTTTTATTTGGGCGTTGATGGAAATATTGATCCAACCGAATCGTTTACATTGATTTCGGATAATTACGCGAACATCAACACCCAAGCATATAGTTCATTTTGGGTGAATGATTTAAATAATGATGGGAATTTAGAATTATATGTTGGACAAGACTTAGGAGGAATTTACCGTTTGGAAAATGATCCAAACAGCACTTCATCATTACAAGAAACAATGAATGAAATTGATGTTGTCCTTTATCCTAACCCAACGTCCAATTTACTTACGATTAATGCTTTAGAAAACCGAATTGCATTTGTTCAGGTTACAAACATTGAAGGAAAAATAGTTTATTCTGAATTCATGGGCACAAATAAAGCCACTGTTGACTCTTCAATATACTCTGCCGGAATATACTTTGTGAAAGTCCAATTGCAAAATGGCGATTCTGTGGTTAAGAAAATCGTAAAAAACTAGTTACAACCTCATTATTCGCTCGAAGTAATTTGGGAAATTGGACTTTGGTTCGCTTCCGTAAATAGCAAATAGTGTAGAACCACTTCCAGTCATGCTCGCATACATTGCTCCTTCCTTGTACAGCTTCCTTTTGATATTTTCCAATTCGGGATGATTCATAAATACTGAAGATTCAAAATCATTTTTCAATTCAGCGCTCCAACTGCTTATAGGTTGATTCAAAATTTCTTGTACCGACTTTTTTGATATCGAAAAAACAACATTTGCAAATGCATCTTTTGTTGAAATATGAATTCCTGGGTTCACAATTTTCAAGTATACATTTTTAAAATTCAGGGAAAAAGGAGTTAACTTTTCACCTCTTCCACTGGCCAATTGCGGGCCTTCACAAGCGAAAAAAGGGCAATCGCTTCCTAGCTCTGATGATAACTCTTGAATTTCACTTGTTGACAAATTCAGATTAAAAAGTTGATTCAATCCAATAATTGTATAGGTAGCATCTGCAGATCCTCCACCAAGTCCTGCTCCCATTGGTATGTGCTTTTGCAAGTGAATATAAACTGGAGGGATTATAAACTTAGATGCGACTAAATTATAAGCTTGCACTACTAAATTTGCTTTTTGATCTCCCTCAATTCCCAACCCAGACTGAACAAAACTAAATGAATCGGCTGGTATAATTTCAAGCACATCGAAAAATGGAATTGCAATCATACAAGAGTCAATCTCATGAAAACCGTCCTCTCGTCTATGAAGAACGCGCAATCCAAAATTAATCTTTGCTGGTGGAAACAATATCATGAATCAAAGTTAGAAGAAGTAAACAATTTTCGTAACTTTCGGCTCTTAAATTAGAATTAAAATGGCAACATATTTAGATTTTGAAGAACCATTAAAGGAGTTGGAAGACCAAATTATTCAAACAAAAGAAATTGGAGAGAATACAGAGGTAGATATGCAGGATAAGATTGATGAACTTGAAAAAAAGTTGAAATCTAAGACCAAAGAAATTTTTTCAGGATTAACGCCTTGGCAACGTGTACAATTGTCACGTCATCCTGATAGACCATACACCTTAGCTTATATTAATGCTCTTACGGAAGGACAATTCCAAGAACTTCACGGTGATCGTGGTGTAAAAGACGATAAAGCTATGGTTGGTGGATTCGGATTGTTAGATGGTGAAACAGTAATGTTCATTGGACAACAAAAAGGAGTTAATACAAAAATGCGCCAATTCAGAAATTTCGGAATGCCAAATCCAGAAGGATATAGAAAAGCACTTCGATTAATGCGTTTGGCTGAGAAATTCAATAAACCTATTGTAACTTTCATTGATACTCCAGGTGCCTTTCCAGGATTGGAAGCGGAAGAAAGAGGACAAGGAGAAGCAATTGCGCGTAACATATACGAAATGATGCGCTTGAAAGTTCCTGTAATCTGTGTAATTATTGGCGAAGGAGCATCAGGTGGAGCGTTGGGTATTGGTGTTGGAGATAAAGTAGTAATGATGGAAAATACATGGTACTCAGTAATTTCTCCTGAATCATGTTCTTCAATTTTATGGAGATCATGGGATTTTAAAGAACAAGCAGCTGATGCCTTGAAGTTGACTTCAACGGACATGAAAAAACTGGGCTTAGTAGATGATGTTATTAAAGAACCATCGAACGGAGCGCACAGAAATCATGATGAAGCTTTTAAATTGGTTAAGAAAGCAATAAGTGGATATTTGAAAGAATTAAAGCCGATTGATCCTTCCAAACGAATTAATAATCGTATTGAAGCATTCTCTAAAAGAGGTGTTTGGAAATAAACTAAGAGTGTCTAACTTGAAAAGTCCCTTCATTTTTGAACGGACTTTTTTTATGTTTCATATTCAAATTCAACACCCCATTTCGCCTAAAACGGTTAATTAGATTAATGAATTGAAAAATTAGCTTGAACAGCATAATTGCAGGAATAAAGATTATATTTGCCCATTCAAAGTGTTTTAGAAGGAACTAAAGTGCTTTTTTAATTTGACTTTTAATCGTTCAACTATGTCCAATCTTAAGTTTTTATTTTCATTCATTCTTCTGTTATCTGCTTTTATTAGTGGTGCTCAAGTCGCTCCTGATTTTGGTGGAACCATCATAGATCAACGGACAAGTCGTGCAGTTGAAGAAATGGAGTTAACTGTAGAGCATCTTGAAACGAGCAAGAAATTTGTTACAGAAACAAATGAAGATGGAAAGTTTACGTTCAAAAAGTTACCTGTCGGAAATTACCAATTAGTAGTTACGGACAAAGAATACATAAAAGCTCCATTCAATTTTGAGGTGACAGAAACGCATAAACCGAACTTAGATTTTGAAGTGAGTTTAAAGGTTTCGTGGATGATGAACTGGGGTGATGCTTTTGGCAAAGAGCACTATTGGTCACACCTTATGAGTAAGATTATTTTGGGTTTCTATTTTGCATGTTTGGTTTTAGTGTTATTCTATAGCATTTTACAGTTATCATTGGCAGTCGCATATGTAAAAAACAAGCGAAAACAAAAAACAAATCCTGATGTTAAACCTGTCTACGACCCTGCAACTACGCCAAAAGTAACTGTTCAATTACCTATGTTTAATGAGTTGTATGTTGCGGATAGAATTATCGAACAAGCTGCACAATTTGATTATCCATTGGATAAATTACAAATTCAAGTCCTGGACGATTCAACTGATGAAACCAAAGACGTAATCGCTAAAAAAGTAGCTGAAGTTGCAGCGAGAGGAATTAATATACAACATGTTCATAGAACAGACCGAACAGGATATAAAGCTGGAGCACTAGATGCCGCCATGGATCAAGTTGAAGGTGATTTCATTGCCATTTTTGATGCCGATTTCGTTCCTGATCGAGATTTCCTTATTCGCACCATGCCATACTTTCAAGATGAGAATGTTGGAGTTGTTCAAACGCGTTGGGGACATATTAATAAAGATTATTCATTACTGACAGAATTACAAGCATTTGGATTAAACGGTCACTTTGCTATTGAGCAGGGAGGTCGCACCGCTTCTGGTCACTTCATTAACTTTAATGGAACTGGAGGGATTTGGAGAAAAACGTGTATCTCAGATGCTGGTGGATGGGAACATGATACTTTAACTGAAGATTTAGATCTAAGTTATCGTGCCCAACTAAAAGGATGGCGTTTTCAATATTTGGAAGATGTTATTGCTCCAGCTGAGCTACCTATTACAATGTCTGCCTTAAAAAGTCAACAGCACAGATGGATGAAGGGAGGAGCTGAATGTTTCATTAAAATGCGAAAACGCATAATACGTACTAAGGGAGTGAAATTAGGAGATCGCATTCATGCTATGTCTCACCTGTTCAATTCTTCCGTATTTATTTTCATCTTGATGATTTCATTGTTGAGTTTACCAATTTTACACATTAAAGACAGTTTCTCTGATTTGAACTATGTGATTCAGTATGGTGTGATTTTCTTAATCAGTACTGTTTTCTTAATGTATTACTATTGGAATTCATACAGAGACAAAACAGAAAACACTGTAAAATCATTCTTCAAATTCGTTGTTCGTTTTTTCACTTTCCTTATGGTTTCAATGGGATTAGCGTTAAATAACTCAGTTGCAGTTATAGAGGGCTATCTTGGGATTAAAAGCTCATTTGTTAGAACACCGAAATTCAACATTAATGTAAAAAGCGAATTCAAAGGAAATAAATACGACAAGAAAAGCCTTTCAATCATTAATATTGGTGAAGGAATTCTATTCGTTATTTTCCTTTTTACAGCTGTAAACAGAGCAATTTATGGTGATTTAGGAATGGTTCCTTTTCACTTGATGTTAGCTTTTGGATACGGATTGGTATTCTTCCACTCTATTAAGGAATTGCGCACTCCAGTTCAATAGATTCGAAACTGCTCGGTAATCGAGCTTGTCGAGATTAAGGAACCGGATCATGTCCATGTCCTCCCCAAGGATTACATCGGATAATTCGTTTAATGCCTAAATAAATTCCAACGATTGGTCCGCGTTTATTAATTGCTTCAATCATATAAACAGAACACGTTGGTGTATAGCGACACGATTGAGGAAAAATTGGACTAATTATCCATTGGTAAATTTTCACCAGAACGATAAAAGGAAAGCCAATAATTTTCTTAATTAATTCCATTTATAGTAAAAATATCCTTTTTTAACTATTTGTTGTGGATTGTTCGTCTAAAATTGTAACCGACCTAGCCTAAAAAACGTTAGATTAGTATATCTCTCGTATTAATTTGAACTGTTATGCAAAAAGCTTTAAGTATTATTGGATTATTTTTTTTCACCTCTGTTGCTTTATCTCAATCTGTAAATTCTTGGGATGAGGAGAAAATTGAAGTCAAAAAAGGTGATGCTCAAAACACAATACTAAGTGCTCATGGATTAATTTCTGAGGGGTGGGCTGAATTACCTCAACCAAAATTCTGGAAGCAAATTATGACCCTTGCGCCGGATTCATGTCTTGTAAATATTGCAGAGTCTAGAGTAATTGTTGCAAAAATGAGTTTAAAAGACTGGAATGCACAAAGCGATGCAGAAAAAGATGCATACAGAGACAGTATCCGAAAGACCTACAACCTGGCAAGTGATGCTAGAATATTTGTGACTTCTGGAAAAAATGATTTCTACAAATTTGATGTTGTTTACAATAGTTTATCTGACGGAGTTGAGGCTTTTGAAAGCTACGATGTTGATCCTTGGTACGCTCAAGCAATCTTATTGATTGAAAGTCCGGGACAATTAAAAAAATCAACAGTAGGAGCCTATGGTCCATTCCAATTAATGCCTGCTGTAGCGCGAGCACAAGGCCTTACTGTAAATCGCTATACTGATGAACGAGAGGACTTTCACAGAAGTGCATACGGTGCTTCAAGATTGATTTCAAGAGTTTGTATTCCAGAAGCAAAGCGTATTTTAGACAACAAAGGTTTAACTTATAAAGAAGATGATATTTGGTTTCGACTGTTTGTTCTTCACGTATATCATGCTGGAGCTGGAAATGTAAGCGCAGTGATCGATAAAATTGCGCCAGAAAGTGGAAGCATGGATATTATTACAGAAATGTGGCAAAACACCGCTGCTTCGTTCGGCAACAACTCCCAAAATTATTCACAATTAGCCTTAGCGTCTCAATTGATTTTACACGATATCGTGTATGCAAATAGTGATTACGTGTTGAAGTGTGTTGAATAAAAATTATAATGGTACAGATATTAAGTACCCTTCACAAACTTCATCGATATCGAATTTACACAATGTCTAGTATTCTTAGGTGTAAATCGCTCACCTTCGAAAACGTGTCCTAAATGACCTCCACAGTTCGCACAGACAATTTCCACACGTCTACCATCTGCATCCAGAACGCGTTTCACAGCGCCCTTTATTTCATCGTCAAATGAAGGCCAACCGCAAGATGAATGAAACTTTGATTCAGAGCGATACAAGGGCGTTTCACATTGACGGCAAACATAGTGGCCATTTTCAAAATGATCGGTGTACTCTCCACGAAATGGAGCTTCCGTACCTTTATGTATAATAACTCGTTTTTCTTCGTCTGTAAGATCGTTGCGTTTATTCATTCTTAAATCGCGATATTATTGATTTCCGTTTCCAATTCTTTCACCATTACTTTCATGGCTTGCTTAAGAATATTTTCTTTGCCCTCTTTCGCTTTGATGTAGATTCGACCACCGTCGTTGTTGTATTCAAACGTGATGTATTTTATTACGCGAATAACATTTGCTTCACCTTCTAAATCAAAATCGTCAAAATTCACACCTTCTAAATTAACAAAAGCATTGATTCCCGATTTCCCAAAGTTTTCGCAACCAGCTGGAATTTTCAAACCACCATTTTTCGATGCATTCTCAGAATTACTACAAATCTTAAATCCTTCACCATCCACTTTTGACTCAGCCACATTTGGAACCATTCCTGCAGCCATCTCACCAAGTTCTTTGCCTTGCTTTTCTAATCCCAGAAAAACATTAAACGCAGGAATCATTGAACCATTATCTCCCAAGTCTCCTAACATTACAACACCGAATTCTCCCGAAAATAATTTTGACAAATCTGATCCTGCGGTAGCCATTACAAATTGAGCTGGCCCACCTAAAGAACCTGCTAAGTCGTCTATAGTCTCAGGAGAATACTCATCGATTAAAGCTTGTAGTTTTTTCATATCGATGTTCGCAGAAAAACCTACACGCGCATTTCCTTTACCTAATTTACTTAATACGGGAGCCTTACTATCACTGTTAAAGAACATTTTAGCCTTTAGTGCATCTGAAAAATAATTCTTTGTCTCAATAATTGCTGCACCGTCTTCAAACTTAACCACAGTTTGGATGTACGAATCTTTCACCAATTCCTTTAAACTTTTTTGCTTTTCAGTGCTTAATTTTTCTAACTCAGTGTTCGATGTAGAATACAAAGAAGCAACGTTCATCCCCAATACCAAATCTCCTGTTTGAGCTAAAATTTCATCTGTCTTACCACCTGCTAAATCACTCTCTGCTTTTTCAAACGTGGCAATCATCAATTTTTCCGCATCAAACTCCTTATTTTGAACGACAACAATCGCAATGTTATTCTTAACTCCAATGGCAAAATCACCATCTTCACTATAACTTAAATCTCCAGTTTCATTAACATCAAAACCTCTGGTTGTTAATTCAGCTAAAAATTTCTCATTGTCTTTAACTGTAATAAATGCATAAGTCGCTGATGGGTTTCCATTCAAATCAAGTGGACCTTCAACCGCATAGTAAAGTGGAATGCTGAAATCAATTACTTTTTCAAGGGTCTCAAACTCCCCTCCTAAAAGTTTCCCCAATTTAGGTATGTTCTTGTAATCTGCTTTTGATAAAACATTTTTCAAGTCTGCATTACCAAATGCAATAATATTTTCATTTTGCCCTAAAAAAGCTGAAATTGCATCCTTAGCAGTTCCTGAATTTGAGCTTCCACAAGCAGTTAAAAAAATCGTTAGAAGCGCTACAGTGGTGATTTTTAAAATTGAATTTATATTTTTCATAATTAAGTTCAGTTATTGGTTCAAAATTAACGATAAAATTCATGCATTTATTATGCCAATTCTTTTTTATCGAATACATACATTTGCACTATGCATGAAGTAGAACCATATTATCATTGGCGTAATCTCTATATCGCTTCTGAAGATGAAGACTCTCCATTTTATGGTCGAGAATACAGCGAGTTTGAATTTGAGAATAAAGTGTATAATTTTCTAATTCATCCGCAATGGGATTCAATAGGATCTGAAACATTGTTTATCAAAATAATTTATGTTGATTACGAATCTTCCTATTGCATCATTGAATTAATTGGCGAATGGAACGATGCCATTGAAAATGATATAATGACTTTGAAACGCGATATCATTGACGAATTGACAAAAATGGACATCCGCAAATTTATATTGATTGGTGAAAATGTATTAAACTTCCATTCATCAGACGATTGCTATTATGAAGAATGGATAGATGATATTGAAGATGGATGGGTCGCGTTGATTAATTTTCACGAACACGTTACTTCGGAAATGAGCTTAGTTGGAATTGACCAATACTTTGTCTTGCAAGGTGAAATGGAAATGATTGACTGGAGAACTTATTTGCCTCATCAATTGTACAAAAAAGTAAAGCAGATTGTCAAGCAAAGGCTTTATTAAAAAGGCAACGGCATTGAACTAAAAATTACCGTCGCCTATAAAAAATTACATGACTATTTTAGAAGTAGCCGGTGTGTTACCTAAGAAAAAATGAACTATGTAAGTCCCTCTTTTGAAATTATCATTCAACTGAATAATTTCTTTATTAACACCAATATTGGAGTCTCCTAAATGCTTCGTGAAAACTATTTTACCAGATAAATCAACAATATTCACAAATGCCTTCTCCTTAGACAAAGAAACATAATTAAGCATTAATTCATTGTCTTTCGAGTTAAATCCAGTCTGAAATTGAATGTTATTTATTGAATTTTCCATTAAACTCAAAGAGCTATTAAATATGTGTTGAGAAACATAAATTTGATCTCCACCAGTCCCTGACCCATTTGCCTTATTTGAAGCGACATAAAAAGTTACAACACCTTCATCAGTTGCAGGCGCCACCCAGTCCCATTCCCAAGCAACATTTCCTTCCGTGTTACTTGATGAAGTTTGTGTAGAATAAAACCTTCCACTTGCCGAGCTTGTCTGAGTACCTACTAGTCCTGTACCTGGAAATGATCCCGCGGCAGTATTTCCACTATTCTCTAAAACAGTAGCTCCAAAACCTTCTCTTACATTCCCTGTGGCCAATGCTAAAGACACTTTATAGGTCGTACCTGGAACATAACTAAAAACCTCAGTTGCTCCATCGAATACCTTTAATATATTCTGATTAGCCCCAGCCAGCACTGTCCCTGCATGACATTGGGTACAATTGTTTTCTCCGGGCGCACCTGTTTTCGCTGTCGGAGCCCCATTTACATTTTTATGTGAACTTGATTCTCTAAATTTCTCAACTTTAGCATTGTTAGAGTTCTGCAAGGAGAAAATAGTAAATAGGCTAGCCGCAATCGCAGGTAAAAAAAGTACTCTATTATTCATAACAAATTATATTTTATTTTTCTAATTATCTAAGCTACCATTGGCTTTCCAACATTCAAATTTTGCAATTAACGAGTCTGCAATTTTGTCTTGGCCTAATGGCATTGGTGACACTCCAGATGAATGGTTTATTACAGACAAAATTATATCCGCATTAGCTTGTATCGAGGCGTGGTTACTTAAATCATATCCGCTGGTAGCTGTTGCGGCATCATGACAGCCCGAAGTTGAGCAATTTTGATTAATCAAAGGAGCGATTTCTGCTGAAAACGAAACGTTATCTGCGCATGCTGTAACTGGCACTTGATCTTTCTTACAAGCTAAAAATACCAAGACACCGCAAAAAATAATTAGTAATGATTTCATCATGATTTAATAAATAAAGGTTTAAAGGTCATCCACGACAATGCTGGAAAAAACAACATAGGCATTACAAACCCTTTGTAATAATCAATCATCATTTGAGCATCTTCATTCTTAAATTCAGGATCATCTGACTTTAAAAATAGGAAAACCGATGCTAACGAAGCAATTGTAACTAAAAGGTTAAAGGAAAACTCAGCAAACCGATTGTTCTTAATTATTTTTGATAATCCAAAATACACAAAACAACCAATCATGCTAACCATCATACAATTCGATAAAACCGCAATGACACTTGTTGCCTCGGTAAAATCGACCAAAATACCGGCATAAAAACTAGAATACACCAAACAGGCAATCGCTGCTATAACACCTGAGATAATCGCTGTTAAAAATGCGCCTTTGAACATAATTTATTTTTATTTTACTGGAATACTATACGTTATTTTCATTTTATCAGGGACTTCACCGCTTGGTTTGCCAATTTTATAATAAGAGCGTTCTACCCAGAAAGTCCCTGTTAATTTCAAACCGCTGCTCGTATTATCAATTGCGACAGGTATTTTTCGATAACGCTTAGTTCCTTTCATCGTTAAGTTACCTTGTACAAAATAACCTTTATCCGTCTTTTCTAATTTTGAAGAAACAAAAGTAATTTTTGGGTGATTCGCTTGATCAAACCATTCAGAGGTCATTGCCTTTTTATTCTTCATACCGTTTCCAGTATTTATTGAAGATACGTCAATTTCAAAATTCATATGAGAATCAGCTAAATTGTCTTTATCAAACTTTACATCTCCTTTTAATTCTTTAAAAGTACCTGAGGGATCCTTACTATCAAATTTCACAGAGTATCCTTCTGCTACTTTATATTCTTTAACTGGCAATGCCATTTTCGCTGATGTTAGCAATATTCCAATTGCAACTAAGGGATAAAATAATTTTTTCATATTTCTTTTTTTCTTTTGTTATCCAATTATTGAGCCATTCCAATAATACATACGAGGAATTCATCAAATTGGATGGGTTAAGTCACTTATTTTCCAAGAGAAAACTTTCGCCCAATCGTAAATCCAAGTCTAAATTGACCTTTTAACCAATTGGAATAAGTGTTCGTTATAAACTGTGCCTCTCCAAATCCGGTTGAATTTGTCAAGTTAATAGTGAAGTTATGGCCGAACGTTACAAATTCAAATGCAACTCCAAGGCTATTGTAATTTGTTGTACGCAAATTCGGGTCACCAAAAACATGATAATATTCTACCACTACCCCCATTGTTTTTCCAATTGCAAAACGCATCGCACCACCTAGCGCAAATAAAGTGTTTTGATCTGTAGAAGCCACATAATTCCTATGAACCAATGTCGGTGATAAACTCAAACTGAACCAAGAACCAAACTTCCTTGACATATTCAATTGTGCGCAATAAGCAAAACGATGTTGCCAATTTGGAAACGATGAAACCTGCGAAATATCGGTAGAAGCCTTCATATAAGTAAAAGAAGCTGTTCCTAACAAAGCCATTGAAATCGGCATACTATTTTTCTTTTGGCGCAACACACGATACTTAAAATAACCATCAATTAATGAACGGTAAGGCTGACCATTTCCTTTGCTTCGGCCTATTCCAATGTTAATATTGTCCGTAATTCCATATTCAAGCGCCATTCTAATGTCCGCCGAATTATCAAATCCGAACATTTGTTGCGCTCCACCATTAGGACCGGCAATGTCTCCAAAACGATGTTCAATTCTATATTCTAGCACTTTCTTTTCTAACATTTCAGTCGAATGCCCGTTTATGATACGCGTAGAGCTAAAAACATCTTCTACATATTCAGGTTCATCTGGGCCTTCTATTACCCCGTCAAAGGCTAACGAATCTTCTTGACCATAAACATTTGATAAACAAATCAGTGAGGTAAAAGCGAGTAAATAAGTAATTTTAGTCATAAATAAGGTTGAGTCATATTAATATTAGTGATACGATAAAAATCCATAATTAGTTTGCTCCTGAAGATACAAAAAAACAGTTACCATGGTAATATAAAACTGCCGAAATTATTATTTCGAAATAAATGTCCTATTCTAAAACCTATTTTGTATATTTATTTACTTGTAATCAATGCATTAACATTACGACGGCAAATTGAGTAAAGAGCATCAAGGAAAATATCATCTACTGACTATCGCGCTAATTCCAGGCTTCTTGGTAAGTATTTTTTTATCCAATCATTGGCTAATACCCATACTCTTTGCAATTACATCATTATTTGTTGTCTTTCTGTTTTTCAAACCAAAAAAGCGAAATAACCTTTTTCGGAAAAATCCGTAAATTGGTTTATGAAAGCAAAACTACTGCTTCTTTTCTGTTGGGCGATTTCATCCTCTATAATAATGACACCCGAAGCTAAACCCGTTTTTGGTGTTCGTGTAGCTATTGGTGCTAATTCATCTGTGACATCTTTCGTTTGCTTTTTGGATAATGGTTACAATTTAAGTCGACAAAAAAATGTAGATGCTGAATCTTTCGTGAAAATTGTTACTGGTTATTGGCCAAGCATCTATAATCCAAAACGAATCGACATGTTTAAAGAGCATAATATAGATTGTGCAATCTATACCGATTCAATAACGTTAAAGCCCGTTTTGGGATGTTTACCGATTGACTCACTCTGGAAAATTCACTTTGGTACTTATCCGTTTAATAATAATTCTGATATTGGCTGGAGTAATAAATACCATCGCCCTTCCCCAAAACAAGAGCAATTTCTATACAACCGCTATGGAATTCGTCAGATAGACTCTGACTATTTTCTAGACACCAGCTTTTGGATGATCATGACCGATGTAATGGATAAAGATTGGATTTCGAACTATAAATCCTTGTATTGACTACTTTTCCTTTGATTGTAATTCTCCAAGTTCTGAATTCAATTCATCCAAAACTTCATCGTAAATTTCCTTCATTTGCTCTTGATGAGAACCATAGTAATCAATTGAAGCTTCAAAATCGTCACTTTTTACATTTAACCTTTTAAACAATGTATCACTTGAATTCAACATCGATTTATTGTATTCAGATACCGACGGATAAGATCCTTGAATGTATGCCTCCAGTTTTACAAGCTCCTTCATTATACGAATCATTTTCGGCTTCGAAATTAGATTTTTAGGCTCCTCAATTTCCATTAAATCTGTCGAACAAGATGTGAAAAATAAAATAATCGCTATGAAAGAATAACGAATCATATGTTGAAGAGAAGTCTTGATCCAGTTTGGCCCTCAATAATTTTTCCTTCCGAATATACAATCTGACCATTCACGAAAGTCGAGTGAATAGAATTTGAGAATGTAAATCCTTCAAAAGGTGACCATCCACATTTATACAAAAGTGACTTTTTAGTAACCTCTGTTTTATTTGAGTCCACTATTACCAGATCAGCAAAATAACCTTCTCGAACGTATCCACGATCTACAATATTAAATAAAATCGCAGGTGAATGTGCCATTTTCTCAACTACTCGTTCAATGGAGATTTTTCCTTCTTCAACCTTCTCCAACATCGCCAATAATGCATGTTGAACAAGCGGTCCACCAGATGGAGCATTGAAATAAGTGTTATTTTTTTCTTCTAATGTGTGAGGAGCATGATCAGTTGCAATAACGTCAATTTTATTATCTAAAACTCCTTGTAAAATAGCGTCCCTATCGGTCACTTTTTTAACTGCTGGATTCCATTTGATTAAATTTCCCTTTTCAGTGTATTGTTCCTCTGAAAACCATAGATGGTGAATACAAGCTTCCGCTGTAATTTTCTTTTGTTCCAAAGGAATCGAATTATCAAATAACTCTAATTCTTTCGCTGTTGAAATATGTAATACATGTAATCGCGTTCCATGTTTTTTTGCTAAACGAACCGCTAAGGATGATGAAATATAACATGCCTCTTCACTTCTAATATAAGGATGTTGTTCAATCGGAACATTCTCGCCATACTTTGCTTTTGCTGCCTCAATGTTTTTTCGAATGGTAGCCTCGTCCTCGCAATGCGTAGCAATAAGCAATGGAGGTACTCGTGAAAACAATTGATCTAAAGTTTTCTCGTTGTCGACCAACATATTTCCCGTTGAGGAGCCCATGAAAATTTTTACACCACAAACGTTTTCCCCGTTCGTTTTCAAAACCTCTTCGATATTTTCATTCGAGGCTCCCATGAAAAATGAATAATTCGCCAAAGATGATTTTGCTCCAATTTGGTATTTATCTTCTAGTAATTCTTGAGTTAACGCATTCGGAACTGTATTTGGCATTTCCATGAACGAAGTAATTCCCCCAGCTACAGCGGCACGTGATTCAGTGAAAATATTTGCTTTGTGCGTTAAACCTGGTTCTCTAAAATGCACTTGATCATCTATACATCCAGGTAAAACGAATTTCCCTTTTAAATCAATGATTTTACAATTACCTGCAGAATCTATAGAGGAAGCTATTTTTTCAATTCTCCCATTTTTAATTAGAATATCGGCAACAATTTGTTTTCCTTCGTTTACAATTGTTCCCGATTTTAATAGTGTTGTATTACTCATAGATCCATGCTGCGCATTTTCCAAACTCCGAAAAATGCTTCTTTAAATATTCCAGTATTCATTTTAGATTGGCCAAACTCTCTATCAATAAAAGTAATTGGCACTTCGGTAATCTTATATCCATGTTTCTTAGCCGCATACTTCATACAAATTTGGAATGCGTAACCTTTAAACGTGACACCATCTAAATTTATTTTCTCTAGCACCTCTCTTCGATAACATTTGAATCCAGCAGTGGTATCTTTAATTCCAATCCACAAAATCATTCTCACGTACACGCTAGCAAAATAGGACATTAATACACGCTTCAAAGGCCAATTCGAAACTTTACCACCTTTACAATAACGTGACCCAATACTTACATCTGCACCATTTTGGCATGCCTGATACAACCTAATTAAGTCGTCTGGGTTATGGGAGAAATCACAATCCATTTCAAAAATGAAATCATATTTCTTTTTAATTGACCACTTAAATCCATGAATATAAGCTGTGCCTAACCCCAATTTACCTTGGCGTTCCTCTAAATGAATTCTTCCTGGAAATTCAATTTGCAATTTTCGAATTTCATCTGCTGTGCCATCCGGAGATGAGTCGTCTACATACAATACATGAAAGTCCTTTTCTAAAGACATTATTTTTCGAGTCATCTTGTCGATGTTCTCGATTTCATTGTACGTTGGAATAATTATAACTGAATCTGACACTTTAATCTCTTAATATCACGCTAAAATAAGTAATATTCGCCAATTGCATAATATCTCCGGTTAATTGATTACAATGTTTTACCTTTACATTAACATATTTTATCTAAAAATGCGAATTGGTCTTTTTCTAATTGTTGGTTTTATCTCTTGTTTTTCACTTTCGCAAAGCAAGAAAAACATTGACCTTTTGGACAATTGGCAAAATCCTAGTTTAATTTCCAATTCATCAAATGTAAAATATAACGATTGTTGGGGATACACATCTAATGGAAATGAGTATGCGATTGCCGGGTCGACAGAAGGAACACACTATTTTAAAATTACGGAAAACAATAAATTGGAAGAAGTTGACTTTGTCCCTGGTGAATTCGTTTCAATGTCAGTTGTTCATAGGGACATCAAAGTCTATCAAAATTATGCATACGCCGTATGTGATGAAGGTGAAAGCAGTTTACAAATAATTGATTTAAGTTATTTACCTGATTCCGTACATGTTGTTGCTGAGAATGATACAACATTTGCCAAAGTTCACAATTTATTTATTGATGAGGCTAATGCACTGCTATATGCTTGCTCCATCACCCCTAAGATCAACGGAATAATGTCAAGCAAAATTTCCATGCAAGTTTTCTCATTGGCGAATCCAGAACTTCCCGTTTTAGTGTACACCGGCCCAAATGATATTCCAGAAGTTCATGACGCCTATGTCAGAAACAATATTGCCTACTTAAATTGTGGATTTGACGGTTTGCGCGTTTTTAATTTTACAAATCCATCTTCTCCCATTTTTCTTCAAAACATAACAACATACCAAGACCAAGGTTATAATCACCAAGGTTGGTTATCACCTGATGGTTCTACATACGTTTTTGGCGACGAAACAGGTGGTAAAAAACTTAAAAAGTGTGCTGTAGATGCAAATCATGAAATTGAAATTAAATCCTATTTCGGTACAAATTTCGAGAATAATTCTGTACCACACAATATTGTACTAACCAATGAATTTGCATTCGTAGCTTATTATAACGAGGGATTGCGCATATTTGATATTCGACCACGCGTTCCATTAGAAATTGCACATTACGACACATATCCAGATGAACATTTTTTCAATATGAACGGCGCTTGGGGTATGTATGCTGATTATCCCTCTGGAAACTTATTAGTTTCAGATCGACATTACGGTTTGTTTCTTTTTGATTTTAATCGAACTGTTTTTAACAATCCAACTCTTGATTACACAACCGTATTCCCAATTCCTGTAGAAAAAAGTGGCGAAATCACCATTCGATTAAAGGAAGAAATTGATGCTTTTACTGTATCAATTTACGACGAAATAGGAAAGGTAATTTCAAATGAAATTGTATTTAAAAACACAAGCTACGCAATTATTAAAGCGCCAAAATCGTCTGGAGTGTATACTGCAATTATTAGTTATACCAACTCAAAAGAAGACTTAATTCGGACAAGTAAACGAATTATGGTGAATTAGTTTTTGGTGCAAGGATATCAATCTCCAACATAAATTTAAAAGATAAAACTTTTGCGGAAGCGTCATCACCTCCACTTCCCACAAATAAATTGCTTGATTGTGGGGTGTTTAGGTCAATCACGTGGTAAAAATTCTTTTTTGGAGTAAAAGCAAATTCAAATCCGGCTGAATATTTTTTCGATTTCTCACCTGTAAATGCTAGCCCTAGTGAGACATGATATAAATTCCATTTACTTGCGTCTATTCCAATTCTTTCATAGTCGAAGTAAGGTTTTTCATTGAACATGAAATCAGTTCTTGCACCTAAGTATAATTCCCATTTTTTTGACATTTCAATTTCCAATCCAACGCCTAGATTCGTGCGCGCAACAGACTCTTCACCAAACGCTAAAAAATTTTGATCACCAAAAAATTTAACAATGGATGAATCTGCAATATTTGTTGGATATTTACTAGGACTTTGATCTGAATCAAATATTAAATAGTACTTTCCTCCGAAAAATGTTTCATTGGTCCAGTGAAGCCAGGCTCTTTTTCCTAATTTCCAACTAACACCTAGTGCAAGCGAACCATTTTCCTTATGCTTCGCCTTTATTTTTTCAGCCCTGTCGACAATCTTTAAATCCGAAGAAATCAACTCATCCATATTGATAACAGAGAAATCACGATAAACATTTGCCTTCCCTAGCATATTAAACGAAGGTGTTGTAAATGATAGTCCAAACTTGAAATTTTCCAAATCCAAGGCTAATGAAGGTTTAAAAACACCCTTTACATTCCAATAATTAAATGATATTTTCGATGCAAATGTCGAAACATCTCCCGTAGAGCCATCGGTTGGAAGAGCTGAAAACTCAACCGAATTTGAATATTTCACACTTCTGTATCCTCCAAAATGAGACAACCCAATTGAAAAATGTTTAGAAACTCTCAAAGCAATCGAAATACCCGCCCAATATTCTTGAAGTTGATGGTTTTGATTGTAGCCACCTACAAAACTTTCGAGTCCTGCAGTTGAACTCAAAACTTCTCGGTAACCTTGAAAAAGATAATCATACTTTGAACTAAAATTTCTGCGTGTTATTACAGCGTAACCAAATCTTACTTTTTGATGTTTTTTAGGTGCATATATTCCAGAAATAAGGTTAGGCATTGTCGTTAACTGTGTTTCTTTTAAATCATACCCATTCCCAAGGGCATTTTTTAATTGAATATTGCTTATTCTATATGCGTTAACTGAAATTGACAGTGAAGGGGTTTCCACAAAACTCATTGCGGCACTATTGTAATAAACAGTTGCATTATCTCCCAACCCTGCGGCGGCAGCTCCTCCCAAAAAAGAAGCACGAGCACCAAATTGTTCTGACCAATGGTGGTAATCTTGAGAGAAGTTGATAAAACAAAAACAAAGCATTACAAATAAAGTGGTTAGTTTAAGCATTTTATTTTTTTTTGTTAAAATAATTAATTAGTATGAACCCACAATTTTCAATAATTAAATTATATTTGTCGTATACGATATAATCTCACACGACTAATAATGGAGTTTTATAATTTAAGCGTCAACACACCTCAAGGAACCAATCTAAAGATGAACAACTTTAAAGGAAAGGTGATTTTGATTGTTAATACAGCAACAAAGTGTGGTTTAGCTCCTCAATTTAATGGTCTGGAATCCATTCATCAAAAATATAAGGACAAAGGTCTTGTTGTGCTCGGTTTTCCATGTAATCAATTTGGCGGTCAGGAACCAGAAACGAATGATTCAGTTGAAGAGAGTTGCAGAATTAATTTTGGTGTTACGTTTCAATTAACCGAAAAAATTGAAGTAAATGGCATGAATACTCATCCCATATTTGCATTTTTAAAAAGTCAATTAAGCGGTTGTTTTGGAGAAAAAATCAGATGGAATTTTACGAAATTTCTCATTGACAAAAATGGTAGGCCATACAAGCGCTATTCACCCACTAAAGACCCAAAAAAATTAATTAAAGATATAGATAGACTTTTAACGAATTAACAAATGGATCATTTAAGACTCGACAATCAACTTTGCTTTCCTTTATACGCGACTTCTAGAATGATAACTCGGATTTATCAACCGCTGCTCGAAAAATTGGATTTAACCTATCCGCAATTTTTGGTGATGCTTGTGATTTGGGAACATAAAAAATTAACGGTTGGACAGATCGGGGAAAATTTATATTTAAATACGAATACAACGACCCCACTCATCAACAAATTAATTGAAAAAAAATACGTTTTGAAAAATCGGTCATTGGAAGATGAGCGCGTTGTGTTTATTTCATTGACAAAAGCTGGGAAGCAATTACAGGAGAGTGCATCGGACATTCCTGAATGTGTTGTTAATGCTAGTGGAATGAGCTCAGAAGACATTCAAACAATGAAAAGCCTCATGGATAACTTTTTATCTCATGTGTCGAGTTACCATTCCATAGAATCACAAAATTAACTTCTCCTAATTCCTTTTAAGGGATTAGGCAATCACTCAAGCTAGAGAGTGAAAAATGGAGACGTATGGTTGGTATTGTGCGGCTCCACTAGCATTAATCTATTTCATCGAAACAATCTTGAATTATATCTGACTCATATCCCTTGGATGATAAAAACCGAAACGTTTTTGCTTTACGATTATACTGATTTTTTTCTGATGCCAATGCCCTCCATTTCTTTTCGAGTAAATGCTTTAAATTTTCAATGTAAATTGAATCATCAATTTTATCCAGTGCATTTTTAATGGAATAATCCGAAATTTGCTTTCTTTTTAATTCAACTCGAATTTTAATTTTCCCCCACTTCTTAATTCGTGTTTTACCTGAAACGAATGCCTCCGAAAATCGCTCTTCGGATAAAAAATTATTGGAAATTAAATCCGCAATCAAGGCATTGCGATCATTCTCTAATATTCCCCAAGAAATCATTTTTGAATTAAGTTCATACGAACATCTTTCCTGATATGCGCACAAAGCTTCTAGCTTGGTTTTCGCCTCAAGAAAAGAGTATTTACACTCTGACTTCATGTCAGAGTGTAATTTCCTCGTTGTTTTTATCTACAAAAGAATATTGTAATAAATGTTGTGATGAAAGTCCACGAACTGGAATCCATTTTTTATATTTAAAGAACCACTTCATCTGCTTTGACATCAATCCTTTTTTGAAATAGGACTCGATGTAAGGATGAACAAGGATAGAAATCCCCTTATCTAAATTATTTTTCATAAGGAATTCCAAGTTGTTCTCAATTTCTTCAGTGAATAAAATTGAGGCTTGAACCTCGCCTGTTCCGTTACATGTCGGACACGTTTCAGAAGTAATAATATCAGTTTGTGGTCTTACACGTTGACGCGTAATTTCGACAACGCCAAATTTGGAAGGAGGGAGTATATTGTGCTTCGCTCGGTCTCTCACCATTGCTTCCTTTAGCGTAGTGTAAAGAAGTTTATTGTTGGCTCTGTCGTGCATATCAATGAAATCGATACACACAATTCCACCCATATCTCTCAACTGCAAAACACGTGCAATCTCCTCTGCTGCTTCAAGATTTGTCGCTAAAGCGTTACTCTCCTGTCCGTCAGACCCTTTGCGATTTCCGCTATTCACATCCACAACGTGCATTGCTTCAGTATGTTCGATAATTAAATATCCACCATTTGACAATGGAACTTTTTTACCGAATAGCGCCTTAATTTGTTTACTTACACCAAACTTCTCAAAAATATCAAGCTTACCATCGTAGTGTTTGATTATTTTCTCTCTTCCTGGAGCGATGTCTGTTACATACTCTTTTACAGAGTAGTACATATCTTCATCATTTACATGAATATTTGTAAAGTCAGCATTAAGTAAATCTCTTAATATTGATGAAGTCTTATCAATTTCACCTAGAACGCGGTACGGTGGTTTTGCATTCAATAAATTGGCATGCATTTTCTTCCACTTTTCAACAAGATTTTTCAAATCTTGTTCCAACAATTCTAGTTTTTTTGTTTCAGCAACAGTACGAATAATTACACCAAAATTCTTTGGCTTAATTGCCTTCATTATATCTTTCAAACGATCACGTTCATCCTGATCCTTAATCTTTTGAGAGATTGAAATTTTATTCGAAAAGGGTACTAAAACTAAAAATCTTCCAGCTAAAGTTATCTCAGCTGTTAAGCGAGGACCTTTAGATGATATAGGCTCTTTTGCCACCTGAACCAAAATAGGTGCCGAAGAGGAGACAATCTCTGTGATTTTTCCATCCTTCGGAATGTCTTGCTCCATCTTAAAGTACTGAAGATCGGAAACATTCTGCTTGCCACGCAAAGTATCGCGCGAAAACTTATTAAGTGAACTATACTGTGGTCCTAAATCTAAATAATGCAAAAATGCATCTTTTTCATATCCAACATCCACAAACGAGGCATTCAAACTTGGAACTACTTTTCGAACTTTCCCTAGGTAAATATCACCTACCGAAAATTCGTTACTCCCTTGTTCTTCATGCAACTCAATAAGCTTTCCGTCTTTGAGTAGAGCAAGCCATACGCCATTTTTCCTGGCATCGACTACTAGTTCTAAACTCATGAAAGCCTAATTTAATTTATAAATACGTAAAAAACTTAGCAGAAATTTTCTACTAAGTTTTAATTGAATTCCGTTAAGAAAGAAATTTATTTTTTCTTCTTGTGACGATTTTTTCTAAGTCTTTTTTTACGTTTGTGAGTAGACATCTTATGTCTCTTTCTTTTTTTACCGCTTGGCATAATGTTATCTATTTATGTTAAACTCTTAAAATACTTCTTGTGTATGCTTTTTGAGAAAAAAAACACTCTCGCAAAATTTACGAGAGTGCAAAGATAGTAAATTCAAATTAAATACTGATATCTAATTCGCTTTCTTTTTTAATTCACTTTCACATTTACTTTTACCTCTTCAACAAAAGTTTTTGCCGGTTTAAAAGATGGTATATTGTGCGCTGGAATAATAATTGCAGTGTTTTTAGAAATGTTTCTCCCCGTTTTCTCTGCTCTTTCCTTAACGATAAAGCTTCCAAAACCTCTCAAATAAACATTTTCACCATTGGATAACGATGATTTAATTGAAGTCATAAATGCCTCAACTACTTTTAATGCCTCAACTCTCTCTAATCCAGTTTCCTCAACAATGTTTGAAACGATATCTGCCTTAGTCATATTCCTTTAATTTTTTATATAATTGTTTAATAACGAGCACAAAAATAGAGTTCTCTTTTTATTTAAAGCTTACTTTTGAAGCAAAAAAAAAGTTTTTTCCCCAAATGGACACTTTTACTCGATTAATAACGGATTGGTATCGACAAAACAAAAGGAGTTTACCCTGGCGAGAAACTTCAGACCCTTATTTAATTTGGATCTCTGAAATCATTCTTCAACAAACGCGTGTTGACCAGGGAATGAATTATTATTTAAAGTTCAAAAGAAATTACCCAACTCTAATTGATTTAGCAAACGCAACAGAAGAGTCTATTCTGAATGATTGGCAAGGCCTAGGGTATTATAGTCGTGCAAGAAATTTACATTTTACAGCCAAATTCATTCGTGATAATTATAATGGGGCTTTCCCAACAACCTATGAGGAGATAATTGCACTAAAAGGCATTGGGGAATACACTGCGGCTGCGATAAGTTCGTTCGCCTTTAAACTAAATCATGCAGTTGTAGATGGGAATGTTTACAGATTGTTGAGTCGCGTATTCGATATTGCCACACCAATAGATTCTAATGAAGGGAAAAAGTACTTTCAAGCGCTTGCCACTGAATTAATTGATAAAAACAATCCTGCAATTCACAATCAAGCCATAATGGAAGTAGGGTCTTTAGTGTGCGCTCCAAAAAATCCAAATTGTGAGGAATGTCCCTTATCCGATATCTGCGTGGGTAAAATGAATCGCACATTCGAATCCCTGCCGGTAAAATCAAAAAAAACAAAAGTTAGAAATCGCTATTTTCATTTTTTAATTTTCCAAACCAACGATAAAATAATAATAGATAAACGCATTGAAAAAGACATTTGGCAGCACATGTATCAATTTCCATTAATTGAATCCGACTCAGCCGAAACACCGGATGTTAAATTCTTCAATTTGGAATATAGAGCTTCAGCCGAGGTAACGCATATTCTAAGTCATCAAAAAATTATTGCTAAATTCTATCATTTCAATTCAATTCCTAAAAAAATAAAAAAAGAATGGATCGCTATTCCCAAAAGCAATATTCAAGATTATCCGTTACCTCGAATTATTGATCGATATTTAGAAAACAATGAGTATTAAAAAGAAATTTGTACATTTAATCTTCGTAAAAGAATAATTTCAATGGCTGGAAGTGTAAACAAAGTAATTCTGATAGGAAATCTTGGTAAAGACCCTGAGGTGCGTCACTTGGAAAACGGGACAACTGTCGCAAACTTTCCAATAGCAACTTCAGAAAGCTATACCGATAAGACAACTGGGCAAAAAGTAGAAAACACTGATTGGCATGATATTGTTGTTTGGAGAGGATTAGCTGATGTTGTAGATAAATATGTTCGTAAAGGACAAAAAGTTTATATCGAAGGAAAGCTAAAAAAACGATCATGGCAGGACAAAGAAGGAAATACGCGCTATACAACTGAAGTAGTAGCGGATGAATTGACAATCTTATCTCGCCCTGAAAAAACCGAAGGTTCTTCTGCACCATACGATAATCAAGGCACACCTGAACAACCTTCCAAAGTGGATGACATTATTAGGAATGATAAAAACGATTTACCGTTTTAATTTACAACTATGAGTAGTATAGAGCCTCCGAGTCTCATGCCCTTTGAAGGGGCTTTTTACGCTGGATTTGGTACCATCGAAATAATTTTTCTTTTTGTTCTTTTTGGTCTTTTGCTCTGCTCTGCTCTCGTATCAGGCGCTGAGGCTGCTTTCTTCTCATTAAGTCCTTCCGATAAGGAGGAATTGAAAAGCAAGGAAAGTAAACGAGCAACTTTTGTTTCCAACTTATTGGACAAACCAAAAGATTTATTGGCAACTATCCTGATCACTAACAATTTTGTGAACGTTGGGATTGTCATTTTATCCAGTTATTTATTATCTGTTTTTTACCCGCCGTCCTTAGACAATAAAACGCTTCACTTTATAATCGAGGTTGTGATTATTACCCTGGTCCTTTTATTACTTGGTGAAGTAATTCCTAAGATTTACGCTACAAAAAATGCGCTGCGCTTTGCTTTATGGATGGGAGGCCCGCTTTTCTACTTGGATCGAACCCCTCCTGTTTCATGGATACGTTTAGGATTAGTAGCTGGAACTCGTTTTATTCAGAGCAAGGCTCGAAAAGCAAAAATAAACATTTCTTCAGATGACCTTGAGCAAGCACTTGCGCTTACAAAGGAATCAACGACTTCAGATGAAGATCATAAAATACTAGAAGGGATTATTAAGTTTGGAAACACGAAGGTGCGACAAATTATGAAGCCGAGGATGGACGTGCATGCGATTGAAATTAGCGCCACTTTTGAAGAAGTATTGGAAATTATTTTGGAGAGCGGTCATTCTCGAATCCCTGTTTACGAAGAAAGCTTTGATAAAATTCAGGGAGTACTATTTATAAAAGACCTACTGCCCATTCTAGGTAAGAAAAATGTGTCCGATTGGAAAGAATTGATACGAAAACCCTTCTTCGTTCCCGAGAATAAAAAAATAGATGATTTACTAAAAGAATTTCAAGAGAAAAAAGTTCATATCGCATTAGTAGTTGACGAATATGGAGGAACCAATGGAATTGTAACTTTAGAAGATGTATTAGAAGAAATTGTAGGAGACATAACGGATGAATTCGACGTGGATGAATTAGTTTACACTAAAATTGACGATTCAACCTATTTATTCGAAGGTAAAACGACATTGATAGACTTTTGTAAAGCGCTTCAAATCGATGAAAAAGAAATGGCATTTGATAGTAAAATGACAGAAACTTTAGGAGGCTTTATCATTGAAAATGCAGGAAGAATACTGAAGAACAATGAATTTATTTTAGTTGGAGATATTAAATTAATTGTCGAGTCAAGTGACAAAAAACGAATTAAAATGGTGAAAGCCATTCAAACAAACGCATTATGAAATATTCATTTTTTATTCTTTTGACAATTATACTATTCGGTTGTGATGAAGAAATAAACATCCCAAAACCGCCAACCTACTTACGATTAGAATTACCCGATCATGAGTATAATTTATATTCAGATAATTGCCCCTATCAGTTCGAAATTGCTAAAAGTTATACGGTAAAAAAAGTGTCTGACGAAAATGGCGAAACTTGTCATAAGGATATTGATCTAGGTAAACTGAATGGTTCGATTCACATATCATATATCGACATGATTGAACCACTTTCTACTTATGTCAACTATGTGAATGATAAAATTGACGAGCATAAAGTGAAAGCGACAGGTATTGAAGACCGTCGTATATTATATAATAACAAAAAAGTATTCTGTACATTTTTTGAATTAAAAGGTGATGTAGCATCTCCTTTTCAATTTTATATAACAGATTCAACCTCCAAATTTGTAAGTGGTGTTGTTTATTTTAATTCAACGCCAAATTATGACTCCATTCGACCATCTCTTGATTATTTAAAAATTGATCTTGAACATATGATTGAAAATTTCGAGTGGAAAAAATGAATCATGCAATATTAAGTCTTGGAAGTAACATCGAAGACCGAGTCCTCCATTTGAAAAATGCACTGCATCTTTTAAATCAAAAAGTTGGGGTTATTCTTCAAAAGTCGTCTGTATATGAAACAGAGGCAATCGGGTTCATTTCAAATATACCATTTTATAATATGTGTGTCGAAATTAAAACATTTCTTTCGCCTGAATTACTTTTAAAAAAAACACAAGAAATTGAAATAGAAATAGGTAGAAAAAATAAATCAAGTGAATTTTACGAGTCAAGAAAAATTGATATAGATATCATTTTTTATGGCTCAGTCATAATTGAAACTGACAGGCTTTCAATTCCCCATAAGCATTATGCAAATCGAAAATTCGTTTTAATCCCACTTTGCGACTTAAACGGAGAAATTATTGACCCTAACTCTAGTCTCTCAGTTAATGAAACTTTAAGAAATTGTACAGATAATTCAAACGTAAAAAGATCACACATAGCAATATGAATCTTTTATTAAATCACGGAATTATCATTTGTTTTATTATTTTTTTGTGTATTATTGCATCTTTAAACCTGAAATAGAATTTATTATAACATCCTATGAAAAAGAATAACGCTAAAGTTTTAACCCTTATTGCCCTTGCTGGTACAATGGCTGCGGGATGTCAACTATTAAAAGATGTTGACTACACAGTAACTCCTGATCCATTAGAAATGCATGGAGATTCAGTAAGAGTAAAAGTAGATGTAATTTTCCCAGAGAAAGCATTGAACAAGAAAGCGATTGTTGACATTACTCCTTCTGTTGGAGATGTAACACTTAAGCCAGTTCGTGTGCAAGGTGAAAAAGCAACTGGAAACGGAAACGTAATTGCTTATAAAGCAGGTGGTACAGTTACTTATACAGATGTTGTAGTTTATCATCCTTCAATGGAAGCTTCTGGATTATTTGTTGAAGGTAAAATCTACAAAGGAGAAAAAGAAAAAGATCAATTGGAGAAAACAAAAATTGCTGATGCAACAATCGTAACTCCTTTCTTAGTAAATAAAGATTTCAAAGTTATCATCGCTAAAGATGAATTCAGAAGAGTAACTGAAGAAACTTTTGGTGCACAAATTAACTTCGATAAAGGTCGTTCAGTTGTTAAGCCAGGTGAATTGAAAGCGGATGACGTAAAAGCTTACGAAGCATTTTTAGCAGCTGCTCAATCAAACCCTAAGCAAGCAATTAAATCAATCAACATGACTGGTTTTGCTTCTCCTGAAGGTGAAGAAGATAAAAACAACTCATTATCTACAGACAGAGCTGCTGCTGGTAAAGAAGCTGGTTTGAAAATCGCCAAATCTGCGAAAAACGAAGCTGCTGCCGGAGAAGTTTACAATATGGCTGGAAGCGGAGAAGATTACAACGGATTCAAAGCGTTATTGTCTGCTGACACAAAAATGAATGAAGATGATAAAAATCTGGTTTTACGTGTTCTTGAAACAATTAATGGTTCTGCAGAACGTGAGCAAGCAATGAGAGATATGGGTAAAACGTTCTCTTACCTTGACAAAAACGTTTTTCCTGAATTACGTCGTGTTGAAATGAAAATCGTTTACGATCAAACAGGATTTTCTGATGAAGAGTTAAAAGCATTATCTGTTTCTAACCCTGACACATTAAACTTAGAAGAATTGTTGTTTACTGCTGCATTATCTCCTGATGATTTAAATGAGCAATTACGTATCTATAAAATAGCTGAGACTAGATTCCCAGAAGATTATAGAACTGCTAACAATGTTGGAGCTGTATTATACATGCAAAACAAAGTTGCTGAAGCAAAAGCTCAATTCGAAAAAGCAAATGGAGTACAAGACAACCCAATCTCTAAAAACAACCTTGGTGCTGTTGCAGGAGTTGAAGGTAACCGTACTAAATCAATGGAATTATTAAACCAAGCGAATGGAGCTGGTTCAGAAGTTAACTATAACAAAGGTATTCTTAACATCCAAGATGGAGATTATGCTGATGCTGTTTCTAACTTAGGTTCTGATGCTTCTTTCAACAAAGCATTGGCTGAATTATTAAACGGATCTGCTGCATCTGTTAACGGAACTATTGATGGTTCTGATGATAAAGATTCTGCTCAAGGTGCATACCTTAAAGCAGTTGCTGCAGCTCGTCAAGATAACTTACAAGGTGTTGTTGGAAGTTTAACTTCTGCGATTTCTAAAGATGCTTCTTTCAAAGAGAAAGCTGCTAAAGATCGTGAGTTTGTTAAGTATTTTGAAAATGCTTCTTTCACTGCGTTGGTGAAATAATTAGAATATTCTATTTCAAAAATCCCGTCAGTTATCTGGCGGGATTTTTTTTTGTGTTATTTTTTCATTAATTGAAGGTTAATTGTTAATAAGTCTCGTGTTCAGTGTTTACATAACTAAACCGTTTTAACAAATCATTTTATTAATTTCAATGTTAAACCTACATAAAACCTCGTGATTCATGTGTAAAACTAGCGGCTCGATTAATTGTTCGATACAAAATACAATCGTAAGTTTGATTGAATAACAAGCTAAAACAAATGAAATCAGCATTACTCGGAATTATTTTATTTTTCATTCCATTTTTGGGCACGACACAATGGATAAATGAAATTCATTATGATAACAATGGTGCGGACGTCAATGAGTGTATTGAAGTCGCTGGCCCTGCTGGAACGGATTTGTCAGGATGGTCTATAGTTCTTTATAATGGTCCGACTCCATATGATACCGACGCTTTATCTGGAATAATCCCAGACGAAGGCTGTGGATACGGCGCTATTTCTTTATGTTATCCTGCCAATGGAATTCAAAATGGAGGGGCAGATGGAATAGTTCTATATGACGGCAGTTCTGTTGTTCAATTTTTTTCATATGAAGGGGTAATAAATGCCGCGAGTGGCGTTGCAAATGGAATGACATCGACTGATATTGGAGTTGCAGAAGGCGGTAGCACAGTCGGAAGTTCCTTGCAATTAACTGGCTCAGGTACTACATATTCTGATTTTACATGGCAAAGTGAGGGGCCAGCAGCAAGTATGGGATCACTGAATGCAGGACAATCAATAACCCCTTGTGGTTCTAACTTAATTACAACAGGTGCTATAACAGGTGGGCCATTCACGGTTAACTGCGTTACCCCAACAACGGATAATGGAACAGTAGCATTTACATCTACTGGAACATTTAACGCGGGAAATACATTTACGGTTCAGATGTCAGATGCTTCTGGAAATTTTGCTTCACCTAACAACGTTGGAACATTAACTGGAGCTGGAGCTGAAGGAGTTGATCCTAGTGGTACAATTAATATTACTATACCTTCAGGAACTCTATCTGGTGCAGGTTATTTATTTCAAGTTGTAGCTGACGATCCGGCAACAACAGGAAGCGCTAGCGGAGTATTTACCATAACTCAAACTGGTGGTGGTGCTTGTTTACCAGAGTCGATTACTACTGGCGCCGTAACAGGAGGGCCATTCACTGTTGATTGTGCAGTACCAACTACAGATAATGGAACTGTTGCATTTACCACTACAGGTGTTTATGCAGCAGGAAATACCTTTACAGTGCAAATGTCAGATGCGAGTGGAAGTTTTGCTTTCCCAACAAATGTTGGAATTTTATCTGGTGCCGGTGCTGAAGGAGCTACTCCTAGTGGCTCCATTAATATTACAATACCATCAGGTACGGCAAGTGGTGCGGGATATTTGTTTAGAGTTGTGTCTGACAATCCAGTTACAACAGGCTCTAACAGCTCTTCTGTTACAATAACTCAAACTGGATCATGCGTTCTCGAACCTCCGCATATGACTTCAGTTATTATTAACTCTTGTAACGCCATATGCAATGAAGGGGTCAACGAGATGGTTTTTGGAACATCAGGTGATTATAGTATAGATGTCACTGCAGCAAATTTTAATTTCTCATATACTAATACTCCTCCTATTACCGCTAGTAATAATTTCACTGATATTTTAACAAACAATACTCCAACAACAAATGAGTTAAACAATCAATGTGCTACCACCGATCCTTTTATTGATGCAAATGGAACAACAATTCCTCCAAATTCCTCTTGGGTATTATTAAATAATGATATTTGTGTAGCTGATGCTCTAGATTGGTCTGGACTATGCAATTCTGGCCCGATTTACGTAATATATTCAAGTGACCCTACTTGGTTAGCTGGAGGGAATTTCTCAAACACAACCAATGGAATTAGACCATACCAAACTTCTATCACGACTACTAGTGGTCAAACTTGTACAATTGACTATGAAACTGATGGTTCGCAGTATGCGGACAGTGATGGTGTTTTCGCTTCATTTGATGCGAATGGAGGGGCCGCAATTGCTTATGGTGACGATGACTGTATGTTACAACCTATAGTGTTACCTATTGAATTATACTCTTTTGAAGGTGAAATTCAAAACCAAGCGTCATTATTAAATTGGACGACAATAACAGAATACAATTTCTCTCATTTTAACATCTATCATGCAACTGATGTTACTTCTTTCTACAAAATTGGAAGTGTTGCTGCAGCTGGAAATACAGAGTTGAAACAAGACTATAGAATGACTCATCCAAATCCGGTTCCTGGTATAAATTACTATCGCTTATCTGCTGTTGACAACAATGGGTCGGAAAGAAACCATGGAATGCTCGCATTGAGAATGGATATTCATTTTGCTTATTTCAACGGGAATTCTATTGTTTTAGATGCACCTTATTCAGTTGAAGTGTATAATTTACATGGCCAACTAATCGCGCAATCGAACGATGAAATTGAAATTCCATTTAATCAAAAAGGAATGTTTCTTATTCGAGAAATAGAGTCTGGAACAACACAAAAGATTGTGATTCAATAATTGGCCAAATAAATTTGCTCTGCTTGTCCCGGAGTTGGAATAAATTCAGCTTCGCATTTTAGGAAATCAATATCCATAATTGTTGAATAACCTGAACGAGAAATTATTTTCTGAGCTGATACTATTTCTTTATCCTGTTCTCGCCAATTTCCAGTTAGCTTTTTGAATTGTTTTGGAACCTTTATTCCTTCGTCACAAATAACGCTAATTTCTGATTCCTTATTAGCAGCATAAACCTCATCTACTAGCTGTTGAGCGTAGATCTTTGGTCCACTTGCCACTAGCACCATTCCTTGCCTCACATCTAATAAATTCTTCTCATACAGGGTAAAACGTGTGTAAGGTCCAATGTAATGAACCCTATCACTACTTTTCGTTTGACTTAATTTCCCCGCAAGTTTAGAATTGGAATAATCCATAATCCACACCCCATCGAATTTGGACATCAACTTTTTATGTAGTCTATCTGCATTTCTTTGATACCAAGGAACAGGCAAATTAAATTGATGAGTAATAAAGTACGATTGGACAAGAGGTGCATTGAATCCATAGCGATGATCCGAAAGAACAATGTCAATGGCGTATTTATTCACCATTAATTCCACTTCAATTTGCTCCTTTTTCATTCGCTTTTTCAAGCTAACCACTCTTTTGAACAAATCCAATGCAAAATTTCCTTTGCCGCCAAATTTAAACGGGTAGCCCTCGTGATCTATGAAAATGACATCGCCAAAATATTGTTCAAAAACGACTTTCTGTTCTGCCGAGCACGCAATAAAGATAGCGTTGTTTTGGGTTTTCAATTGATGAATTAAACCAATAGAACGCGACACATGACCCATTCCCCAATTCAATACGGAAATTAATATTCTCTTTTCTATGATTTCGCTCGGTAGCATTATTGTAAATATACAAACTCATTTTGATTAAGATTTTAACCAATTTTAGAAATAATTTGATTGTCAATCCCAACTTTGCTTCTATCTTTAACGTTCATAACAATACACCGATATGAAAATGTCAAATTAAGGTGGATAAAATAGAATTTATGTTTGATAACAACGAATTTAAAAAATACGCTACAAAGCACATGGGGCTTAGTAGTATGCACTTAGAAAGCTATATTGAATCTTCTGTAACGCCTTACATTATTGAGGAACGTCAGATGAATATGACTCAAATGGATGTTTTCTCGCGTTTGATGATGGATAGAATTATCTTTTTGGGAACAGGAATTAATGACCAAGTTGCAAATATTATCAACGCTCAATTGTTATTCTTAGAGTCAGTTGACAACAAAAAAGATATTCAAATTTATCTGAATTCTCCAGGGGGATCTGTTTATGCTGGATTAGGAATTTACGATACAATGCAATACATCAATCCAGATGTTGCGACTATCTGTACAGGAATGGCTGCTTCAATGGGTGCAGTTTTATTATGTGCAGGAGCTGACGGAAAACGTTCGGCATTGAAACATTCACGCGTAATGATTCACCAACCATTAGGTGGGGCGCAAGGTCAAGCATCTGACATTGAAATTACTGCTCGTGAGATTCAAAAATTAAAGAAAGAGTTGTACGATATTATCGCTACACACTCTAAACAAGATTATGATAAAGTATGGGCTGATTCTGATAGAGATTATTGGATGACGGCAAGTGAAGCAAAAGACTACGGAATGGTAGATGAAATTTTACTTCGCAACCCTAAATAAGTACCTTTATATTAACTAAAAAGCCCATCCGCCTGAACCGGAAGGGCTTTTTTGTCAACTTAAAATTATGGCAAAGAAAGAAGCTGGATGCTCATTTTGTGGAAGACCACGTGAGGAAGTCGGAATGTTAATTGCTGGAGTCTCTGGTCACATATGTGAAAATTGTGTTACTCAAGCGCATTCTATTGTGAAGGAAGAAGTTGTTCAAACAAATACAAATGAACATATAACGAATTTATTGAAGCCTGCCGAAATAAAAGGTAAGTTAGATGAGTACGTTATTGGTCAAGATGATGCAAAAAAAGTACTTTCTGTTGCTGTTTACAATCACTACAAACGATTGAATCAACCGGTATCAAAAGACGATGTAGAAATTGAAAAATCGAATGTGATTTTAGTTGGACGAACTGGAACTGGTAAAACGTTATTGGCAAAAACGATTGCTAAAATGTTGAATGTTCCATTTTGCATTGCAGACGCAACTGTATTAACTGAAGCTGGATATGTTGGAGAGGATGTAGAAAGCATTCTTTCACGTTTATTGCAAGCTTCAGACTACAATGTAGCAGCTGCTGAAAAAGGAATTGTTTTCGTTGATGAGATTGATAAAATTGCACGTAAAAGTGATAACCCATCAATTACACGTGACGTTTCTGGTGAGGGAGTTCAACAAGCACTTTTGAAATTGTTAGAAGGAGCAAGTGTGAATGTTCCACCCCAAGGAGGTCGCAAGCATCCTGAACAAAAAATGATTTCAATTGACACCAAAAACATTCTTTTTGTTTGTGGAGGTGCATTTGATGGAATTGAAAAAATAATTGCAAGTCGTGTTAACAGACAAACAATAGGTTTCTCCTCTTCATCTGAAGAGCGAATTGAAAAAGAAACGTTATTAAAATACATTAATCCAACTGACATTAAAACGTTTGGTTTAATTCCTGAATTAATAGGTCGCTTCCCTGTCTTAACTTATTTAGAACCATTGGATGCCGATGCATTGCGAAGAATTCTAACAGAACCTAAAAATGCTTTGGTAAAACAATACGTTCGTTTGTTTGAATTGGACGGAATTGATTTGAAATTCGATGCTGATGTCCTTGACTTTATTGTAGAGAAGGCACTAGAATTCAAACTAGGAGCGCGTGGATTACGCTCTATATGTGAGGCTATTCTTAACGAAGCAATGTACGACTTACCGTCTAAAAACGAAAATGAATTCAGAGTAACGATTGATTATGCTCAACGACAGTTTTCTGGATCCAAAATGGCGAAACTGAGAGTGGCTTAGTTTATCTTAAACTTACAATACTTTATTACAGAACCTTTTGCTGTAAATAGTTTTTCGTAATGCGTTTTGATATGAAATATATCACGCGTTATTGGGTCAATTTTTTCAGGTATTTCACCGTATAAATCCCATGTTAATTCAAGGCATTCGTACTTCTGTGATTTTATTTGTTCTTCTGTATATTCGAATAACAAGTCACTGTCTGTTTTCATGTGAACAATTCCTCCTGGCTTCAGAATCTTTCTGTATCGTTCAATAAATGGCGGAGAAGACAATCGTTTGTTTTCTTTTTTCGGTTGAGGATCAGAAAACGTTAACCAAATTTCATCCACTTCTCCAGGAACAAAACAGTCTGTGATAAAGTCAATTTTTGTGCGTAAAAATGCCACATTCTCCATTTTATCATTTAATGCTTCTTCAGCACCGATAAACATTCGAGCTCCTTTGATATCAACACCAATGAAGTTCTTGTTTGGAAAATGTCTTGCTAATCCAACGGAATATTCACCTTTTCCACATCCCAACTCCAACACAATAGGATTATCATTTTTAAAATGATCACTTCTCCACTTCCCTTTCATTGGTGAAACTTCACCAATTACCGGCTCATAAAAATTATCGAACGATTTTACAGCTGCAAATCTTCTAATCTTATCCTTTCCCATTAATAATTCAATTCAATAAAATAACTTGTGTGTGTTCGAATATTCAACACCTCTCCTCCTTCAAAAATCAAATATTGTCCTTTTATTCCTTTCAAAACACCTTCAATTGTCGGCGTTTTCTCAAATGAGCGACTTTTTACTTTTTCAGGATATTCCGTTACTGGATAATTCAAATCTATGATTTCATCATTTTCAGAAAAAAAATCGAGTATATCACTTGGTAATTGATCTTCTAAACTCCACTTCTCTTCTACCAAATCAATCGACTCATCAATGTCATTTTTCAACATTTTTTGCCAATGTGTTTTATCCGTAAAAAATTCCTTTAGCGCCATTTCTATTCTACCCGCTTCATAACGATTTGGTACTTCCGCCAATCGAATTGCACTTGATGCGCCTTGGTCTATCCATCTTGTCGGAATTTGCTGTACTCGTGTAATTCCAACTTTAACAGCACTTGACGCTGCCAAATACACAATATGTGGTTGATTATGGTGCTTTTCCTCCCATTCAGGGTCTCTTCCTTCTCCGAGGTGTGCTCGACACAACTCTGGACGCAAAATACACTCAGCCGACTCTGGAGCCGATATAAAACAGGTGTAGCAAAACCCTTGTCCAAATGATTTTTTAGTAATCTTTCCACATGAACAACAATTGATTTGTCCATTCCATTTCAAACGAATAGATTTTCCTATCAATTCATTCATATGCACTTTTTCAGAGAGATTCAAATAGTAATTTATCTGATCCCCAATCTGAGTAGACATTTTTGAAAGATTCCCTTGTGCCATGAATTTTACTGTTCTGGTAAGATTTCCATTTTTTCAGCAAAGTGATAACAATAATCTCTTAAATCTTCACTGATATTTGCTTCACCAGTTGCACGCTCAAAAGTATCTGCCATTGTTAATAACGTTTGATGAAAAAACTGTTTCATCTCTTCAATTGACATTTCTTTGGTCCAAAGGTCAATTTTCATGGTGTTGTTCTCCGTTGGATCCCACACTGACATTAAAAATGCCTTTGTTTCTTGATTTGTAACCGAACCATCTGGAGCCGTCCAGTTCATTCGGATCGGCACATTATTTGAATTCAAACCGACTTTTACAGAAATCTCTGACGTCTTTACAATTTTATCTTCCATCTTAATCTATTTCGTATGCTTGTAATATCTCATTAAACGGCAAATTTATCAATTCCGAAACTGAAATATCATATTGCTCCATGTATGAATGAATCATTCTCCATCCTAAAAATTGACCTAATCGATCTGGACTATTTTGATCTGGTAATCCAGGTGTAAAAGGTCCTTCATTGATCATATTCGCGACTGTTCTCTCGTCAATTTTAAAAAGTAAATTTTCATCCACTAAATACTGCCAAAATTTGTATTCATTGTCAAGTGCCCATTGATAATCCTCTTTTGAATAGCGCAAAATAAGAGAAGGATCTTCATTTGGAAAAGCTGCTTCTGTTAGATACATTACCTTTCCTGAACGTACAATATGTTCAGCAAGGGAACCACTCACTTCATCCACATAATGTGTTTCAATCCATCCTGCCAAAACATCACGTTCCAAATACTGTTTATCCATGGCCTTTTTCATCCAATCAAAATAGTACTCATTCGGTAAGCGTTTGATAATTTCATTCGTTTCACCTAAAAACCGTTCCAATCCAATACCAATTTCAGTTTCAGTGCAGAAAACACCGGAATTGAATAGTGCGTTTAGATAAACTATCTTTTTTGGTTGCTTACCCTTTGGGAAATGATATTTTAAGTGGTTAAATCCATCTGTAATTTTGCTCTCTATCTCAATCTTATTTTTAAACTCTTGTTGAATGGATTTTTCTAATTTTTGAATCGTTTCATCTGCTCTAAAAAGCATCATTCGGTTATAAAAGGCCGTATCAGAAACATCACCAAATTGAAGACAATGGCCAATTTCATAAGCATATATATTCTCAATATCCTTTTTAAACTCATTGTGTTTTTTCATCAACTGGGCAGAGTCAGAATAAAACAGGATTGAATCCACATTTACGAATTCTGAATCAGTTTTTATGCCATCAATTGATATGTCAAGAGGATTGTTTGTACAAGCCGTTAAGAACATTAGCAAAATGAAGGAAAAAGATATATTTCTTGATATCATATATATTCTTTAATTTCGTATCCAAAAGTACTCAAAACAAAAGAAAAACTGGAATTTTAAACAGTATTTTAAAACGTAGAAAATGAAAAGAATTATACTAGGAATTATATTATTAAGTTCAGTGTTTCAGGTCAGCGCTCAAGAAGCAGCTGACAAGAAAGTCCAAGCAGGCTTGGTATTTGGTTATGGTATGGCCTTCCAGAAAATGGAAACTAAGAACATCAAATCAAATGGAATTGGAAACGACTTAACAATTGGAGCCAATATGAATTATGCCTTCAATGATAATATTGGTTTAAATATTGGGCTTGAATTCGATTTTGAAACGTTAAAATATAAAGGAACGGATGATTATAGTGTTATTCCTGGAGATAAAAATCTTTATTACGCTTATAACGACAGTGAAATTAAGCCAAGAACCGATAGTATCGATATCCAAGATTACAACAATTCAGATTACGACGTTTTTCATTTGTTAGAGCGCAAACAAAAAGCAGTTTATTTGACAGTACCAACAATGATTTTATTTAGAACAAAATTTATTGGTTACTTCCGTTACTTCGGGAAGTTTGGTCTAAAAACTAGTTTTCTTTTGGGAAATAAAATCAATGATGAAGGTTTTAATCTTTCTAGTTCAACTCCGGGAGATCTTACTGAGAATACCAATATGAAAGCAAAAAACGAAATGTTCTTTATCAAGTCAGCAGTAGGTTTAGCAGGAGGTGCTGAATGGAATTTTGTTGGTTCAACGTGTCTTGTTGCCGAAATTGGATACTATTATGGATTCGTTCCGTTGTATTACAATAAAGACTCACAAGATCGTTATTTAACTACGCCAGCTGATGGAAACATCAACAACAGTGCAAAGCAAAGTCAACTGATGCTTAAAGTGTCAATTTTATTTTAATCAGTTTGAAGAGCAAAGAAATTTCTGAATTCATTACCACTTGGTTGCGTGATTATTGTGATCACGCAAACCAAGATGGATTTATCATTGGAATTTCTGGTGGAATTGACTCTGCCGTTACATCAATGTTGTGCGCATTAACAGAAAAGAAGGTAATACTTTTGAGTATGCCGATTCGCCAAACAAATGCCGAATATTCGCGCGCAATGAATCATATTACCGATTTAAACGCTCGGTTCCCAAATGTTTCATCCTTTGATATTGATTTAACAGATACTTTTTCTACGTTTGAAAAATGCATGCCCTTTGATTTGGGAGAAAATCACCTGGCAATGGCTAATTCTAGAGCAAGATTAAGAATGACAACGCTCTATGCCATCGCACAAGCTAATCGATGTTTAGTTGCTGGAACTGGAAATAAAATTGAAGATTTTGGAATTGGGTTTTACACCAAGTATGGAGATGGCGGTGTAGATATAAGCCCTATTGCCGACCTTACAAAAACTCAGGTTTTTTCGCTCGCAAAAGAAATTGGTGTGATTGAAGAAATCATTATTGCAAAACCTACGGATGGTTTATGGGAAGATGGGAGAAGCGATGAAGATCAAATCGGAGCCTCTTATCCTGAATTAGAATGGGCGATGGATTTTAAAGGATTAGAATCCGAATTAGATGAAAGGCAAAAAACAGTTTTAGACATTTACCGACGATTGAACCGAATCAATAAGCACAAAATGGAACCGATTCCTGTGTGCGAAATTCCGAAGAAATTGATTTAAGCCTAATTTGAACTCTGGAACTTATTGAACTTTGAACTATTTAAGCTTCAGGAGCCAATCTCAATACAATTCCATCAATAGAATCGTCCAAGTGAATTTGACAACCCAAACGGCTATTAGGTTTCACAAAAAAAGCTTGATCTAACATATCCAATTCAGCATCGCCTTGTTCTGGTAATTCAGTATCTGATTCTAAATAACATTGACACGTTGCGCACATCGCCATTCCTCCACATTCTCCCAATACAGGAAGCTCATATGCCTTGCACAATTCCATGATATTCATATTCATATCAGTTGGACCTTGTAATTCGTGACTAACTCCTTCACGATCAATAATTGTTACTGTAATATCTTCCATATAATTTTAAACTTATACAAAAATAGGTATTCAATTGTAAATTCGAAGCGATTCACCTCCATTCCAGGCTGTTTGATATTGTCTTAACCCAAAGTCAGATCCAGAAATTGGCGAACCATCGTAAAGTGAAAAAATGGCTCCATTACAATCATCTAACAACTGCAAGTAGTTATTAACTTCATCTGGATAAAGTGGTGTTGCGCATACTCCATCTACATCTGCAGGTGAATGTCTGTCAAATGCGACAAAATCATCTACACCTCTTCTATACACTATAATTCCCTTTGAACCACCGTTAACATAACACCAACCACCTACGCCGATCAAAGCAGAATAGCTCGGAAGTGTTAAATTAATATTGTAATCAAATGATATACTCGGTACTGGATGGTTTTTATTTTTTCCGCATGATGAAATTAACGTTCCCGTCAGGAAAATAAAAATAAATAGTACTTTCATTACGTTTGTTGTATAAGATTCAAAGTTATGAAGTTTAAAACGATATTTAGCATCTTTTTATTGTTGGTTGCATTCAATTTTCAAAACTGCGGTGCTTCAAAAAAAATAAAAAACCCGGAAAGTGTTGAAGAAGCAGAAGCGCAATTAGCAAAAAAGGCAAAAGCAGATGCTAAGGCCGGCCGCAAGGCTCAAAAGGAATCACAAAAAAGATATTGGAGCATGCAATCGAAGGCAACTAAAAAATCAGTTAAGAAAAACCTTAAACGACAAAAAAAGCTTGCTAAAAAACGCAAACAAAATTAATCCATCTCCATTAGCCCTTCAGTAGCTTCTTCCCAAAGAGACATCTGGTCATCAAGTTCACTTTTCAACTTTTCATATTCAGCTAAAGACTTTGATGTTTTTTCTTCGTCCGAGTAATCCAATTCTAAAAGAACCGCATCCATTTTTGCAATTTCCTTTTCCAATATTGAAATTCGTTCTTCAGACTTACTTACTTGATTTTGAAATTTGTTCTTTAATCGCTTTGCTTCTTTCTTTTCTTCATAGGATAACTCAATTGTAGGCAACTTCACCTCTTCACTTACAATCTTTGCTTCTGTTTTTTCAATTGGTTTATTGCCATCCAATTGCATCAATTCCATTTTTCTTTTCAAAAAGTCTTTTACCCCAAAGTGATGAATTTTTAGAGCCTTATTTTCAATATCCCAAATACGATTCGTTAAATTGTCTAAGAACTCTCTATCGTGAGAAACAACAATAAACGTTCCTTCATAGTTCTTTAATGCACTTTTTAAAACTTCCTTACTCTGAATATCAAGGTGATTGGTTGGCTCATCAAGAATCAAAAAATTAGATGGACTCAACAACAATTGACATAAAGCCAAACGTGTTCTTTCTCCCCCAGACAATACTCCAACTTTTTTGTCTACATCCTCTCCACGAAATAAAAATGCACCAAGCACTTGACGTAAGCTTTTTCGAATATCGTCTTTGGCTATTTCATCCACGGTTTCATACACCGTTTTATCCTTATCCAAAGATTCAGCTTGATCCTGAGCAAAATAAGCAATATTAACATTGTGACCATATTCAACTTCTCCGTCTCCTTCAATTTTACCCATTACCTGCTTCAAAAGAGTAGATTTCCCCATTCCATTTGCTCCAAGCAATGCAATCTTCTCTCCTCGTCCAACGGTCAAGTTAACTTCTCGATATAATAATTTATCACCATAAGCCTTGCCCATTCCATCCATTTGTAACACCCATTTTCCCGGCTGGATACTTAAAGGAAAATTAATCGACATCCCAGTAACACTATCATTGTCTACTTCAATTCGCTCTGTTTTTTCAATCTTCTTAATCAACGATTGAGCAAATGCAGCTTTATTTTTCTTTGCACGGAACTTATTAATTAATTCCTCAGCGTGTTTAATATCTTTGTCTTGTTGCTTTTTAGCGCCAGCTAAACGCTCCAATTCTTCCGCGCGTACTTCTTTATATTTCGTGTACGAATAAGCGAAATCAAGAACTTTACCCTTAGAAATTTCAAGGGTTCGTTTTGTAACGTTATCCAGGAATAATCTATCATGCGAAATTGTAATAACCGCGCCTTCGAACGTCTTTAAATAATTCTCTAGCCAGCTAATCGAAATAATATCAAGGTGATTAGTAGGCTCATCTAATAAAATAATATCAGGAGTGTTCACTAATATTTTGGCCAGCTCGGCGCGCATTTTCCATCCTCCAGAAAAAGTATTCAAACTCTGGCTTAATTCTGACTCTTGAAAACCAAGTCCCTTAAGAGTATTGGTAATTTTCTCCTCCCATTGAAAGCCGTCGTTGATTAAGAATTCATGGTTCAAGTCATTCAATTCATCCAATAAACTTAAATAACTTTCAGCTTCATAATCGGTGCGCTCAACAAGATCATGATTGATTTGGTCTATTCTATTATTTAAACGCGTTAAGAGCGCATTAGACGTTTTTAAGTATTCGAACACTGACAATGTTGAATCAATGACAATATCTTGTGTTAAATAGCCTATTTTATACTCACTTGGTTTGTGAATTTTTCCTTCTGAAGGTTTATCAACACCCGATATTAATTTTAATAAAGTCGATTTCCCCGCTCCATTCTTTCCTACTAATCCAATTTTGTCTCCTTTGTTTATTTGTAAACTAATGTCACTAAACAAATAACCTTGTGGCAAATGGACTCCAATCTTTTCCAAATTAATCATGGCGCAAAGATAGACTACTAATCTGAAAAAGAAAACAGGTAAAAGAAATGAATCTCAAAATTATAGGAATAAAAAAAGCCTCGACAATCAATGTCGAGGCTTTCAAATCATATTAATTTAACTAGAATGACCAAACATCATGTTCGATATTTCTAATTTCATTTTTAATCATTTCAGATTCATGTAATGCATCTACACCTGATCTATACGTTTCAATCGTACGATCGTAAGTATTACTTTCACTATAAATTACTGCATTAAAACGACGTTTCCAGAATAAATCATCGAAACTCATCCATTGTGCATCATTTTTATCATTGAAAACAAAATAGTTGTTGAATACAAATCTACAGTGTGGGAAATACAACCAGAATAGTTCTTCCATTCCGCTAATACTCTTTAACCCATTTGCATCTTCTTCTGTTTTGTAAACTACAGGTGCTAGTGCAATAATACGTACATCAAGTACTGATCTTTCCTTGTCAAAAAACCAATCCTCTTTCATACGATATTGAACAATATCAGATGAATTAAAATACATAGTATCACGCGGTGGGTATTTATACTCCATTGTTCCATCTGGCATTGTAATGATGACTGGATCTCCATATTCATCAGTTACTGCGATGTCACTTTGTGGACCTAATTTCCCTATGTAATACAACATTTCATCTCTAAAGATCGAATCTGTAAAGTAATTTAAACCTGGTTGAGGATCAACTGGATACTTTAATTGGTAACCATCTTTCACACCCAAACCATAACTTAATGGATTATATGGAGAAAATACTCTTAAATCTGCTTCCATTACATGCTGTCTGATAATAGTCCAAAGACTCCATCTTCTTGCATTTCTCACCCATGCGTATGGAGTGATTTCATCTAAAGGATAGTATAGATTATGATTAATTTTCTCACGAAGATCTATATACTCCCAAACACGTTTGCTCCAGATCGCGTCCGCTTCACGAACATACTCATAAGGAATCATACGTTTTGTAGGAATATGTTCTTGGATGAAAACTCCATCAATAATTCCTTCCGTAGGTACATTTACCGGCCCTCCGTTTATTCCTTCAATTTGACAGATCGCCGTTGATCCAATAAAGAATATCCCAACAGCACCAATTAATAGACTCTTCATAATCCTAAGTTTTAAATTTATATTTTAAATGCACCAGCTCTTGTACGAGTAATCCCGTCCGGACCAACAACCTTACAAATAAAACTTACCATGCTTCCAGCTGGAGCTGCTCTTAAAAGACCAGATGCCGCAGAAATCAGGTTTCCAGTACCCATTACAGGTCGAGAAGCTCCTGGCACAGTACATTCCCAGCTTTTAACTGTAAATGATGCATTTAATGGAATTTCAGGTCCATATTTTGCAAACAATTTAGTTTCAGTTTTTGATGCTCTTTCACCATTTTTAGCTCCACCCCAGTAAATCTCTGGATCTGGTAAGTTACTAACTCTATATTTAACTTTCTTCAAAGTAGCAGACTGACCAGTAGCAGTGTTTTTACCAGAAACTGTTAAGTATGCTTCTCTTCCACTACCCGATGGTTTTGCAATCCACCCTGTACTTGTTTTAGATAAACTAACTCCAGTACCAGTTAAAGAAGTTTGATCATAACCTGAAGCAGTAGCTTCAACTTTGTTATCATAACCTCTATACAACATGTTCATCTCTGGTAGCTCAATAGAACCTTGAGGTTTCATGATAACAATCGTGTGATTCCATTCTTCAGTTTTTGGAACTCCAGATTTATTTTTAATAGAAACCGTACCTGACAATTCCATTGTAGAACCACCAGTATTAATCTTAACAACACCTGTTCCATTTCCTGGGTAGGTAATTGTACCAGTATTAGCGGTAACCTTTGGTTGGTTATCAGAATCGAATGCAGCCATCATAACTTTTAACTCAATCTCTTCATTGCTATTTGCTACAACAGGTCCATAAGCCAATGGAACAATTTTGTTAAAGCTATACTCACCTGTCGAAACTTTAGACTTATAATGCGCCATAGCCAAAGCTCTAGCAGCAAGAATGTCTTGTTGTAACGAAGATAGTGCCGCGATACCCGCTACCAAAGGAGCGTGGTCAAACGTCATACCAATCCAGTGAACATCTTTCATATCATGAACTTCGTTCTTTTCCAATTTAGTAAGACCTACATACAAGTCAATCAACACTTGTTGATCTTCCTTAAGATTTGCCTTAGATCCCTTTACCATTTTAGTAACTTCATCAACCAATTTTGCATTTGATTCAAAATTATTGATTGGTTTTGTATTAATTGAAAATGATTTATCAGAACCTGGCATTTTATATGATCCAGCTAATTCTACAATTTTAGAACGAAAATCATTCAACTTTTTCCAAAGTTCAATGCCGTTCCCAGTTGGATTTTTGATGTCATCAGCGATACCCATAACTTGCATCGGCTCATCATACTTATCCATACCTTGAACAGCTGCCAACCACATACGTGCTGGTTTCGCTTTATCACTTTTTTTCCAAAGAATATTCGTATGCTCTTTATCTTTATATGCTGAAGTGTTTTCACCTGCAGTATTCAAGATTTCGATTTTCAATTTGTCTATGAACTCAATCATACCAATTGTTTCTTTGTCAATTTTATCCATTTGACCAAGAACATACTCTAACTTTTTCTTTTTCGCAACATTGTCTGGTCCTTTAGCTGCTTGGATTTCTTCTTTTACGTCTCCGTAAAATCCATCACCTCTATCAACTTGAACAATATTTGCTTTCTGAATGTTCTCCTCAATTGCAACGAATGCATCAAGGATAGATTTAGATACGTTTAAGGCCAGAAGTGCGGTAAGTACTAGGTACATCATACCGATCATCTTCTGTCTTGGGGTTTCTTTTCCTCCTGCCATGATTTAATTAAATTTTAATTGGTTAACAATTTATTTAATGCGTAATAACTAAATGTAACTATTTAGTTATTGTCATAGCTTTCAACATATTTCCGTAAACTGCGTTAAGATCAGTTAAGTTCTTAGACAGCATAGACATATTTTCTTTGTATAAACGTGTATCTTCAACTGAGTCAGAAAGATTTTTCATCATATCAGAAACTTGACCGTGGAATTTCTCAGTCGCTTCTAAATGAGCAGATGAACCTTTCAATTGTAATTCATATACATTGTTTAATGCAGATAAGTTTTTAGAAACTTTTTGCATTTGCTCTCCAAATGATTCACCTTCTTTTTGAGAAGAAGTCATTCCAGAAATAGATACAGACGCTCTTTCATATGCTTCTGACAATGCAGAAACTTTAGTAGAGGCAGCTTGTAAGCTATCAACGTAAGAATCAGTTGCAGCAGCAGCCGAAGTAACACCTTTCAATTGAGCAGCGTTATCACCCAATGCACGCATTCCATCTCCTAAACGCTCTAACAACGCTCCGTCAATTTTAGCTTCCTCTAACATTTTGTCTAACTGGTCTGTGATTCCGTTTCCTTTACCACCACGTCCTGCAGCAACTGCATCGTGATCTAAATCATCAGAGTGACCTAATGCTAATTCTGGGTACACTAACTCCCAATTTGGATCTTCGTGAATTGGCTCAAATGCCGACATGAAGAAGATAAATGCTTCAGTTCCCAATCCTAAGATAAGCATTGGAGAGGCTCCTGGCCAGTGTTGAATTTTAAATAAGGCTCCTACAATTACTACAGCTGCTCCCCAACCGTATAATTTCGCCATAAATTTTTTCCATCCTTTACTTCCTGGTTTCATAGTTTTCCTTGTTTTTAGGTTTAAAAATAATTGTTTGTTTGTTGTTTTATTCTTAGCGTAATTGTATATCGCTTCGAATTTCTTCGCCACCTTCTTTCGTGAAATCTCTACCTCCACGTCCGAGGTGTGTCATAACGTTTCTATATCCTACGTATGACTTTGCAGTATCTTGGTACTCGAAAGTACGCGTTGAATTTCTTAGATAGTAACCAATATCTTTCCATGAACCTCCACGTAATACTTTACGCTTCATTGACGGCGGATCCCAATCCATTGCATCGTATCTGTAATCAGTATTCAAATCATGAGAAAACTCATACATTGATTCATCATAAGCTGTTTCACACCATTCTGATACGTTACCAGCCATACAATATAACCCCCATCCATTTGGATTGTAAGAGAATACTTTTACTGTATGGAAACCTCCATCTTCAAAGTAACGACCTCTCATTGGTTTAAAGTTTCCTAAGAAACATCCTGACTCATTTCTGATGTAAGGACCACCCCATGGATATTGAGACAATTGTAAATCACCACGTGAAGCTCTTTCCCATTCTGCCTCAGTAGGTAAGCGGAAGTCATTTACGAATAAATCTCCCATAGACACCAACCAGTTGTTCAAAAGTTGAGTCCTCCAAACTGAGAAAGCTTTTGCTTGCACCCATGTAACACCAACGATAGGGTAGTTATCATATGCTGGATGCCAAAAGTACATGTTCGTCATCGGATCATGAAATGAGTATGTGAAATCACGTACCCAACATAAAGTATCTGGATAAACATTAATAATCTCATCAATAATAAAACGTTGACGGTTTGCATGCCCACGAATTGCATTGCTTTGACCTTTTTTGTTGATACCGTTACTTAAGTCTAAATCTAAACCTTGCGGTTCCTCTGTAAATGGATGCGGAGGAGTTTCAAGTTCCCTGTGCTCATCTACCAATTTATTACCCTGGTTATCATAACCGTTTGGAGTAATATTAATACGACCTCTTTTAGCTGCTTCAACTAAATCAATCCAGTAATATCTGAACATTAATTTACGAACGTCAAACTCACGTCTTTTGTAAAAACGTTGAGGTTGTGGATAATACATATCCGCTAAAATTGGAACTAACTCAGGGTCGTTATAGTCAAACCTTCTATCCCAGTTAAGAGAAAAGATTGTTCTGTTTAACTCACGATCAGATGGATCAAAGTCTTCATAACTTAAACCACCCTCGTCAAAATACATATCAGTATAGTTGATGTAACGACTTGCTTCGTCATCATCTTCCAATCCGATATAGATTTTATCACGAGCGATAGAATCCTTTACCCATTCAACAAACTGACGATACTCATTGTTTGAAATCTCAGTTTGGTCCATGTAAAAAGCCTGAACCGAAACCGTCTTAGGTCGCGTTTGATGAAGGAATGGCATATCACCATCATTCTCACCCATCTGGTATGACCCCGCAGGAATATACACCATTCCCAATGGAATTTGTGGATAATACACTGGTCTTCCTAACGAACCCGTTAAGTGTCCAGTTCTCGAACTACACGCTGCCAGAACTACGCTGACAATAGCAAATAACAAAAGTTTTTTCATTCTACCTCTTTTTAATCAACCGAATACCAAATTAACAACTTACAGGATCTTAATTCTCTGATATAACGATATTATCACCACAATGGTTACAAATATTCTAAAATAATTTCAAATTTACAACCATCTTGGGTGTTTAGATTTCTGAATTGGCACTGGAGGAAGATAGTAACAGTACTTAACCATCACCTCGTGCGTCCCTCTAGAAATCTTAGAAAGTCTATTGATTGAGATATCATAAGAATATCCAATCGTTAAGTTTTTAATAGGCATATATCCCAACATGATCGCCACGGCATCAGAAACTCTATAAGTAAGTCCTCCATATGCCATTTTATTCCAAATGTATCGCGCATTGATATCAGCTGAAAATTTAACCATATCTGTTCTCAATAAAACATTTGTTTCTAAATCACCAGGACCCAAATCTCTAAATGTCTTACCTCCCATTAAATAGTAATGTCTAGCCGTATTATACGCACCTACAGTTGATGAACCACCAACGATAGACTCAGATAAGTGCGTCGATGAAATACCTACGTAGTAATCTTGGGCACCTTTCCAGTATAAACCAAAGTTTAAATCTAAGTTAATAGCAGAATAAGACGACGGTAAAGTAGGATCAACAGCTGTTGTTGGTGGAACCCAGTTAGGATTCATTCCAAAATTCACCATTCCGACTCCTACTCCAATTCCAAGTTCACCTGCCGCACCTAACTGAAGTGGATAGGATACATTTAATAATAAGTTGTTCTGGCGGTTAAATCCAATTGCATCATGAAAAAATGAAATACCCACATTTACCGGAATCCAGCGTGATAAATTAGCTTCAACATTCAATATTGCCGAATTTGGAGCTCCATTTACTTTATCCCATTGATTTCTATACATTGTTGTTGCACAAATCCCTTCGTCGATTCCTGTTTCACCAGGATTCAAACTCATCTTATCGTACATAAAATGTGTAATCAATTTATCTTGTTGTGCATTCGAGAAATTCCCTATACACAGCGTAAATAATGATACTGCAAGTAAACCTTTTTTCATATTATAGTAATTCAATTGTTCATTCCACAAGACAATTAACTTATTGTAGCGTAGGAAAAATCATCTAATTAGGCGACTAAAATAGCTATTTTAATTTATAATTGAAATTTTTATTCATCATTGTTAAAAAAAACATGAAAATGTATTTTTATTTTAGAATAAAATGAAAACCGTTTTAGCTGAGTTTTTGAAGTGTTTTCCACCATAAGTCGGGGATAACGTTGGAAAGTGCATTTTCATAATCTTGTTTATCACATGGAACCATACAATGTCGCTCATACAAATTATTTTCCGCGGATGAGTATTTTACTTCTAGCCACCATCTTGCAGATTTATTGCTCTTGTAAAAAACAAGTTCATCAGAAACGTCTTCGATCTGGACATGGAATTTTGTATACGATTTTTTACTCCCAATAGGAAAGTCCCCTACTCTTCGTGAAACGCCGTCTGTAAAGTACCAAATCATTTGAGCAATTAAACTTGCGGCTATTTCATTTTGACCTGGATGAACATTAAATATTCCGAAACAAGACATTTTATCACTTATTCCGGCATAACTTGACAGTTGACAGACTTGCTCTGCGTAAAACCCATTTGGATTAGAATAAAACATCGAATCCGTTTCTGAGGACTTTATTGAGCTAAAATCGACAGATAAAACATCCGCATTTCGCAAATGTGGCTCTGCAATTTTGAAGTCTGCATTGAACTCTCCTAATCGGCAAACGTCGAAATAAAGTTTTTCGAATAAATCTAAATCGTTCTTTTGGACGAATGGACGTTGAATCCCAATTGTTGAATAGTTAAACAAATAACAAGGTCGCTGCATCAGCAGATGACTAACATAACCATTAGCATGTATAGCCTCATTTGGATCCCCAATATCAAATTGACTATCAAGTGCACAAATATTAATCATTCGCTCCAAAGACTCGAACCCTTTGTAGCAAGGAAGTGTTAAGTCTTGCCCACCACCAATGAGTATAGGGATAATATCGTGTTTAACTAATTCCGCGATAATTTGAGTAAGCGCGAAATAAGTGTCTTCAATTTTCCCTCCTGGCATTACAGTTCCAAGATCGTAAATTTCTCTTGACCAATTTTCTCCTCGATACAAGCTGTAAAGTACACTTCTAAATGAATTTTTTGTTTCGCTGTAGGTAATTGAAGTGTTTCGATATTCAGGAATATCGAAAATAACTATAGAATTCGATTTAATTTCCGGAAAACCACCCTCATCATGGCGGGTTATAGATTCACCTATAGAATTATCGACAATAGTGAAATCTGAATTCAGCGCTTGGAAATAAATAGAAATATCTTTCATACAATGTATTTGGACAAATCTATTTCTTTTTAAAAGATCAAAAATGAAGGCTTAAAAATTCTTTACATACAGAGTAGTTGAAAACTCCGCTATTTCTTTTTAACTGATTTTTTGGCCGTGGCTTTTTTAGCTGTCGCTTTCTTTTTCTTTGGCTTACTTGCTTCGAGCATTTCCTGCGCCTTTTCAAGAGTCAAAGCATCAACATTGAACGTTTTTGGTAATTCTAATTTGGTTTTACCCTTGACAATGTTGAATCTACCCCAACGCGCTTTTTCAAGCGAAATACCTTCTTCCTCCCAGTGATGGATCATTTTATCAATATCCTTTTGCTTTTTCGCTTCAATAAGTTCAACAATGTCGTCTTTTGATAAATTGTCGAAATCATACTTACGATTCACATTGATAAACGTATCATTCCACTTGATGAATGGCCCAAATCGACCTGTTCCTTTTTGAACTGGCATCCCTTCGTACTCTGAAATTGGAGCATCAGCTTCTAGCTTCTCTCTAATCAACTCAATAGCTCTTTCCAAGTCAATTCCTCCAATATCTTCACTTTTCGGGATGGACACGAACATATCCTCATATTTCACATATGGACCGAATCTACCTTGTGCTACAACTACTTCTTGAGAGTTAAATTCTCCCAGCGTTTTCGGGAATTGAAACAGTTCCAATGCCTCATCCAATGAAATTGAGTTAATCGATTGATTTGTTCTAAGTGAAGCAAATTGCGGTTTCTCTCCATCAACCTGCTCGTCACCAATTTGTATCATTGGTCCAAAACGCCCAATACGCGCAATTATTTTTCTTCCTGATTTCGGATCTATTCCCAACTCACGTTCACCCGTTGCTCTTTCAGAATTCTCAAGAGTATCTTCAACATTGGTATGAAATGGTGTGTAAAATTCCTTCAACATTTTTGTCCAGTCCATAAGACCTTTCGCGATTTCATCGAATTCCTTTTCGATTTTAGCCGTAAAATTATAATCCATGATAGTAACAAAATGTTCAGATAGGAAATCTGTAACAACTACACCAATATCTGTTGGTGCAAGCTTGTTTTTTTCACGACCTGTAACTTCCGTTAGTTCTACTCTCTCAATCTTGTTGTTAGAAAGTTTCCACTGACTGTATGCGCGCTCCTCCCCTTCTCTATCTGGCTTTTCTACATATCCTCGTTTCTGTATTGTCGTAATTGTTGGTGCGTATGTTGATGGACGTCCAATCCCTAAACTTTCTAATTTCTTTACCAATGATGCTTCTACATATCGAGCTGGTGGTCTTGAAAAACGTTGAGTTATTTTGATTTCATTTGCATCAAGTATATCTCCTTTTGAAACGGCAGGCAATAACCCTGATTCTGTTTCGTCTTCATCTTCGTCGTCTAGATTACTTTCCAGGTAAACTTTTAAAAATCCTTCAAACTTGATTACTTCACCTTTTGCCTGAAATGTTTCATCAACACCCGCAGCGTTTACTTTGATTGTTGTACGTTCTAGTTGCGCATCAGACATTTGAGAAGAAATTGCTCTTTTCCAGATCAGATCGTACAGTCTTTCCTGTTCGCTTTCTCCGTTAATCGTATGCTTTCCAAAATCAGAAGGACGAATGGCCTCGTGAGCCTCTTGTGCTCCAGCATCTTTTGTCGCATATTTGGTACGATTAGAAAACTCCTTTCCATATGCCTTTTCAATTTCAGCTTGAGCTGCGTCCAATGCTGTTTCTGATAGATTTACAGAATCGGTTCTCATATATGTGATGTGCCCTGCTTCGTATAAACGTTGAGCAACACTCATTGTCCTAGAAACAGAAAAACCAAGTTTTAAACTCGCTTCTTGTTGTAATGTTGAAGTTGTAAAAGGCGCAACCGGTTTTTTAATTGCCGGTTTCATCGCTACATCACTGACTTTAAACTCAGCGCCCTTGCAAGATTCCAAAATAGCTTCAACTTCCTTTTCAGATTTCAATTGTTGTGCAACTTCAGCTTTAAATCTTCCATTTTCCGCCGTGAACGTTCCATTCACTTTGTAAAAGAAATCACCTTTAAACGCTTCTATCTCCTTCTCCCTTTCAACAATTAATTTCACTGCAACTGACTGTACACGACCTGCAGACAAACTTGGTCTTACCTTTCTCCATAAAACTGGCGAAAGTTCAAAACCAACAAGTCTATCCAAAATTCTACGTGCTTGCTGTGCATCTACTAATTCTTTATTAATTTCACGAGGAGAATCGATTGCTTTTAATACAGCCGTCTTAGTGATTTCATTAAATGTAATGCGTTTGGTTTCTTTTTTCTCTAAACCTAATGTTTCGTATAAATGCCAAGAAATTGCCTCTCCTTCGCGGTCCTCATCCGTTGCTAGCCATACCGTCTCTGCAACTTTTACCAACTTCTTCAAATCTGCAACCACCTGTTTTTTATCAGGAGACACCTCATATCTTGGAGCAAAATCATTCGCAACGTCAATTGCCTCCCCCTTCTTCGCCAAGTCTCTAACGTGACCGAAACTTGATTTTACTACAAAGTCTTTTCCTAAGTATCCTTCTATGGTTTTTGCTTTTGCAGGTGACTCGACGATTACTAAATTTTTTGCCATGGAAGAATAATGTTATTGATAATTTTGAATTGCAAAACTAAACATAAATCTGTTTTAAACACAAATGCATAATTTTGGATGTAAATAATGCCATAATTAAATACTTTTAAATCAAGCTGTTAACATTGTTTAATAAATAAAAAAGAGACCACTCAAATGAGTGATCTCTTAGCTATTCATCAGTTTATTTGAATTAATTCAACACTATTTTTTCTACAATAAGAGTAGAATTAGTTTTAATCCTAATAAAGTAAACTCCTTTTGAAAAATTTGAAACATCAAGTTTTTCTTTGAAATTCGAATTATCCTTTATTGTAGAAGAAAAAACTACCTTTCCATCATTTGAAACTAACATAATTTCAGCTTCATTGGCTGAAGTATTTTGATATTCAATGAATATTTCATCAATGGCAGGATTTGGGTAAATTAATAAATTATCAATTTCCTCCGAGTCAACCCCAAGGCAAGCTTCCACAATTATTGTAGACTGAGCGGAACCTTGACATCCATTTCCGTCTGTATAATCATAAGTAATCGCATGGCTACCTATTCCTGCAGAAGCAGGATTCATAACACCAGTGCTTACTCCTGATCCTGAATATGAACCACCTGCTGGAAGTCCTCCAGATAATGTTAAAGGATTATTGTAAGTACAAAGTGAAGAAACCGGAGAATTAAATGAAACATTTGGGGCTGTGTTCACAGTAACCGGTGTTGTAGCAGTATTTGAACAATTATTTCCATCAGTATAAGTATAAGTAATTGTTTGAGTTCCAACCGATGGGTCAAAATTACCACCTGAAACTCCAGTTCCTGAATATGAACCACCTGCTGGACTTCCTCCAGATAACACAACGCTACTGCCATTTTCACATACAGCTGAAATAGCACTTTGTGTAACTATTGGAGCTGTATTTACAGTTACTAACACGGTTGCAGTGTTAGTGCAATTGTTTCCATCTGTATAAGAATAAGTAAGTGTTTGCGTTCCTACTGAAGGATCAAAGTTCATTCCTGAAACTCCAGTACCCGAATAAGTTCCACCGACAGGACTACCACCAGATAATGCCAATATCCCACTATTATCGCATGTTGCGGAAATGGTACTGTGAGAAACTGTAGGTGCTGCAATAACTGAAAGTGTATACATCGAATTATGAGCGCAAGAGTACGCATCTGAATAATTGTAAGTAATTGATTGCGTTCCAACACTTGGGTCAAAAGAACCTCCAGAAACTCCTATTCCAGCATAAGTACCACCTGCAGGCGAACCTTCAACCAAAGTATACATTGAACTATTACTGCAAAGTAAAGGAGGAGATGATAATGTTATTGGGTTTGATGGACAAGTAATCGCAATTGAATAATTTGTACTTCCTGTGCAACCGCTTGGATCTGTCACAGTTGCTGTAAAATTATAAACCCCAGTGCCTGTTGGAGTTCCAGAAATAGTTCCAGCTCCTGACAAAGTTAATCCAGGAGGAAGAGCACCTCCTGTAATCGTATAGTTTGGTGTTCCTAGTGCTCCAGATTGAGTAAGTGAAGTTGAGTATGCAACTCCTGCTGTTCCACCCGCCAATGGTCCAGTAGGTGTCATTGTAAATGACGGACAAACGTATGGAGTATAAACAACATTATCAATCCCGATAAAATCAGAATTTGCGCCAGAAGAACCAGCGCCAGTAACAAAATATCGAAAAGCAATTCGACCTGATGTTGGAGCTGGCAAACCACTAATTGTTACCGAATATTGAGTCCATGTTGTTGGATAAACTCCTAACACTAAACTTGGATTAATACTTAACAAAAGAGTTGTAAAATCTCCAGTTGTTGTGCCAGAACCTGCTGCTGTACTCGCACCATTTGTGCTCAAACGTAACTCTAGACGATCTGCATAAGAATCTGGTGAAGCTTTTCTCGTGAAAAATGTAAAGACATCTCCATTTTTGATGGTCGTATTTGGAGCCATTAACCAATTACTGATTGTACCAGTCGCACCTGTATTATTAAAGTTTGCGCTGATAAAAGCATCTGCCGCGCCATTATATGCATCAAATGGGCCACCACCAGCAACACTAGGACCTTGCGTCCATCCTGTTACGCCTACCGGTGCACTATTATTTGTCATAAACCAACCACTTGGTAAAGAAGTGATATTGTCGAAATTTTCAGTAAAAGCTTGAGAATTAGCCAATAAAGGTGCGCAAAGAATTCCAAGTAGAGTTACTTTTGAAAGTACATTTAATTTCATATTGATTATCGTTTAGATGAATAACTAGCAATTTTATCATTCAAGTCTTTTATTTCTTGATCTTTTATTGCTTTAATTTCCATATTTGAAATAGTTTCTATTTCACTTTGCAATTGAATTTTGAGCTCTTTATAGAGTTCAATTAATTGAACTTTTATCGATTCATTCGCTTGGCGAGAACTTGCCGTTGCATTTGCTAAAGCAAATTCTTTTTCAGCAATTCGAGAGTCAATTGATGCTCTGTCTTGCGCTATGGATAATGCGCTCATTAAAAGGAACGCACCCAGTAATAGTGTTTTGTTTATCATAACAATAAGTAGTTAAATTGATTTCATGCAAAAGTAGTTAATTTTACATTTCAACCTCCTAATAGTGAGTTAATTAAAACTGATTTTATTTAAATCTTTGTTTTGAATGAATTAAATGCATCTTTCCTTGAATAAAACTATTTTATTAAGTTTTTTTAAGACTGCCATTTTGACACCCTGACGATTTTGACTAAATTCGCGTTTCAATTTAGAAAATTAATGTCTGTAGAGCTACATAAAGAAATAGACGAAAGTCTTCAAGGGACAGCAACTGTTATAAAACCAGATAAACCTTCCAATGGAAAAATGTTGTTTTTGGAAAGTTATGGCTGTGCTATGAATTTTGCAGATAGCGAAGTTGTTGCCTCTATTATGGCTCAAGAAGGATATGGGACAACAGCAGACGAGCATGAAGCAGACATCATATTAATCAATACATGTTCTATTCGTGAAAACGCGGAGGAAAGAGTTCGAAAAAGACTTACCAATTTTAAAAATCGAAAAAAACGTCAGCCAGGATTAATTGTAGGGGTCTTGGGATGCATGGCTGAACGATTAAAACAATCGTTTTTAGAAGAAGAACAACTTGTTGATCTTGTTGCTGGTCCGGATTCTTATAGAGATTTGCCAAATCTAGTTAATGAGGTGGGAAGCGGACAAAAAGCTGTGAATGTTTTGCTTTCACGAGATGAAACATATGCAGACGTTTCACCCATTCGGTTAAACGGAAATGGTGTTTCAGGTTATGTTTCAATTACTCGTGGCTGTGATAATATGTGCTCATTTTGCGTAGTCCCTTTTACGCGTGGACGTGAACGTTCTAGAAACCCTGAAACAATAGAAAAAGAATGTCGAGACTTATTCAATTCGGGATACAGAGAAGTTACTCTATTAGGCCAAAATGTCGACTCTTATCGTTGGAACATGACTTCCAAAGGTGAAATCAAAGATGAAGCAATAGGCACAACAAACTTTGCACAATTAATGGAAATGGTGGCCCTTATTTCTCCCGAATTACGTGTTCGTTTTTCTACTTCTCACCCAAAAGATATGACGGATGAAGTGATTGAGGTAATGGCGAAATATGAAAATATTTGTTCTTACATTCACTTGCCTATACAATCAGGAAATACAGAAATGTTAAAACGCATGAACCGTGGTTATTCAAGAGAATGGTACTTGGACAGAATCGCGGCGATTCGACGAATTATTCCGGATTGTGCTATTTCAACTGATATTATTACTGGGTTTTGCGATGAAACAGAAGAAGAACACAACGATACATTGAGTTTAATTAAAGAGGTTAAGTTTGATTTTGCCTTTATGTATAAGTACTCTGAGCGTCCAAAAACCTTGGCAGAAAGAAGATACGAGGACAATATTCCAGAAGAAGTTAAAAGTGCCCGTCTAACAGAAATAATTAACCTTCAACTTTCCCAAGCATTGGCTTCTCATCAGGCACAAATTGGAAAAACTCATAAAGTATTAGTAGAAGGTTTTTCAAAACGTTCCGATGACTTTTTGAGCGGTAGAAATGACTACAATTCTAAAACTATATTCCCTCGCGGAGCTGCGAAAAAAGGAGATTATGTTTTAGTGAAAATTACAGATTGTACATCTGCAACATTAAAAGGAGAGTTGGTTGAAATTTTATCTTCAGTAACGAATTAAACTATGGAAGTTCAACAAGTAAAACAACGATTTGGAATTATTGGAAATGCACCATTATTGAATCGTGCATTGGAGGTAGCCATTCAGGTTGCTCCTACTGATATTTCTGTTCTTGTAACAGGTGAAAGTGGAACAGGTAAAGAAATAATTCCCCAAGTTATACACCAATTGAGTGCCAGAAAGCATGGAGAGTATATTGCGGTGAACTGCGGAGCCATTCCAGAAGGGACGATCGACTCTGAGTTATTTGGTCATGAAAAAGGATCTTTTACCGGTGCAAGTGGCAGTAGAAAAGGATACTTTGAAGTTGCCGACGGTGGTACAATTTTTCTAGATGAAGTTGCTGAACTGCCAATGCAGACACAAGTTCGTTTATTGCGTGTATTAGAAACTGGAGAATTTATTCGAGTAGGATCTTCAAAATCAATTAAAACGAATGTGCGTGTTGTTGCTGCCACGAATGAAAATATGCAACGCGCAATTTCAAGCGGAAAATTTAGAGAGGATTTATTTTACCGTTTAAGTACAGTTCCAATTTCACTGCCTTCGCTTCGGAACAGAAAGGAGGATGTTCATTTATTATTCCGAAAATTCGCCAGTGATTTTAGTGACAAATATAGAATGCCAGCCATCAAACTAAATGAAGATGCAGTTGAGTTATTGAACAATTATTCGTGGCCTGGAAATATCCGCCAATTGAAAAATTTGGTTGAACAGATTTCGGTCATTGAAACCTCGAGAGAAATTGACGCGGTTTTATTCAAGCGTTATTTGCCAGATGAAAAATCAAATGCTCCTGCAATCATACCAGAAGGAGGAGGAAGTGAATCAATTAATGAACGGGAATTGATGTATAAATTCCTTTTCGATATGAAAAAGGATCTGACTGATTTGAAAAAAATCGTGCTCGAGATGGTTTCTCAAAACGGAGAAATCGATTTGGACCATGATCAAACAAGTATGATTAATCGTTTTTATTCGGATGTTCAGACTCCATCAAATACTACAAAAATACTTCCTCCGGCAAAACCAAATGATGAAACTGATTTTGACTTTGATTCCAAAAATAATGACAGCTCATACGAAGAACACGAGGAAGTAGAGGAGTCATTATCATTAGAGGATCGAGAAAAAGAATTAATACAAAAAGCATTAGAAAAGCATAAGGGGAAACGTAAATACGCAGCATCCGAGTTAGGGATAAGTGAGCGAACGCTTTACCGAAAGATAAAAGAATATAACTTAGCGGATTAATGAAACTATTATATTTCATAGCGCTATCATTTTTGTTGGTCAGTTGTTGGCCATCAAGTGTTTCCTTTATGGACAAAGGTTCAATGCCACCTGAATGGAAAACATTTACCTTAAAAACTTTAGATAACAACGCTCCAAATACTCCTTTGAGCTATCCTGCACAACTTTCTGAAGCTGTGAAAGATGGAGTGCAAAATAATACTCGACTACTAATTACAAGTAAGGTCGATGAATCAAGTCTTGATATTGAAGGAGTAATCAATAGTTATAATGTCACTCCGATTGCGTTGGTAGAAGACAACCTCGGTTCGCAAAACGCCTCTCAAAACAGATTAACGATTTCTGTTAATTTTGATATTTATATAAAAGTTCCTGAACCAAGCGAAATGAAAATGACAAGCACTCGTTTTATTGATTATTCTTCTGATCAGGACCTTGGCAGCGTTGAAGCACAATTATTGGATGAAATCAATACCCAAATTGTTCAGGATGTCATCAACAAACTTCTTTCTAATTGGTAATGTTGACAGCCAAAGACATAGCGGAACGAATTCAAAATCCTTCAATAATTCAAAAAGAAGATATTGCGTTTTTGGGCGATTTGGCTCAAAAAAACCAATACACTCAGATCTATTCCATTTTATATTTAAAAGGATTAGGCGATACAAAGGACATTCATTTTGAAGAAGAATTGCAAAAACATTCATATCGAATTGGTGATCGTTCTCAATTATTTAAACTAGTGCATGATTTTTCTGATACAACTTCGACAATCTCGGAAGAATCGACAAAAGTAGAAACTGGAGAATTCGAAAAGGAAAAAATCATTCAAGAAGATATTGAAGTTGTTAAAACTGAATTAGAACCTGTTAAAACATTGAATCAAGACGAAATTGAAAATACCGCGGAAACCTTCGACATTGAAGATGGTAGTTCATCGAACTTGATTGCAGAGGAAATTTCAATAAATGAAGAAAATGGTGAAAAAGTTACGGACGAAGAATTCGCTGTAAGACCTACTGTCGAAGACACTAAACCAGTCGTTGGAATTCCGTCTGATACATTAGAAGAAGCAATATTACATCATTCATTTGCTGCAAATTATCAATTACCTGAATTGTCCGATGATGAAATAGAAGCATTAGAAAATCGAAAAATTATTGAACCAAACTCAATAGAACCTGAAATTGATCAAACTCAATTAAAGGAAATTGAAATCGATACCAAATTATCTTTTACTTCTTGGTTGCACTCAAATAAAAATAATGTTGAAAATTTAGATGAGGATAAACTTAAAATTGACGCAGTAGTTAACGACTCAAATCTCACTTTTGAAATAAATGAATTCTTTGGAGAAGTAGTAAAACCTAAGAAAGAATTCTTCTCACCGATAAAAAAAGCGAAAGAAAGTTTGAGTGAAGAAGCACTTCCAGTAAGTGAAACTTTGGCAAAAATATATGCCCTACAAGGTAATTTTCCGAAAGCAATTTACGCTTATGAGCAATTAAGTTTGAAATATCCGGAAAAAAAGATTTTCTTTGCAATCCAAATAAAAGATTTACAGAAAAAATTAAATACATAAATTAACATGGAAGCTCTATTTTCAATTATCATTATGATTTCAAGTATTCTACTTGTATTCGTTGTATTCATCCAAAATCCAAAAGGTGGTGGATTAAGTTCTGACTTTGGTTCAGCACAACAGTTAGGTGGAGTTCAAAAAACAAATGACTTTATTGACAAGGCAACATGGTCACTAGCTGGAATTGTTGCTGTATTGAGTATTGTGCTTACATTGAGAATGAAATCTCCTGAAACAGTTGTTGTAGATCCTGCACAAACAGAACAAGGACAAACACAAGATGGACAACCAGCAGGACAGCAAAAACCAGCTCAGAAGCCAGCAAAATAAAAAATCATTCATAAATCATTTTTAAATGTCAGTATGTCACATGCTGACATTTTTTTATGTCAATACGTCCCAATAATTGAATTGGCATAAAATTGGTCATAAACCCAGCAGTATAAATCATTAAATAATTTTTACAAAAATATGTCAACTACATTTAAACCTTTAGCGGATAGAGTTCTTATCGAACCATCTCCAGCGGAGCAAACCACAGCAAGTGGAATTATTATTCCAGATTCAGCAAAGGAAAAGCCTTTGAAAGGTAAAGTAATTGCAGCAGGTAGCGGAAAAACGGATGAACCAATCACTGTAAAAGTTGGAGACGAAGTACTTTACGGACAGTACTCAGGTACTGAAATCAAATTAGACGGAAAAACGTTTTTAATCATGCGTGAATCTGATATTTACGGAATATTTTAAATTATTTTCAAACAAGTTCAAGTCTTTGTACTATTGAACTTTAAACTCATAAAAAAATGGCAAAAGATATATATTTTAACGTTGAAGCAAGAGACAAACTGAAAAGAGGAGTTGATGCATTGGCAAACGCTGTAAAAGTAACATTAGGACCAAAAGGTAGAAACGTCGTCATTGGACGTAAATACGGCGCCCCACAGATCACCAAAGACGGTGTTACAGTTGCAAAGGAAATCGAATTAAAAGATCCGATCGAAGATATGGGGGCTCAAATGGTAAAAGAAGTTGCTTCTAAAACTGCTGATATTGCAGGAGATGGAACAACAACTGCCACTGTTTTAGCACAAGCAATTATTGGAGCTGGATTGAAAAATGTTGCTGCTGGCGCAAATCCTATGGATTTAAAAAGAGGAATTGATAAAGCAGTAGTTGAAATCGTTAAGCACTTGAAGAAAATTTCGAAAGAAGTTGGTTCAGATAACGATAAAATCAAGCAAATTGCCAGCATCTCAGCTAACAATGATGAGACAATAGGTTCATTGATCGCAGAGGCGATGAAAGTTGTTGGAAACGATGGTGTAATTACTGTTGAAGAGGCCAAAGGAACTGAAACTGAAGTAAGAACAGTGGAAGGAATGCAATTCGATAGAGGTTACTTATCTCCATATTTCGTTACGAATACTGAGAAAATGATTACTGACATGGAGAATCCAATGATTTTAATCTACGACAAGAAGATTTCAAACATGAAAGATTTACTTCCTGTTTTGGAGCCAGTTGCACAAGCTGGAAAACCATTATTGATCATAGCTGAAGATGTAGATAGTGAAGCCTTAGCAACATTAGTTGTAAACAGAATTCGTGGTTCACTGAAAGTTGCTGCTGTTAAAGCGCCAGGTTTTGGAGACAGAAGAAAGGCAATGTTGGAAGACATCGCTATTTTAACTGGAGGACAAGTTATTTCTGAAGAAAGAGGATTGACTTTGGAGAACGCGACAATAGATATGTTGGGAACTGCTGAAAAAGTAGAAATCGACAAGGACAATACTACAATCATTAACGGATCAGGAAGAAAAGGAGATATAGAAGCTCGAATTGGACAAATTAAAGCGCAAATTGAATCTTCTACATCTGATTACGACAAAGAAAAAATGCAAGAGCGTTTAGCAAAATTAGCTGGAGGAGTTGCTGTTCTTTATGTAGGTGCAGCGACTGAAGTAGAAATGAAAGAGAAGAAAGACCGTGTTGATGATGCATTAGCAGCAACTAGAGCCGCTGTGCAAGAAGGAATTGTTCCAGGTGGAGGAATTGCTTTAATTCGCGCTTTGGAAGCAATTGAGAAGCTCGTTGGCGATAACGACGATGAAACTACTGGAATTGCTATTGTTCGAAGAGCAGCTGAGGAGCCATTGCGTCAAATCATTGCGAATTGTGGTGGTGAAGGTGCAGTTATTGTTCAGAAAGTAAAAGAAGGTAAAAATGACTTTGGCTATAATGCACGAACTGAAACGTTTGAAAATTTATACAAGGCTGGAGTGATTGATCCAACTAAAGTAACACGTATTGCAATTGAAAATGCAGCTTCTATTGCTTCAATGTTATTGACTACAGAATGTGTCATTGCAGATGAACCAGTTGATGAGGCAGCAGCGCACGCAGCAATGCACGCTGGTGGAGGTGGAATGCCAGGAATGATGTAATCATTCTTAAGGAGCATAAAGAGTGGCTTCGGTCAACTCTTTTCCTCGTTTCTTACTTCCCGATATTACTCGGATAGCTAGAAACGTTTATATATAGGAACTCTTTGCTTCGGCAAAGAGTTTTTTTTTTGCATAAAAAAGGTGCCTCAAAAATTGAAGCACCTTTTTTTATCAAGACTTTAATTATCGAATGACCGATACATGTCCAGTTTTCATTATTCGTTTATCCGTTTCGGAGGACTTAAACTCAATCTTCCAAGTATATGTTCCATCTTGAACAAGATAACCACCATACATTCCATCCCATCCTACTGAAGCATCATGAGACTCCCAAACAATTTCTCCCCATCGATTAAAAATTAATAATGTAAAATCAAACGGGTCAAATCCAGAAGTAAATATTGGTTTGAAGTATTCGTTATAATTATCTCCATCTGGAGTAAAAGTATTAGGAACATAAAAAATCAATTCTTCTTCTATTCTAATCGTAACCCAAGCTGTATCTGAACAACCTAAAGTTCCATATGCAATGAGTTCAACAACATATGAACCAGATTCATCATTTGGATAAGTATGAATTGGATTAACAACCACTGAATTCGTATTATCTCCAAAATCCCAAGAATAACTCGTCGCTCCTGAAGAATTATTTGTAAAGTAAACAACGGTGTTCGTCGTTGTAGTGTTATTTGGAGTTGCAATAAATTCTGCATTTGGCATCGGTACTATACAAATTAATGAAGGTGAAATAATTGAATTTGAACAACCATTCGCTGGATTTGTAACAGTCAGCGAAACATCAAAACAACCAGTTTGTGTGTAAAAATTAGAAACTGAGGCTCCCCCATTTGACGAGTTTTGATCACCAAAATTCCATTGATAATTCATTCCTGCTTGACCTGAAGTTTCTTGGAAATTAACTAGTAATTCATCGCAACCAATTAGTGTATCAGCTATAAAATTAACACTTGGAACTATAATATCTTGAGTAACATTAACATTCGCTGTGTTCACGCAACCATTTACGGGATTAGTAACTGTTAGTATATAATTTCCTGGTTGATTAACTGTTGGTGCGGCCGTATTCGCTCCATTAACAATTCCTGGACCAGACCATGAAAATGACACCCCTGGCGTCGATGAAGATCCATTCATCTGAACGGAAGTTATGATACAATTTAATATTTGCGCAGCACCTGCATTTGCATTCGGCACAGTCGTATTCAGTGTAACATTCACACTTGATGTAGCAGAACAACCATTTGATGGGTCGTTAACCGTTAACGTATAACTCCCATTTAAATTTACTGTAGGAGTGGCTGTGTTTCCACCTGACACTATTCCAGGTCCTGCCCACGAAAATGTTACTCCTCCTGTCGAGGACGAACCATTTAAAACGGCAGTCGGATTCGTACATGTAATTACTTGTGGCTGTCCAGCATTTACATTAGGAACTCCTGCGTCACCTGCCACGTTCACGTTTGAAGTTGCAGTACAACCATTTGAAGGGTCAGTTACCGTTAATACATAATTTCCCGTTTGATTTACTGTTGGCGTGGCTGTATTTCCACCTGAAACAATTCCAGGACCTGCCCATGAAAATGTTGTTCCAGCTGTAGAAGAAGAACCGGCAAGTTGAACTGAAGTAGAAGCACAAGAAATTATTTGTCCAGGTCCAGCATTTGCGTTTGGCGCAGTTGTGTTTTGAGTGACATTAACATTCGCTGTTGCGATACATCCATTCGCTGGATTCGCAATAGTTAAGGTGTAAGCTCCTGGTTGGTTCACTGTTGGTGTTGCAGTCGCCCCACCTGAAGTAATTCCTGGTCCTGACCAGGAGAATGTTACTCCGCCCGTTAAAGAAGAGCCATTTAATTGAACAGAAGTAACAGTACAATTTAGAAGTTGTGGTGCACCTGCATTCGCATTCGGAGGCGTAATATTCTGTGTCACATTTACATTTGCCGTGTTCGTACATCCATTTGTCGGATTTGTAACAGTTAACACATAATTACCTGGTTGATTAACCGTTGGTGTTGCCGTTGCTCCTCCTGAAACAATTCCAGGACCTGACCACGAAAATGAAACACCACCTGTTGATGATGAACCATTCAATTGAACTGTTGTCGCTGTGCAATTCAATACTTGCGCTGCACCTGCATTTGCATTCGGTAACGTTGTATTTAATGTTACACTAACATTTGCATTGGCACTACAACCATTTGAACCATCATAGACAGTTAAGGTATAAGACCCATTTAGGTTGACAGTTGGAGTTGCTGTATTTCCTCCCGAGACAATTCCAGGACCAACCCACGAAAACGTAACTCCAGCCGTTGAAGAAGATCCATTGAGAACAACAGTAGGGTTTGTACATGTAATAACTTGCGGTCCACCGGCATTCACATTTGGAATACCAAAGTCATTCGTAACGTTCACATTTGAAGTTGAAGTACACCCATTTACTGGGTTTGTAACCGTAAGCGTGTAAGCTCCCGCTAAATTAACCGTAGGCGTTGCAGTATTTCCACCAGAAACAATTCCTGGTCCCGACCATGAAAATGTAACTCCTCCAGTTGAAGACGAACCGTTTAATTGAACGGTAGATGATGAGCAAGAAATCACTTGCGCCGGACCTGCATTTGCATTCGGTGGAGTATTATTTTGAGTGACATTAACATTCGCAGTTGTAGTGCATCCATTTGCTGGATTTGTAACAGTCATAGTATAAGCTCCTGGTTGGTTCACTGTTGGTGTTGCAGTCGCCCCACCTGAAACAATTCCAGGTCCTGACCAAGAGAATGTTACTCCGCCTGTTGAAGAAGAGCCATTTAATTGAACTGAAGTCACTGTACAATTTAGAAGTTGTGCTGCACCTGCATTCGCATTCGGAGGCGTAATATTCTGTGTCACATTTACATTTGCCGTACTTGAGCACGCTCCTCCACCATCTGTAACTGTAAGTACATAATTACCCGGTTGATTTACTATTGGTGTCGCCGTGTTTCCTCCCGATACTATTCCTGGGCCTGTCCATGAAAATGATACACCCGCAGTTGAAGATGAACCGTTCAATTGAGCAGTTGTATTTGTACAATTGAGAACTTGCGCTCCTCCTGCATTTGCATTTGGAAGAATTCCAAGTTGAGAGATATTAACTGGTAAAACGACATTTGATCCGCAAAGCGCATTACTAATTGTTACTGTATATGCTCCTGGACACAAACCGGTTACCGAATTTGTGGTTTCACCAGCATTGCTCCATAAATAAGTATAAACTCCATCACCTCCTGAAACAGAAGTCACCGTAGCCGTTCCATCGCATGTTGCAGAACATTGAGCATCGGTAGAAGTTACCGTACCAGCCAATGGTGCGTACAATTCAACAAACTCAGTATGATATGTTGGACAACTTCCTCCTATTGTTTCTGTAATAGCGTAAACACCTGGTGTATTATAGGTTTGATTTGGTGGATTAGTCCCAACATATGTATTTCCATTACCGAAATCCCAATTTTGAGGTCCTCCAACACTGCTATTCGTAATAGCTACGTTAACACTTGCACCGCAAGTATAAGTAGTTGGATTTATCGTAAAGTTCGATACCGGTGCTATCAAAGCTGTTGTTCCCGGTAGAAAACCAAAATTCATTGTTCCAGTGGCTCCTCCAGTAAAGTAATCGACCATAATGGCATATGTTTGTCCAGCTACAACATTTGCAGGAGTACAATATTCAGCGCATGCGGCGGCAAATCCACTCGTAGGACATCCAATGCACGAAGTATTACTCATACCTGCGCTCGCCCCTGTAGCACTTGCATAATTATAATTACATGCGACCAATGTCCCTGGGCAACCTGAAGTAACATTGTACATCGCCCAATCTAATTCCACACCTGCTACTGTTCCTGTTGGCGTTGCAGCCCATTGAATTGTACCACTTTGCACTACAGTGAACGTAAACCAAACATCTTGATTAACAGATGCTAAAAAGCATGAAGGAAAAGTTCCTGATGCACTTAACGTAGACATATTTACAGATAAAACGTCATTTACATCACAAATTGGAATTGCACCTGAACAGGCGTTACCACCTGTTGGATTCGGTTGATTTGAATTAACACATAACTGAAAACCGCCTTCAGTTCCTGCATTTGACATAACACCAATCCAAACTTGGGTACCTGCGGTGATTCCCCATGAGGAGTTTAAAGTTGTAGTTCCAGTAACAGCATTGCATAACTCAAGTTGACCTGTACAGCCTCCTGTATAAACCACAATTTCAGCGTTTGTCATTCCCATGGAAGTTACACTGAAAGAGTTACTTGCACCATTTGAAACGTAGGTATACCAAACTTCATTATTTGGAGCGGCATTACAGCCACCGTACATCGTATTTGCACTTGTCGCCCCAATAGTCGTTCCATTTACACAAGCTGAACCTGTGGATAAATCTATGATTGTTGCTGTAGCACAGTTGTCACTTTGAGCGAAAATAAAAGTAGAACAAAAAGTACTTATTGCGATGGTAATTACTAATATCAATTTCATAATTCCTCACCGTTAATATGAATCACTCTTTCAACCCAAACGAAATTAGAAGCATTGATAACTTCTCTCGGAAGTATCATTATTCTCATATTTGGATTTACATTTAGATAAGTTGTTTCATTTTCTAATCGAAGCGAATCGATTTGTGGAAAAAGATCCAACCTAATGGTGGGCAATGCCCTCGTATTAATCATTTGTATCTGATAAGTTCCTTCGAGGGAGACAGATAAATTAAAGTACTCTTGGACTTGTTCTTGATTCAGCGAGCTTTGAGAAAAGGAGAATGCAGCTGAAGCAACTGTAAAGTACAGTGACAGTGTTAGTTTTTTCATAGTTTCTAGTTTAGCCAATTCATAATTAATTGTTAAAAATTGTACACTAAAGTAACGAGTACATTTCAATTTGGTTGCTAATTTGAAATTAAATATCCTACTTTTTTTTGATTTCATTTAGAAACAATCTACTGATTACCAGTTAATACTGGATTATTCGCGCTTCCCAACTATTTAGAATTGAAACAAATAAATCTGGTGAATTAAGAAGATGCAAAAAATTACGGGAATCGAATTTGTAAGCTACAATTAACACCCCTTTTTATTACCCATTCGTCATTTCTTTCCCGCATTGATTGCAGTAAATGGAACCAAAAGGATTGGAATGCTCGCAATTCAAACACAAATTATCGTCCGTCCCTTCATTTTTAAATTTTGACATTTCGACGGTAATTAAACCTGTCGGAACAGCAATAATAGCGTAACCCAAAATCATCATGATTGAAGCTAAAAACTTACCTATATCAGTATAAGGAGTAATGTCGCCAAAGCCCACAGTGGTTACCGTTACAACGGCCCAATAAATACTAGCAGGAATGGAATCAAAGCCGTGTTCACCACCTTCGATAACGTACATTAATGTACCCGCCATAATAATCATCATTACTACAAAAAATAGAAATACCATGATTTTATAATAACTCGCTTTCAAAGAATGCGCAAGAGATTGTGACTCAGAAGTAAACCTGCTCAGTCTAAGTACCCTAAAAATCCTCAATAAGCGCAGTGCCCTAACCACTCGAAGTGATTGATAACCGTTAATAAAAGGTAACAAGCTAATAAATGTCGGCAAGATGGATACCAAATCAATTATACCCCAAAAACTCGTAATATATTTCCAAGGATTAGGTGAAACAATTATTCTAAGAACATATTCAATACTGAAAATAATAGTAAACACCCATTCTATTGCATGTAATTCATATCCGTAACTCGCTCGCCATTCCGGCACACTTTCTACTAAAATAGCTAAAACAGAAAAGAGAATCAATACTAATAATACAACATCAAAATTTCTTCCCGCTCGGGTATGTGTTCCAAAAATTACTTCATAAAGTTTCGTTTTCATGTCTTAAAGATATTAAAAATTAGAAGCTTAATCCTCAATTCTATCTCCATACTTCTTTCTTAGACCCTTCGTCTTCAAGTCCTCTTCTTGCCATTTAATATTCTGACCAAAGGTACCCTTCAATCTTTTAATAAAAGATTCCCTTTCCTTAATTGAAGTGAAATTTTCCACTTTTGCGGAAATTGGATTGATTACGGGGATTAACTCACTTCTGTGTTGAATACTATCCAAAACAATGGGCAATAGTTTAATTGGAAATTCGAACTTTTTTATAAATCGCTTTAGACTTTTAGCTTGAAATGGGTCCGTTGCTAACCCTAAATTCTTAAACCTATTTTTTTTTGCGACTTGGTATGAATAATATACATTTTCTGTACTGTGTTCCGCTCTTTGATCTTTAAAAATATTCTCTTTTGGAATACCTAATTGTTCTGCGTACAACGCCATAATAGATGCTTCTTCAAATTCAGAATAAACCGCTGATCCAGAATAAATAATATTCTTTGCATATCCTTTGTCGTATAAATATTTCGACCAAAAAACACGCCTTTTCATTGTTTCACTCCAATTCTCTCCATTAAATGGAACGCCTGGGACAATGATTGCGTCATACGGGGTAAATACGATATTCTTCTCGAACGTTTTTCTTGCCTTTCTAGATGTCATTCCACAAGAAGAAACAATCAAAAGAATTAAGGCTATTAGGCATTTATTTAACATCTCAGCAAAATACCAAAATTATAGTTACTTTTCAGCTAAACGCTATTATAATTAAAATACCTAATTGTGAAATTTGCGACCTTATTTATGGACCCAATCACCGACTGGCCAGCATGGATTGTTGCTTCGTTGTTTTTTGGACCATTGGTAATAGGAGCATTTATTTATTTTTATTTCACAAGACATGCTCGTTCTTGGAGAAAAGGAATCTTTCCAAAAAAATTAAAACCGACTGATGACAATTTACTAGAAGCGTATCTAGCTCTTGCATCTAGATTGATGTTACTAAATCCAAAATCACTAAAAGGAAAAACTCAATTCATAAATGAATATTTCAATCGTTACTTCAAATTGGCAAATTATAATTTTGGTGATTCTCTCGTTTTTTCTTTAAAATATCCAATTAAAGTAGATACTGTAACAGATTGGATAAAGGAGCATTGGACAACAGAAAGTATGAGAGTTCAACTAATTTACTTCTTAGTCGGCCTAGCAATTCAAACAGAAAAACTATCCCCAAGAGAACTTGTTTATATTAATGATATTAACGCCAAATTAGGATTTTCTGCGGACAATCTTGCTCGAATTATTGCAATTTACACTTCCTATTACGAAGGGAAACAGCAGCAAGAAAAAAGAGGTTCTGAATTAATCAAACCAAAAAAATCATTCCTAAGTATATTGGGTTTAAATGACAACTATACGCAGGGCGAATTAAAATCAGCCTACCGTTCTATGGCAAAATTACATCATCCGGATAATTATGCAACTGAATCAGAATCACAACAGAAAATAGCCGCAGAAAAATTCATCCAGATTCAAAATGCATATGAATACTTAATGCAAAAAAAAAGTCGCTCATAAAATACGAGCGACTTCTTAGAATTATTAATTCAGATTAATATCTGTAATGCTCTGGTTTGTATGGCCCTTTAACCTCAACTCCAATATAAGCAGCTTGATCTGGTCTTAACTCTGTTAATTCAGCACCAACTTTTGCTAAATGTAACTTGGCTACCTTTTCATCCAAATGCTTTGGTAACATGTAAACATCGTTCTCATATGCAGAAGAGTTTCTCCATAATTCCAATTGCGCTAGTGTTTGGTTAGTAAATGAGTTAGACATTACAAATGATGGGTGACCAGTTGCACATCCTAAGTTTACTAAACGACCTTCAGCTAAAACAATAATGTCTTTTCCATTAATCGTATACATATCCACTTGTGGTTTGATTTCAACTTTTGTTGAACCGTATTTTGCGTTTAACCAAGCCATATCAATTTCATTGTCGAAGTGACCGATATTACAAACAATAGTTTTGTCTCTCATTGCTTCGAAGTGATGACCTTGAACGATATCTTTGTTTCCAGTAGTAGTCACAACGATATCAACGTTTCCAATTACGTTCTCTAATTTACGAACTTCAAATCCGTCCATTGCCGCTTGTAAAGCACAAATTGGATCAATTTCAGTAACAATTACACGTGCACCAGCTCCCTGTAGTGAAGCCGCAGAACCTTTTCCTACATCTCCGTATCCACAAACAACAGCAACTTTACCAGCCATCATTGTATCCGTAGCACGACGAATTGCATCAACTAAAGATTCTTTACATCCGTATTTGTTATCAAATTTAGATTTAGTAACTGAATCATTTACATTGATTGCAGGCATAACTAAAGTTCCGTTTTTCTTTCTCTCATATAAACGGTGAACACCTGTAGTTGTTTCTTCTGATAACCCTTTGATGTCTTTGCATAATTCTGGGTAACGATCGAAGACCATATTCGTTAAATCTCCACCATCGTCCAAAATCATATTCAATGGTTGACCATCTTTAAATGCAAATAAAGTTTGCTCGATGCACCAATCAAATTCTTCTTCATTTAATCCTTTCCATGCGAATACAGGAACTCCTGCTGCTGCGATTGCTGCCGCTGCGTGATCTTGAGTTGAGAAAATATTACAAGAAGACCAAGTTACATCTGCACCAAGTTCAACCAATGTTTCAATCAACACTGCTGTTTGTATGGTCATGTGAAGACATCCAGCAATACGAGCTCCTGCTAAAGGTTTAGACGCTCCAAACTCTTCTCTTAATGACATTAATCCTGGCATTTCTGCTTCCGCAAGTCTAATTTCTTTACGCCCATATTCTGCAAGACTCATGTCTTTCACTTTGTACGCTAATCTTTCTGTTGTACTCATATTTTATTTTATATATTTTCTTAATTAATCAGTGCAAAATTACGAAGTTCCTTTTGGAATAAAAAATTTGTTCCTTAATAGATGTTAATTCAAGCGTTTAACAACCAACTCTTCTAGACAATCAATAAAGCGATCATGATCATTTGAAGAAGGTACAAGTTGAATTTTCTCACCACCAAATTCTTCAAAAATCTCCTGGTACTCTCCACCAATTTCTATGACCGTTTCCAAACAGTCTGCAACAAATGCCGGGCTGAAAGCTAATAATCGTTTTGCGCCCTTTCTTCCTTGTTCTTCTACTATCTTATCCGAAAATGGCGTTAACCATTTTTTGTCTAAGCGTGATTGAAAACATACTGTATAATCGCCTTCTTTAATCCCTAGTTTTTCCACCAATAAACGAGTTGTTGCATAGCATGTAGCTTTATAGCAGAACTTATTCTTCTCGTTTATTTCACTTTCACACGGTTGATCAGTACATAAGTCATCAGCTTCATACACTTTGTCAACTTGACGTTCGGGTAAACCATGATACGAAAAAAGTATGTGATCATAAGATGCTATATCAAATTCCTTCGCACGCTCAACAATCGAATCTATGTAACCTTCTGAATCATAAAACTGATTTACAAAACTTAATTCAGGGACTACCCACCATTTTTTTATAAGCGTCATTGCCAATTCCAGCGCTGATCCTGTTGATGCGCTCGCATACTGAGGAAATAAAGGTATTACAATAATGTGATCGTAATTTTCATGTCGCATAACTTCAGTCACATCATACATCGAAGGATTTTGGTAACGCATGGCTGCGTGCACCGTAATATTTTGATTCGCCAAACGTTCTTGCAATTTAGCCCTTACGTTTTCAGTGTGCGTAATCAGAGGTGAAACACCGTTTCCAAATTCCCATAATTCTTTATAAATCTTGGCTGATTTAGGAGCACGAAATGGTACAATGATTCCATTTACGAGCAACTTTCTTCCCAACCATGGCAAATCAATTACTCGCGGGTCATTCAAAAACTCACTTAAGTACCTTCTTACATCATTCGTTTTTGGACTGTCAGGAGTTCCAAGTTGAATTAATAATACGCCTGTTTTTTTCATCTTTTTTAGACTTTGAGATCTTAGAATTTTAAGATGCTAGAACTTATTCGCTCCTAATTGACTTCATCCATACAATGAATTAAGCCTTTTTTCTTAGCATCTTAAGGTTTTAAAATCCTCTTTAAAATAATTTTTCTCTCCAGTTTTCTGCTTCTTCTGGTTGAAGTAAGTTCAATTTAATCAAATAAGATATTGTTTTTTCAAAAGCCAAAGGATATTCCACTCCATTGTAATTCCAATCAGTTTCGTTCAACCAGTTCTCAACTTGACCATGACGAAGGTTGTATCTCCAACTAATCAAATCTACCGCATTATCGTTCTTTTTTAGTTCTTCAGCCCGGTGTTCAACAATTTCACACATTTCCAAAAGCTTAGCCTTATGTTTTTCGTACAATTCGCTTCGCACGGCAATTACAAAGCATGGCCACGGTGTAATTACCTCATCAATATATCTACATTTTTTTTGTTCAGTAAAAGGGAAGGTCGTGTATTTCTCCCATAAAAATGCCTGAGACTCATTGTTTTCAAGTGACCAAAGTCCTCCATAAACATCACCGACTACTTTAAACTTCAACTTAGCCGTGTTCCAATTTTCTTGGCTCGCTCGCACATAACTCATGAGATGAGATCCTGAACCTTCTCTTGAAATCGCAAAAGTTTGATGCTCTAACTGATCTACTGTTTGAATATCGCTATTATAAGGCACGTGAATACCCCATCGCAATGGAGTTGTTACATAAACCTGAATGATTTTTGCGTCTAAACCTTGTAGGATTGCTTTTGTAATTCCCTCCGTTAATAATACGGCTACATCAATTGATTTCGTTTCCAAACCACGAATCATTTGACCTGTTCCACCTCCCATATCACTCCAATGCAATTGAATGCCAGCCTCTCTAAAACGACCTTCTTCTATTGCCATTCTCCAAGGCAAATTAAAATGCTCTGGTACTCCTCCTATTTTTAATCCAATCATATTTTATTCTTCAGAGAACTGCATATCAAACAAGTTCTTATAATACCCGTCTTTTTTTAATAACTCTTTGTGCGTGCCAAATTCCATAATCTCACCATGATCTAAAACCACAATTTTATCAGCTGTCTGAATAGTTGATAAACGATGAGCAATTACAATTGATGTTCTTCCCTTAGTTAATTTTTCAGTTGCACTTTTTATCAATTCTTCCGACTCATTATCGACGCTTGATGTCGCTTCATCCAATATCAATATACTTGGATTGTAAACATAAGCACGAATAAAAGAAATTAATTGGCGCTGGCCAACTGATAACACTCCTCCTCTTTCTCCCACTTCATAATCGTATCCACCTGGCAATTTTTCAATAAAATCATGCAACCCAACCACTTTAGCCGCTTCTTTAACCTGTTCACGAGTTATACTTTCATCGCCCAGTGTAATATTATTGAAAATGGAATCTGAAAAAAGAAAAACATCTTGCAATACAATGGCAATATTTCTTCTTAGATATTCCAAATCGATATTGACGATTGGTGTTTCACCCAAATAAATATCACCCTTTTGATACTCGTAAAATCGTCCGATGAGATTAACAATCGAGCTTTTACCAGCTCCTGTTGCACCAACGAAGGCAATTGTTTCTCCGTGTTTAATTTCAAGATTGATATTTTTTAGTACCCAATCTTCGTTACTATAAGCAAAAGAAACATCTTTGAATTTCAATGTTTGCTCAAAATTGCAATCTACAATTTCACCGTCATCTTGAATGTGTTCCTTAAGATCAATTATATCAAACACTCTTTCTGCTCTGACAACACCACGTTGTAAAATATTAAATTTGTCCGCTAATTGACGAATTGGGCGATAAAGCATATTTACCCAAAGAATAAAAGCGATGTTTTCCCCAAACATGGAACGAATATCTTCAGCAGACCTACCTTGAATTTTCAAGGCACTCCAAACCAAGATACAAGCAATCGACAATGAACTTAAAAACTCAACAACTGGGAAGAATATCGAGTTGGCCCAAATTGCCTTTATATGCGCTTGGCGATGCCCCTTATTGATAACTTCAAATCGCTCTGCCTCAATCTGCTCACGATTGAACAATTGAACCAAGGACATTCCAGTTAAACGCTCTTGAACAAATGTGTTTAATTTGGTTACCTGGTCGCGTTCCATTTGGAATGATTTTCTAAGTACTCTTGCAAAAATTCGAGTAGCGAAAATTAATATTGGGATCGGAATAAGAGTTAGTAAAGTTAACTCCCAATTGGAAACGAACATCAAAATAATAACAAAGAAAAGCGAAATCAAATCACCCGCAATGTTCATCATCCCTGATGAAAAAACCTCTGTAATAGCTTCTAAATCTGAAACGACGCGAGTTACCAATGCTCCAATAGGAGTTCTATCAAAATAGCGCATTCGAAATGTCAAAATTCGCTCCATCAGTTGCTTTCTCAAGTCTCGAATTATAGATTGAGCAAATAAATTTGAAAAATAACTGGATAGAAATTGAAAAATCGTTTCAGCTAAAAGCATGAGGATAATCAAAAAAGTCCAAAATGTTAGCATTTCAGCATCTTGAGTTTTGATAATAAACTCATCTACCATATAACCAATAACAAACGGACGCGCAGGACCAATAAAAGCGAGCAAAATTGTGCACGTAACGGCAATAAAGAACAAACCTTTATAACTCTTCCAATACGACAATAGTCGCTTAAATACAGAAATGTTTAATTTGGATTTAACAGCCATCTAAACAAAAGTAATTGAAAGATTGAAGAATGGTAGTAATGTACTTGTGTTTTTTGAATTTCTATTGCTGATTTATTAATTTATTTAAATTAAATTGAATTCCCCCTTTATAGTTGATGAAAATTCCATTAACTTTATCGGAAAGTCCAAGAAATGATTCACAATTTATCAGATACCAATTCAATTTTATCAACTTTTATTTCAGAATTGCGGGATGTTGAAATTCAAAAAGATCCAATGCGATTTCGTAGGAATTTAGAACGAGTTTCTGAAATTTTAGGTTACGAACTATCAAAACAGATGCACTATGAAAATGCTGAAGTTGAAACACCTCTTGGAATAGCTCAAACTAAATTATTGAAAAATCAGCCTGTTTTAGCAACAATTTTAAGAGCAGGATTAGGGATGCACCAAGGCTTGCTCAACTATTTCGATAGAGCTGAAAGCGCTTTTGTGTCAGCTTACCGTAAACACACCACAGCGGAAGATTTTGAAATCTTTGTTGAATACATGGCTGCACCAAAAATTGACGGTAAAGTACTGATCATTAGCGACCCAATGCTCGCAACGGGAAGCTCAATGGCAATGGTTTACAAAGCCCTTTTGAAACAAGGAAATCCTAGAAAAACATTTGTCGTTTCTGCAATTGCTGCCCCCGAGGCTTTAGAGTTTTTACAAAAACAACTTCCAAAATCTACGGAGTATTTTATTGGAGCAATTGACGATGAATTAACCGCTCAATCCTATATTGTACCTGGACTTGGTGATGCCGGAGACTTGGCGTATGGTGAAAAGTGTTAAGCATGAAGATTGGCATTCTCACCTCTTTATTTTTACTAGCAACTGTTAAGTTCATGTTCGCACCACTGGGCGGACCACATCTTGAATTGACATTTTTAGAAACCTATCTCGCTTGTTGCGGCGGAGCAATATTCAGCGCTGCAATCTTTTATTTTTCAGCTGAATATTTTCTAATTCGATCGCGAAAAAAAAGACATGAAGCTTACATAAAAGCTAAACTTGAAGGGGTAACGCTAAAAAGAAAAAAGAACTTTACACGTATGAATAAGTTCATCGTTAAAATAAAAAAATCAATGGGCATTATCGGCACTTGTTTTTGGGTTCCATTTTTCTTATCAATTCCTATTGGAAGTATCGTTACAGCAAAGTTTTATGGTAAAAGCAAAAAAACATTCCCCCTTATCGTAGTTGGTATTTTTCTTGACGCGTTAATTACGACTTCCATTAGCTATTCTATCTATCTATGAAACACATTTTCTTTGACCTAGACAGGACGCTTTGGGATTTTGAAACCAACTCCGAAAAAGCATTGAACATCTTGTTCGAGGAATTAGAACTTGGCAATTCTATACGCTCGTTCAGAACATTTCATACCCAATATAAAAAGGTTAATGCGCAATTGTGGTTTGATTACGCCAAAGGTAAAGTGAGCAAAGAAGAATTGCGCACGAGCAGATTTGACCGTACGTTGAAAAAATTCGACATCAACGATTCTGTTTTAGCAACAAAATTGGGAAATGGCTATATCGAACTATCACCATACCAAACAAACCTATTCCCGCACACGATAGAAACATTAGAAACCTTGAAAAGGGAAAATTATGAACTTCATATTATTACAAACGGGTTCAAAGAAGTTCAATACATTAAACTAAAAAACAGCGGTTTAATTGACTTTTTTGATGTGATTTTGTGTTCCGAAGAAGTTGGTAAAACAAAACCATCGCCTGACGTTTTTCAAACCGCTTTACATCGTGCTAATGCAACTAAAAAAGAAAGCTTAATGATTGGTGACGACTACCATGCCGATATAATTGGTGCCGAAAAATTTGGAATGCAAAGTGTATTATTTGACCCAGAAAACAAACATAAAGAAGGTAGTCACGACTGGAAAATCAAACAATTGAATGAAATTCCTGCTCTAATACCCTGGATTGTAAAAGCTACTCTTTAATACGATTCAACTGCAATTCAACTGGCGTATCCTTTATTCCGTATTGAATTTTAATCTTAAGTTTATTTCTGTTCAAAAAACCAAATGAATAGGAAATCATTGCAGGCAAATTCGATTCAATATTCGAAAACTTCATTTTATTCTTTTGACCAACAAAGTTATGCTTTAGAACAATCGAAGTGTCTCCTAAAAGGTCTTCAGAACAAATTGTATATACAAGTGTTTTATTAACTTTTCGAATTTTTAAATCCTCAACCTTAGACGTGTCGCCTAATTTATTAATACGGTATGCTCCGCCAATCAAAAACTCACCTTCTAAATGCCAACTCTCAAAACCATTACCGGATTTATATTCCCAAGTTCCGATTAACTTCTTTGTTTTACCCGAAAACTGGGCAAAGGTATTCAAAGAAAAAAAACTAAAAATCAGTATGATAAGTTTGAATTTCATAGTACCTAATTAATGTAATTCTTGACGTAATTTTTCGTACAATACCATTCCAGCGGCAACACTTACATTCAAAGAAGCTATTTCTCCGCGCATTGGAATTCGACAACTGATATCTGCTAAGTTGATTAAATCACTAGTGATACCATCCTTCTCAGACCCCATAATGACAGCCACACTTCCACGAAGATTTGTTTCATATAATGGAATTTGTGATTTTTCTGTACAAGCAACAATTCTTAATCCACATTGCTGAATGTAATACAGTGAATCTTTGAAGTTATCAGATTTACACACTTTAATTCTATTTAAAGCCCCAGCTGATGTTTTTATAGCATCAGAAGTTACGTGAGCCGACCCTTTTGATGGAATCAATATAGCATCAACACCCTCACACTCAGCAGTACGGGCAATTGCACCAAAATTTCTAACATCCGTAATTCGATCTAAAGCTAAAATAAAAGGCTTTTTTCCTTCTTCAATTAGGCCTTCAACAACTTCCTCTATTTTGAAATATTCAATTGGAGAAACTAAAGCAATAACACCTTGGTGATTGTTTTCAGTTATCGCGTCTAGCTTTTCAACAGGCACAAATTGTAACTGATGTGATTCACCTTTCAAAGCTTCTTTCAACTCCAAAAATAAATCCTTATTCATTCCTTTTTGAATGAATATTTTATTAAAAACACGGTTTGCCTTTATCGCTTCAATAACAGCTCTAACACCAAAAATATACTCTTCTTCTGAATATTTTGATTCGCGTTTGTATTCTCTGTTGTCAATGCTGTTTTCGCGACTGTAATCGCTATAGCCGCTGTCCTTTCTTCTTTGGTATTTATTCTCCATTGTTTTTAAAATTGATATTCAAACATCACTTCCACATCGTTTTCTATCGTTTTTGCCACTGGACATGTTTCAGCAGCATTGATGATTCGTTGATGAATTGATTCGTCCCAATTATTTTTTGAAAAATCGATTACAATTTCTAATCGTTCAATTTTTCGTGGGTTGCTTCCCATAATCTTATTCACTTCGGCCACCCCATATTTAAAATCAATCCCATGGTTATCACAATAAATCCCTACAATCGTTAACATGCAAGATGTATAAGCCGTAGCCACCAAATCTGTTGGTGAAAAAGCCTCACCTTTACCATTGTTGTCAATAGGCGCATCAGTAATAATTTCAGTTCCTGATTTCAAATGTGTGCACTTTGTTCTTAGTGATCCTAAATATTCAACTTTTGACGTAGCCATAATCTATGAGTTTTCATACATTTGCATTAAGCAAATAATCGAGACAAGTATTCCTGATACTGCAAAAGTAGCGTTTTATTTTGCCAATGATTAATGTTGATATAAAATTATCAAGATGAGTGAAGGAACAGCAGAAGACACACGCGTAAGAATTAACAAACCAAAATGGCTCCGAGTAAAACTACCTACGGGTGAGAATTACAAAAAAGTACGATCATTAGTTGACGAGCATAAATTACACACAATCTGTGAAAGTGGTAACTGCCCTAACATGGGAGAATGCTGGGGGGAAGGAACAGCAACGTTTATGATACTAGGCAATATCTGTACTCGATCTTGTGGTTTTTGCGCAGTAAAAACAGGTCGACCAGATAATGTCGATGAATTTGAACCAGGTAAGGTAGCACACAGTGTTAAGACCATGGGCGTAAAACATGCAGTAATCACTTCTGTTGACCGCGATGACCTAAAGGATGGCGGTTCAGGTATTTGGGTGCAAACCATAAAAGCAATTCGTCACCAATCACCTGGTACAACCATGGAAACATTGATTCCAGATTTTGCTGGTAAGTGGGAAAATTTACAAAATATTATCGATGCGGCACCAGAAATTGTAAGTCACAACTTAGAAACGGTTAGACGCTTAACAAAAGAGGTTCGAATTCAAGCAAAATATGATCGAAGCTTAGAAGTTTTATTCCGCTTAAAAAAAGGTGGTATGAAAACAAAATCTGGAATTATGCTAGGACTCGGTGAAACGCATGAAGAAATCATCGAAACAATGGAAGATTTAAACAGCGTAAATGTGGATATTTTAACGTTAGGTCAATATCTTCAGCCAACAACAAAACATTTACCAATTCACGAGTTTGTAACTCCAGAACGTTTTGCAGAATACAAGGAACTTGGTCTGAAAATGGGATTTAAATATGTCGAAAGTGGACCACTTGTGCGCTCTTCTTATCGAGCTGAAAAACACTTGTTTTAAATATAGACTTGTATCTTTTTACCATATTTTGTAACCTTTATTACTTACGAGACAAAAAAACTGTCGTATATTTACACTTAGAATGTCCTCTTTAACAAGTGAATAATTCAATTATTATTGTTATTTTGCGACGCTTTTATTGAAAGAACTGATTAAAATTAATACAATAAAACTTATGAAACGATTAATACTCACCCTGTTAATAGGAACCTCATTAGGACTTAGCAGTAACGCTCAAGAGATTAGACCATGTGGAACTTACGAGGCTTTAAAACACTTACACGAACAACATCCAGAACTTAAGGCAGAATATGATGCTAGAGAGTTATTGAACAACAGTTTAGTTGTTACTAATAATGAGAAAGGAGAAAAAATTGCTGTTTATCAAATTCCAGTAGTGTTTCATATTCTTCATGAATATGGTTCTGAAAATGTAACGGACGCTAATGTTTATGCAGTAATGAACCGTTTAAACGAGGACTACAATGCTAGAAATGCAGATACAGCGAGTGTAATCGCTCAATATAAACCTCTAATCGGTGACGCTCAAATTGAATTTAAGTTAGCAGCAATAGATCCTTATGGAAACTGCACCAATGGAATTGAGCATATTTATTCTCACGAAACGAATAATGGTGATAGCTATTCCAAATTAGGACAATGGAATCGATCAAAATATATGAATATCTGGGTTGTACACACTCCAAATTCAGGTGGTACTGTTTCTGGAATTTTATTAGGATACGCAACTTTCCCAACTGGTACAGATGGTTCAGCTTACTGGACTGATGGTATTGTATTGAGAGATTGGACTGTATCAGGATCAGATAGAACATTAACTCACGAGGCTGGTCACTATTTAAGTTTACCTCATACATTTGGTAACACAGAAGCTGGTGATGGTATTTGTGGCGATGATGGTATTGCTGATACTCCACCAACAGATGGCTCATTCTCTACATGTCCTTTAACAAAAGATGCATGTAATCCAGGTACTGTCGAAAATGTTCAAAATTACATGGATTATTCAAGCTGTATACACATGTTTACTCCAGGACAAGTTACCGTAATGCACAATACACTGAACGGAATTGCAGGACAGAGAGATAATCTTTGGAATGACACAACTTTAGTTGAAACTGGAATTAAAGATTTAGTTTTACCACAATCTCCATCAAATTTATTAAGTGTTCCATTGTGTGCGCCGGTTGCAGATTTTAGCGCTAATAGAAAAACAACTTGCGTTAACCAACCTGTTCAATTTAGTGATGCGTCATGGAATGCAGCAATCGATGATTGGTCTTGGACTTTTGAAGGTGGTACTCCATCAACTTCAACTTCTATGAACCCAAGCGTTACTTTTGCTACACCTGGTTACAAAACAGTTACGTTGACAGTTAGCAATGCTGCAGGTTCTGGAACTGAATCTCGCACTGGTTATGTTTACATCTCACCTGATTGGGCTGATATTTCTGGACCTGGTGCACTTGACCTTGAAGATGGAAAGGCAAACTGGTTTATAGTTAATAACCCTGAAGAAAATCACGCAAGATTTCAATTGACAAGTGGAACGGGTATTAATGGATCAAGAGCTTTCAAATTAAACAACTATAAAAATGTTCAATTTGCTGATTATGCAACTGACAACTACTTTTATGATGATCGTTTAGGAGGTTCATTTGATGAGTTAATTACTCCTTCTTTTGATTTAAGGTATACAACTGGTGTTACCGTATCATTCAAATATGCTTATGCTTCTAACGCAACACAGGCTGATCAAATTGAAGAAGTATTAAAAGTTTACTCTTCTAAAAACTGTGGTGATTCATGGACTACTCGTAAAACGATTAACGGAACAGATATAGTTACTGCCGGTTATGCTGGTTTTGCTGATTACTCTCCAGCGTCGAATAACGAATACATGGAGGCATCATTTACATATGTTCCAACTTCACAAGATGAGTTTACTCGTTTTAAATTTGAGTTTGAAGCTTCTGATTTGTCAAGCAACTTATATATTGATGAGATATTCGTAAGCGGTACTTTGAGCTTAACTTCTGAAGAAATTTCTGGATTAGACTTAACTGTTTATCCAAATCCAACAGTAAATGGTGAAGCTATTAATGTTACTTACTTCGCAAATGACAATGATGTTACTTTTACATTGAGAGATGTACAAGGAAAAGTGATTTCATCTGAAACATTAACTCAAACGAACTCTGAAGTTAATCATACACTTAAAAATTCTGAAAATTTACCTGCAGCTTGTTACTTCTTAGAAGTTCAATCTGGAGATTACACAACTACGAAAAAAGTTGTTGTAATGTAATATTTCAAACACAATTGAAAGGGTCATTTTTTAATGACCCTTTTTTTTTGTCGAATAAATCAAATCTAATCCCTCGATTAAAACATAAATCATAAATTTGTAAAACAAACTTTATAACATGAGTAATTTTGATATCGTAATTATTGGTTCGGGTCCTGGTGGATATGTTGCTGCAATTCGTTGCGCGCAGTTAGGAATGAAAACGGCCATAGTAGAAAAATACAATACCCTTGGTGGAACCTGCCTGAACGTTGGGTGTATACCATCTAAAGCATTATTAGATTCTTCTGAGCACTTTCACAATGCAACCCACAACTTTAAAGAGCATGGAATCGATGTGAAAGAGGTGAAAGCGAACATCAAACAAATGGTTGCTCGTAAAAACAGTGTTGTAGAACAAACATGTTCTGGCATTAAATACTTAATGGATAAAAACAAGATCGAAGTTTTTCACGGTCTTGGTTCATTGGTAGATAAAAACACAGTAAAGGTTGTTGGAGAAGATAAAAAAGAAACATTACTAAGCGCAAAGAACATTTTGCTTGCCACTGGTTCTAAACCGAACTTCTTTCCAGGAATGGAACCAGACAAGAAACGCATTATTACGTCCACAGAAGCGCTTAGCTTAACTGAAATACCAAAACGTATGTTGGTTATTGGTGGTGGAGTTATCGGTCTTGAGCTTGGATCTGTGTATGCACGTTTAGGAACTGAAGTTGAAGTGGTCGAATTCGCTGACACAATCATTCCTACAATGGACGTCACAATGTCCAAAGAATTGACACGTGTATTGAAAAAGGAAGGATTCAAATTCCACTTAAGCCATAAAGTTCAAAAAGTGACGAACACTGGCAAAGGTGTGAAACTTGTTGCTTTAAACAAAAAAGACGAAGAAGTAACTTTAGAAGCTGACTATTGCTTGGTTGCTGTAGGTCGTAAAGCTTATACAGAAGGTTTAGGATTAGAAAACGTAGGTCTCGCTGCAAACAACCGTGGACAAATTGAAGTTAACGATCATTTGCAAACTTCTGTACCAAACATTTACGCAATTGGAGATGTTGTTCGCGGAGCGATGTTAGCGCATAAGGCGGAAGAAGAAGGCGTATTTGTAGCAGAGCAATTAGCAGGTCAAAAACCACATATGAATTATGATTTGATTCCTGGTGTTGTTTACACTTGGCCTGAAGTAGCATCTGTAGGAAAAACAGAACAAGAATTAGTTGCTGCCGGTAAAGAAATTAAAATTGGTAACTTCCCTATCAAAGCATTAGGTCGTGCAAGAGCCAGTATGGATATTGCAGGAACAATAAAAGTAATAGCCGATAAGGAAACAGATGAAGTTCTTGGAGTGCACATGATTTGTGCTCGCGCTGCTGATTTGATTATGGAAGCGGTTACTGCAATGGAATATCGTGCATCAGCTGAAGACATCGCTCGAATTTGTCACCCACACCCTACTTATTCAGAAGGATTAAAAGAAGCAGCATTAGCAGCAACGGATGATAGAGCCCTGCATGTTTAAAAAATAAGATGATATAAAAAAGCCATTCGACTAAATCGAATGGCTTTTTTTTTGTTCAATACTTTCTACTTAACAATTGTCATTTCATCTACTAAGTGCTTAGCACCAGCATACTTATCCATTACCCACATTACGTAACGAATATCCACAGTAATATTTCTACAACGAGATGAATCAAACATGTAATCACTCATTGTACTTTCCCATGTTCTATCGAAATTCAATCCCATTAGGTTTCCTTCGGCATCAATTACTGGAGAACCTGAATTTCCTCCTGTCGTATGATTTGAACCTGTGAAACATACCCAAAGTTCTCCATCTTGCGCGTAATCACCGTAATCTTTTGCTTTTGCTAATTCGTGCATTCTCGGTAACAATTCGTAATCTGGGTTTCCTGAATTGTTCTTCGTGATAATTCCGTCCAACGTTGTGTGCTCTGTATATTGCATTCCATCGTGTGGAGCAGAACCCTCTAATTTACCATATGTAATTCTCAATGTTGAATTTGCATCTGGCCACTTTGGCTCATTCGGAAACATTTCCAATCTGCCAGCAACATAAATTTTTAATAAAGCATCCATTTGACCTTTAAATTCCTGGGCTCCAGGCAGTGAAACCTTTACGAACGCCTCTTCTGTTTCTTTCCAAAGTTTAAATCCAAGGTCCTTTTTCATCAATTTAGCCATTGATTTTGAATTAGCTTTCGCCATAAACTTTTCAAAACGAGCTTGATTCGTAAGTATAGATTTCGAATAAATTGCATTTGCTAACTCTTCGGCCGAACTGTTCACTAAAATGGCAGGAACATTTTCCTTCCCTAGTCTCTTCACATATTCTTCAGTTAATAATTGAAAAATCTGTTTGTCGGTCCCTTCATCATAGTTTTTATAAAAACCCTTTGCTCCCTCAATTTGATCACTTTTCTCTTCTTCAAGCATTCCATTTTTCTCCAAATCTGCTACACCTGATAAAAACTTGTTAATCGTTCTTGCTCTACCAAATAATTCTGGGCCAACATACATGTATTCAATGAACATTGCGTACCCAAAGTCTGCCATTTTATATTTCTCAACCAATAAGTTCATGTCATTAATTACAGAACCATATTTTTCATTCCAAACTTCATTTGTTGCAGCCATTTCGTTGTATGCCTTTTCTCTATCCAATTTAATTTGAATCGCATCAACCGTTTTTAATCCACCTAATTGTCCAATCCATTTTTTCCATCCATTGGCAATTCTTGCTTGCTTCGAAGAATACTGAATTCTAATTAAATCAGATGAACGCATACTTGCATCGATAACCGCAATTGATTGATCTCTCATTGCAATTCTTGCTGGACGTTCAATGTCCATAATGTACTGCAAGTTACCTGAAGTTAAATGCTGTTCTGTCGTTCCTGGAAATCCGTATACCATTGTAAACTCTCCTGGCACACGGTTCTTCATAGAAACCGGCAAAAAGTGCAGTGGCGTATACGGAACATTCGATTCGCTGTACTCACTTGGTTTGTTGTTTACGTCAGAATAGATACGAAACACAGAAAAATCACCTGTATGACGTGGCCAAACCCAGTTATCTGTATCTCCACCGAATTTTCCAATTGAATTTGGAGGCGTACCTACTAACCGTACATCTAAAAACGTCTCTTTTACAATCATGTAAAATTCATTTCCATAGTTAAATGCTTTAATATCCGCTTCATAATGATTGTTCACCATTGCATCAACAATCAACTGATCCGTATTTTCCTTCATTTTTAACAACTTCGCTGAACCTTCTAGGCCGTCAGTCCCAAAGAAAATAGATGCCGTAACATCTTCAATTCGAACAATTCGAGACGCTGTTAAGCCTGGATTTTGCAACTCTTCCGATTTGTTTTTTGCCCAAAACCCGTATTTCAAATAATCGTTTTCCAACGAGGAATGTGCTTGAACTTGAGAATAACCGCAGTGGTGATTTGTCAACATTAGTCCTTGTCCAGATACCAACTCAGCCGTACAGCCACCACCGAAATGCATGATTGCGTCCTTTAAACTTGAATTGTTTACGTCATAAATATCTTGTGCGGACAATTTCATGCCCATTGCTTTCATATCGTCTTCAAATGCTCCAATTAATGAAGGGATTAGCATCCCCTCCTCAGCAAAAGATTTAAAGAAAGTGATTAAGGTAATAGCTGTTAGAATAAAAATTCTTCTCATTGTTTTGATTTTTGTTTTCGCTAAAGATAATGAGATTGTTAAATTTGCAGTGTGAATTTACTCGATTTTATATTTAGACTTGGTGTCGTATTTGCGATTTACGGCTTTTTGTGGGGAATCTTTGAATTAGGGATTCTGATGTTCAGTGCTGGGAGGAAGCGAGCACTTGGAGAAATCTACCTCATCAAAGCGATAAAATATATCTTCTTAGCAGACGTTACATTTTTATTTTGCATTGATAGTAGTAATTCAAATATGTTCGTATTGAACCAGGTGATTTTTTCAGGAATCATTCTTTTGACCTATTTTATCGGTAAACTTCAAAAGAGTCAAAACAGATCAATGTTTTTTAAAATTGCAGGCGCAAATCTACCACAGCGACAAACATCGTTTAACTTGAGAGCAGAAACAGTTGTAATTGTAATCGCCTTAGGTGTATTTGTTGCTTTTTGGTTTTTTCCTCAATACGCTTCAAATCCAATTTCAAAATGGTTTCACGATAGCATTATAAACATTGAAGATACGCCTGTTTTTGGGTTTATTTTTAAAGTCATCGGATTCTTCTTTTTATTATCACTTATTTTCAAAATGGTGAATACATTCACTTTTTTAATTTCAGGAGGAAAGGTTGGTAATCAACCTCCAAACAATAATGGCTCCGATAGCAACAATAATAAGTTTGATGATTTCGAAGAAATCAATTAAGTAAATCCAATATTACTTTTTCAATTTGCACTAGCAGTGGATTGATTTCATCATTGACAATGATATAATCTGCAAGATCCTGTTTTTGATCATCTGACCATTGCGCATTCATGCGCGCTTCAATTTCCTCTTGTAATGAGTTATCCCTTGCCATCAATCTTTCAATACGCAATGATTTAGGACAAGTTATCAAAATCGTTGCATCAAACTGCTTAAATGCCCCTGTCTCAAATAAAATTGCCGCTTCATTAAATATCAATGGAGACGAATTGCGTAATACAAAACTGTCAAATTCTTCACGAACTCTAGGGTGTACAATATGATTCACTTTTTCCCTCAATGAAGGATCATTGAATATGAATTCAGCCAACTTAGGTCGATTCAATACTTCATTTGAATAAATAGAATCACCGAAAATCCCAATTAACTCAGCTTTAACTTCAGGATGAAAATTAATGATTTCTTTAGCTTTGTTGTCCGAATTAAACACAGGGAATCCCATTGATTCAATAATTTTAGAAACAGTACTTTTTCCAGCACCTATTCCCCCCGTAATTCCAATTCGTTTAGGCACTAAATCTCGTCGATTTCAATAATTGTAAACGGTAATTCAACAATTGCTTGATAATCTTCTCCAGCTTCAGCCATGTCCTCGTCATCAGTCTCAAAGTACCAATTGACTTTCACATTTGTAGAAACACCGTTCATTTTTTCCAATTTTTTGAAAAAATCCAAAATACATTTTGAAGATGATGTATTGAAATATTCTAATTTCATTTCAACAACGGTATCTGCTTTTGGAGCAGTCTCGTAATCATCCAACCAAGCCGTAATCGGTTGAAAAAATTCAACAGAATTCTCAGGAATTGATCTTCCTTTTAGTTCTAATATTCCTGTTTCACCGTTAAAATCAATTAACGGTGTTTTTGCAGTTCCTTCTAAGTGAAATTTAATCATAATTCTACTATTATTCAATTGTGACATTTAAACAAAAGAAACTCGATTTTGAATCTAATTCTAAAAACTCATAATCCAGTTTTCCTTTTGATTTTCTTGCTATATCAATAAATCCCAATCCAGCGGTCCCTTTAATAGAACGTTCTTCGTTCTTTAGTTGGGCCTGATAAAGAAATTTTAATTCTTCGGTATTTAATTGGTTTACGTTTTCAAGCTTTTTCTCTAACTCAGGTATATCAACATTATAGATGTAATTTCCTGTTCGTATAATAAATTTTTCTCCAATGTATTTCACAATAATCAGTGCAGATTTCTCCACGTCATCAGGATTGTCTCCCAATTTTACAGAATCAATATGATGATACAGATTTTGAAAGCATTCTACCAGAACATTAAAAATTCGCTTTCGCTTTAAAGGTACAAAGTTAAATTCCTGAATTTTCTTTTCTAATACATGAAGAATGGACGTCAAAAGCTCAGGTGAAAGCTCACCTTTAAAGGAAAGAATTATCTTCTCATCCTCCATTCGCTTAAAGAAATCATAAACTTCAGTTAGTGCCATAGTTAGATAAACTATTTCAAATATACATAAATAGTAGAATAAATTAAACCCTCTATAAAAAGTTAATGTAACTTTGCACAATGAAAAATGAATGGTTCGCCTCTTGGTTTGATACAAGCTATTATCACACGCTTTACAAAGACCGGGATGAAAAAGAAGCAAAATCCTTTATTGAGAATCTTATTGACGACTTAAAAATCCCAAAAAACGCTTACTTATTGGATTTAGCATGTGGACAAGGTCGACATTCAATCACTTTAAATGAGTTAGGCTATAAGGTACTTGGAGTTGATTTATCTGAAAACAGCATTAAAATTGCCTCCGCCTTCAGCACAAATGATCTATCTTTTACTGTGCACGACATGCGAAATTCAATCGAAGGAAAATCATTTGCGGCAGTCCTAAATCTTTTTACCAGTTTTGGATATTTCAATGATGAGATTGATAATTTGAAGGTGCTGAAATCAATCAACAAGATGCTTGACGAAAACGGATTACTAGTCATCGATTTCATGAACGCTCATCGTGTTGTAATTACGTTGGTTGAATCTGAAGTAAAGACGGTCGATGGTATTCATTTTAATATTGAGCGTAAATTTGATGGAAAACACATCTACAAGGATATTAGATTTAAGGATGACGGTAAGGATTTTCACTTCACAGAACGTGTTCAAGCCCTTACAAAAGAAACATTTGAGAAACTATTGTCACAATCGGGTTTTAGAATTCTTCGTACCTTTGGCGACTTCGATTTGTCACCATATGATAAAGTGAAATCGAATCGATTAATTTTAATTGCTCAAAAAGTCTAATGGAAATTGCTTTTATAATAACTTCTTTAATGATTTCTGTGCTTCTTGGTGGAGTTATTGTTGCTTTTTTAGAAAAGAAAGACAAACAAAACATCATCAAGATATTGTTGGCGTTCAGTGGAGGATTTTTACTTTCTATCGCATTCATTCATTTTGTGCCAGAACTTTATGAGCACTCATCACATAATATTGGAATTTATATTCTTCTCGGATTCTTGATCCAATTAATTTTAGAATTCTTCTCTGGAGGTATCGAGCATGGCCACGTTCATCATCATGGAAAAGGTAAAATTCCTTGGGCGATTATGATTTCATTGGGTGTTCACTCGTTTTTGGAAGGAATTCCATTAGCAGCTCCATTCGTGGGACATGAAATTGCAACTTCGCACTCACACAGTGGCGACCAAACCTTGTTAATGGGAATTATATTTCACCAGTTACCTGTTGCAATTGCTTTAATGACGCTTTTATTTACCGCTCATTTGAAAAAAACAACGGCGTGGCTATTGTTATTGCTTTTTGCAGTTACGACACCTGCAGGGGTTGTTTTTGGTTATTTTTCAAATTCCGCATTTACGGGATATGATTTCAACTTGATTTTAGCGGTCGTAGTGGGAATGTTCTTACACATCTCAACGACAATTATATTCGAAACGAGTGAGAATCACAAATTCAATTTTCTGAAACTAGTAAGTATTGTATTGGGGTTCGCAATTGCGATAATGATTCACTAACTATCGAATAATCTTCAAAAATGTTTGCCACATTATTTTGATATCGGCACCAATCGTTGGATTTGAAATGTACTTTTTATTCAATTCAATCTTCGCAGGCATTATTTCTTCGATGTATGTTTTTTGAGGGTCTTCTGAATTCCCTAATAATTCATTTTCTTTAAAATATTCCAAAGAAGCTAAATCAGTAATTCCCGGTTGAACATTTAAAATTTGGCGTTGTTCAGCAGTATATAAATCAACATATTCTTTTACTTCTGGCCGTGGACCAACAATACTCATTTCGCCTTTTAGCACGTTAATAAATTGAGGGAATTCATCTAATTTATACTTGCGAATGAAAATTCCCGAACGTGTAATTCGGGGATCTCTCATTCCAACAGTCAATTTTCCTGATTTGTCAGAATCCTTTCTCATTGAACGAAACTTCCATAGTTTAAATGGAATTCCATTTTTACCGATTCGTTCTTGAAAATAAAACACTCCTCCTCTGCTTTCAAATAGAATTGCCAAACTGACGATAATTCCAAACGGAAGAAAGACCAATAAAATGAGAATAGAAACGACTATATCAAAGATGCGCTTCATCCAAGAACAGTTTCTACAGCTGAAGTAACGGCAGAAATAACCGTTTCTAAATCTTCATCTGAAAGGTTGAAATAAACAGGCAAGGAGATTTCATTAGAATACTTATTCCATGTTTCAGGATAGTCTTCCATTTTGAATCCTCTTTTCTTATAAGCAGTTAATGAAGGTAATGGTTGAAAATGTACATTAACCGAAACATCTTGATCAAAAATCAACTTCATGATTTCATCACGTTGCGACTCTGTCGCACCTTTTACTCTAAGTAAATAAAGGTGGTAACATGTTTCCTTTGAAGAATCAATGTATTTTGGGGTAATTGCCCAATCGTATTGCCCTAATTTGTTAGTATATGTTCTAAATATCTGCTTACGACGATCTAAATTTTCTTGGTAGCGTTCCAATTCAACTAAACCAATTGCAGCTTGTAAATCCGTCATATTGCATTTAAAACCTGGCTCTTCAACATCGTAACGCCAATTCCCTTTTTGCGTTTTAGCTAAAGCATCTTTCGATTGTCCATGTAAAATCATTGTATTGAACAATCGATAAATTTCATCGTGATCGTATGAATCGGGAAGGTTAAAACAAATTGCTCCACCTTCTGCCGTTGTCAAATTCTTTACTGCATGAAATGAAAAACAAGAAATATCTGCCAATGAACCTGACACTTTTCCATTCATCGTTGCGCCAAAACTGTGTGCGGCATCAGAAATCAATAAAATTCTACCCAATTGGTTTTGCAATTCATTATTTCCTTGAAATATCGGTTTTGCATCTTCAATTAGCTTGTATAGCTTTTCGTAATCACAGGGGAAACCAGCTATATCAACAGCGATAATTGCTTTGGTTTTAGCTGTAATAGCCGCCTTCACTTTTTCTGAACTGATATTGAAATCTTCCGGAGAAATATCAACCATTACAGGAGTCGCACCAGAATGAATAATCACATTGATACTTGCACAATACGTGTACGCAGGTAAAATTACCTCATCTCCAGGACCAATTCCCCACCAATGCAAAAGCACCTGCATACCCATTGTCCATGAGTTAACTGCAACCGTTGTTTTACACCCCGTGTACTCAGTTATTTTCTTTTCAAATAACTTCGTTCTAGGACCCGTTGTAATCCAACCACTTTGTAAAGCAGCTGTAACTTCATCAATTACTTTTTGGTCAATTCGTGGTGGTGAAAACGGGATCATTTGACTATTTATTTATCTATTATTTACGAAAGTACTTATTTATCGGGACAACTCTTTCTGCTTATCCGAAGGTCTTTGATTCAGAATTAAAAAGGTCCATATACCTTTCAAATAACCCAAACCGTAACTGACATGTAGAATTGGGAATGTTTTAAAAACCTCCCAAAATTTAATTTCCTTATCCTTTTCACTTGCTTTTAGCGCAAAATAAACAGCCATTGCTACATATACAACGAAAGGAAGTCCAAAAACTCCAGCAACTGAAATGGAGAAAAAGGAAGTTAAAACCAGTATTGCCAAATATGACACAAACAAAGGTGGAACTAACTGACGAACAGTTGTAACCGCTTTATGTTTTTTATTCACGTATACTTTCCAATATCCGTACTGGAAAAATTGTTTCCACAATCCTTTAAAATTTCCTCGAACGTAATATTTAAGTGATATTTCGTAATCGTAATATATTTTACCTCCAGCATTAGTTACACGAAAGTTGAAATCATCATCTTGGTTTCGAATTAGGTTCTCGTCAAAAAAACCTATTTTTTCGAACACCCAATAAGGGTACATTGGACTTGTTACAGTATCCGTGAATCCAGATTTTGATAAGGTTCGAAAGTTCCCCAAGCCCATTCCAAAAGTAGTTGACATGGCATTGGAAATGACTCTTCCTGTTTCATTTATATATTCATTGATTATACGACCTCCAACACACCAGACGTCCTTGTTTTCATTTAACATATTTGAAGCATTCATCAAATAATTCGTACTTAAAATATGTCTTGCACCAACGATTTGCACAAAATCAACCTTTCCACCCGCGTAAATTCCAAGATTAAAAGCAAATGGGGTAAGTTGTTGAACATTATCAATAAGTTCTAAGGATGAATATTCAGTTTTCAAGTTCTCCACTTTAATTCGAGTACCGTCATCACTCATTCCATCAACAACAAAAACCTGAATGGATGCAGTATCCGGAAGGTCACAATTGTAAATAGCGTGAATGCATTCTTCAATAAAAAGATGCTCATTACGACAAGGAATTACAACTGTGATTTTCATTTGAGAATACTACTTTATATTTCTGTAAACGGTTGGATAACTTGTCCCAAATCCGTTTTTAAATTCGATTTCAATTTGCTGTTACTCCCAACCAACGTTCCGATTGAAAGGTGAGAAAAGCTTCCTACTTCACATTCATGATCAACAATAACGCCTGAATCAATAATTGTAAATTGACCAATAATAGATGAAGCATTGACAACAGCATTCGCTAAAAGAACGGATCCTTCTGTAATTTTCACATCCCCCGCAATTAGGGCAGAAGGGTGAATAACAGTCGCCCAAGCAAGTGCATTTGAGAATTGAGTGTAAATCATCTTTCTCACCTCATTGTTTCCAATTCCGATAACAAATTTGGTTGAATCGTTGACTAAGGAGGAAATATTATCTTGCGTTTCAATAATTTTATAATTACCAAAAACGCCTGTACCAATAGGAAGTTTCGAATCTACAAATCCGATAAGATTATATTCTCCCGCTTTGATAATCGCGTCAGCAATCACCTTTCCGTGACCACCAGCACCAATAATTACGATTCCTTCTTTCATGATTTTGTAACTAGGCGTTTATACTCATTTTCCATTCGCTGCATATTTACCTTCCAGATTCCTTTTTCTTGCAACAATTTTCGACTTAAAGGAAGCGATTTTTGTTGAAGTCCATCATAATTCTTAGCTGAAACTAATAAATAGTTTGCAAGTGCATCAACATCATCAATTGGGACTAAAAAACCATTTTCCTCATGTTTAATCCATTGCGTATTGGCAGGAATGTCTGTCGCAATACAAAATGCCTCGCAAGCCATTGCTTCGTTCAAGGAAATGTTGTTTCCATCTGATAATGAAACGGAAACAAAAACATTCGATTGATTCAAGACTTTAACAATTTCGATTTGAGGAATTTTCCCAAAAAAGGTGACAATCGATTTTATTTCCAATTCATCAACTAATGCTTCTATTTCACTCCTTAGGCTTCCCGCTCCAATTAAGTTTAAATGAAGATTCGGAATTTGGTCCTTTACCTTTGCAATTGCTCTCAATAGATGCGGAATATTGTATACCGTTTCAAAGTTACGTGTGCTTGTAACGACAAATTTGGAATCATCCAATTTTCTCCCCTCTGCATTAAATACATTTGGATCTATACCAAAAGGCAAGGTCATTAATTTAGATTCTGGAACATTCAGCTTTTCTGCTTCTATTTTCATTTGATCGGACATTACCGTAATGAATTGCGCTTTTGAAAACGCATATTTTAGCAAAAAGCGATAAATTTTTGAATTTTGTGGACTAATCAACAAATCAGAACCCAATGCCGTAATAATATATGGTTTAAATCCACATAGCCCTCCTGTAATGCCATAACTTGTTGCGTACATTGCATGAACAACATCAGGATTAATTTGTTTTATCAAGCGCTTTACTTTTCTGTATTTGAAAAGTACCTTCCAATTTCCACCTTCAACAGAGATCGTTGATGTATCAACAACGTATGTCGGAATGCCTGGAACTTCAGCAGGTTTAAAACTGATCAAATGAACATCATGTCCAAGTTGCTTGAAGTGCGTGCACCAGCGCACGGTATGAATACTTTCACTATCGGCAAAAAAACAAATTTTCATTTCAACAATCCTTGTTTTTTGTAGTAATCTACGGTGTTTTCAATTCCCTTTTCTACTCCAACCGGGTACGTGAAATTTTCTTTTAATCGCTCATCAGAATACTCTAATCTGTTTGAAATCGATTGCAATTTCTTAACTCCCAACTTATTTGCAAAGCTAGTCAAAATTGCCGGCACCTTAAATCTTCTCGTTTTCTTATTCATCGTCTTCATGATCATTGAATAAAAATCGTTCAATTCTATGGCATATCCGACGTTGTAAATTCCTGCTGTGGTTTTGTTTTCCAATGCGGAAATAATTGAAGCTGATACATCTGAAACATAAACGTAATTCACCATTGCTCCACTTGTGTAGATCAAAGGTTTTCCATTTTCAATCGTCTGCATTAAGTTCAACAATGCATTGAAAGGGTGATGTTCTCCAAATACATTTGTTGGACGAAGAACGATCAATTCAAAAGCACCTGTTTTAGATTCGTCAACAAATAACTGCTCGGAGATATTCTTCGTGCGCTCATATTCATTTTGAGGGGTTGGTTCAACGTCCTCTTGAATTCGGATAGAAGAGCCGCTAAATGGTTTTCCAATTACCCCAACACTACTTAAATGAATCACCTTTTTTATTCCTTCATGCTTAATTGCTTCCAGGCAGTTTTTTGTACCTAAAACATTGGTTTTTTCCAATAAATCTTGGTTTCGAACTTCCGCTGCCAAATTGACGAGTACATCTTGTCCTTCAAAGGCACTTTTTAATGAATTTATATCCATCAAATCAGCCTCAATAATTTTAACTGAAGCATCAAATAGGTTTTCCAGTTTTTCTTTCTTTCTTGTGATTACCGAAATTTCATAATGATGCAAATCAAGCATCTTTACAAAGTTCTTCCCCACAAATCCGCTTGCTCCGGTTATTACTACCTTTTGTTTACTCATGCTCATTTGATATTTCCTTGTGCTCATTTTTTAGTGAATAAATACTTAAAATCACTAGCCAAAATGTGAAAAACACGATTCCACTTTGTCGTTGTAGCATTGATTCAAAAAGACAATTATATGCTAGGCAAGTAGCCAGTAAAAGCAATAACCAATTCCTAGTTTTATATCCTTTTACAATTCCATATCCGACGATAAATAGTAAAATTACCATTCCTAGAACTCCAATTTCCAATCCAGTTTGTAAATATTGATTATGTGGATTGTATAAAATCTGCCCTCTATCATCTTGTTTTGCCATTTCCATTTGTTTGTATCTTCTCAAGCGATGACTAAGATGGTAATCTACATTTCCCGTTCCAACGCCAAAAGGATGATCGGCTATTTCCTTTGCTGTTATCGTCCACATAATTAAGCGAACGTCATCACCATTATGTGTTCCGTCGAACTCCAAAAACTGATCTGGGTTATTCGCAAATTTTGAAAAGGAACTGAATGAACTTGAAATATCACTTTTTAGAGATGGAACACTAAAGAATAGGAAAATCAAAACGATAGGCGCGGCCAACAAAGTAGCTAGCGCTGCCCATTTACCCCAACGATTATTAATCAAAATCAACACAATGATTCCAACAACCAAAAGCGCAAATGAAATTCCAGAAAGTGACAGTCCTAAAACTAACATCGTCATCGCGATTAGATTGTAAGGAATCACCAAATAGGTTTTAAAAAAGCGAAAATCATTCTTCCATCCATACCAGGAAAGTGCCATTGACAAGGTCAGGAAAACTGCGAAATAGGTTGGGTGTTCATTGGTCAAATACGATGATGTGAAGCATTCCAAAAAGTAATCTATTTCACTGTAACATTGAACTCCTTCAACAAAAGACATAGCAGTTGTTAGAAGTATCGCAACAATTAATCCAACAGTGACAGAAAATAATCCAATTGCTTCTTTAGGTCGAATAAAAAACAGGACTGGAATCAAGACGAATGAAAGTTTGTATTCTAGATATTTTAATCCAACAGGAGGATTATTTGTAAAAAAATATCCGATCAAATACGCCAAATACAATGCAATAAATGCGAGCATCATTTTATTAGGAGCTACGAACTTGGCTTTTCGGTTCACTAATCCAACAATACCTCCAATAAATACTAGTATTAACCCAATTGGGACCAATTTCGGTGAAAAACATAAGAAAAAAGAACATACCCCTAAAAGGAATTGATAACTATTGGTATAACTAAATATGTTTTTCATTTTTTAGTTTCTGTTATTCAGCGGTTGTCTTACCTTTTATTTTATGAATCAGTTTCGTTGACATTTGAGTAAATAAAATAGCCCCATAAAAAATAATAATTGGAATAATTATCGCTTCGATAATCATCGATTTAAAAGCTTCAGGCCCACCTCTTACCAACATGGCAGAAAAAGCTGTGATACTGCAAAGAATTATAAGCCAAATCAATTCCTTAACACCTGTTTTAGCTAGACTTTGTTTTAAGAAAGCACCAATTATAATTAACGCCAGGATTCCTCCTCCGATTGGAATTCCGAAATACGAAAAGTTTAAGTACCATCCTGAAATATGGTTGATCGTAAAACCTTGTCCTTCTGGAAAGTTTAATTCTTTTGCATAGTAACCATATGAATCCAATACACCTTTACTTCTACTCGATTTCGGCTTCACCATTTCGAGTAAAGCTCTGAAGCTAAGACCAATTTTCGGTTTCACATCATATTTTATGATTCCATACAGTGAAAAATGCCCAGCAAATAACTCATTACTAAAAACAATACTTGTAACTGAATGCACTACTTTTTCTACAAAACTCATGTTGCGATATGCTCCAGAAATCATTGCATTCGGAAGCTTCATCTGCTGGCCATCAACAATGAGGAAATTGGGGTGATCTTTAATTTGCTCAAAGAATACCTGTTTGCGAATTGATAAATCCAGTTTCTCCAATTTTATGGAATCAGAATACACCATAACAATGGTATCTTTTAGCGATTCTAAACGGATGAACTCTCTTGCCTTTTCTTCCGATCGATGAACAACGAAACTTCGATCCAATTGAAACAGTTCTGCTTTTACCCTATTTGAGGAGGTGTTTATTGATCCTGTCAATCCAATCTTTGAAGCAATATTTGGCAACATGGCTCTAATTGGATCGTTTACTACCAGTATAAAGCAAAAGAAACCTCCAAAAAGAACGTATAACTTTAACGATTTCCGAATACTTCTGTGCGGGAATGAAAACAGTAAAAGTGCAATAATTCCGGCTAAAAAGGTTTCATGACGCGAACCTATCAAGACCAAATAAATGTTCGCTACGAAGAACATCACCCAAAATAAAACAGAAGGTTTTTTGACTTTTACAAACCGAATTCCATTCGAGTAATACAATCCCAAATACACATACAACGTTAGGATCATTGTCCAATTGAAATATTGGTGAACTGAATAATAATTCACTCCTGAAGAACGCACATTGATGTACACAGACTCACTAAGTATTAATGAAAAGTAAATCACTTCCTTCACTATTAAAAACGAACCAATAAGACATAAAATAGCAACCAAAACAACTGGCAAACTACTTAAATGAATTGGTGCATAATCAGTTTTGGATTCGTCGGTTATTTTAGTGTTTTTCTTTTTTAGAAAACGTAGACACACCAACTGATAAGTGATAATGAATAATCCATAAAGGGCAATTACCAAATAATAGGTTTCGTCCAGCTCAACTTTGAACATCTTATCCATCAAGTAATGATACTTCAACCCTATTGATTCACCGATTCCCGTTATTTTATCTAAACAAAATAGCCAGGAGCCAGCCAATGACCAAAAATAAAAAACAGCAGTAACAATCGGAAAAACAATGTTCTTTTCAATTCTCCATGTTTTTCGTTGTAACCAAAAAATTAGAATCGAAATAATCGCCAAAATTAATAGTGCTACCATTTGATTTTTTTAATGTTTAGATACGTTTGAATCAGGGTAATTAGTCCCAATAGAATAATACTAACCACGAACGAATATAAAAAGTACTGCACAGTAGATTCGTTATTGATTCCAAAATATACAAAAATCAGATAAACCCCTAAACAAAATAATAGATTGTAGGCATTCGTAGCCCTAACGTGAATTGCATCTAAGAAGCTTCTTAAAATAATGTACAATCCATATCCAAAACTGCTCAAAAGAACAATTCTAGAGTATTCAATTAAATTTGGCCTAAAATTGGAACCTAACAATAATTGTAAAAAGAATTCGGTGAATAAATAAAACAGTACATATCCAAATGCAGTGAGTGCTAAGCAAATTATCACAAAAACTTTGAATCGTTTTTCAATTAGATCTTGTCTTTTCTGGTTAATGAAACTTGCTATTTCAGGCAGCAGAACCAAACTTATTGGGGAGAAGGCCGCCCCAACTAAATTGAGTAAAGTGATACAGTAAGCTACATCTCCACCTATCAAAATATCGTCTTGCATTTCTAAAACGATGTAGGTAGGTAATGTTAAAATTGCTAGTAACGCAAAATCACCTAAAACTCTTGGAAGACCATACTTTAATAATACCACTGAATCCTCTTTGGCCAATTTCTTATTGACTTGAATGTCGTATTTCTTAAAAATAATTCCAATAACAATCACACAACTTACGAACAATGAAATTGTATTCAAATAAATCAAGTTAAGCACCGAATCGGAAAAGTATAGTACTGTTAACGGAATAACACCTACATTGATAAATTGAATTAAATTCGCTAGATAAATGTTTAGTTTACCTCTTAAAAAACCATAAACAATAGCGTGAAGTCCATATGAAATCAATAGTAATCCCATCGGCATAATGAATTCACTGTACTTATCCGAGCCAAAAAACACATCGGAAAAGAAAGAGTTTCCAAGAGCTAGAATTGTAAGGAGAACGAGTCCAGCAATTAGAATCCATGTTAGCCCAGCAAAGAAATAAGAATTTCGATTGGGCTCAAGACTAATGTATCTTGGAATAGAAACGCCAAGACCAATCATCATAAGTGGCAATAAAAATGAAACTGTGCGTCGTAAAATAGAATATTCACTAAATCCGTATTCATCAAATTGTTGATTGGCTATTCGAAAAACCAAAAAACCGAGTATCATAATGGTCAATTCTGTACCAAATGTTACTACATAATTTTTGTATTTTTTAACCATGCTCATGTTGAATTCAGCGTACAGTAATTTCTACTACAAAAAGCTATACATCAACTCAGGGTCGATGCATTATAAATTATCAGATTGCTCTAACCAATCGCAATATATTTCCATACCATCTTTAAAGTAAATTGGTTCATTGTACCCTAAAAGTTGCTCTGTTAGTTCAATATTCGCCAATGAATCTCTGATGTCTCCTGGTCGATCAGGACCATTCACTACTTTACAGTTTGAATTAAATTTATTTCGTTTAATAAGATTTTCCTTGATTTCTTGCACGACATCGTTCAGCGAAAAATATTCTCCACAAGCGACATTAAATGCATTTCCAAATGCTCTTGTGTCTTCTGCAGTCAAGCCAAGAATGTTTGCCTTAACAGCGTTCATTACATATGTAAAATCTCGCGTTTGCCCTCCGTCTCCATGAATGGTCAATTCATCACCAGAAATCATTTTATCAATGAATTTTGGTATTGCCGCAGCATAAACCCCATTTGGATCTTGCTTTGGTCCAAAAACATTAAAATACCGTAATCCTACTGTCTCGATATCATGAAGCTTGTGATACACGTTTGCATAATCCTCATTTAGCTTTTTTGTCACGGCATACGGCGAAAGTAATTCCCCTTCGTCACCAATATTTTTTGGCGAAACCTTACTGTTTCCATAAACCGAGGAGGAGCTTGCATAAACAAATCGCTTTACTCCGGATTCCTTAGTAGCGTGCAACATATTTAAAAAACCTGTTGCGTTTACATTATGTGTGTTGTGTGGTAATTCAATTGAACGTGGGACTGAACCTAGAGCTGCTTGATGTGTTACCACATCTATTCCTGCAAGAGCTTTTATACACGTATCGTAATTTGTGATGTCACCTTCAATAAAGGTAAACATTGGATTATCAGAAAACTCTTCAAGGTTTGAAATGCGCCCTGTAGCTAGGTTATCTAAAACAGAAACTCTGATATTATTTTCCAGTAAAAATCCTACAATATTAGATCCAATAAATCCAGCTCCACCCGTAACGAGCACGTGGCTATCCTTTAACTTCTCTAATGCTTGAATTAAATTTTTACTTAGCATAGTTTACAGCTCTTTTTTCACGAATGAGCGTTACTTTCACTTGTCCAGGATATGTCATTTCAGTTTGAATTCGTTGAGAAATTTCAAATGACAATTCATCTGCTCTCGCATCAGAAACTTTATCACTTTCAACCAATACTCTCAACTCTCTACCCGCTTGAATCGCGTACGCCGTATTTACACCGTCATAACCTAGTGCTAGATTTTCCAAATCCTTAATTCGTTTGATGTACGATTCAACAACTTCGCGTCGAGCACCTGGTCGAGCACCCGAAACGGCATCGCAAACCTGAACAATTGGTGAAATCAAAGTCGTCATTTCAACTTCATCGTGGTGAGCCCCAATGGCATTGCATACCTCTGGTTTCTCACCGTATTTTTCAGCCAATTTCATTCCCAAAACAGCGTGCGGTAATTCTGGTTCTTCATCTGGTACCTTTCCAATATCATGTAACAATCCTGCTCGCTTCGCCAACTTAACATTTAAGCCTAACTCAGCTGCCATGATAGCACATAGATTGGCTACTTCACGAGAGTGTTGTAGTAAGTTTTGGCCATAAGATGATCTATATTTCATCCGTCCAACCATACGCGTTAATTCTGCGTGTAAACCATGGATGCCTAAATCGATACATGTTCTACGACCTGTTTCAGCAATTTCCTCGTCCAATTGTTTTCTCGTCTTCGCTACGACCTCTTCAATTCGAGCTGGGTGAATACGGCCATCTGAAACTAATTGGTGCAATGCCAAACGGGCTATTTCTCTTCGAACTGGATCGAAACAAGAAAGAATAATTGCTTCCGGCGTATCATCCACGATAATTTCAACTCCTGTTGCTGCTTCTAAAGCACGAATATTTCGTCCTTCACGACCAATAATTCTACCTTTTACTTCGTCTGATTCTATATTAAATACAGATACAGAGTTTTCAACCGCTTGTTCTGTAGCAACACGTTGTATTGTTTGGATAACAATTTTACGAGCTTCCCTATTTGCATTTAATTTTGCCTCTTCAACTATCTCATTGATGTGAGACATGGCTGAAGTTCTTGCCTCGTCTTTTAATGATTCAACCAAAGCTGACTTTGCATCTTCAGCTGACATTCCGCTAATTTTAGAAAGCTCAGCAACCGTTTTTTGGTGCATTTTCTCCAATTCTTGTTGCTTCAGTTCATAAGCACTGATTTTACCATCTAATGCTAATTGATTTTTTTCAAATTGCTTTTCTACACGAGAAGTTTCTTCAAGTTGCTTCGTTAAACTAGTCTCCTTGTTTCTAATTCGATCTTCGGTAGATTGAAGTTTACGCTCTCTATCCTTAATTTTAGACTCATGTTCTTCCTTCAATTTCAAAAACTGTTCTTTCGCTTGAATTATCTTATCTTTCTTTAATCGTTCACCTTCTTTTTCTGCGTCCTTCAAAAGCTGATCAGCCTTCTGTTTTAAAATACTTTTCTGAATAACAATGGCTGCACCGCCTCCGATAACTAATCCAATTATTCCAATTATTATTTCCATAATTTCACTTTTTTAAATAAAAAAACCCCAACACACATACGTCAATCGCATGAAATGATGGGGAAATACATTAAAAAATAAAGTCTACCTCTACGCGTCCAATTCATCTGACAATGCTTGTAAGTCGTCTTCTATTTCCTTTAATTTAGAATTATCAACGTCTTCCATTTTTGTCACATTATCCGATTTTGATGCCAATTGTAATGCAGTCATTGCGAGCAAATCTTGCATGTCCTTTACGGCATAATTATCTTGAAGTAATTTTATTGCTTTGTTGATGTCACTTGCAGACTTTAGAACACGTTTTTCCTCGCTTTCCTCAACAGAAAGTGGATATGTTCTACCGGCTACAACAACTTTTAAAGACAACTTAGCCATTCTTTATTTTTTTAACTGTCCAATACAGTATTCTATTTCCTTCACCAATTCATCGATTTGTTCATCCGAAACACCTGTTTCATTTGAACCTCCAACGGATTGTTCCTTCGCTTTCACAATGTCAGATTGTAAACTAACAATCTTTGCTTCCAATAATTCAACCTCATTATTAGAAGAGCTCAATTGCATTTTCAACTGATCTACTTCAATTTGAAGCGATTCATTTTTTGTTTTTTCAACCGACAATTGACCTTTCAACTGAGAAACCTTTTCTCTAATTTTTTGTATCAACTCATTAATTCGATCTGCCATTGTTACGACTTTAATACAAAAATAGCATAGTAATAGACACAATCAATATTTTTGGCAGATTTGTTGCGGATAACTTATCAAACATCTATTTTTGATAAATGCGAAAATCCCTTTTTTTATTGATCATTTTTTTGAGTTTTAATGTACTGTTATTTGCCCAAAATCTCGAAAAACACGATTATCATCCTCCACTTAAAATACCATTAATTCTTGCATCTAATTTTGGTGAATTACGTCCAAATCATTTTCACATGGGATTGGATTTTAAGACAAACGGTAAGGAAGGTTATAATCTTTATTCAATTGAAGATGGATTCGTTTCGAGAATTAAAGTATCGACATATGGATATGGAAAAGCGATTTATATTGATCATCCAAATGGTGTAACGAGCGTGTACGCTCATTGTAGTGAATTCAAAGATCAGATTGATAGTTTGGTTCGTTTTACACAAAAAAAAGAAAGAAATTTTGAAATTGACATATCGCTCAAAAAGAATGAAATAACTGTAAAAAAAGGCCAAGTAATCGGGATTTCTGGGAATTCGGGTGGTTCAACTGCTCCACATTTACATTTTGAATTAAGAGATACTAAAACTGAACATGCCCTAAATCCATTGATTTATGGATTCGATATGGCCGATACAAAAGCACCAGAAATTAGAGGAGTAAAAGTATATGGCTTAACCAAAGACGGTTATCGTTTTCCAGATAAAGCAGTTCGACGAACAGCAACAAAAAGTGGTAGTAATTATGTGATTGCTGAAAATTTAATTACAATTCCATCATCCTATTTAAGTAAAACAGGTGGGATTGGTTTTGCCTTTGATGTTATTGATCGTTTAGACGGCGCATCTAATCAATGTGGCATGTTTGGCGGAACGCTAATAATCAATAACGATACAATTTTTGGACAGGAAACAAAACGTGTTCCTTTTGAATCAACTCGATTTGTTAATTGTCATAAGGATTACAACGAATATTCTGTGAACAAACGAAAATTTCACAAATCCTTTAAAACAAAGGAAAACGATTTGCCAATCTACACTACCGATGGTTTAGGAGTTTTCTGGACGACTCCTGGTTCTTTATTAAAAGTTCAATTCGTTGCATATGATGTAAAGGGAAACCGTTCTGAATTGAAATTTGATGTAAAAATATCTGATGGTGAAATTAATGCATCGAATGAAATTTATAGCTCAAACGCGGCTAATCCAGATACACCCGTTAGATTTGAAAAAGACAATACAACAATCGATTTTGGACTTTCAACCGTCTACGAACCAATGAAAGTATCGAAGTTAACGATTGACAAAACGATTGGTGACCCGAACGAGCCCGTTAATAATGCCTATTTAATTAAAATTAAATCCAACGAAAAAAAAGACGGAAAACACTATTTAGAAATGATTACCGAAAAAGGACGAAAAAAAGCACTAACACTTACATATGATGATAGTACGTTTTACTGTCGCCCAAAATATTTTGGCAGTTATAGCATTAAGCGTGATATTACTCCTCCGACTGTAAGTTCTATAAATTTCACAACAAGCACAGCATATACAACTCGAACATCTCTTCAATGGCGTATATCAGATTCTCAGATTGGAATTAACGACTACGATTTATTCATCGATGGAGAATGGGTGTTAGTTGAATACGATTATAAAAGTGGTTTGGTCACATATGAACGTGATGCATCTTTTGTTGGGTCGAAAGAGTTGAAGTTTATTGTTAAAGATGAGTGCGGAAATAGTACGGAATGGAAATCGACGATTGAGTTTAAATAATCATTATATTTAATTTAAAATATACAACATGAAGAATATCATATCAATTGTATTGTTTTCAATTTTAATCCTTGGATGCTCCTCAAATGTTGAAGATTCGCAAGCGTTGTCAGTTAAAGAAACGCCTGATTTTAACGATTCTAAAGGTATTGAAATGTTGGAGACATTTTATAAAGAGTATTTTGCACTCGTTGAAAACTCAATTGACCCTTCTGAGATTGAAAATTTCCGAGTTGAAAATTGCACAAAGGAGTTTATGAAAAAAATTAAGAAATGGAAAATCGATTATGATCCATTTATAAATGCCCAAGATGCAAGTGCTGAGTCGGTAAACTCATTAATTATAAATCGAGTTTCTGACAGAGAAAAAACATTTAGTGTGAGTTATACTTATCCAGGTAGTGATGTTCCAAACGAGATTGTTTTGACATTGGAAATTGTTGACAGTAAGTATAAAATTGCAGGGATTGATATATGATTAAGCACGGATTGCAATTCCGCGCTATTATGCTTTAGTGTGAAATCTTATCTTACGCCTGCGTCGTCGGAGTTCCAAAATTCATTGGAGGCAATTGATTTGGATCTAAATCCACAATTACACCATGTGTTTCTTCAAATTTTTGAACGTTGTCCTTCAATGCATTTAATAAACGTTTAGCATTTTGAGGAGTCATGATAACTCGCGAACGTACCTTTCCTTTAGGCACACCTGGCATCATTTGAACGAAATCGCACACAAACTCTGATGGAGAATGTGTAATGATAGCGAGGTTAGAGTATACGCCTTCAGCAATCTCTTCTGTAAGCTCTATGTTGAATTGATTTTCTTTTTTGTTTTCCATACTCAAATATAAAAAAATAGGGGCTAAAATTAGCCCCTATTCATGTATTTTAAATTAAATCGAATTACTCAACTTCAGAAGCTTCAACCATTTCTGCCATTTCAGCTTTTGAGCCTACTAACATTTTTTGGTATTCACGAACTCCCGTTCCCGCAGGAATCAAGTGTCCAACGATAACGTTTTCTTTCAATCCAAGTAAATGATCTTCTTTACCAGAAATTGCTGCTTCATTCAACACTTTTGTAGTTTCCTGGAAGGATGCCGCAGAAATAAACGATTGTGTTTGAAGAGAAGCTCTTGTGATTCCTTGTAACAATGGAGTTGAGGTCGCAGGAACTGCATCTCTTGATTCTACCAACTTTTTGTCAGATCGTTTCAATTGACTGTTCTCGTCTCTCAATCTTCTTGCAGTTACAATTTGTCCTGCCTTTAATGAATCAGATTCACCAGCATCTACAACAACTTTCATTCCGTAGATAGCATTGTTTTCTTCCATGATATCTGCTTTGTGCACAGACTGTCCTTCCAAGAAACGTGTATCTCCTGAATCAACAACCATTGCTTTCAACATCATTTGACGAACAATTACTTCAAAGTGCTTATCATTAATTTTCACCCCTTGTAAACGGTAAACCTCTTGAATTTCATTTACCAAGTACTCTTGTACTTTTGTTGGTCCTTCAATGTTCAAGATATCGTTTGGTGTAATTGCACCAACAGATAATGGTTGTCCCGCTCTTACGAAGTCATTTTCTTGTACTAAAATGTGTTTCGAAAGTGGTACCAAGTATTTACGAACTTCACCTGTTTTAGATGTAATTTGAATTTCACGGTTACCACGTTTGATTTTACCATATTCAGCAACACCATCGATTTCTGATACAACAGCAGGATTAGATGGGTTACGCGCTTCGAATAACTCTGTTACACGAGGTAAACCACCCGTAATATCTCCTGACTTACCAGCTTTACGAGGTATTTTCACAAGAATTTCACCACCTTCAATTTTATCTCCTTCTTTTACAGAAATGTGAGCATCAACCGGTAAGCTGTATTCTCTTAACACTTCTTTCGATTTAGGATCGATAATGTGAATTGCTGGGTTTTTCTTTTTATCTCTCGATTCAGTAATTACTTTTTCAGTAAATCCTGTTTGCTCATCGACTTCTTCACGGTATGTAATACCTTCCGTAACATTATCAAAAACAACAGTTCCTTTCACTTCAGAAATAATAACCGCGTTATATGGATCCCATTTACAGATTACATCTCCTTTCGCTAATTTAACACCGTTTTCAATTACCAACTCAGACCCATAAGGAATGTTCGTTGTCATTGTAAGGTTTCCTTTAGCATCAGTGATTTTCAATTCAGCTGAACGACCAACAACAATCTTAGAAACTCCATCTTTAGTTTTTCTATCAATTGTTCTTAATTCTTCAATTTCTACAGTGCCTGCAGTTTTCGCTTTCAAATCAGATTCATCAGCAATGTTCGATGCAGTACCCCCTACGTGGAATGTACGAAGCGTTAACTGCGTTCCTGGCTCACCAATTGATTGAGCAGCAACTACACCAACAGCATCTCCACGTTGAGCATCTCTAAGAGTTGACATGTTACGTCCGTAACATTTAGCACAAACTCCTCTTCTCATCTCACAAGTAAGAACTGAACGTATTTCAACTTCATCAATATCCGCTGCGTCAATAAGAGCAGCAACTTCATCAGTAATCATTTCACCTCCAGCAACAATTAATTCATCTGTTGTCGGGTGGAAAATATCTTGAACTGCTGAACGACCAATAATACGGTCTGCTAATGGCTCAACAATTTCATCATTTTTCTTTAATGCTGTAGCGATCAATCCTCTTAAAGTACCACAGTCATCTGAATTAATAACAACATCTTGGGCAACATCTACCAAACGACGAGTCAAGTAACCAGCATCTGCCGTTTTCAAGGCAGTATCTGCAAGACCTTTACGTGCACCGTGTGTAGAAATAAAGTACTCAAGAATTGATAATCCTTCTTTAAAGTTTGATAAAATTGGATTCTCAATAATATCTTGAGACGACGCTCCAGATTTTTGAGGTTTCGCCATCAATCCACGCATTCCAGACAACTGACGAATTTGTTCTTTCGATCCACGAGCACCAGAATCAAACATCATATAGATTGAGTTAAATCCTTGCTTATCGTTTTTCAATTGCTCCATCAATGTGTGCGTCAAACGTGAGTTTGTATGCGTCCAGATATCGATAATTTGGTTGTAACGCTCGTTGTTAGTAATAAGACCCATATTGTAATTTGCCAATACATCCTTTACTTCTTCCTCTGCTTTTTCAACCAAGACTACTTTTTCCTTTGGAATAATAATATCATCTAAGTTAAACGACAATCCACCTTTAAAGGCCATGTGATAACCTAATTCCTTAATATCATCCAAGAAAGCCGCCGAACGAGAAGTTCCACAAACTTTCAATACATCACCAATCATATCACGAAGAGCTTTCTTCGTCATTACATCGTTAATGTAACCAGCTTCATTAGGTACACGCTCATTAAAGATAACACGTCCACATGTTGTTTCAATTAAACGAACAACGATTTCTCCATTTTCATCAAGATCTGTTGTTTTTACTTTAAGTGAAGCATGTAAATCTAATCTACCTTCATTGTGCGCGATAATTACTTCTTCAGGAGAATAGAACACTCCACCTTCACCTTTAACAGGATCTTCTGGTGTAGATACTTTTCCTTTCGTGATGTAATAAAGACCCAAGACCATATCCTGAGAAGGTACGGCAATTGGTGCTCCATTCGCTGGATTCAAAATATTATGAGAAGCAAGCATTAACAATTGTGCTTCTAAAATTGCCGCATTACCTAAAGGTAAGTGAACGGCCATTTGATCCCCATCAAAATCGGCGTTGAAGGCCGTAGTAACTAATGGGTGAAGACGAATTGCTTTTCCTTCAATTAATTTTGGTTGGAAAGCTTGAATACCAAGTCTGTGAAGAGTTGGGGCTCTATTCAAAAGAACTGGATGTCCTTTCAAAATGTTCTCCAAAATATCCCAAACTACTGGTTCTTTTCTATCAACAATTTTCTTTGCAGATTTTACTGTTTTTACAATTCCACGCTCAATCATCTTACGGATGATAAATGGTTTGTAAAGTTCGGCAGCCATTCCTTTAGGAAGACCACATTCATGCAATTTCAAATCTGGTCCAACAACAATTACCGAACGTGCTGAATAATCCACACGCTTTCCAAGTAAGTTTTGACGGAAACGACCTTGTTTACCTTTCAATGAATCAGAAAGAGATTTCAATGGTCTGTTAGATTCTGTTTTTACAGCAGAAGATTTACGAGAGTTGTCGAACAATGAATCAACTGATTCTTGCAACATACGTTTCTCATTACGTAAAATTACTTCTGGAGCTTTAATTTCGATCAATCGTTTCAAACGATTGTTACGAATAATTACACGTCTGTATAAATCATTCAAATCAGAAGTTGCGAAACGACCACCATCTAATGGCACTAATGGACGTAATTCTGGTGGAATAACCGGAACTACTTTAACAATCATCCATTCTGGTCTGTTCTCAATTCTTGTTTGAGACTCACGCATCGATTCAACAACTTGAAGACGTTTTAACGCTTCATTTTTACGTTGAACTGATGTTTCAGTATTTGCTTTGTGACGTAAATCGTAAGAAGTAGCCTCAAGATCCATTGTTTTCAATAAATCGTAAAGTGCTTCAGCACCCATTTTAGCTACAAACTTATTTGGATCTGCATCCTCTAAGTATTGATTTTCTTTTGGTAAAGTATCTAGAATATCTAAATAATCTTCTTCAGTTAAGAAATCTAAACGGTTCAAAACTTCACCGGTTAAAGATGTTGCAATACCCGCTTGGATAACTACATATCTTTCATAGTAAATAATTTGATCCAATTTCTTAGTTGGAAGACCAAGTAAATAACCAATTTTATTTGGCAATGATCTAAAGTACCAAATGTGTGCAACTGGAACAACTAACGAAATGTGTCCCATACGCTCACGACGTACTTTTTTCTCTGTTACTTCAACACCACAACGGTCACAAACGATTCCTTTATAACGGATTCTTTTGTATTTACCACAATGACATTCGAAATCTTTAACCGGTCCAAAAATACGCTCGCAGAACAAACCATCTCTTTCAGGCTTGTACGTACGGTAGTTAATTGTTTCCGGCTTCAATACTTCACCACTTGATTTCTCAAGAATTGTTTCAGGTGAAGCCAACGAAATCGTTATTTTGTTGAAGCTACTTTGTGTTTTAGGTGTTTCTTTTCTATAAGCCATAATATCGTCTTATTTAAATAATTAGTCCATAGAGATATTGAGACACAATCCTCTTAATTCATGCAACAGTACGTTAAACGATTCAGGAATTCCTGGTTCAGGAATATTGTCTCCTTTCACAATCGCTTCGTATGCTTTCGCACGACCAATAACATCATCAGATTTAACTGTTAAGATTTCTTGCAGGATATTTGCTGCACCGAATGCTTCAAGTGCCCAAACCTCCATCTCACCAAATCTCTGACCACCAAATTGCGCCTTACCACCAAGTGGTTGTTGCGTAATAAGTGAGTACGGTCCGATTGAACGAGCGTGCATTTTGTCATCAACCATGTGAGATAATTTCAACATGTAGATAACTCCAACAGTAGCTGTTTGATCAAAACGTTCTCCAGTACCACCATCATATAAGTAAGTCTTACCTGATCTTGGCACTCCAGCTTTCTCACACCATTCATCAATCTCCAATGGATGAGCTCCATCAAAAATTGGCGTAGCGAACTTCATACCTAATTTTTCTCCAGCCCATCCAAGAACTGTTTCATAAATTTGACCTAAGTTCATACGAGAAGGTACACCAAGTGGATTCAATACGATATCTACCGGAGTTCCATCTTCTAAGAATGGCATGTCCTCTGCTCTAACGATGTTAGCAACAATACCTTTGTTACCGTGACGTCCCGCCATCTTATCACCAACTTTCAATTTACGTTTCTTAGCAACATAAACTTTCGCCATTTTGATAATTCCGGCTGGAAGCTCATCTCCTACAGAAATATGGAATTTTTTACGTTTATACGTCCCCAACAAATCGTTAGATTTTATATTGAAGTTGTGAATAACACGACCGATTAACGCGTTGATTTTCGCATCCTCTGTCCAGTTTGTTGGATTGATGATAGAATAATCAATTGCGTTTAAGTTACGTGCAACGAATTTTGTTCCTTTCTTAATTATTTCTTCTTTAAAGTTATTAAATACACCAGCAGATTTAGCCTCTCCTGCGATATCCAATAATTTCTCAACCAATGTATTTTTAAGAGCCGCAAATTCTTTATCGAATTCAGCATCTAGGTTCTCTAAGATTGGTTTATCCTGAGCTTTAGATTTTCTATCCTTAATTGCTCTTGAGAATAATTTTTTCTCAACCACAACACCTCTTAATGAAGGTCCAGCTTTCAATGAAGCATCTTTTACGTCTCCAGCTTTATCACCGAAAATCGCTCTTAATAACTTCTCTTCTGGAGATGGATCAGTTTCACCTTTAGGAGTGATTTTACCGATAAGGATATCTCCTTCTCTAATTTCAGCTCCAATACGGATCAATCCATTCTCATCTAAATCTTTAGTTGCTTCTTCACTTACGTTAGGAATATCTGAAGTTAACTCCTCCATTCCTCGTTTCGTGTCACGCACATCTAAAGAGTACTCATCAATGTGGATAGATGTAAATACATCATCACGCACTACACGCTCAGAAATTACAATCGCATCCTCAAAGTTGTAACCTTTCCATGGCATGAATGCCACTTTCAAGTTTTGACCTAAGGCTAATTCACCTTGTTGAGTAGCATATCCTTCGCAAAGCACTTGTCCTAACTCAACTTTATCACCTTTCTGAACGATTGGTTTTAAGTTGATACAAGTTCCTTGGTTGGTTTTAGCAAATTTAGTTAAGGCGTAACGTGTTGTTTCACCGTCAAAACTTACTAATTTATCTTCTTTAGTCCAGTTGTATTTGATAACGATTTCATTCGCATCAACATATTCAACCACACCTTCTCCCTCAGCGTTAATTAAAACACGAGAATCTTTCGCTACTAGCTCTTCGATTCCTGTTCCAACGATTGGAGAATTTGGTTTCAATAATGGTACTGCTTGACGCTGCATGTTCGATCCCATCAGTGCACGGTTGGCATCATCGTGCTCTAAGAAAGGAATTGAAGAGGCTGCTATCGAAGCAATCTGATTCGCACCAACGTCCATCAAATTAAGGTTGGTTGGTTCCACAACTGGGAAGTCACCTTCGTAACGCGCTTTTACGACATCCGTTAAGAAATTACCTTTATCATCAATTTTTGCGTTTGCTTGCGCAATCATTTTTTGATCTTCTTCCTCAGCAGAAATGTAAACTGGTTCTTTCTCCATGGAGACTTTACCTTTTACTACTTCACGATAAGGAGTTTCGATGAAACCTAATTTATTTACTTTGGCGAAAACACATAATGAAGAAATCAAACCAATGTTTGGTCCCTCCGGTGTTTCAATCGTACATAAACGACCGTAGTGCGTGTAGTGAACATCACGTACCTCGAACCCTGCTCTTTCTCTAGAAAGACCACCTGGTCCTAGTGCCGATAAACGGCGCTTATGTGTTACCTCAGAAAGTGGATTCGTTTGATCCATGAATTGAGATAACTGATTTGTTCCAAAGAACGAGTTAATTACAGACGAAAGTGTTTTCGCATTAATTAAATCGATTGGTGTAAATACTTCGTTGTCACGAACATTCATACGCTCACGAATTGTTCTTGCCATACGTGCAAGACCAACTCCAAATTGAGAGTACAATTGCTCACCAACAGTTCTAACACGACGATTAGACAAGTGGTCAATATCATCTACATCTGCTTTCGAGTTTACAAGCTCGATCAAATATTTGATGATAGAAATCATATCCGTTTTAGTTAAAACACGAGATGTTTCATCCATGTTATCACTTAACTTCTTATTCAATCTAAAACGACCAACTTCTCCTAAATCATAACGAGTATCAGAGAAAAATAATTTTTCAAAAACTCCTTTGGCAGTTTCATAATCTGGTGGCTCAGCGTTACGCAGTTGACGGTAGATATGTTCAACAGCCTCTTTTTCAGAGTTTGATGTATCTTTTTGTAATGTATTGTAAATGATTGTGAAATCCGCAGTATTTGCATCTTCTTTATGTAAGATTACTGTTTTAGAACCAGAATCAACAATTAAATCGATGTGTGCGTCTTCTAATGTAGTTTCACGATCTAACAATACTTCGTTTCTTTCAATGGAAACAACTTCTCCTGTATCTTCATCAACGAAATCTTCAACCCATGATTTAAGAACTCTTGCCGCTAACTTACGTCCAAGTGCTTTTTTCAAGTTCGCTTTAGTCGCTTTCACTTCATCAGCAAGGTCAAATATTTCTAGAATATCTTTGTCACTTTCGTAACCGATAGCTCTAAATAAAGTTGTAACAGGTAATTTTTTCTTACGGTCGATGTATGCATACATAACACTGTTAATATCCGTTGCAAACTCAATCCATGATCCTTTGAAAGGAATTACACGCGCGGAGTACAATTTTGTACCATTTGCGTGACGGCTTTGTCCAAAGAAAACACCTGGAGAACGGTGCAATTGAGAAACGATAACACGTTCCGCACCATTCACCACAAATGATCCTTTAGGAGTCATATATGGAATTGTACCTAAATACACATCCTGCACGATAGTTTCGAAATCCTCGTGTTCTGGATCTGTACAATACAATTTTAATTTCGCTTTTAATGGGACACTATAAGTCAATCCTCTATCAATACACTCTTCAATAGTGTATCTTGGTGGGTCGATAAAGTAGTCCAAAAACTCTAATACGAATTGATTTCTCGTATCAGTAATTGGGAAGTTTTCCGCGAAAACTTTAAAAAGTCCTTCGCTATCTCTATTGTCTGGAGTAGTTTCCAATTGGAAAAACTCTTGGAAAGACTTTAATTGAATATCCAAGAAATCAGGATACGCAAATTGATTTTTGCTAGACGCAAAATTCACTCTTTTCTGAATACTGTTTGATGATGCCAAAGCCAAACGATTTTATTAGTGAATAAAATAATGTGCAAAATTGCACTTAATGCAAAAAAACAGGAATAGGCATCCCGAAAATCGGGACGCCTTCTCCATAATAAGTATTAAAGATTACTTAATCTCAACTTCAGCTCCAGCCTCTTCTAAAGAAGCTTTAAGACCATCAGCCTCGTCTTTAGAAACACCTTCTTTCAAAGTAGCAGGCGCTCCATCAACTAAATCTTTTGCTTCTTTCAATCCAGCTCCAGTTAATTCTTTTACAAGTTTAACAACAGCAAGCTTAGAAGCACCAGCAGCTTTAAGAATTACAGTGAATTCAGTTTGCGCTTCAGCAGCGTCACCACCACCAGCAGCAGCACCACCAGCAGCAACTGCAACAGCAGCAGCAGCAGGCTCAATACCGTACTCATCTTTCAAAATTGTTGCTAGTTCGTTTACGTCTTTAACAGTAAGATTTACTAACTCTTCTGCGATTTTTTTTAAATCAGCCATTTTTATTTAATTTAATATAAATTCAAAAATAATTTGTTATGCTCTCTCTTCGAGCGTTTTAAGGATACCTGCGATCTTTCCGCCAGCACCTTTAAGTCCAGAAACAACGTTCTTAGCAGGACTTTGAAGTAATCCAATGATTTCACCCAATAACTCTTCTTTGCTTTTCAAGCTAACTAATGCATCTAATTGGCTATCACCAACAAATACACTTGCATCTATATAAGCACCTTTAAGTAAAGGTTTATCACTTTTCTTACGAAACTCTTTTATCAATTTCGCAGGAACATTTCCAACTTCAGCAAACATGATAGATGTAGCTCCTGAAAGTGTTCCTTTCAAATCGCCGAAATCTTTTCCTTCAACTTTATCCATTGCTTTTTCAAGTAGTGTATTTTTCACTACTCTTAAGCTAACGTTTGAGCTAAAAGCACGTCTTCTTAAATTGTTAATTACTTCAACTGTTAATTCCGCTGTGTCTGCTAAATAGATGATATTGTTTTCAGATAACTGAACTGCTAATTCATCTATATACTTTGCTTTTTCTTCTCTTGTCATTTTCTCAAGTTTTAAGCAATTACAGACTTAGTATCAATCATAATACTAGGGCTCATTGTTGAACTAATGTAAATACTCTTAACATACACTCCTTTCGCTGCAGAAGGCTTCAATTTAACAATCGTTTGAATAAGCTCATTCGCGTTATCCAAAATCTTGTCTCCATCAAAACTTGCTTTAGCAACCATTGCGTGTACAATTCCGTGTTTATCAACTTTAAAGTCAATTTTACCCGCTTTCACATCAGAAACAGCCTTAGCAATATCCATTGTTACTGTACCAGTTTTTGGATTTGGCATAAGTCCTCTTGGTCCTAAAACACGACCTAAAGCACCTACTTTACCCATAACTGCTGGCATAGTAATAATAACATCGATATCTGTCCATCCACCTTTGATTTTAGCGATATAATCGTCCAAACCAACGTGATCAGCTCCAGCTGCTTTTGCCTCTTCTTCCTTATCGGGAGTACAAAGAACTAACACTTTCATGTCTTTTCCAGTACCGTGAGGTAAAGCTACACTTCCTCTAACCATTTGATTTGCTTTACGTGGATCAACTCCAAGACGTACACATAAATCAACTGATGAATCAAATTTAGTAGTTGAAACTTCTTTCACTAAAGTACATGCTTCCGTTAGCGAATAAGCTTTAGCAGAATCAATCTTAGCTAGAGCTTCTTTTCTCTTTTTAGATATTCTTCCCATAACGTTACAATTATTTAGTTTTTGGTGCTTCACCACCTTTTACAACAACTCCCATACTTCTTGCTGTACCGGCAACCATGCGCATTGCAGAGTCAACAGTAAAACAGTTCATATCCGGCAACTTATCCTCAGCAATGAAACGTACTTTATCCCAAGAAATGGTTCCAACTTTTGAACGGTTAGGTTCAGAAGATCCCTTCTTAAGATTCATTTGTTCCATAATCTGGATTGCTGCTGGTGGAGTTTTTATTACGAAATCAAAGGATTTATCACTGTAAACAGTAATAACTGCTGGTAATACCTTTCCAGGTTTATCCTGCGTACGAGCATTAAACTGCTTGCAGAATTCCATAATGTTAACCCCTTTTGCACCTAGTGCGGGACCAACAGGAGGAGCTGGATTAGCTGCACCACCCTTGATTTGTAATTTAATCAAACCTGCTACTTCTTTAGCCATTTGTGTTTAAATTATGTAGTCTAACATGATTACTTGCGGGAAGCTTTAATCGCATTTCATCACTCCTACGGTTAATATACTCTTATATTTCTTTTTCAACTTGCATATAGCTTAGCTCTAACAAGTTCTTTCTACCAAATATTTTCACCATAACTTTCAGTTTCTTTTTGTCTTCATTGATTTCATCAATTGTTCCACTGAAATTGTTAAACGGTCCATCTATTACTTTAACAGATTCACCTATAACAAATGGTATTTTCATTTCTTCTTCTGTTTCTGAAAGCTCATCAACTTTACCTAAAATTCGATTTACTTCAGACAAACGCATTGGAGATGGATCTCCACCTTTCTCATTTCCAAGAAAACCAATAACGTTCGGAATACTTTTAATCACGTGAGGAACCTCACCAACTAATGCTGCTTCTACTAAAACGTATCCTGGAAGGTAAGCTTTCTCTTTGCTCATCTTCTTACCATTTCTAAGTTGAAACACTTTTTCTGTTGGAATAAGCACCTGACCGATAAATTCGTTCAACTTTAAACGTGTAATTTCGACGTCAAGATATTCTTTTACCTTTTTCTCCTTACCACTGATAGATCTTACAACATACCAGCGTTTTTTAATTTCCGCCATCGTTTAACGATTAAAACATTTTATAAATCATCCCCAAGACACCTTTCCAAACAGAATCCTTATCTCCGGTAATACCGAATCCAAAGTCCATTACGAAAATGATTAAGGATATAATAACAGAAGCAATAACGACAATAATCGTATTACTCTGCAATTCCTTCCAAGTTGGCCATGTAACCCTGTGTACCATTTCGGTAACAGTTTCGTTGATATATTCTTTTACTTTTGACATGTCATCAATTTTGCACGGGCGGTAGGATTCGAACCCACGACCAATGGTTTTGGAGACCACTACTCTACCAGCTGAGCTACACCCGTATAAAAAGGGGAGCGAACTCCCCTTTATTATAATTTATTATCTAATCTTACGATTACGATACAATCTCAGTAACTTGACCAGCACCTACAGTTCTACCACCCTCACGGATAGCGAAACGAAGTCCTTTGTCCATCGCTACAGGAACGATCAATTTAACTGTAATAGAAACGTTATCACCTGGCATAACCATTTCACGTCCATCAGTTAAGAAAATCTCTCCAGTTACGTCTGTCGTTCTGAAGTAGAACTGTGGACGATATTTGTTATGGAATGGAGTGTGACGTCCACCTTCCTCTTTTTTCAATACGTAGATCTCAGCTTTAAACTCAGTATGTGGAGTTGTAGAACCTGGCTTACAAATAACCATACCACGTTTGATTTGAGATTTCTCAATACCACGTAATAAAATACCAACGTTATCTCCAGCTTCACCTCTATCTAATATTTTACGGAACATTTCAACCCCAGTACAAGTAGATGATAATTTCACATCACCCATACCTAAGATATCAACTGCATCTCCAGTATTAACAACACCAGTTTCGATACGACCTGTTGCAACAGTACCACGACCTGTAATCGTAAATACATCCTCAACTGGCATCAAAAATGGTTTATCAATATCACGTGGAGGAAGTTCGATATAAGTATCAACAGCATCCATTAATTCGTTTACTGCGTTTACCCATTTCTCTTCACCGTTTAATGCTCCAAGAGCAGAACCAGCAATTACAGGTGCATTATCACCATCGTAATCATAGAAAGAAAGCAATTCTCTGATTTCCATCTCAACTAATTCTAATAACTCTTCATCATCAACCATATCCACTTTATTCATGAATACAACCAATCTTGGAACACCAACTTGACGTCCTAATAAGATGTGCTCACGTGTTTGTGGCATTGGTCCATCTGTAGCAGCAACTACCAAGATAGCACCGTCCATTTGAGCAGCACCTGTAACCATGTTCTTTACGTAATCCGCGTGACCTGGACAGTCAACGTGTGCGTAGTGACGGTTTTTAGTAGCATACTCGATGTGAGATGTGTTAATAGTAATACCACGTTCTTTTTCCTCTGGCGCATTATCGATAGAAGAGAAATCACGAGTCTCAGCAAGTCCTTGAGATGCCAATACGCTTGATATTGCAGCTGTTAAAGTAGTTTTACCGTGATCGACGTGACCAATTGTCCCGATGTTCACGTGTGGTTTGGAGCGGTCAAAATTTTCCTTAGCCATTGTTCTTTGTGTTTCTTAGTTAAAAAATAAACTTTTATATATGCAAAATTTCACCCCATTTTGGGTGAAAAAATTTTAATTCTATTTTGAGCCAATGACGAGAATTGAACTCGTGACCTCTTCCTTACCAAGGAAGCACTCTACCACTGAGCTACACCGGCACATTAGTCCCTTTTATTTGAGCGGGAGACGAGATTCGAACTCGCGACCCTCAGCTTGGAAGGCTGACGCTCTACCAACTGAGCTACTCCCGCTTATTTTTGATATAAAAACACTGTGGGGAGAGCAGGATTCGAACCTGCGAAGACGTAGTCAGCAGATTTACAGTCTGCCCTCGTTGGCCGCTTGAGTATCTCCCCTAAACTCTTGAGCCGATGGAGGGACTCGAACCCCCGACCTGCTGATTACAAATCAGCTGCTCTAGCCAGCTGAGCTACATCGGCACATAATGTTTTATATCAATATTTTAAAGAACTTTTATTGTTTTCCCTCGTATTGGGAGTGCAAATCTACGAAACATTTTCTTTATGGCAACACTAAAGTCAAAAATTTTCAAAAAAAAATGAGAGTATTTTTTACTCCCATTCTTAAATGCTTTATTTTCAGGTATCATGCAACTTTTTCTTTGTGCCTTGAAACTTGTTTTTTCAATGCTTGAACGGCTAAATCTGCAGCCTCTTCAAAACTCTTGCATTGTTTGCTGGCAAATAATTCATTTCCGGGCAATAATATTTTTACCTCCGCTACTTTATTTTCTTTGCTTTCGCTTTTGTCTACCTTAAGATAAACTTCACTAGCAATAATATTATCATAAATTAATTCGAGCTTTTTTACTTTCTCACGAATGAATTCTACCAATTTCTCGTCTGCTGAAAAATTTACTGTGTTCACTTTAAAATCCATATCCTTTACTTTTTATGTCCCCTAGGATGAGACTGTGAATAAATATTAGTTAACTGCGTAAACGAATTGTGAGTATAAACTTGTGTTGCTGATAAATTGGCATGTCCTAATATATCTTTCAAGACCTCCAACTCAGCTCCATTGTTCAGCATATGCGTAGCAAATGTATGCCTCAGCACATGTGGACTTTTTTTCCTCAATCCCGTCGCTTTTCCAAGGTAGTTATTTATTTTTCTATAGACAAACTTAGGGTATAGTTTTTTACCACTTTTTAACACAACTAGATACTCTGATTTCAACCCAAGTTCTGAACGAAAAAAATTAAAGCGGTCAATTAACATTTCCAATCCTTTATCGATTGGAATAATACGCTCTTTATTTCTCTTTCCTAAAACTTTAATTGTACTATTTTGAACATCCTTTACCATAAGATTAATTAGTTCACTTGATCTAATTCCAGTTTGATATAAGATCTCGAACATCAAACGATCACGGACCCCTTCAAAATCATCAGTAAAGAAAGGCTCAATTTTCTCGTTCAATAATTCTCCCTGCTGCGCGAATGAAGGTAATTCCTTTTTTACTTTAGGACCAGAAATAGTTTGCATTGGATTTTTTTCAACCACCCCCTCCTTTTGAAGCCATTTAAAAAACGACCTTAACGTGGATAATTTTCTATGAACTGACAATGCCGAATAATCATCCTCCAAAAGTGAAACCATCCAGCTTCGAATCAAGCTACTCTTAACCTCTTTGATTCCTGACTCTGAACCAACCCCAATGAACTCCAGAAATTGGCGCAAATCCTTTTCATAAGCGATTACCGTATGTTCGGAAAATCGTTTTTCTGTGATTGCGTATTTTAGAAATCTATCGAGCATAAAAAAAGGAGCTATTAGCTCCTTTAACGTATTTTCAACTGAAATAGTTTCAATCTTAAATCTCAGCAGATTGCATTCTTTGTTTGTAAGCTGCTTTGATATTCGCTTGTCTATTCGTAACAGAAGGCTTCGTAAACTCACGACGATCTCTAAGCTCTCTCATGACCTTAGTTTTTTCGTATTTTTTCTTATACTTTTTAATCGCTCTTTCGATGTTCTCTCCTTCTTTAACTGGAATAATTAACATATTTCTATTTATTTAAATCTTGTTTATCCGTGCGGACTTTATTAATTTCTTTCTTTAATCGGACGGCAAATATACAACTATTATTTTAAAATAAAACTTCTTAGAAAAAAATAAACTAAAATCTTATTTCAATGATAATTTGCAATCCATCACGAACTTCTATTTAAGAATTTCTCTAGATATAACTACCTTTTGAATCTCAGAAGTACCTTCACCAATCGTCATTAATTTTGCATCACGCAGGAATTTTTCTGCTGGATATTCTTTTGTATATCCGTATCCACCCATAATTTGTACAGCTTCGTTTCCACATTTAACAGCAACTTCACTTGAAAAGTATTTAGCATAAGCTCCTTCTCTTGTCATAGGAAGCTTATTGTTTTTTCTGTACGCCGCTTGGAATGTTAAAAGTTCTGCAGATTCCACTTCAGTTGCCATGTCTGCTAATTTAAACGCAATTGCTTGAAACTGAGAAATTGGTTTACCGAACTGCTCTCTTTCTTTTGCGTATTTCACAGAAGCTTCGTATGCTCCGCGCGCTACACCGCAACTTAAAGCTGCGATTGAAATACGTCCACCATCTAAAATCTGCATCGCTTGAACAAATCCCATTCCTACTTCACCAATAACATTTTCATTCGGAACGCGCACATTGTCAAAAATTAACTCAGCTGTTTCACTAGCGCGAACACCCAATTTATCTTTAATTTTTACCGCCGAGAAACCTGGCATTCCCTTTTCTATAATAAATGCTGTAATACCTTTACTATCTAGCAATTCTCCTGTACGAACCAAAACAACAGCAACGTCTCCAGAAAGCCCATGGGTAATCCAGTTTTTCGCGCCATTTATGATCCAATCATTTCCATCTTTAACAGCCGTTGTTTTCATGCGCATAGCGTCAGACCCCGTATTAGGTTCTGTAAGCCCCCATGCTCCAATAAATTCACCTGACGTTAATTTCGGTAAAAATCGCTGTTTTTGTTCTTCAGATCCATGATAATATATATGACCTGTACATAAGGAATTGTGAGCTGCTACACTTAAACCGACTCCGCCACAGACTTTACCTAATTCCATTAATGCAGTTGCATATTCGAAATAACTAAACCCGCTTCCTCCATATTGCTCGGGAATATAAATTCCTAACAATCCTAATTCACCCATTTTTTTCATGGTTTCAACAGGAAAGTACTCCTCGTCATCCCACTTATTCATGTGAGGACGGATTTCTTTTTCAGCAAAATCACGCACCATTTGTGCAATCATTTTTTGATTTTCGTTTAAATCGAAATTCATTTATGTCAATTTTTGATGTGTAGTACTCTTTTAATAATCGGCTAAATTAATAATATTGTGAGAAAAATTTAGCAATTTCTCCTTTCCGTTCAAAAAATTTAATCCAACTAGAAAGTTAAACCCTGCGATTTCCCCGCCCGATTGTTGAATTAATATTGCTGCAGCTTCAGCAGATCCACCTGTTGCCAGTAGATCATCATGTACAAGTACACGTTGACCTTTTGATATAGCATCTGTATGCATTTCTATAGAAGCTGTGCCATATTCAAGAGAATATTCATGACTGATTTTATCATAAGGTAGTTTTCCTTTTTTCCGAATTAACACAAATGGGATACCTAAGCGCATTGCCAAAGGATAGCCAAATAAAAACCCACGACTCTCTATTCCAGCAATTAAATCAATTTCTTTATCCTTGTATAATTCAACTAAATGATCCACAACCTTATTTGAAAGTGTAGGATTCATCATGATTGGTGTAATATCCTTAAAAATAATCCCATCCTTAGGGAAATTTGCGACATCACGAATACTTAATTTTATTTCTTCTTCAATTGTCATTTACAATCTAAATATGGTTTTATTTTCTCAAAAAGCTCCTCATCTATTAATTTAGAACGTTTTATATCTTCAATGCTTTTGTAATTATTTTGTAATCTCATTTTCACAATTGAATTTGCAACTGCATATGAAATGTACGGATGTTGTTTCAACTCATCCAAGCTCGCTTCATTAACATCTAATTTCAAAATTTTATTAGATCGCGTCAAGTATGGGCTGATTTTATCAAATTTTTCTCTATCAAATTTCCAAACCTCCAACAATTGGTTTGTAGTATGAAAACCACCCAATTGATCTCTATATAAAATGATTTTCTTTGCGAAATACTCCCCTATACCAGGAAGATTTCTCAAATCAGATTCATTACAATTGTTAATGTCAACATTTTCAATTTTTCTTTCAAAACTGGCTTCTTCTTTTTGATTTTTGTACTCCTTTGTCGAATATATTACGGAGTCCTTGATCAGATTAAACAGCTCATCAGGGATAACAAAAATTCTCTTTAGTTCACCCTCATTAGAAATGCCTCGCTCAGTAAACTTTATTACAATATTCGATTGTTTTTCAGAAAGGCCAAGTTTCATCCATTCACTTAAGCTATAATCCTTAGGATTAAACTTTACACGTGGAGCTGAATATCTTGACTTAAAAAATGACTTGCTTCTTTTTTTTGAATTACTTTTTTTAGTCGATAGGTCTATATGTACCTTTTGTAATTCTTCAAAAGAAATAATTGGTTCATCAACACTAAACATGGCATTCAAAATGCGTGGTGTAATTGCAATAAAAAGACAGATAAAAATCAGTCCCAATAATCCACGTCTATTTCTTTTAGAAAGCATCATGATTTTTTTACGCCTTCTTAATCGCAGTTAAGAATTTTGATAGTTCTTGTTTAACCTTTGGCGCAAGAATAATTAATCCGATTACATTTGGAAATACCATTGCAAATATCATGGCATCTGAAAAGTCAATTACCGCGCCCAAACTTATAGAAGCTCCAATCACCACAAACAACAAGAACAATACTTTATATATCATGTCGGCCATTTTTCCACGTCCAAACAAAAATTTCCATGCTTGTAATCCATAGTATGACCATGATAACATTGTCGATATAGCAAACAACACAACTGCTATTGTTAATACCCAAGAGAACCCTGGAATTGCAGATTCGAAAGCCGTTGTAGTTAATTGAACTCCTTGCACACCTTGTGCACCGTACTCCAAAAACCCACCATCAATGTTGGTAATAATGATCACCAATGCTGTCATAGTACAAATGATAACCGTATCGATAAACGGCTCTAGCAGAGCTACAATCCCTTCACTGGCAGCATATTTTGTCTTCACTGCAGAGTGAGCAATTGCCGCTGAACCGACACCGGCTTCGTTTGAAAAGGCCGCACGTTGAAATCCAACAATTAACACACCTAAAACTCCACCTAATGCTGCACTCGAATTAAATGCACCATCGAAAATCAAACCGAATGCTGTTGGAATTAATGAAAAGTTCATTCCAATAATTATTAACGCAGCACCAACATAAATAACAGCCATAAAAGGTACCACTTTCTCTGTTACAGAACCAATTCTCTTAATACCTCCAATAATTACCACGCCAACTAGTATAGCCATTATCACTCCAAAGATTAAACCTGCTGCTCCTCCTTGAATACCAAAACGTTCAGTAATTTGCGCTGCAGCTTGATTAGCTTGGAACATATTTCCACCTCCAAAAGAACCTCCAACGCACATTATTGCAAAAAAGATTGCCAGGACTTTACCTAATTTAGCTAATCCTTTTTCTTTTAAACCTTTTGACAAGTAATACATTGGACCTCCATGTACAGTTCCATCTTCAGTTACTTCTCTATACTTCACTCCTAGTGTACATTCCACAAATTTTGACGCCATACCAAGTAGGCCAGCTAATATCATCCAAAAGGTTGCGCCTGGACCTCCTACAGCAATTGCAACGGCAACACCCGCTATATTACCTAATCCAACAGTAGCAGACAATGCAGCCGTCAATGCTTGAAAATGGGTAACTTCGCCTTCCGCGTCATCTACTTTAATGGTTTCAAAGACATCTCCGCCAGGAATAGAATCGCCCTCTGCTGGATCTACTGAACGTTTTTCAATTTCATCATAGTCTCCTTTTACAACTCGAATAGCTTTTCCAATCAAACTGAAATTTGCAAACTTGAAGTAAAGAGTAAAAAACAAGGCCCCTCCAATTAATATTAAGAGAACCATTGGCACACTATGCCCACCAATATTAATAGGATAAAAAATGACTGATCCAACTGCATCTGCAATTGGGCGAAAAAACGAGTCGATTTTTTGATCAATAGTTTGCTCTTGCGCAAAATTAATAAACGGTAAAATAGTAGCGATTAGTCCTAAAAGTAATTTCATAAAAGTTATTGATTGTTAGTTTTCATGTTTCACACAAATATAACAATTTAATCAATGAATTATAGGTGAGATTGATAAGCGGTAATATGACTTAACGAAAGATCAAATCCAGTGATTCCTCAATCGTTCTTGGAGTGTAGCTTAACTCACTTTTTGCCTTGGCTAAATTAAATCCTGTTCTAGGTGGACGTTTTGCTGGTTGATCTAGTTCTTTACTCGAAATACGCTTCACATTATTCATTGAATAATTGAAGTGTGCAGCGACTTTTTCAACTATTTCATAAACTGAGAATGTCGATGGTCCAGAAATATGAAACACTCCAGTTCTACCTTTTAAAACTATACTAATACAAGCATCAGCCAAGTCATCCACAAATGTTGGCGCCCTGAACTGGTCGTCAATAATTTTCATTTCCTCCCCTTTTTCCAACGTTTCCTTTGCCCAAACGATTAAATTTGATCTAGAAAGATTGATGCCTTTTCCGTAAACGATTATAGTTCTTACAATAGACCAATCGGCATTTTTTCCATTAATTAAATATTTCTCAGTGTCAACCTTTGAATGACCATAAACACTAATTGGTCTTACACTATCCTCTTCAGAATAATTTCCCTTTTCACCGTCAAAAACAAAATCTGTGGAGAGAAATTGAAAATGAATGTTCATTCTATCGCACACACTCGCCAAGAAAATTGAAGCATCATTATTTACTTTGTTGCACTCTGCTGGATTTAATTCACAATAATCCACATTTGTTATTGCCGCAGTATGAATTATATGCGTTGGTAGGATTGAACTAATTACATGTTGCACCTCATTTTCATCTGTGATATCCATTGAGGAATAATGGGTATTCGGACAATTTGAGTTTCTATTTTCCCCAGAGGAAGTTGCAAAGAAATCGATTTTCTGAGCAATGCAAAACTCAACAATTTTCTGCCCCAAAAGACCATTTGCTCCAGTAATTAATATCTTCATCTTAGTTTATACCGTAAAATTCATTGAGATGTTCAATTTGGCTACTTTTACCCAATACAAATAGTTTAGAACCAGGAACCACCTTAATGTTTATATCCGGATTTATTTGATAATCTCCACCTTGTGTTTTATAACCAATTATCGTGACACCCGTTGTTTTTTTAGAATCCAATTCTTGAATAGTTTTGCCTTGTAACTCTGGTGGCAGTTGCTCATAAGTAATCGATTCCACATTGGCTCCTTGATTTCCTTGTACACGTATAATATCTAAGAACTCCATAACATCGGGGTTCACTATCAAGGACGCCATATGAGATCCTCCTATTGAATCAGGCATGATAATATTATTGGCACCCGCCAATTTAAGTTTGCTAACAGCTGAATAATAGGAAGCTCTAGAGATTATTAAAATATTACTATTAAACTCTCTTCCAGCGAGAACAGCATATAAATTATCGGCATCTTTAGGTAAACATGTAATAAGACCTCTTGCTGTCGCAATTCCTGCCTTTTTCAAGTCTTCATCATGAGTTGCATCACCATTAACAAATGTATAATCATGCTTCATAGAATACTCTTCAATTAATTCTTGATCACTTTCAATAATAACAAACATGCATTCTTGAGATTGTAAATCTTCTGCAACTTGTTTCCCTACACGCCCAAAACCACAAATAATCACATGATCTTCCATCTTATTTACCTTTTTTATTGTTTTATACTCCTTAAAATATTTTTTATACTCGCCCCCAACCAAATACTTGGTTATAGAAGATAGCACGTACGCAAACGTTCCAAAACTAGAAATAATTAAAAAAGAAGTGAATAATTTACCATATAATGAGAGTTCACCTACTTCACTAAACCCAACAGTGGAAATCGTGATAATTGTCATATAAAACGCGTCGATTAAAGTCCAACCTTCAATCAACACATACCCTACTGTTCCACCAGTTGTTATCAGAACTAGTAAGAATACAAAGTAGTATATTCTATAAAAAAAACGATAATTAAACAGCATACTTTATAGTTCCCAAATAGTGTGTCTTTTTTTTCGTTCCAACTTGAAGTAATGTTTATGCTCAAGTATCCATGCCATAATCAAATAAACCAATAGTGGCGAGCCAAGCGCAATGAAAGAAGAATAGATAAATCCAAGCCGAACCTTTGATCCGCTGATACCTAATTTTCGAGCCCACCAGGCACAAACACCAAAGGAGCGCATTTCAAAAAAGAACACTATTTTTTGAATCATATTTATTCTTCTAATAATTTATTTCCCACAGCACAAGTTAGGCATTTTTTGCGACTACAATAATACTGATATAAACTTAGAAGACTTTGAGAATCGAATGCATTTTTTGCACTGATGCTACATTTATTCCATTTGTCGATGTATTTGTTCTTTTCTGGTGGCAATTCTTGTAAAAGCTCAATGGCTTTGTTTTGAAAAAGCTCGTCTTCTTCCTTATTACCAATGTACCACATCAATGGAACAACAGCATTAATAATCAATGAATCCGAAAATGCTCGACTTATTTTCTTCGAATGAAAATGATCATGCGACCAAAAATCATTAATCATCTTATAAAATTCATGTTTTATTTCTATGGCACTCAAATAAATGAAGGACGTATCAAAATCATAACTAGAAACGAATTGAGCAAATTGTTTTAGACGCACATCCGGGAAGTTAAATGGCCGAGTTCCCTTGAAGTGCCATATGCTATCTGCAATCTTATTGTGTTTGTTATTAGTTTGCAACAATCCACTTTCAGCAATTAAAAGTTGAAATTGTTGATGTGGTGAAGAAAGCTTTTTAAGTTGATGGTAGTTTATTTTTTGAGCAAGCTCAATAAACCCTTGTTTGTTTATCGAAGTACCAAATGCTGATGCAATTAAATGATAAAACAGAGAAGAATCAGTTAAAGACAAATCTACTAATAATTTAGTTTTCGCATTCATCCTATCCAGGTATGCATTCGCCTTCATGGATTCTAAATAAATAGGATCTACATTAGATAGAAAGTTGCCACAAGAAAACTCATTTTTGGCAAGAACTCCAAGTCTATACTTTAGAAAATGGTCTTTATCTATATGGCTTTTTAATTCTATTGTTGGCAGGAGCACTCCATTCTGAAAAATAGGTTTATCATATTCATAAACAACATGAAGAATTACATTGTTATAGGCAGAATCATTCTGATGTTGATGTCTATACCAATCGGAACTTTTAACATGAATCTCAATACTCCCATAAAAAACAAGGTCATCAATTTCAACAATTCCACAGGAAAAATCTGGACCTTTTTGATTTTCATTGTATTCACCAACATGTTTTACTTCTATTTTTTGCGCATTAATTGGCTTAATCTTGTGAAAAGGCAATCGTTTACTTTTCCAAACATTGTGTAGATAGTCTTCAGTCATTAAGTAGTCTTTTACTGAAGATACAAAAAAAGGCGCTCTAAAAATAGAGCGCCTTCAAAATTTTAATAATCAAAATATCAAGGATATTTAACGAATTTCAAATGCTCAGGATCAGCTTCTGGAGCTGATGCTGGATCGAAATCCATTGTAATAACTTTACCTTCAGTACGTCTATTAAATTGGTGTAACATATCAAATGTAGGCTTGTTTTTTGATCTAAATGAATTAATATAAGCCTCAGTTAAAACAACTGTTTCAACACCTTCCATTTCGATAGGCTCATCCACCAAGTACATTCCATCTTTTAAGTAAACTGTTCTTGGTTCAACCTCACCCTTTCCAACCGGAACGATTCTTCTTGGGTCAACACCTTTTTCTTCAACTAAGTATTTATAGCAAGCTTTTGCACGATTTTCAGAAAGTTTCTGATTGGCTGCGTTACTACCACGTGAATCCGTATGAGAACTTAATTCAAGAACCATTCCTGGATATTCTTCTAACAAATCAAACACGAATAACAATGAATCCGGAGAGTTAATTGTTGAATCAACCAATAAGTCCCATTTGTTTAAAGGGTAACGTACCTCTGGTAAACGAATTGGTTTCTTAGGTAATAAAGCCATATCAATAATGAAGTTTTGGTTGTAATTTAACCCTTCAGTTGTGAATGATGACCCATTTTTATCTTCGTGATATCCTTCCTTAGAGATATTTATTTTGTATCCAGACTCTTCATTGATATATCTGTCACCTGTTGGTTTTTTATCCCAGAATACAGCTCCAGATTTATCCGTATAACCTTCCCATGTTCCATTGTTATTATCCGTAACAACAACTTTTACTTCAGGAATTTTTTTGTCTTTGTTTCCTAATTCACTAACAATTACCTTTAAATCGAAAATATTTGGAGGTAACTCATAAGAATAAATGTCTGGAACATACTCACCATTTCCACTTTTTCTTTCTGACGTAAAGTATCCCTTTCTGTCCGTTAACTCAACAAGTGCATAATCATTGTTTATACCGTTAATTGGCGCTCCAAGATTTTTAGGGTTTTCCCATTTATTTTCCTCTCCAATTCTAGCTGCTCGCACGATATCTAAACCTCCTAGACCCGGCATACCATCAGTAGCATAAATTAAATCTCCATTCAAAGCAAACGTTGGAAATAATTCGTTTCCTTTCGTATTAATTTCTGGCCCCATATTTACTGGTGCAGTCCAAGTTTCTCCTTTTTTATCGTAAGTTGTATACCACAAATCACGACCACCGAAACCACCTGGCATATCCGAAGCAAAAATCAGATATTTACCGTCTTCAGTACAAGGGTGTCCAACTGAAATAGAATCATGGTTCTTCAAAGGCAATTTAACCGGCTCTTTCCATTCATCTCTTCCTTTTGCTTCTGACATCCAAATGTCACAACCTAAGTTTTGTTTTTTAAGGTTAGGACAACGTGTGAAAAACATTGTTTTGTATCGACTATCAAAACAAACAGTTCCTTCATTATCTTCAGTGTTAATTCCTTCTCCTTTTACTAGGAATGGTTCAGTCCAGTTTCCCTTTTTATCTAAAGCTGAAACCCACAAGTCCATATAGGCTTCTCCAGTTCTTGGATCTTTATCAACTCCAATTCCACCAACTCTACTTGAACCATAATACAATTGAGACGTTTTTCTATCACCAAACATCGGTGCCATATCAAACTCCTTTTTATTCAATGTAGCCTGATTTTCAATTACGTGTCTTGTTTTTTCAGCAATAAAGTCTTTGTTTCTTTTACACGATTCAATTCCTGCCAATGCACGTTGCTCACCTGGAACCAATTTCAAATACTCTTCAAAATTGTTTTGCGATTTACTGTACTCTGCCATCATCAAAAGCATCTCTCCATTGTACAAATAAACTTCAGGAACTACTTTTTGATACTCCAATAAAATACAACGATCATACCACTCATTTGCATCTCTATAACGTTCAGTTAAACGATATGATTCAGCTGTTTTGAATGCCATGTCAGCTTTCTTTTTAAGCGCTCCACCACCTTTACTAGTTAACTTTGTGTATGCCAAAGCACACAATTCAGCAGACTCAAAAAAGTTTTCGCTTGCATAGGATAAATCAGCTTTGACAACATACTTGCTTTGAGCAAGTAAAGTAGTAGTAAAGCTCATCAAAAAAAACGTTAAGGCTATTTTAATCTTCATAAAATGTCTTTTTCAAATTGGTTGGCACTAATTCACACTAAGAATTAGATTTAGTTTTCAAGAATGTAAAAGTAACAAAAATTCTAATTGAATAAAACTCTGTTCAACTTATTTCCCATCCAAGGCTTATTTTAAAACGCTCAAACTACTCGGCCCCCGTGAATTTGTCCCATTTTTCAAGGACTGCAGCAAAACCTTCTGGCAATTCTGAGGTCAATTGTATCTGTTCTTTTTTTTCAGGATGTTGAAATCCTAACGTTTTTGCATGTAAAGCCTGCCCAGGTAACAATGCGAAACAATTTTCAATGAATTTTTTATATTTTGAATTGGTAGTACCTTTTAAAATTGAATCTCCCCCATATTCAAGGTCATGAAACAACGGATGTCCAATATATTTCATGTGCACACGAATTTGATGAGTTCGACCCGTTTCAAGTTTGCATTCAACTAACGTAACGTATCCATACCGCTTGAGCACCTTGTAATGCGTCACAGCATGTTTACCCATGTCGCCATCTGGAAAAACACTCATCACTTTTCTATTTTTTAAAGACCTTCCTAAATGTCCAGTAACGGTTCCATCTTCCTCAACATCTCCCCAAACTAGGGCCCAATAACGACGCTCAGTGGTCCGATCATAAAATTGTTTTGCTAAGTGTGTTAGTGCGTGTTCGGTTTTGGCAATAACTAACAAACCAGTTGTATGTTTATCTAATCGATGAACCAAACCAGGTCGTCCAAAATAATCTTGATTTCGTTGAGGTAAATTTTCAAAATGATAAACCAAGGCATTGACCATAGTTCCAGTGTAATTTCCGTAACCTGGATGCACAACCATATTTGCTGGTTTATTAACAACTATTAAATCTTCATCTTCGTATGCTATATCAAGTGGTATGTCCTCAGGAATCAACTCAATTTCCCTAACCGGATAAGGCAGAACTATTGAAACCTCATCACGTGCTTTAATTTTATAATTCTGCTTAACTTTTTCATTATTGACTAGAATGTTTCCATTCTTAGCTGCAATTTGAATTTTGTTTCGAGATGTATTTGGAACACGGTCCATTAAAAACTTATCGATTCTCAAGGTCTCCTGTCCTGGATCCGCTATAAATCGATAATGTTCATAGAGTTCTTCAGAGGTTGAGTCATCTTCAATCTCTTCAATATCTTCAGCCATTATTGCTTAATTATTTTAACTGTTTTTTCCGAACCATTGATTTTGAAAAAGTACATTCCACTTGGGAAATCACTTAAGTCAACTATAGGTTGATCTGATTCAATAATTTTCATTCCCTGGATTGATAGTACCTCAACGCTTGTGAAAAGATCATCTTCAACTTCAATCCTTACTTGTCCCGTCGTTGGATTTGGGAATACTTTAATATTTAACTCTTTTCTAGGCGTTTCTTTAATCCCCAAAGTAGCATCCAGACCTGTTGAAAATATAGGGTGAATCATTACTGAACCTGCAAAAGTTGATTGTTGCCAGGTCGCGCCATTATCTACGCTAAAATGTGTTTTGTCATTATTGACGATATTCATGTCCAATCCGACATTTAGTCGTTCAGCATCAAATTGACGCCATCCAATATGAAACGTACCCGTAACTGGTACTTTCATAGTGTCCTGGAAATAATATGTTGTAAACAAATTTCGCTGATATTGGTATTGTGGAGAACGCGGAAAGAACAATTGATCTTCATAAATAACTGTTCCCGGTTTACCTGCATTGTCTGACCAAACGGTTAATAAAAATAATTTATCAGAAACATCATCAACGGAAGGAACAAAATGTATTCTTGCTCCAATTAATGAATCAGCCTCATAAGGAGTGTATTTAATTGACAATCTAGCTTGAGTGCCTGTTGGCCCATAAGCTAGTTCAGCTGATCCATCATCATAACTGTAATAATTTTCAAAATACTGAGTTGAAATTGTGGAGTCGTTTTGTGTAAAGTTTGAATTCTGGTGTGTTGCGGTAGAAATGAAATCAAACTCTTCTCTTGTACCAAGTTTCGTTTCATCAAAGCGATCTCCTCCAGTAAAATCATGAAAAGAAGTGTACGTTGTCCATGGAAAATAATTTAAATCACCATTGTTCAGTAGGTTCTCATCTAACAAAAAACTTCCTTCTAAACCTCCAGAATAATAAATTGAAGTATTTCCATTCTCCTCGTTTTCTGGCACATTATCACTATTTCTAACTACAACTTTTACATTACTAGACATTTTACCAATTGGATTGTTCTTATAATGATCCCAAGGGACAGCCGTGAAAGTTTCCAATAAAGTGTATAGAGGGTACACAAATGCAAAATCGCGGATAACAGTATCTTGCTGACCGGAGAACTTTCTAAGGTTGACATAATCTAAATGAAAGTGATCTAAACTTCCAGATAACCCACCATAATTCTTAAATCTAAATTGAAATCCTTTTTTAAAATAGTCTGAATTTTTAATTGCAATATGACCTTGTTTAAAACCGTCGAACACTTCTCCTTGTGCGCTCCAAATTCGATTCCATTGATCTAAATCTTTTGCATAAAACTCCAAAACTAAAGAGTCAGAAGGTTCAGGTAAATCACCCAATCCTTTTGGTTGATATAGGAAGCTGAAATAAACTGAATCTGCCGCAGAAGTCGTCGACATGTCAATTGGTTTTGAGGTCAAATGATCGGCATAACCGACAGTTGAAGTTCCGAATGCATAAGGATATCCATTTTCATCAAGTCCATCGAAGGTAGCAACACCAAGCGACCAAGGATTTAACGCCATTGAATAATTATGATGCGCTTCATGGTCCAACCAGAATAAATTTGGGTCAACCACATTTGTAAAAAATTGCGTTGCAGAATCCTGATATATTTCAGCATCCAATATCCACAAGGTATCTGATGGATTTGGATAATCTACTGTATCAATTATGTTAAATGGAGGATAGACATTGGTTGGAACATGCGTTACCGGATAAGAACTTAAGTCTCCAATCTTGATTTGAATTGGCGCGAAATTTACATCTGTAATAACACCTGAGGCAACATTTACTGTTCTTTTGAATGTTTGCTGTAGTGTGTACAACTCGTCATTTGCTAGTTTCACATCGGACATGTCTAGTAACTCATATACCTTATCAAAAGTAACTCCAGCGTCCACGTAATCTGCTGTATATGTTTGAAATTTACTAGAACTGAACTCATCAAAAACTGGAAGACTAATGGTATCAGAAGTATAAATAAAAGTACTGTCAAACGTATTAGGATTAGCCTTTAATTGAGGGATTCTATCTTTTAAAATATGAGGATTAACCATAATCGGCCCCACTTCTTCACCTTGCGAAAAAGTGAAAAATCCTATGGCCAAAAAACTTATTACTATTAATACATTCTTCATACTTATAATCTTAATCAGGTGAACCCGCAAAATTCTTATCAGCAAATACAGAAATAGATGCTCCCGACATTACCACGCCTTCTTCCTCGAATTCAGGAGATTGTGACGTTACTCTAGCCATTGAACTATCAGCTGCTGTGATACAAGATGGACAAGCAACAATAAATTCCATATTCAACATGCTTCTAACTCTCATTCGAGCTTCTGAAATGGTTAATCCATATAAATTTGGTAAAGGCTGAATCGTTCCTACTTCATTTCTACCTATTATTAATACCACTTTTGAACCAATTGGGATTTTTGTTCCTGCGGGAATTGGTTTTCCCTTATATCTCTGTTCGATAACTGCACCATGCGCTTCCTTTGAAGGTTGATATTCTAATTGATATCTAAATTCTCTATTTCTCAGGATTCCTTCCGCAAAACGCTGCGATTTATCGACTAAACCAGGCATTTCTACCAATAAAGTTCTTTTCGAAACACGTAATTTAATGGTTCTGCCCTCCTTTACATAAATATTTGATTTAGAAGTGGGTAAAGGATCTTGTTCCAATATTGTACCTGCGACTTTCGTCGGGTCGTAAATGGAATCTAATACTTCGTATAGCAGTTCCGAATCGGCCATTAAATTCGATAAATTGTTTTGATTTTTACCTATTAAGTTCGGCACTTCCAATTTCTGTCCCCAGTTTGTAGAATAGCTCAAACATCCTTTAAGGATAAAGCCACCTATAATATACAAGACTACGATTAACCCGAAATTGATTAAAAATCGTTTGCTCCAAATAAAATTCCCAAGTTTTTTCAGTAGTACCATAACAAAAATTACATCAGCAAATATACGCTTTTAGAAGTTTGGAGAAAGTTGGTGTGACTTATAAAAATCTTCAATCGCATCATATGCTTCTTTTGCGGTATCAACAATTTTTAAATAATCCATATCAGCCGCTGAAATATTATTTTCCTGTTCTAACATGGCAGATTTCACCCACTCCACTAGACCAGTCCAATAGGCTGAACCAATTAACACAACCGGTCGTCTATTAATTTTATGTGTTTGCATCAATGTTAACGCCTCAAATAATTCATCTAAAGTTCCAAATCCACCAGGAAGCACAACAAATCCTTGTGCGTACTTTACAAACATCACCTTTCGAACGAAAAAATAATCGAACGATAAGTTGTGTTCTTGGTCGATGAAAGGATTATGGTTTTGCTCAAATGGAAGATCGATGTTTAATCCAACAGACTTACCTCCTCCTTCTTGTGCACCTTTATTTCCTGCTTCCATAATTCCAGGACCGCCACCAGTGATTACTCCGTATCCTCCTTCTGCTAATAAACGAGAAACTTCGACCCCTAGTTGGTAATATTTATTTTCTGGTTTCGTTCTCGCAGATCCAAAAACAGAAACACACGGACCGATTTTCGCCATTCTTTCATACCCTTCAACGAATTCAGCTAATATTTTAAAAATAGCCCAACTATCATTGATCTTAATATCGTTCCAGTCTTTTATTATTTTATTCATGTGTGATTTTCAGTATTCGTAGTGGTAGGTCATTTCTTTTCAGGATTAGTCTTCCACTAAATTTATATATTCTTGACTAACAAAAATAGTATTATATACCCTATAACGCAGTTTTAACGTTAAAATTATGATTGAATAAGAGAAGATTAAATCAAATGCATTAACTTGGTCTTCATGATCCGTTTAACCCTCATCATTCTTGCACTATTCATTGCTTTTCTAGGGAAAACTCAAGGTTCATTTTTTTCTACACCAGATTCTTTAAACAAAGGTCGATTAATTGGAGTCTCTGTCGGAGTTGGTTCAGTTTGGGCTGGAAGTATGGTTGGTCTTTCTCAAGTTTGGTATGCGGATTCTGAAAAAACGAATTGGCATGCGTTCGATGATTCCAAAGATTGGCTTCAAATGGATAAGGTTGGTCATTATTACACCGCCTATAAATTAAACCAATTGACAACAGATATGTTTCGTTGGACTGGATATAATCGACGGAAATCCCTTTGGATTGGAACTGGAGTCAGTTTAGGATATCAAACTACCCTTGAGATGTTGGACGCATATAATGCAGATTGGGGTTTTTCTTGGAGCGATATGTTGGCAAATGGATTAGGAACGGCTTCATACATGACACAACAATTGATTTGGGACGAGGAGCGATTCATTCCTAAATTTTCTTATTTCCCAACTAAATATGCCGCTATTCGCCCAGAAATACTCGGAAGTAGTTTTACAGAATCGTTTTTGAAAGATTATAACGGTCAAACATATTGGTTGAGTTTCAGTCCTGGCACGTTTATGAAGGATAGTAAATTTCCGAAATGGGCATGTATTTCTATTGGTTATGGGGTTAACAAAAAACTGGTTGGTTCTGAAGAATATTATCTAGACCCAGCAACTGGAAATGAGTATTTTTCGTCCCGCGAAGTTTTACTTTCTCTCGATATCGACTTTAGTAAAATTCCAGTTAAAAAGCCTTGGTTAAAGGCATTGCTGAAACAATTTAATTATTTAAAAGTACCATTTCCAGCAGTGGGAATTAGAAACGGGAAAGTTTTTGGAAGTGTATTGGGGTATTAAGATTAGGATACCAAGACTTCAAGACACAACATATTAAGACTTACTCGATTGTGACGAATTTAATTCTGTGAAACAAAATCTTTGAACTCCTTGGATTATTTATTCTGACCTTGTCGAAGCTTGAACTATTTCAATAAAGCTTCATATTCAAATGATACAACATTCCCTTCTGTTGCACTAGGGTCCATTCCAAAATCTCGTCTATCTATTTCACCCTTTCCAATGATTACATTTTTGCCGTCTTTTTCTATTCGGTTTAAGCTCACAATTATGTTTTTTGAAATCCCCAACATGGTGAAGTCACCGCTGATTTCATAATTGTCGTTTCCTTTGTCAACAATTGAACTTGCTTTGTACGTCATAATTGGAAATTTATCCGCCTTGAAATATTCCTCCCCCATTAATGATTCATCTCGAAATGCATTAAAGGTTGTAAAGTTCTCCATTGCCAATTCAATTGCAAAAGTCGATTTTGTAATATCTTCAGCCAATACAACTTTACCGCTCACGTTCTTAAACGCTCCTTTTGTCTCTCCTTTCTTACCTAAATGAAACAGCACTGTCGATGCAGATGGATCCAAGTTATAGGTTCCGCTAATTTCTTTTAAATCTAAGATGGTCGGTTGAACAACTGTTTCCTTGTCTTCACTAGAAACAGCCGATTCAATTTCTAATTCAAAATTTTCCAAGGCTTCGTTTTTCATAAAGGAAGGAAGTGTTAATCCTGCAATCAATAAAAAAGCGAATAGCGTTTGACCAATGTATTCTTTGCCCTGAATAACATTCACAGCAGCTGTTCCAACTAAAATTCCGATAAAGGCATCCATCCCCCCCATTTGTCCATAAACAGTTAGTAAAAACAAGAATAAACTTGAAAATCCAAGGAACATGATGTAACCTAAAATCAACATAAAACGATTAGTTGCGTTCCACAATTGTCCAATGAAGTATGCTCCAAAAATTCCAACAAGCAATCCTTCGAGTACATCAGCATTAATTAAATTGACTTCTGTTTCTCCCGTTAAGGTTAACAATCCTGCAAAAAGTGAAAGCGATAAAAAGGAAACACCATAACTAATGGCTTCTTCTTTTCTGTAAAACGAAGTAGCGATGAATGCTGAAGCAACGACTAAAAAACCGAATGATCCTGATCCAAATCCACCAAAAAACACAGCGAGCGCCATTAAGAAAATCATGACTGACTTAATGATTTCAGCAACTTCTAAACCGTGAAATAATTTCGTAATAAAGAAACGTTTCATCATTCCGAATTCATAGGTCAAAATACTTAGCACAACTCCAGCAATAAGAAACTTATTTACAGTAGAATATTCATCTCCCAATACCGTAATTGATTCTGATTGAAATAGTAAAAAGTAGGCTCCAAATGAAATTATTGGAACAAGAATTCGAACGCCATTTTTTTGTAAGACTTTTAATTGAGCAAGCATATAATTTATTCCTATTATAGCTACAAGCGCATACAATTGATTGTAATCCGTTGGAGAAATAAATCGTTTCATCACCAACACAACAACCGATGTAAGTAATAAATTAATGAAAGAAACAAATCGTACATCGTTCTTCCATTGCAAAACAAATGCTCCTAATCCAATAAAAGCCAAAGTGATTATTTCTATATATTCCATGATATCAAATTACAAATAAAAAGCAAATATAGCATTTATTTACCATGGTAAATATGTCTAACCTGTTAATTTTAATTAAATCGCTGATTTTATTTAAAGGTTCGAATTCTTCAAGCTAAGCTCACCTAACTTGTGAAAATACTCGCCACTTAAATTATCTTCTAAAGTCATTAAGTGCTCTATTCTGTGACAATCAGTTGCTACAAAATCTATTTGTCCACTATCGACTAATTTTCGAGCTTGCTTAAGAACCTCTGGACCATAATGTCCGGTTAGTGAATTGTAATTCAACTGAATATTAACTCCTTTTTCACGCCATTCAGTGGCCTTATCAATTGAACCATGCAGAAATACATAACGCTCAAAATGAGCCAAAACAGGTTTGTAATTTTGGGTAATCATTTCAAAAATCAAAGCGTCAATTTGACTCGGTTCTGAATGAAATGAAAATTCGAACAACAGATAATTATCTCCAAACGTCAATAATTTTTCTTTATTCTTCAATTTCTCCATCAAAGTTTCGTCGTAATAATATTCTGCCGCTGCTTCAAATTCGATATTTAAATTTATACGCTTCAATTCAGCCTGCACCTTTTCCATTCCGCCCAAAATAATTTCAGGCGTATTTCGGTAGTAATCACTCATGATGTGCGGAGTAGTGATTACCTTTTTGAAACCCAAGTTTTCAAATTTGGTCAACATTCCAATGGTTTCATCCATGGATTTTGAACCGTCATCAATTCCAGGTATTAAATGGCTGTGCATATCGACTTTGAAAACCGACAATTCAAACGGATCACGCTTAACTTCCTTTTTTGAAAAAATTGAACCAAACAATCCCATTTTATCTGTTTAGATACATTGTATCGTAATAATCTCTGTAAGATCCTGACGTAATTTCATTCGTCCAATCGGTATTATTCAAATACCAATCTACTGTTATTTCTAATCCTTCTTCAAATTTCAAAGATGGTTTCCAATTCAATTCAGATTCAATCTTAGAGGCGTCAATCGCATAGCGCATATCGTGTCCAGCTCTATCCGTAACAAACGTGATTAACTTTTCACTTTCTCCATCTGCTCGATTGAGTTTTTTATCGAGCAAACGACATAAATATTTTACTAAATCAATATTGGTCCATTCATTCAGACCGCCAACGTTATAAGATTCTCCAATTCTTCCTTTCGAAAAAATAGTTTCTATCGCATTTGCGTGATCGTTTACCCATAACCAATCGCGAATATTTTCTCCTTTTCCATAAATCGGCAAAGGCTTATTATTGACGATATTATTAATCATCAAGGGAATTAGTTTTTCTGGAAATTGGTGACTTCCATAATTATTAGAACAGTTCGAAATTTTAATCGGCAATCCATACGTATGATGAAACGCTCGAACAAAATGATCTGACGACGCCTTTGAAGACGAATAGGGACTTCTTGGGTCGTAGGCTGTGGTTTCCTCAAAGAGGCCATTTTCACCAAGTGAACCGTACACCTCATCCGTCGAAACATGATGAAAAACGTGATTATCTCCTTTCCAAATGTCTTTTGCTACTTGCAATAGATTTACCGTTCCAACAACGTTTGTCATTACAAACTCCATTGGTCCTTCAATTGAACGATCCACATGCGATTCCGCTGCTAAATGAATGACATCTGTAATTTCATATTCTGAAAAAACGTTTTTCATCGCATCAGCATCAACAATATCTGCTTTTACAAATAAATAATTTGGTTTGTTATCAATATCAGAAAGATTCTTCAGATTACCAGCGTAGGTCAATTTATCTAAACATACGATTCGATAAGTTGGATATTTGTTGACCATTAATCGCACTAAGTGCGAACCAATGAATCCAGCTCCTCCTGTAATCAATATATTTTTCTCCCACATAAATTTAAGACTTTAAGACTTTAAGATGAAAGACATTAAGACTTGTTATTAAGAACCGTCTTAATCACTCTTACAATCCAAAGCTTTTATTGTTACAACGACCAGTATTCTAATCGATTGATTTTTCCTTTAAAAATTCCTTTTACATCAACAAAAACACCTTTATCATCGTTCATCATTTTTTCAAAATCTGACTCAGATAATTTTTGATATTCTTTGTGGTTTACAGCAACAATTACTGCATCATAATTATTCGTTGGAGTAGAAACTAAACCGACACCATATTCGTGCTCCATTTCCGTTGAAGACGCATGTGGATCAACCAAATCCACTTTTACCTGAAATGATTTTAATTCGTTTATAATATCAATCACTTTTGAATTACGAATATCGCTTACATCCTCTTTAAAAGTTGCACCCATTACCAATACTTTCGCATCTTGAATGTGTTTCCCCTTTGCTAATATTTTCTTAACTGTTTGTTTGCCAATATAGAAGCCCATTGAATCGTTTACGTATCGACCACTAGTAATTACCTTAGAGTGATAACCTGCTTGTTGTGCTTTGTGTGTTAAATAATATGGATCAACACCTATACAATGTCCCCCAACTAAACCTGGAGAGAATTTTAAGAAATTCCATTTTGTCCCAGCAGCTTCAAGTACATCAAATGTGTTGATGTTTAATTTATTGAAGATAATAGATAGTTCATTGATCAATGCAATGTTAACATCTCTTTGCGTGTTTTCAATGATTTTTGCAGCCTCAGCTACTTTCAATGAAGTTGCGCGGTGAACTCCAGCATGAACAACTAATTCGTAAGTTTTTGCAATTTCCTCCAAGGATTCATCGCAACATCCAGAAACTACTTTAATCACATTTTGAAGAGTGTGCTCCTTATCTCCCGGATTAATTCGTTCTGGCGAATATCCTATTTTAAAATCTTCTCGAAACTTTAATCCAGAAACTTCCTCTAAAACAGGAACACAATCTTCCTCCGTACAACCTGGGTAGACAGTTGATTCAAAAACAACATAATCACCTTTCTTTAATACTTTTCCTACTGTTCCCGTTGCACTTAGCAATGGTTTAAGATTGGGTAAATTAGAATCATCAATAGGTGTTGGCACCGCAACCACGAAGAAAGTAACATCTTTTAAGTCATCAATGTTTGCTGTAAACGTAATGTCACATCCTTCAAATTCCGATGCGTCTAATTCGTTACTCGGGTCAATATTATTCTTCATCATATCAACGCGCTCTGCATTAATATCGAATCCAACTACTTTAATTTTTCTAGCAAATTCAAGTGCGATTGGCAAACCTACATAACCCAGTCCTATTAAAGCGAGGGTTGTTTCCTTCTTTACTAGTTTGTTATAAATCGAGTTGTTCATTTCTTACTTTATAAATCCTTTCTATTATTTCAACAACCTTAAGACCTTCCAAAGCGTTTGTGGTTGCCGTTGTTCTTCCTTTTAATGTATCAATTACGTTTGTGATTACATAATTGTGGTTAGCTGCTGAACCCTTGTATGCACCGTAATCATTTCCGGGGTTAGTTGGCTTTAGTTCTGGCATTTCATAATCTTGAATGTTGCAAACTTCTACTTCATTCATGTATTGTCCACCAATTTTCACAGAACCTTTGCTTCCAATAATTGTTAATGAACTTTCTAAATTTTGATTAGCTACGGCCGTGGAATAGTTAATTGACCCCATGCCACCATTGATGAAATCAAAATTCACAAATCCTGAATCCTCAAAAGCTGTAGAGCTTTTGTGCGCGAAATCGGCAAATTTCCCATCAATATTTTCAATATCACCAAATAACCAATACATAATATCAATGAAGTGAGAAAATTGCGTAAACAAAGTTCCACCATCCAAATCTTTTGTTCCTTTCCAACCTCCAGCTTTGTAATAACGATCGTCTCTATTCCAGTAACAATTTAGTTGAACCATAAAAATATCGCCCAATTTCTTTTCATCAATAATCGATTTAATCCATTCGGATGGCGGGGAATATCTATTTTGCATCACACAAAAAACATTCTTAGACATCTGCAACGACTTAAAAATCACCTTTTCGCAATTGTCTTTTGAAAGTCCCATTGGTTTTTCACAAACAACGTGCTTCTTTGCTTCTAAGGCTAACAAACTCTGCTCTGCATGTAATCCATTTGGTGTGCAAATATTCACAACGTCGAATTCAATTCCAGAATTAATTAATTCTTCAACTGTTTTAAACATTGGAACTTCGAAGTGAGTTGCTTCACATTCTTCTGCAGAACGGACATCAACCAAGGCTACCAATTCAGCTTCCTCTTCACGTCGAATCATTTCAGCATGACGTTTTCCAATGTGTCCTGCACCAACTACTGCAAATTTTATTTTTTGATCCTTACCAAACATTCTATTATAGTTTAATCACTTTTTGATTTTCCAATTTATATTCTTCCCCACTTTCTTTGCACTTCGCAAACCCTTCTACGTTGAATTCAAGTCTATCACCGTATTCGCTCATCCAACCAATTTGTCGCGCGGGATTACCTACAACCAATGCATAATCTTCAACTGTTCTTGTTACAACAGCTCCAGCTCCAATAAATGCAAATCGTCCGATATCGTGTCCACAAACTATTGTTGCGTTTGCTCCAATACTTGCACCTTTTCGAACGATTGTTTTTGCGTATTCTGCTTTACGATTGACTGCGCTTCTAGGATTAATTACATTCGTAAAAACCATAGAAGGCCCAAGAAACACATCATCTTCACAAATCACCCCTGTATAGATAGAAACGTTATTCTGAATTTTGACATTTGTTCCAAGAATAACATCTGGAGAAATAACAACGTTTTGTCCAATGTTGCAACGGTCGCCAATTATACAATTCGGCATAATATGCGAAAAGTGCCAAATTTTTACTCCTTCACCTATTTGGCAACCTTCGTCAATCACGGCTGTTTCGTGCGCGAAATAATTCATTATCGAATAATATATTTATCAAAATTGTAATGATTAGTATCATTCAATTCTTCTTCGGTTAAGCTTTTAAAGTAAGCATACGTTCTTTTCAAGCCCTCTGCTCTGTCCACTGTCGGTTCCCAATTCAAAATCTCACGGGCTTTTGAAATATCCGGTTGACGTTGTTTTGGGTCATCAACTGGTAAATCTTTGTAAATTACCTTTTGATCAGTACCCGTTAATTTAATAATTTCTTCAGCAAAATCTCCAATTGAAATTTCATCTGGATTTCCAATATTCACTGGATAAGGATAATCAGAATGTAACAAACGGTAAATTCCTTCTACCAAATCATCAACATAGCAGAATGAACGTGTTTGAGAACCGTCTCCGAAAATTGTTAAATCTTCTCCCCTTAATGCTTGACCAATAAATGCCGGTAAAACACGACCATCATTCAGACGCATTTTAGGTCCGTAAGTATTAAAAATACGTATGATACGCGTTTCAACTCCGTGAAAATTATGGTACGCCATAGTCATCGCTTCTTGGAAACGTTTTGCTTCATCATAAACTCCCCTCGGCCCAACTGGATTTACATTGCCCCAATAATCTTCTGTTTGCGGATGAACTGTTGGATCCCCATAAACTTCCGAAGTCGATGCTATTAAAACTCGCGCGTTTTTTGCTTTCGCTAATCCAAGACAATTGTGAATTCCCAAGGAACCAACTTTTAAAGTTTGAATTGGAATTTTTAAATAATCTATTGGACTTGCCGGTGACGCAAAATGTAAGATATAATCTAACTCACCTGGAACATGAATAAACTTTGACACATCGTGGTGATAGAATTCAAAATTTTCCAATTTGAACAAATGTTCAATATTCTTAAGTTGACCCGTAATTAGGTTATCCATTGCTACCACCGAATAACCTTCTTTGATAAAGCGATCACATAAATGCGAACCTAGAAATCCAGCTGCTCCAGTAATAAGTATTCGTTTTCTTTCTGCCATTCTTATGCTTTTACACTATTATCAACCGTCTGACGACCAATTGAACTGTAGTAAAATCCTTTAACATTCATTTCTTGCGCGTCAAATAAATTTCGTCCGTCAAATATAACCTTGTCTTTTAACAATGCCTCAATTTTGTCAAAATCAGGATTTCTGAAAATCCCCCATTCCGTGCAAATCAGTAAAGCATCTGCTCCTTCCAAAGCAGCGTATTCATCTTTTGCAAATTGAATTGTATCTCCAATAACACCTTGAACATTTTCCATTGCTTCAGGATCGAAAGCTGATACAGTTGCTCCTGCTTTCAATAATTCATCAATCATGTATAAAGCTGGCGCTTCTCTAATATCGTCTGTGTCTGGTTTAAACGCCAATCCCCAAATCGCAATTTTCTTTCCAGTTAAATTTCCTCTAAAGAAATTCTTCATCTTCGGCATCATTACTGTCTTTTGATTTTCATTCACCGCCATAACAGCGTTCAAAATTTCAAAATCAAAATTATTTTCTCTTCCACTTTTCACTAATGCCTGAACATCTTTTGGGAAACAAGAGCCGCCATAACCAATTCCAGGAAACAAAAAGCGTTTTCCAATTCGTTCATCAGAACCGATTCCAATCCGCACTTTGTCGACATCAGCACCAACTAGCTCACAAAAGTTAGCCACCTCATTCATGAAGGTGATTTTTGTTGCTAAGAAAGAATTCGCAGCATATTTTGTTAATTCCGCAGACTTTTCGTCCATGAAAATGATTGGGTTTCCTTGACGGACAAAAGGCTTGTACAATTGATCCATAACCTTCATCGCCCGATCAGAACTTGTTCCAATGACAACTCTATCTGGTTTTAAAAAATCATCTACTGCAAAACCTTCACGCAAAAACTCTGGATTTGAAACGACATCAAAATCGCACGTTGCATGTTCTGAAACAGCTGCATGGACTTTTTCAGCTGTCCCAACAGGTACGGTACTTTTATCTACAATAACTTTATAATCTGTTATTAGTTTTCCCAACTCATTTGCGACACCAATTATATACGATAAATCAGCTGAGCCATCTTCCCCTGGAGGAGTTGGAAGCGCTAAAAAGATGATTTCGGCGTCTTTAATTCCTTCGGCTAAATCAGTCGTAAAACTTAAGCGATTCGCTTTAATATTTCGTTCAAAAATGACATCTAAATGAGGTTCATAAATAGGAACTTCTCCATTTCTCATTTTCTCCACTTTCTTAGCATCGATATCAACGCAAATCACTTGATTACCTGTTTCGGCAAAACATGTACCTGTAACTAGTCCAACGTATCCTGTTCCTACTACTGCAATTTTTTTCATTCTTTCTAATTACGCTTTTACACTCACATATTCAGCTATTGCTGAACATATGTGTTTCAATTGTTCTTCTTTCATTTCCGTATGAATTGGTAATGAAAGTACTCTTTCTGTTAACCAATCTGTGACTGGTAAATGTGTTTCTGAACTTCCAAATGAAGCAAACATTTTTTGATTATGCGCCGCAATCGGATAGTATATCATCGAAGGGATATCCTTATCCGCCAAGTATTTATTCAATCCATCGCGATCAATTCCATCCAATATTAAAGTGTACTGATGAAACACGTGTTTTGACTTTTCACTTCTAAAAGGCGTTCGGATTCCATCAATATTTGCAAAATAATTATCGTAATAATCTGCCACTCTTCTTCGCGCAGCGATGTACTCATCCAAGTGCGTTAATTTAATCTTAAGTACTGCGGCTTGAATACTGTCTAATCTTGAATTACAACCAACAACATCGTGGTGGTACTTTTTACTTTGACCATGATTGGCAATCATCTTCATTGAAGCGGCTAATTGATCATCATTTGTAAAAATTGCACCACCATCTCCATAACATCCTAGATTCTTAGATGGAAAAAATGACGTGCAGCCGATATGACCAATAGTTCCTGATTTTACGTCACCATTTGGCATATGGTAATCTGAACCAATTGCTTGCGCATTGTCTTCAATTACGTATAAACTATGTTTAGTTGCAATTTCCATTATCGCTTCCATATTGGAAGTTTGTCCATATAAATGGACTGGAACAATTGCTTTTGTATTTGGTGTAATTACTGCTTCAATCAAACTTGGATCAATACAAAACGTGTCTTTATCGACATCTACGAAAATAGGTTTTAAGCCCAAAAGCGCTATAACTTCAGTTGTTGCAATGTAGGTAAATGATGGTGTAATTATTTCATCTCCAGGTTTCAAATCCAAAGCCATTAATGCAATCTGCAATGCATCAGTCCCATTTGCACATGGAATGACGTGTTTTACATCAAGATATTTTTCCAAATCGGCTTGAAACGAACTTACTTGCGGTCCATTAATGAATTGCGCATTCTCAATCACTTGCATAATTGCCGAATCAACTTCAGGCTTTATCTTTTTATACTGCGATATTAAATCGACCATTTGAATTTTTTCCATCGAATGCACTTTTTACAAGATTATCAAGCGTTAAAAGTAACTAAATTGAACTTAATTTTGACCTAGAAAACGTAAGTTTATGAGTTCTATTATCAGATTAGTTATTATTATTATCATAATAACTGAATAATATTCTTCAAACCAAAGGGATTTCATTGGATTTCGTTTTGATTTTTCTACATTTATCCACTTAATTAAAGTCATACACATTGAATTCAAATAATTTAACTGAACAGGCATTCACCATTAAAAAAAGCGATAGACGTAAGCAAAAAAAGCATACCTCCTTTGTAATTTGGTTAACGGGATATTCTGGTGCCGGTAAATCTACTTTAGCGAACGGAATTGACAAATGTCTTTTTGAAAAAAACATCCATAGCTATGTCCTAGATGGAGACAATGTAAGGCATGGTCTAAATGGTGATTTACAGTTTTCAGATGCTGATAGAAAGGAAAATATTCGTCGCGTAGGAGAAGTTTCTAAGCTTTTTGTGGACGCCGGAATTGTTGTGATTGCTGCCTTCATTTCTCCTTTCAGAGAAGATAGAGACGAAGTTCGAAAAATCATTCACCCTGATCATTTTATTGAATTATTTGTTGACACGTCTGTTCAAGAATGTGAAAGACGCGACACTAAAGGCTTGTATCAAAAAGCACGCAATGGTGAACTGAAAAATTTTCCTGGAATTTCAACAGAATTTGAACGTCCAATTAACGCGGAGATCACTGTAAACACCGAAAATCAAACCATTGAAGAAACGATTAATTACATAATGGCTCAAATTGAACCGAATCTTGCATTAAAATGAATGAATCAAAACTTCTTCAAATCGCCATAGACGCATCCATAAAAGCAAGTGAACGAATAATGGAAATCTATCTGAATGAAAATTTCGAAATTCAATCAAAAGAAGACGATTCACCATTGACAAAAGCAGATTTAGCGGCCAACAAAATTATTTGTGAATTACTTGAGAATACGGAAATCCCAATTTTATCAGAGGAAGGAAAGCATTTACCCTATTCCGAAAGACAACATTGGGAATCTTTATGGATTGTTGACCCTATTGATGGAACCAAAGAATTCATAAAACGAAATGGGGAATTTACAGTTAATATCGCCCTAGTCACAAATCAAATTCCTGTGCTGGGAGTTATTTTAGTTCCTGCAACTCAAGAAATATATTTCGCTTCATCTGAGCTTGGAAGTTTCAAGTCATGCGTAGACAATATCAACACTGATTTAGATATCACCATTGACAAAGCCCAAAAATTACCTTTTAAAAATTCAACCAATCCATACATTGTGGCTGCGAGTAAGTCTCACCAAACCAAAGAAACAGTTGATTACATTGAGCAATTATCTAAAGAACATAAATACGTTCAACTTATTTCAAAAGGAAGTTCATTGAAAATCTGCATGGTGGCTGAAGGAAGCGCCAATTGCTATCCCCGTTTTGCACCTACGATGGAGTGGGACACCGCAGCGGGGCAGGCAATATGTATATACGCTGGGAAAGAAGTGATTGATATGACTACCAATAAATCAATATTATACAATAGAGAAATTTTGACGAATAATTGGTTTTTGGTAAAATAAAACTACAATTCTAAATGTACATATTTACAATCCCTATTTTCAATTCTTTAACACATTTTCAATAATGCTTCATAGATTACGTTAATTGTAAATACTATACTTGTAAAAAATTACTCATGAACCGTTCGTTTGCCATTCTTATTTTTTTTCTATCCCTAAATTGGGTAGTATTTGGACAACGAAATGTTAAAGATTCGATTATTTCTACACCCTGGATTAGCATTCAATACGGTTTAAACTGGACAGCAGGTGATTTAAAAGATCGTTTAGGCTTATTAAATCACATCGGATTTTTTGCAGGATATAAAACAAGTCGAAACTGGATTTATGGTATTGATGGGAGCTTTATTTTTGGACAGGACGTACGTGTAACTGGGCTCTTTGATCACCTAGTAGATTCAAAAGGAAATATTACGGATATGAATGGTGATATTGCTAAAGTTCGTGTTTTAGGACGTGGATATCACGTTAATGGAAATGTTGGAAAAATATTTCCAGTTTTAAGTCCGAATAAAAATTCAGGAATCTATTTAAATATAGGAGTTGGCTACACTGGATATAAGTTGCGGATTGAAACGCAAGATCAAGTAATTCCGCAATTGGAATTGGATTACAAAAAAGGATATGACCGGTTAACTTCTGGATTCAACACCCAGCAATTTCTTGGGTATGCTTTAATGGCAAATCAAGGAGCGTATAATTTTTACGCTGGTTTCTACATACAAGAGGCATTTACATACAATAGAAGAACCGTTTTCTTTGATCAACCAAATACAGAAGTACCAAAAGACATGCGAATTGATATTCAATATGGCTTTAAAATCGCTTGGTTAATTCCATTTTACAAACGTCTACCGAAAGAATTCTACTATAACTAATGGGAGTCCTATATAACATAGGAATTTTTGGATTGGGAATTAGCATGCGCATTGCCAGTTTATTTAACGCCAAAGCAAAATTATGGGTAAGCGGTCGCCAAAATCTGTATGATAATCTACCTGATATTGGGAATAAAAAACTCATTTGGTTTCATTGCGCCTCCTTAGGTGAGTTTGATCAAGGTTTGCCGTTAATGGAAAAATTGAAAGGACAAGACAATTCAATTTTTCTTCTTGTTACTTTTTTCTCTCCTTCAGGAATGCAGCATTACCATAAACGAAATCATGTTGCTGATTATGTGATGTATTTACCTTTAGATACAAAGTCAAATGCTAGAGAATTTTTTAGACATTTTCGACCAACTCAAGCATTTTTTGTCAAATATGAATTTTGGTCTAACTTCATTTTTGAAGCTAAAAAAAACAATGTGGCATTGTACAATGTGAGTGGAATTTTCAGACCTAATCACCGTTATTTTAAATGGTATGGAAGTTATTTCAGAAAAACATTAAAAACATTTGAGTGGTTTTTTGTGCAGAACAAATCATCTTTGGAGCTATTGAAGTCTATTAACATTGTAAACGTTAGCATCTCAGGTGACAGCCGTTATGACAGAGTTATAGATAATAAAAAACAAGTTGTGCAAAATGAAATCATTTCCAAATTCAAAGGAGAAAATGTCCTTTTTATTATTGGGAGCTCATGGCCAGAAGATGAAAAAATTCTTATTCCTTTCTTGAAAAATTATTCAGGGAAAACCCTTATAGCACCTCATAATATCGATGAAAATTACATTGAATCTATTACTAGCGCGCTTCCAAATGCAATCCGCTATTCACAAATAACGGATAATGATGAATTGGATAGTCCAATTCTTATTTTAGACACCATAGGACAATTAGCAAATGCATATTCTTATGGAAACATGGCCTACATCGGAGGAGGGTTTTCAGGTAGTTTACACAACATTTTAGAACCAGCTGTTTTTGGTTTACCTGTCATATTTGGGCCGAAACACACTCGTTTTCCAGAGGCTCAAAATTTTATTGACTGTGGTATTGGCAGGGCAGTTAATTCGACTGCTGAATTTCAAATTGCATTTACAAAAATTAATGAAAATTTGGCAGTATTATCTCAGAAAACAGCTGAATTTATAGAGCAAAATAAAGGAGCATCGGATAAAATTATTCTAAAAATTACTGCCAATTAAGTAATTTAAAGTTTTTGTTTAATGAATTAGAATTGTATTCAAACTGAATGGTTCTAATAATTTGCTCAATTGTCTCCCACTTTTCTTTCCTTTTGGAAACTAATCCAATCACTTCTCTGGCAGGGATTTCACCAACCGCTGATTGAATTGTTTTATAATCTGAAGATTGATTTTGAACATAAAAGTTTGGAACTAAGGTATAACCACCATATGACTCAACCATTTTTTCTAACAGTTTTATATTTCCACCTTCGTAATCCCAATCAGCTTTCATCCCTGTATCACTCAACCCACAAAAATCCATCATTTGAGTGCGCAAACAATTTCCATGATTTAACAACCAGGGATGTGCATCTCTTAATTCGTCCGTTGTGACATTATCTTTTACCTCAGTAGGAAAATAGGCCTTAATTTCTTCCTGATAAAGTGGGATAGATCGCAAATTTGGATCAAAGACAGGCCCTGACAATATACCGATATCAATTTTTCGATCTTCCATAGCGACAAGCAGGTCATCTGTTTTCATTTCTTCGATAACCAACTGAACATTCTTAAGCTGATCCTTCCATTTTTTATACATAGTAGGAAGCATATAACCAGCCACTGTAGGAATTATTGCAATCCGAATTTCTTGCTTAAAGACGCCTTTGGACCGAGCGACAAACTCATTAATTTTTTGATATTCGAAAAGAGTGTCACGCAAATATGGAAGTAACTCTTCCCCGAATTTCGTCATTTCCAAAGGTTGACGAGAACGGTCGAAAATTACCCCTCCTAATTCCTCTTCAGCCTTCTTAATTTGCATTGAAAGGGTTGGTTGCGTGACAAAACAACGGTCACTTGCTCTTTGAAATTGAAGCTCTTCACTTAAAGTCAAAATGTACTGAATTTGCTGAAACGATAACATATAGATATTATTTATGATGATATAAAATTAATCAATTAAATCTATAAATAGATTGAATGTATCTTTGGAACATGGAAAAACAAAATTATATCAGTCAACTAAACACGCTTTTATCAACCTATCAATTGCATTATCAAAATTTGAGATCTTTGCATTGGAATATAAAAGGACAAGCGTTTTTTGAACTTCACATTAAATATGAAGAACTATATACGCGAACTCAAATCATAATTGACGATTTAGCAGAACGCATTTTATCTATCGGTGAAACACCAATGTCTAGGTTTAGTGATTACGCTGCTCACAGTGTAATCAAAGAGAATCCGATTATCCATGACGGTAAAACAGGGGTAACTTACATTTTTCAAGCTCAAAATGAATTGCTTGTTATTGAAAAAGAAATTTTAGCGGAGTCTGGAAAGTCTAATGATGAAGGAACCAATTCATTAATGAGTGACTTGATTAGAGAGAAAGAAAAAACAAACTGGATGTTTAAAGCTTGGCTTGAACACTAGAAATGAGTAAATTTGTATAACAGTAAAACTAAAATATAAAAACAACAAATATGTCAGTATTAGTAGGAAAAAAAGCACCTTCATTTTCTGCAGCAGCAGTAGTGAACGGAGGCGAAATTGTAAATGATTTTAATTTAGATCAATTTATTGGTAAGAATCACGTATTGTTATTCTTTTACCCAAAAGATTTCACATTCGTTTGTCCTTCAGAATTACATGCATTTCAAGCGAAATTAGGTGAATTCGAAGCAAGAGGAGTAAAAGTTGTTGCATGTTCAACAGATACAGAAGAATCACACTGGGGATGGTTGCAAGTTCCTAAAGCAAAAGGTGGGATTGAAGGAGTAAAATATCCAATCGTAGCAGATACCTCAAAAACTATCTCTGAGGCTTATGGGGTGCTCGCCGGAGAATATGATTACGATATGGATGGAAGTATGATTGCGACAGGTCCAATGATTGCCTACAGAGGTTTATTCTTAATTGATAAAGAAGGAACAGTTATGCATCAATTAGTAAACATGTTTCCATTGGGAAGAAATGTTGACGAGGCACTAAGAATGGTAGATGCTTTGCAGTTCTTTGAAGAAAATGGAGAGGTTTGTCCAGCAAACTGGCACAAAGGTGACGAAGGTATGAAAGCTTCTTTTGATGGAGTAGCTGATTACTTGGCAAAAAACTAAGGTTTCAGTATAATATATATAAGTTAAAAGCGGACGTTTTGAGTTTCAAAACGTCCGCTTTTTTATTGCCAATATTTTTTTTAACCTAAAAATAAAAACTCGTTAAATAAAATGTGTAATTGTTTTTAATTAACAAAAAATCGCCATAACTTTAGTGCAGTAATTATACTGCTATGAATAAATACATTAATCAATACCTCGGTTTTTTGAGCCTGATACTTCCGCTAGCTATAAACGCACAAATATTAAGTTCCAACGGTGGAACGGTTTTTATCAATACCGGCGGTCAAATACACTGTAATGGAGGTGTAGAGATAAACAACAGTTCAACTTTCATAAATAACGGTGAACTGCGAACAACCAAAAACGCAACAGGAACGCTGGCAGGAACACTTTCGATTAACTCAGTCTCATCCATAAACGGCAGTGGAAACTATTTTGTGGAGCAAGATTGGGTCAATAACGCAAGCTTTAATGCAAATACTAGTTCTGTTTATTTATACGGTAATACAGAACAGTTAATAACTAGCGCCAATGGAACAATTACTGAATTCAATAATCTAATTTTACAAGGTAATGGTGCAGGAAACAATCGCAAAAAAACACTACAAAATGTTGATGCTAGAGTTTCACTAACAGGGAATTTGCAAATTAATGATCGCGAATTAGCCACAGAAACAAACTCAATGATTGTTCTAAATCCATCGACAACCGCTATTTCCAATTCGCAGGTCATGACCAACGAAGGATTTGTAAGTAGTCTTCCTCCTGGGTATCTAAGCTGGAGTAGTAATTCAAATTCTCCTTATATATTTCCTTTAGGATCAAGCGATGGGACCTTAAGGTATAGACCTATTATTATTGAACCAAAATCAACTGTTCCAAATACTTACTATGGCCGATTACACAACACTACAGGTGATACATACGGGTATAACTTATCTCAACACGACACAGAAATCGAGACATTAAATAGTTCGTTTTTTCACTCAATAGAACAAGAACTTGGAGCTACTAATGCAGATGTGAGCATTGCCTATTTACCCAGTGAGGATGGAGATTGGAGTACAATAGCGCAATGGAATAATACATCAGTAATGTGGAATTCAATTGCTCCAACAAGCACTTCGAATATTGGAAACTATAATGCTCTTCAAAAAGCGGATTGGGATTTTACGAATCCCGCCCATCCTTATGTTTTGGTTAATTTAGAAAACGAGTTAAGTATTCCAAATGTCTTTACTCCAAATCAAGATGGTACGAATGATTTGTACACGGTTAATGGAAAAGGTATTACTGAATATAATATCGTTATAGTTAATAGATGGGGAAATGTTGTCTTTGAATCTAACGATATTACAGATTCATGGGATGGCACTTCCAATGGAACACCTTGCGTTGAAGGGGTCTATTTCTATTCTATTAAAGCAAAATCATTGACCCAAGAATATGACAAACAAGGGCACATCACATTAAATGTAAATTAAAATATTAATACCTAAACAATGAAAAAATCAACACATCTATTGGCAGCTGCATTTTTCTGTGCTTTGTCGACAATTAGTTTATCTCAAAACAACGTTGGAATTGGCACGACAACACCTGACCCGAGTTCTGCACTCGATATTACTTCAACAGACAAAGGGGTATTGGTTCCGAGAATGACAACAGCCCAAAGAACAGCAATTACTGCTCCGTCAGAAGCTTTATTAGTTTACGACACAGATGTAGATTGCTTCTATTATTTCGTGACTGCTACTGGTTGGCAAAACCTATGTTCTGGAACAGTAGGACCGGCAGGACCGGCAGGACCAGTAGGACCAGCAGGGCCGGCAGGAGTAGCTGGAGCGGTTGGACCAGTAGGGCCAGCAGGACCGGCAGGAGTAG